>Ga0184625_10000492_pt1 | contig 15026 bp, 9 predicted proteins | sample PLM3_30_b1_FD_133151 | JGI IMG/M metagenome (GOLD analysis project Ga0184625, IMG submission 133151) | Groundwater sediment microbial communities from an aquifer in East River, Colorado, USA - PLM3_30_b1 | ecosystem: Environmental > Terrestrial > Soil > Riparian zone | place: USA: East River... | reverse complement strand
TGGTGATATGGTAGAAGGTATTATGCTGATGGCCGAAAAACATTTGCAAAAACTCAATCAACGAAAGCGTACTACTTGTCCGGCTTCTGATCTGGTAGTGGGCATGCAATGCGGTGGAAGCGATGCTTTTTCTGGTTTAACAGGTAATCCTGCATCTGGTTTTGCTGCTGATCTAATTGTAAGAGCAGGTGGTACTGTATTTTTTTCAGAAGTCACAGAAGTCCGCGATGCTATTCATTTACTGATACCAAGAGCCATTGATGAAACTGTTGCTGATGCATTGAAAAAAGAAATGGCCTGGTATGATAATTATTTACAAAAAGGAAGTGCAGACCGCAGTGCTAATACCACACCCGGCAATAAAGGTGGTGGCTTAAGTAATATTGTAGAGAAATCATTAGGCTCGGTTGTTAAATCTGGTACCAGCCCGATCGTTGATGTGATTTCACCGGGTGAAAAGATCCGTAAAAAGGGATTGAATTTTGTTGCCACACCCGCCAGTGATTTTGTTTGCGGTACATTACAATTAGCAGCTGGAATGAACATACATGTTTTTATTACCGGCAGAGGCACACCCTATGGATTAAATATGGTGCCTGTAATAAAAGTAAGTTCAAACTCAAAACTGAGTAACCGGTGGCATGATCTAATTGATTTTGATGCAGGCCCTATTGCCTTCGGGCAAAAAACGATCGAGGAAATGGGTTGGGAATTATTTCACCTGATACTTGAAGTAGCTAGTAGCAATAAAAAAGTAGCGACGGATAAATTGGGTATTTATAATGATCTCGTTTTGTTTAACCCGGGGCCATTGACTTGATACTGGATGTTCGATACTGGATACAAGATAAAGACATTAGCATTGAATAGAAAAGGACCAAAAATCAAAGAGTTTCATATAACACCTATTGCTGTCATTGACCCTCCTTTGCTCAATGCTGCAGGGCTTCATGCTCCTTATGCTCTCCGAACTGTAGTTGAATTAGTAACCGAAGATAACATTAGTGGTATCAGTGAAATTCCCGGAAACATTGCGATTGATAAAGCTTTGGATAAAAGTAAGCCGTTGATCATTGGTCAGAATCCTTTTCAGTTGAACCAGATAAGAGATATCCTGGTTGCTCATTTTGGTATTGATAAAAGTTCTGAAAGAGGTGATGCTCCCTGGGACCAGCGTACATTGGTACATATTTTTAGTGCTATTGAAGTAGCTTGTTTGGATATTATTGGTAAAATTATCAACCGGCCAGTTGTTGATCTGTTGGGTGGTGCTCGACGTGAGAGTGTTCCATTTTCAGCATATCTTTTTTATAAATACGAAGGAGCAGGTGGAGGATTAGGTTTCAACACAAATCCCAATGCAATTGGTTGGGATGCTGCACGACAAGCAAGTGCATTGAACCCAACCGGAATAGTAGCACAGGCGAAAGCAATGTGTAATGAATTTGGGTTTAAGTCTATAAAATTGAAAGGTGGCGTTTTTGAACCACGCCAGGAAGTTGATGCAGTGTTTGCACTTCGTGAAGCATTTGGAAAAAATGTACCTATTCGTATTGACCCTAATGCTCTTTGGAAAGTTGAAACGGCTATCGAATACGGTAAAGAAATGGAAGGAGTGATAGAATACCTCGAGGATCCAGTGCGTGGCCAGGAAAATATGGCACTGGTAAAAAAAGCATTGAAGACACCGTTGGCAACAAATATGTGTACCACTTCTTTTGAAGATATTCCACGAAGTATTCAATTAGGTTCAGAAGATATTATTTTAAGTGATCATCATTTTTGGGGAGGCTTGCAGGCATCTATGACCTTAGCTGGTTTATGTCAAACTTTCGGCCGGGATCTATCTATGCACTCCAACTCTCATTTAGGGATCTCCTTATCAGCAATGGTGCATTTGGGAGCAGCGATCCCAAATTTTAAATATGCCCTCGATACTCATTATCCATGGCAATCAGATGAGATCATTATTGGCGGACGGTTTAAATTTGAAGATGGACAAGTAGCAGTGCCAACCGGTGCAGGTTTAGGTGTTGAATTGGACAGAGAAGCATTAGCAAAGCTTCATCAAAACTATTTGGATTGTGGTTTAACTAAACGCAACGACGAAATAGAAATGCAAAAAGTACAACCCGGTTGGACTTTTAAAGCAACGAGATGGTAATTTCATTTCTGGATTAAAATATTTTTCACTAGTAAAAAAACACCTTCCCGGATTTATGGAATTAACACAAATAAAATCATCGCTGGAAGACGGTCTTCTTTCTTTTCCCATTACAGACTTTAATGAAAAAGGAGAATTTAATCCCGGTACTTATACCGACCGCATAGAATGGTTTGTTGGTCATAATGTGTCTTCTGTTTTTGTAGCTGGCGGAACGGGTGAGTTTTTTTCACTATCGGCAAATGAATACCAGCAAATAATTACGATTGCTGTAAAAACAATTGCCGGACGAGTGCCTGTTATTTCAAGTGTGGGTAGAAGTATTCCTGAAGCAATAGCTTTTGCAAAAATGGCTGAACAGGCAGGCATTGATGCATTGTTACTTTTTCCACCTTATCTCACAGAGTGTCCACAGGATGGAGTGTATGAATACGCTAAAACAATTATCCAAAACACTTCGCTTCCTGTTATCTATTATAACCGTGGCAATGGAGTTTTATCAACAGATTACATTAAAAAATTAGCGGATGCATGTCCTAATTTAATTGGATTGAAAGATGGCACAGGTAATATGCAGGATCTGAACGATACTATTAAGACCATTGGCAAACGGCTTTCTTATATTGGTGGTGTGCCTACTGCTGAGATCATTGCTGAAGCGTATTTATCTATTGGAGTGAATACCTATTCTTCGGCTGCATTTAATTTTGTACCAGAGTTAGCCAACCTGTTTTATAAAAGCCTTCGTGCAGGCGATGCAGCAACGGTAGCCCGAATTACTCAACAGTTTTATATTCCCTTGGTAAGATTGCGTAGCAAAAAAAATGGGTATGCTGTAAGTTTAATAAAAGCAGGTGCAAAAATAATTGGCAAATCAGCCGGTGATGTTCGTCCGCCATTAACGATGCCAACAGAAGCAGAAGTGAAAGAGTTGGAGAAAATAATTTTGCAGAGTAAGCTATCTTGATAACTTATTGCTCTATTTACTTTTTTGCGGTAAGCTTAAAAATTAATTTTTCATCCCGATCACAAACAATTTCTCCATTCACATGTTTTAATTCTGCCACCTGAATCACACTTCGTTTATCATCAAATGATCCTCTTGCAGCTGAATTCGCCTTACTTCTGCCGGGATGGGTGAAGTAGTATACAAAAGCACGACCATTATTCACCACTACATCACAATGCCCGCCAATGGCCTGGTCATCTTTGCCTTTACCCGGGTTTTCTAGAATTCTTGATTCTTGTTTTTTCCAGCTGAGTAAATCATCGCTCGAATAAATCTCCATCCCTTTCCACGCATCAATGATCATAAAATATTTTTCCTGCCAATAAAATGTTTTTGGTCCCTCTCCCCTTGCTGCAATCGCTTTGCCTTTATCCGTCCAGTTGTATAGATCCTTACTGTCAGCATAGTAAATACTTTTTCCATCACGTTCATTATTATACCACATGCGCCAAAGCGTGTCATTCACTTTAAATACAGATGCGTCAATTACTTTTTCATTAACCAGTTTTAATGTTGATTGATAATTCCAGTTTTTTAAATCTTGGCTGGTAAGATGAATAATAACTCTCGGATGGTTCCAATCTTTGAATGTGCCCGGTACATAGGTAAGATACATGTGGTAAATTCCATTGCTTTCTATTACATCCGGTGCCCAGTGCGTATAACCTCCATCAGGATGATAATTAATATTGCAGGTATCAAGATATTTCCATGCTCTTCCATCGTTACTTTCTGCAATTCCTATTCTTGTTCCATGTACCCATTGCACTGTTGAATCAATAATAGATGCACGGCGATTGGTGTACAACATCCACCATTTCTTTTTTGCTTTGTTGTAGATGATCACGGGATCTGCTGCGCCATGAAATACGGGATCATCAAACAAAGGCTTGGGAACTGCACTCTTTTGAGCAAGCAAGTTTGTTGATAAAGCAAAAAAAGCACAAAGCAAAAACAGTTTACTCATCTATTGAACCAGCTTTAAAGGAGTGATGGTAACAGGACCTAGTAAACCTGAAGGTTTTGGTTGCCATTTCGCTGCTGTAAATAAACCATCGGCGCCCCTGTTCTCCGCCAGTCTTGCCGGCATATTTACATTATAAAATTTTTTCCATGGTACTCCCCTTTTTTCCAGATCAATTATGCGGTTTGCCATTCCGTTTGTTACAATTACCTGTAACTGGTTATTTGGTTTTAATTGAGCAGTGGGTATCGTTACGGTATAAACCGGTCCAATCAATGTTGCGATCTTCTTTCCATTTAAAATAATTGTTGCTGATTCTTTTACATCTCCCAGATCCAGCAACCATGCATCGGCTGCAACAGATGGTCTGCTAAATTGAATACTGTATTGTGTGGTTCCGGAAAATTCTTTTACACCGTTAACAGGTAAGTCTGTCCATGACTTTAATTGATCAACTTTTGTTGCTGGTGGCAGCACAGGCCCGCCTGATAAAAATTTTAATTCCCAGTAGCCGGTAATTGCTATTGCATCGCCTGCTGTTTCCGTATAGGGGAATTTATTTCCGGTAAGTTTTGTTCCGCTGGTTTGCACAATGCAAGATTCACCGGGTGCCAGTTGCAGAAAAATATCCAATGTATAATTATCTCCTTGTTTTGTTTTAGCAATTCCGCTTCTTTGCTGCATCGGGTCAAACAAAACAGCATTTTGCAGTTTTGTATTTAACAAAACCCAATCATTGAATGCAGTTTTACCATTATTGGTAATAAAATAATACTCACCTCCATTGATCTTTCTTCGAATAGCCTGGAGTTTATTATCTGCAAGAAACACTTCATGCCGGACATTTGCATTTGCCAGCAGGTATTTAATTTCTCCACCTTCCCAAAACATTCCTTTACCAATTGCAGCATTATTGACACCAGCAGCATTTGTTCTTATAAATAGTAATTGCCTTATTAATGCATCGAATTGTTTTTGTTGATCTTCAATATCACTCAGGCCGGGAACCGTAGAAGGCACACCCTCGTGAAAAATAATTGCAGCACCTTGCTTTGCAAGTTCTACTAACTTCTTTAATGTATTTAATGGTAAATACTTTACACCACTTAAAACAATAGTTTGATATTCTCCGCCAGGTGCTTTAATCTTTCCATTCGCAAATTGCAACAGTTGTATTTGCTTATCGCTGATCAGATCCCAGCTATAACCCATCTCCAGCATTTTTTCTGCAGATTCTTTAAATGGTGTTTCATCAAAACCTTCCATGCCATCATAGTGGTGAAGCATACCGCCTCTTGCAGGTTGATAGTTCCTGTCTGAAAAAGGGAAATACAATAACACATCATTATCAGGCTTGCCTGCCTGTAAAAAACTCTGGCACCTTGCGGCATAAGCGTTCAGGGTACCGAAATCTTTCCAGAAAGGATTGGCCGGAGTAAAATGAACAGCAGCATAAAATAACCAGCCGGGCCATGGATCATCTTTCGGTGAGTAATTGGTGCCGTGATAAAAAATATGATTCACACCACCGATAAAGTATTTATCCAGTATCAGTTTTACATCACCTAATGAAGAAAGAAAATGTTCGTTAAGCCAGGTAGCAGCTTCTGCAGATGCCAATGGCTTACCCATTACATGTGCGGATGAAGTGGCAAACTTGAACCGTGTCAGATTGGTTCCTTCTGTTTCGGGTATATCCACTGCGGCATACAAATCAAGAATATTAGCAGGAGATCCATGTGATTGATTACGTACTATTTTTCCTTTTGACCTTGCCCAATCATGCCAGGGCTTTGTAAAATTATCAAGCAGCATATCTGCAATGGTCTGCCTGAAATCATATAATACACGCAACGATTGTTCATCCCGTTGTTCTTTTACAAGAGCAGGAAGATAATTTTTCAGATCATATTTCCTCCTTGTTTTGAATTCATTAAAAAAATCTTCCGTCCAGTTACTTTGCCCTCTTGCATCATCTACTTCATATGAATCATTAAAAAAACCACGTAACCCCGAAAGATCAAATCCTTTAAATGATTTGTCAAACCAACCCAGGTATTTTTTTAAATGAGCGGCAGAAAAATGATCGATAACATTTCCTTCATCACCCGGTGCTGCCCGTTCCACCATCTTACCATGCCAGCCCATAAAAATTGCAACTAATTCCCAATTACCACCGGTAGATGGAGCTGTCCAGTTTAATTTTCCCTTTGCATCTACTTTATTTGTCAGCTCAAGAATTTCTCCTTTATCTGAATACGCTATTAATGTTTGCAGTGGAATTGGTTTTTTAAATCGTATTTGATCAAGTGCCAATGCCTGCAGGTTTTTATTTGCAAAAACAGGTTCTACTAAATCAGTTATAAGGGGTGGTTTTGCTCCGGGTTTCAACAGTGGTTCACTAATTGTTCCTTTGGGTTCCTCTACTTTATAAATTCCATGCATCTCATGTATCAGGTTGCCTACGGCCCTTACCATCGGCTCTTGTATATATATAATTGTATCTTTTAAAACTTCGCCAGCTTTAAGAATATATTTTTTAAACAAAAAATTACGGCAAGCCTCTTCTGCCCCGATAAGCGGACCGCCTCCAAAGGGCCAGCCCGTACCTGTGGCCATATCAATACCAAGGTTTAATCTTTTCCCTTCTTTTAATGTATGCCCAAGCATTTGAATCCATTGCGGCGATAAATAATCAATAAATTTATTCTCATATCCTCCTACACCATAAATAGGAGTGATCTCCAAACCTCCCAAGCCGGCTTGTTGATATAATTGCATCGAAGCCGTTAAGTTGGGTTTATCAACCGCACTGCCCTGCCACCACCAACGTGTCCATGGTTTTGTTTGCTGCGTGATCGCCGGCCATTTTATTTGTGAATACAGGTTGAAAGAAGAATAACTAAACAGTGCTATCAATATTATTTTCTTCATTGAATTTCTTTTACAGATAGTACTAAAAGATATGACAAATTAAAATCCCTGGCTCTTCTTGATCTCAACAGCATAAACATTTGTTTCCCCTTCAAAGTTTGCTCTGAATATAACCCATTTCTCATCGGGACTGAAATGAACGTTTGGCTCTAAACTGTATTTATGATTCTTCATGTTAACCAATTTCTCTGAAATGAATTTATCACCGCTGGGAGTAAACAAATAAACCCACATACCATCTTTTGCTCTCGCTACCTGGCCGGGATCACCACCATCGCCACAAAATAATTTATCATCTTTTGTGCTATTGAAATGAATACTCCATTCATCTCTTTGTAATTCATACTTCGTCTTCTCCCCGGTTTTTACATTGTGCCCCTCTATAAAAAATGTAGTACTGCGTGGTTGCTGCAGATCGTACCATATAATTTTTCCATCTGCGCTGCTCCATTCATGTCCTGCAATTTCCATATCCATTATTCTTTTATGGATCTGTGTTATCTTTTTTGTTTTTACATCAATTGTCCAAATCCTGTTCACTTTATGCCATGGACCTTCGTGACAAAACATCAGCAAATTTGGATCAGTCGCTGAAAACTGTACATGATTCAACCATGCAGTATCTGAATGTACTTTATCAAGCTGTTTGGTTTTTGTATTAATAGTAAATAATGTACGGGGGAGTTTTGCTTCGTAAATGATATTGAAATAACTTGATTTGTTCGGGTATTTTTTAAACAACTCTTTTTCCTCATCACTACTTTTTGCACCACCCAGTAAAGTACCATCTGCATTCACAGCAGTTATGCTTCCTTTAAAATCATCCGGGAAAACATAAACCAGTGTTTCTTTTTTGGTATCAACATTCACCGAGAACACACTATCCTTTACCTGGAAAAAAACTTCTTTTGTTTTGGCTGAAACAATTTCACCACCCATCGCTGTTTTGTGATTGGAGAGCTGTTCGATCTTCAACGTTTTCAAATCAACCCAATATATCTGGCGCCCCTTTGCACTGATATTACTTATTTCAACTTTTGCAGCCTGCTCCTCTTGTTTTTGAGGTGAGGTATTATAAAAAACCATTTTGTTGCCGATGAATGGGTTGTTATGAAAGTAAAAACTGTAATTGCCTCCTTCCATCCTGGTCAAACGAATGATCTTATGCCCCGTTGATTTATCGATCCACTCATCGGGCATTTTTTGTCCGCCTGTTTCCATTACTGTTTGGGCAAAAACTGAAAAAGACAGACAGGTAAATATTAGTATAAGCAGGCACCCTGCGAAAGGAGTTTTTAGAGGTATCATGTCAAGCAATCTTTAGCTTATAAAGTACGGCCTTTAAAGGATTATTGGTGTCCTGTACAGTCCTGTCTTTATTGAGTTTGTTTAACCTACTCGGCATACACTTCTTTCAACTGACGGGTAAGATATTTAAAAGAAAGCGGCAGATCATTAACAGGGTTCGTGGTATTTCCCTCGATAAAAATTTTACCAGTAAAATTCGCTTTTCTTAATGCTCTTAAGTATGGTTTAAAATCATCCCCCATTACACCAGGCAGTGACCGGGTTTGTTTTTCTGCAATTTCACAATGAGCTAATACATCGGCATAATCAATAATGCTCTGTGGTGATTCATTTTCACGCATCATATGAAAGATATCCGCATTCAACCTGAAACTAGGATGGTTGACACCTCTTACTATTTCACCAGCCGCTGTTACTGAATTGAGAAAATTTGTTTCTGCTGATTGAAGACCTTCCAATGCAATAATAATTTTATACTTCGCTGCAACAACAGCAAGTTTTTTGCATAACTGAATAAAATCAACTTTTGCTTTCTGTGCATCATAGCCATCCGGTAATCTGCGGGAACCACCACTGCCCAAAACAATAAATGACAAGCCTGCTTTTTGTGCTCTTGAGAGAACAGTATCAGCATAAGAGAGTACACGGGTCTCATCTACCTCAGGGCCTGCAATTTTCATAGTGGAGGGAAAGAAAATATTACAGAGAAACACTTTACATCGTGCATTTTTTATTCTTGTAATATTTTGCTGAAACTGTTCTTCTGATAAAGTTGGAGAAAGCATTTTGCCAACCGATTCACCAATCATTCGAAAGCCAGCAGCATAAACTAAACTATCCTGTTCTAACCGGAATACAATACCTAATTGAGGGATTCTTTCCTTGTTCGTTATAAAACCAAATGAGAAAACAAAAAGTATAACCGAAACAATTATTCCATTTTTAAATTTCATTGACGATAGTTATCTATTTTTTATAAGTTCTCTTCAACCATTCTTCCGGCACTGGAATGATGCAGATATTCATACTTCGGTTGTCAGCAGACAGCATAGCCGATTGTATCTGGATCTTTGTTCCATCAGGGCTCATGGTTGGATGTGGGTGATCTGCTGCTGTGGTTTTATGTCCGGCAGAAAGCAGTATCATTTCTTTTGTATACCGATCGATCAGGTAGATGTTGCGTGAAAAATCATCAGCTACAGCCCATCGGCCATCAGGTGAGCCACTCACATGCCAAAGACCGCTTCCGCTTTTTGTTTGCCCAACAATTTCCATTTCTCTTGTACGAAGATCAACAATAGCAAGACCTGTTGGTTTTTCTCTTGTACCTGATGGACCCCATGAAGGATCTTGCCCCGGGTTTGCACCACCGACATCAGTGCCCGCCTCAATAGTTTTATTTGTGCCGGGAATTTTTCTATGACCCATGATCGCAATGGCTACCTCATCTTTACCAATAACGGCTTCATGTGTTACCCATTCATATTCTGATTCAGGATAGAGCGGACGAAGACCCGTACCATCACTCATAACAGTCCATGTACGTTGTGGTGATTTACCGCCGGTTTCCCAACAAAAAACTATCTCACCTCCTACCCATGGATTGGTTTGTATATGCCCAACCTGGAATGGAACAGATATTACATGCTTTATTTCGCCGGTCTTTATATTCATGCCTGCAATACCTGATGGACCTTGCCCCATATTACGTGGGCCAAAATTTTTTTCCAGTTTTGTACCAGGAGGTAAATGTTTTGCAGCTTCTTGTACACCTACACGGAAGAAAGCCCACTCTTCATCGCCATCCAAGGCCATATCACCACCGGCACCAAGTTCTTTTGGTGTGGTGCCACAAATTCGCTGGTATGCATCTGCTTTTTTTAATGTACCGGCCTTGCTGTCGGAAAATAATTTTTCAAGATCTACTTCGATTATTTGTACCGGGCTTTGCACACGGCGTCTTGCTGTATCACCGGGAGTAGTTGGTATTGTATCCTTTTTTGCATTTCGCATGAAATACAGCTTCATTGATTTGCGTGCAATGTTCAACATACCAGTATAGCCACCTTCTGTAACCTGTACAATATCTCCTGTCTTTTCATTTACTGCCATCGCCTCACCTCTTACACGATTGGAACGAAAGATGAGCCATTGACCATCAGATGTCCATTGGTTATGTGTTTGATAAATTTTTGAATCACCGCTTTGCGTACTCGTCAGAAATAAAAGCTTAGTGCCGGTAACAGGATCAATAACTTCTTTTCGTTCTGATGGGAAACGTTTCCCTATTTGTGCATTGGAATTAAATGCACAAATCAATAATATTAAAAGCAGGTATTTCATATACTTTTTTTATAAATGATCATTACCAATCCAGTTTCAGCAATGAAACACCTTGCCTTGGTAACTGAATCTTCAATAACATTTTATTATTCGCTTTCATCTTCGCCGGCTTATTCATCATCTGTAATTGCCCGGCTTTTTCCAGTGTTGTTATTTGTTCTGCCGTCGGATTTTGTGGCGATCCCATCTTTTTCCATACCTCATAAGAATTACTATGTTCATTATCGATCCGGTATTCGGTAACATTAATTGTTTTAGTAGTCAATCCATCAATAGTTATATTTATTTCTTCAGCAGCTTCCTGTTTGTCTTCATCATGATAATTCCAAATCATAATTGTTGCTGAGTTTTTATCTTTTGCTGCGATTGCACCAATATCCGTTTTCTTGCGAACGCTACTATCTACAAAAGTTTTTAGATCATACATCCGATTACCAGATACATTAACACGTTTCCCTTTCATCATTCCAAACATGCGGAATACATTCAGTACCGGTTTATCCACGCCATTAGTTGCCAGGTCCCTGAAACCTGCGAACCATGGTTGGTTCTCAAATTCAAAAGACCAGGAAACAACACCGACAAGATTTACTTTATGTTCATCAGCCAGTAAATATTTTCTTGCAAAAGACGCAGCCGTATAACTTGAATACATGGTCCCGTTGCGATAAGCATTCTCCGGGTTGGTGCTCATACCGCATGCGGCACAACCTTCCGGGTCACTTTCACCGATCACTAGTGGTAAATTTCTTATCGAGGAAAAACTATTCACAGTAATTAAAGCATCACGGATATTACGCATCTGTGTACCCACATTCATTATTACCCGGCCATCAACAAATCTTGGTTGACCTTTTGCATGAAACAAAATCATATCAAGCGGAGAACCGATTTTGCCTGTTGCATAATTAGTCTCACTCAAACAATGATTGATAAAAGCAGATAAAAATTTTGAACCACCTCCTGTTATATTACAGCCGCCGATCTTTGCAGTGGGCAATGCTTTCAATAAACCATCGGCTGCATAATCATACATTTTACAATACTCTTCGACTGTTCCCTGCCAGTAACCAATGTTAGGTTCGTTCCAAACTTCCCACCACCAACTCTCCACTTCCTTTTTTCCATAACGATCCACACAGTGTTTTGCCCATTGATAAATAAGTTCTCTCCATTTATTATAATCATTCGGCGGATAAGCCCACCCGGTGAAGACCTCTTTATATGGCGCCCCCGGATGCCAGTTATGTTTGTATGGCTGCGATTTGGATGATAATGCCTCCGGCATAAAACCAATTTGCGCCAGTGGCTTCATGGCTCTTTGTATGTAAGTATCAAATATGCTGTCAACAATTTTCCAGTTATAAATCGGATTACCACTTGCATCTTCTGTATATGCGTTTGTCGAGCCCCATTTTAATGCCGGTGTGCCATCACCTGTAGTGAGTAAATTATGTGCCCGTACAAAAACAGGTACGGGGCTTAATGCAGCGATCTCCGATAATAATTTTTTCCCATCCTTCATATAGGTATAGTTTGGTTCGTCATAACCAAACCATGCCCAGATGGGTTTCATTTCACCCAATTCTTTTTTAAGATCGATATGGATGGTTGCCTGTTGTGAAAATGCGGTAAAATGAAAAAGTATAACCAATAAAACACCAAGGATAGTATGGATCTTACTTTTATACATAATTAATTTCCATCAGGCTTTGAAGAAGTTATTACTGCACTCAACGGCCAGTTCCATTTTTCCACAGGATCGGGTTTAGCAGGATCAAATGCCGGAATATCTTTTACAAGATATTTTGCTATATCCAGTTTCGCATCTATTATTCCTTTCCTGATGCATTTTGCTATCTGCCACGCACCATAAGTATTAAAATGAGTATTGTCTTCTAATTTTTTTTCCTGGCCGGGAAAAGTATTGGCAGGATAATGAACAAATGCCTGTACTGAACTTTCCGGGCCCCATGCTTCGTATAATATTCTACTCATTGCATTTAGATCGATCAATGCGACATTTTCTTCCTTAGCTGTTTGGCGAACTGCTTCAGGATAATCGCCGAGTGTATTATTAATATGTCCTATTGAATCAAAATTTCTGCGATGCATAGAAGTAATTAATACAGGGATGCCTCCTTTCTTTTTCACTTCAGTGATAAAAAATTTCAGATCACGTTTATAGGTTGTGAAAGGTCCAACGCCCTCTCCTCTTTGTTTCTGATCATTATGACCAAACTCAATGAATAAATAATCACCCGCTTTCATTAAGCTTAAAATTTTTTCCAGGCGTCTTTCACTGATAAATGAGTTTAGTGCTTCGCCGGACTCTGCATAGTTGGCAACAGCTATTTTCTTTGCTTCAAAAAAACCCGGAATGATCTGTCCCCATGCAGCCCAGGGTTCCCTATCCTGATCAACAACAGTCGAGTTGCCTGCGAGAAAAATTGTCGTAGCCGTTTTATTGGGTATGATTTCAACTGCACATATCCTTGGATCCTCCCCGTTAAATTCCAGTGTAAGCAAATTATCCCAATGCAGATAGCCGATCTCTCTTTCCTTTAACCTTATTTTCTTAACCACATTACCAGCAGCATCCCTGATCAATGAATCTTTTACATGAACAGTAAAACTGACGGTTGTGGTTTTACTTTTTATTGATGTTGCCTTTTCAATCATAAGTCTTCTGCACTCAGCACGGATCGTAGCCGATGTATTTTCTAGTTTGTCTCCAATGATAACTTTCACATCATAATTTCCATCCGGAAGTTTTACAGAAAAATAAAATGGTTTTTTGCTGGTGATAAGATCTGATGTTAATGGATCGCCGCCACGATCAATTGATTCCACAACTGAGTTCTGGTCAAATCCATAACCAATTAGATAACTGAATTTAGATTCGGGAGTTATTTGAATATAACCAGGTGCAGTTTGGCCAGAGCCAAAATCAAACTTAAATGAAATTTGCTGCGAATGAATATTGCAGAAAATGAATAACGCAGCAGCAAAGTATCCTGATTTTCTCATTTATTAGTAAACGGAATTTTTAAGACTGTAACTGAGTATGCCGGTAAATTCTGATCAAACTTATTTGCCTTTACAGGGAATTTCCTTTCTTCCGGCTTTAATTTATCCAACTCTGAAAGCTTATTATAACTGTACAGATCATTTGCAGCAAGGGTTTGTAAAACCGCATCGGTCTTTGCAAATTTAATTCCTGTCAAATTCAATTCAACAGTTTGTGAGACTGAAGCGATGTTGACGATTTTAATGATCAATTCGCCTTTTTGCTTATCAATAACAGCACTGCTGTACAAACTGTCTTTGCCCGCAACCGGTTTTTCATTTTCGGTTATTGCCACTACATCAGTTCCTTTATTATTGGAAAATAATTTTTGAACATAATAATTAGGCGTAGCAACAGTACTTAAATTATCAAACCAGATCAGGTCAGGTCGCCATTGCCATGCATCCACATGTGCAAGCAATGGCGCATACGAACACATTTGCACGATATCTGCATTTCTTTCCAGCCCTGTCATAAATGCAGCTTCAGCCAATGCACTCTCCCAGTTGTTACGGCTTTCGGCTTCCGGGTTTTCTTTTGAGTGGGCTGCATACTCACCAGCAAAAATTTTGGGACCTTTTCTTTCATAACTATCGTACCTCGCCGCATTATTGAAAAACCAGGCAGGTGGTTTATAATAGTGTTCATCTATCAAAGCGGGCCTTAATTGCTTTAGCTCTTTCCATGCATAATTAAAATATTCACCTTCGGCAAACGGGCCCGAACCAGATACAATTTTGATCGCAGGATATCTTGAAAGAATTGCCTTTTCAAAAACTTTATAACGTTCGATGTACTGTGGTTCCCACTGTTCATTGCCCACACCTAGAAATTTTAGATTGAAAGGTTGCGGATGCCCCATATCGCTACGAAGCTTGCCCCATTTGGTAGTGACATCGCTATTTGCAAACTCAATTAAGTCGATCGCATCATCAATATAAGGCTGCAATTCATCCATTGCCACTACTTCACCACTATTGAACTGGCAGGCCATACCACAGTTAAGTATTGGTAATGGTTCGGCACCCAGGTCCGCTGCCAATAAAAAGTATTCATAAAAACCTAAACCAAAACTTTGATAATAATCAGGCGCAGGACGATGCCGGAACTCTACATTCCAACGATTCATTATTAAAGTGCGGTCGTACACGTCACCTACTGTTTTTTTCCATTGATATCGATTGGTCAGATCTTTTCCCTCTACAATACAACCACCGGGAAACCGAATGAAGCC
>Ga0184625_10000491_pt1 | contig 15036 bp, 3 predicted proteins | sample PLM3_30_b1_FD_133151 | JGI IMG/M metagenome (GOLD analysis project Ga0184625, IMG submission 133151) | Groundwater sediment microbial communities from an aquifer in East River, Colorado, USA - PLM3_30_b1 | ecosystem: Environmental > Terrestrial > Soil > Riparian zone | place: USA: East River... | reverse complement strand
GTAAGGTCATTCTTACTATTATTCTGCAATACCACGCTCGTTCCTGCAGGTGCGCTAAACATTCCTTGAAGCAATGAAGTGCCGGGTGAAACGGCCTTGGTTCCCGCATTGCCTGGAAGAGCCTTTTTAATTGTGGTTGTTTTTTGCGTCGATTGCGCCCCCACTATGCCCGCAAGTGATGTAAGACAAAAAAAGACGAGTAATATTTTCATGATAAAAATTTATTTGTAATAGTGAGAGCTATAATACATGGGCCGAAATTTTTAATTTATATTTTGGTTCCCTTTATTTGGATCTTGGTTCTTTGTATTTAGAATGACGTCCACTCTCTATTGTTTTCCGCATCCCACCCAAATTTTCTCGATACAGTTTGCGCGCCTGCAGTGACAGGGTTATAATAGGTCCATCCAATACGCGTGATTTGAAGCGTTACTGTTGTGTTCATCGCATTATTACATCCCATCGCTTCATAACAGGTTAAGACCGCAATATTTTCCATTTTGATGGTATAAGACTTCATAGGGACGGGCCCGGACGGATTAGGTACCATAACTGCCACCTGGCCGTTCAATAACTCGCCATTGGCCAGCGCTCTTTTCAGATCGGCTGATGCGCCATTTACCACCATAGTAAAACTGAGCTGCGTATTACTTTTACCGGATGAATTGAGCGAGGTTGCTCCCAGCCAGTTTTCAAAACCCTTCGTAAACGATTCACCTTTGATTTGCTGGCCTTTTGCATCGGTTAACCGGATAAACACTTCGTTTTTTTGAGCAACGGCTAAAACCGGGGAAAGCAATAAAATAAAAATGAGGATGCGCATAATTTATTTGTTTGATGGAGTAAAACTGAACCATTTTTTGGCAGTGTGCTATCCCTGAAAAACAGTATATTTTAGAAATCATGGAAAAACAGGAGGAGAAGCGGCATTGAAAGAAGATCATTTGTACTATGAATGCATCTAACCTTTGTTACATTTTATATGCAACCAACTTTTGTTACATTTAGACTTACACCGATGTATCTGTTTGAAAACCCTACAGAATGCATTTTAATATCCTCACAAAGGTTTTGGAAAGGATATACCACGAATAGGGTAGCCTGTTAAGGCTATAATTATTATTTGCATCGTGATGTAGCTTCGTGTTCTTCCCGTTAAGGTCTGATCGAAAACGACCTTGAACCTCTTTATATTTTCTGATACCCCATTTAACACTCTCTGAAATTGATTCTTCATGACCTAATTCCAATGAAATGAAAATGACTAAACCCTTCATTGTGATCGCTTTTGTGGCATTGTCCCTCCTTTGTTTCAGCTTTCCTGTGTACGTGAACCGTACGGTAACGTATAAAGAGTTACCAGCTTTCAAAACACCCAAAAAGGATTTCAAAGCGAGAGACTCCAAAAAAACATTGTATGGAGGCCCCACGCAGCCGGAAGTTCAATCATTCAAGCCCGCCGGTGCCAATGACCTGGTAGACTTGTTCAGTGGAGACTTTTCTTATAATATTCCATTGATGGATGTGGGTGGCTACCCCGTAAATCTTTTTTACAAATCAAATATCTCCATGGAGGACGAAGCTTCATGGGTAGGACTAGGCTGGAATCTAAGTCCCGGTGCCATCAACAGGAATGTGAGAGGTCTGCCAGATGATTTTTCCGGAGAGCCAATAACTAAGTCTTTTAATATAAAACCGCATGTCGTATTTGGCGGCAGCACGGGTGCCGACGTTGAATTGTACGGTATTGGATTTAGCGCAAGCCTAGGAGTAAAACATAACAATTACACTGGAATTGGCTTAGATCTCGGAGCTGGAATAAGTGGCGCTTATTCTATCAGTAACGCATTGAATGCCGGTATTTCAGCGAACCTTGGACTAAGTTCTGATGCGGGCGCTACCATTTCCCCTTCCGTGAGTTTGTCTTACTCAATGATGAACGAGGATTCCCGGGGCAAAACAGGAGGAACGCTGACAGGGTCAGCAGGATTTAGCTGGAACTCTTTGGATGGATTGAACAGCGTGTACGTAGCTCCTTCTTTCCATAGAGAAATTAACGGGTATAAGGATGCAGATGCCTATTCAACAACGTTCCCGCTGACATACGCACGTCAGACTTATACTCCCTCTGTAACCATGCCCATGAAAAACCTCTCATTGACATTCAAACTCAAGATTGGTGGTGAAGTACAGGGAGTAAGATTTGCAGGAAGCCTGGGCGCTTTTTACAATTCACAGACACTTGATGTGAAGCAAAAAATAGACAGTGCATACGGGTATATGTATTCGCAATTTGGAATTGGGGAAAAGAATGCGCTTCATGATTTCAATAGGGAAAAAGATGGCGCATTCGAAGTGAACCATCCCGATCTGCCAATTGTCAACTATACATACGACACATATACTGTTACCGGCCAGGGAATTTCCGGCACTTTTCGTCCGTTCCGAAATGATATTGGTACGGTAAGTGATCCTGCCAATGAAACGGTGAGCAATGGCGGGGGTCTTGGTGCGGATGGGGCTTTCGGATTAATTGCAAAAATTGGAGTTGATATTGAATTCAGCGAGTCAAAAACTTATACCGGTCCCTGGACAAATTCGGCGAACGAATCAAAAACTTTGCTGCAATTCAAAAAGAAATCAGAGGTCAGTGAGATCAAATATGAGCCTGTCTACTTCAAAAATGTTGGAGAAAAAAATGTTCAAATAAATAAACCTTATTACAATTTTATCGGCAAGAGAGAACCTGTTGCAATCAAACTTGAAGGCGATGCAGATACAAAGGCAAAACCAATTGCCGTATCATCTTCCAATAATTCCACTGCGCTTGCAACCAGCAATACTGTCAAAACCCAGAGAGAACAGCGGAATGTCAATTTCCAGTTCCTAACTGTGGATGAAGCGCTCTCCATGGCAGAGGAACGATTGATCAAAGTGTACACAGGAAATTCAGATGGTGATACTATGATGCTTGAGAGAGCACAAAGGAATAACTACATTATCAAAGGAAAACAAATATCACAGATAACGATCCTGAACGATGACGGGACCCGCTATGTCTATGGTTTGCCTTCATACAATTTTAAGAAAAAGGAAGTGAGCTTCAATATCAGCCAAAAGATACCCGGCGAGACGGCTGACTCTATTATCCTAATGCAATATGATCCAACTGCCGACAATACAACCGGTAACCTAAAAGGTACAAACAATTATTTCAGCCAAATTGAAACACCAGCGTACGCATACGCTTACTACATAACCGAGATACTTTCGCCTGATTATGTAGATATCCTGGGTGACGGCCCTACCAGTGATGACCTGGGTACGTTCACAAAATTCACCTACTTCCGCGATCCTCTCTATAAATGGCGTTCCCCATATCAAAAGGACAAAGCATTTTTTAATGCAGGACATCTGTACGATCAGAATGATGATATGGGCAATTATCAGTATGGCGAAAAGGAAGTCTTCTACCTGCGCAGCATTGAAACAAAAAATTACATTGCAATTTTTGATTGCTCGAACCGAAAAGATGCGCACGGTGTGATCGATCAAAATGGTGGAATTGACATCAACTCTTCTTTGAGAAAGCTCAATTCAATTTCGCTTTATACCAAGAGTGCATATCTCAAAAATGACAGAACTCCTATGAAGAAAGTCAATTTTGAATACGACTATTCTTTATGTAAGAGAAATCCATCCAGCGAAGCAGACAGCGGGAAACTTACTTTGAAGCGCGTATATTTTACCTATCAGAAATCCACAAAAGGACAGAAAAATGCGCTCAATTTCAGATACAATGGAATGAATCCGTCGTACAGCGTTGGTGCATCAGACAGATGGGGTACTTACAAATCGGTAATGAAAAGAGTTCCGGTCACTGGCGGTGGAATAACAGAGCAACCCAGATCTATTGCCAACAATGAGTTTCCCTATACAGACCAGGAATATAGAACCATACAAGCTGATTCATTTGCAGCAGCATGGGCACTAACGGATATTCAAACGCCATCGGGGGCAAAGCTGAAAGTAACCTATGAAGCTGACGATTATGCCTATGTACAGGATAAAAGGGCGATGCAACTTCTCCAGGTGCTCGGATTTTCATCAACGCAGAACGGGCAACCTGTAGTCAATTTATACACTAACGGAGCTCCGAACAACTATATTCATATCAAAACCACTTACCCGGTTACTAATGCTACTGCACAGGCATTAATAAAAGATATCAGCGAATTCTATTTCAATTGCCGCGTAAACGTAACACACCCTATCGGTTCTATTGGTGTAAAAGTCTTTGAACCCGTAGATGGCTTTTTTCAGGTGGCACCCAATTCTCTCTCCGTTGTTGATTCAACACACATAGTAATGCGGGTAAACCCTGAAGGCAATTTTCAAGCGGTGTCACTTGCAACATTGAAGCGAATCAAAACAGAATATCCGGGCATCGCTTATCAGTTTCCTGAAACTGGAGATGATATACTAGCAGATCTGGGAAATGCATTTCTCGGTTTAGCCAAATCGGCTGGTGACCTTCTGTCCGGTGGCCTGTTCAACCGTTTGATCAATGATGGTGTGGCCGGAGAAATTCAACCGGGCAAATCATTTGTGCGATTGAATGTCCCCCACCTGGTTAAAATAGGAGGTGGTTCCAGGGTAAGGAAAATCGAAATCTTAGACGACTGGAACACTATGTCCTCTGGCAAAGACTCCACGAAGAACTACACACTTGAATACAACTACACAGGGTTGGGCCAGAATAACCAGATCATCAGTAGTGGAGTTGCAAGTTATGAGCCTGTACAGGGGGGAAATGAAAACCCATTTCTGTTGCCCGAATATTATAACGTGAGCAAAAAGTTCTCTTTCATGGGCATTGAGTTGTTTGAAGTTGAGAATGAAAGGAAATATGCTATCAGGCATTACGGAGAGTCCTTTTATCCCGGTCCCACGGTAGGATACAGCAAGGTAACGGTAAGAAGCAATCCTCATCCTGAAATCACAAAACACTCGACTGGTAGGATGGAATACACATTTTACACGGCGTATGATTTCCCTACAATTTGTAAGAAAACTGCCGTTTCTATCAAACAATTCAAGCAATTTCTTCCAATCATCGTTTACGTCACCAACACAGACAAAGTGGCTGCATCGCAGGGATACTATTTCGAAATGAATGATATGCATGGAAAAGAAAAAGGCATTTATTCATTTAGTGCAAAAGATTCAATCAACCCCATTTCAGGGAAGGCCTTTTATTACAAGCATACCAATCAATCGTTGAACAATACTGCAATGGTAGTTGATAAGGATGGCAATATCAGCGAAGCAGAAATTGGAGTGGAAGCGGATGTAGTCGCCGATGAACGCGAAAGCTCAACTTTCGTGAAAGCACCTTCCTTAGAAGTGAACGTTGACATAATCCTTATTGGAATATTCCCTATCCCGATACCAGTACCTGTACCTAAGTACAGCACTGAGGATATCTTGTTCCGCTCCACTTGTCTGACAAAAGTTAGTCAGCGTAGCGGCCTGATAGATTCAATTGTGTCCTTTGACGGCGGCGCACGCTTTGTTGAAAAAACCCTGCTTTATGATGCGGTGACTGGCAAGGAAGTCCTATCCTCCACAAACAATGAATTCAATGACCGACTTTATACGCTAAACATTCCTGCACATTGGGTACACGAAGGAATGGGCCCGGCATTCTATAACTATGGATTGGAAATTCCCACAGCTGCAATAAATGCTAATGGAAATTTCGTAGTAACAAAAGCCTCAGAATTGTTTTTCGTGGGAGACGAATTAGAAGTATCTACCACCAGCGGAACCTATGGAAGAGGCTGGGTGCTGCAGATAAAAGGAGATGAAATCACGATAATTGATGACACCGGCAAAAAGTTACCCGCTTCATTGAACAATGCATCGCTGAAAGTTATCCGATCCGGCCGGCGTAACATGCAAGGCGTTAACATTGGTCAGATCGTTACCAAAAAGAATCTCGTTGCCGGAAACAGGCTGGCAGTGGATGTTTCAAAACAAATCATCAATTCCAATGCCGTAGAATATTCAGACAAATGGCAGACCTATGCCGCATTCAATGTGCATCCGCAACGACTAATTTGTGATTGCAATTCAAGTGTAGATACCAGTAACCTGAGTTTTGCATCGCAATTGCTTACTGGAATTGTTACAGGTTTTCAACAGGGCGACAGCACTTATGGAAAATTCTACAAGCTGTCTCTCCCCCAGGCATTGTTGCTGAAGTATTTCAATCTTAATGCAGATTCCGTTTGCTACAGTTTGGAAAGATCCAAAACTGCAACCACCATTACCTTTTATGATTGCAGCAACCAGAACAGGCTTTGCGGCGCTAACCTGGAAACAAACAAGTTTGGTCAAATACAGTTCGCCGGAGGAAAAATTGTTGTGTTGCCGGATAACGAGCAGCCTGCCTATGAATACTGCAATGACTATGGCTTCCGGCTTGCCGGGACAACGGGAGTTTCTGTGACAGGAGAATTCGAATGCCTCGCATTGAGAAGTTGCCGGTTGAGATATTTACCTGTAAACGATATTCAACTTTGTGGCGTTACCGGCGACAGCATCGTAAACCCTTTTCGCCTTGGGTTACTTGGAAATTACAGGCCACTCAAATCTTTGTTGTACCTGACTAACCGTACAACTGGCCATGTTCGGGAAGCTGGGATTTTCAGCAATTATGATCCTTATTGGACATGCAATGCCATTAGTAATTCACAGCCATCCAAATGGACATGGACAGAACAAAGCATGAGAATTGATCCATTCGGAAAACTCAATGAGGCAAAAGACACCCTGGGCAAGTATCGTGCAGACTTATATGGATTCAGTAACAACCTGGTTGTTGCTTCGGCCAATAATGCCCGGTATCAGCAAATTGGATTCTTATCATTTGAGGACTACGATTATAAGAATACAAAAAACAGCACCTGCTGGCTTCCGAAACATTTCGATTTTGATGTGAATACAGATTCTTTGATTACTGATGAAGTAAGTCACACCGGGCGCCGCTCCCTTCAGTTCAGGAACAATTTTGATTACTCAATCCGCAGGCTTGCACCGGTTACTATTGCTGCGCCTTCATACATCAATGGAAACGGTGAGTATCAAATGACAAATCATGAATTGATTGGAACTTTCAGCCCCATTTCAGGCGATTATTTTGTTGATGCCTGGATAAGAATCCCCAATGATACACTACTTACGTATAGCGGATTGGCGGAAGTAGAGGTTATTACGGACCAGCACGATACCGTTTATTTTCGACCTTATGGTACAATAGTAGATGGCTGGCAGAAAATTGGCGGCCGTTTCACAATCAAGCCTGGGTATAATAATGTCAAGTTCCGGTTCCTCAACAAATCCACAATGAATGGATTTATAGATGATATCCGGGTTCAGCCATTTGATGCATCAATGGAAACCTTTGTATATGATCCCATGAACTTGAGATTGATGGCAACACTTGATGACAACAATTTTGCCCTTGTTTATGAATATGATGAGGAAGGACAATTAACGAGAGTGAAGAAAGAAACGTTCCAGGGAGTGTTAACCGTCACAGAAGTGAGATCAGGCAGACCCAGAAACTAAACCAAATGAAAAAGTTCTTAAGTCTTTTAGTCATTGCGATAATAATTTATTCATCGGGTTGCAAAACTCCATTTATCCAAACATCATTTTGTACATCACTCAATGGGTACATTCCCTTATTGAACCCTTCCATTTATGATCCTCTCACCCGAACCTTAAAAGTTTCGTGGTTCAGCGTTTCCTGCGCAAATCAATATCAACTTGAATGGACGTTTGCAGGTTCAGATGATTCTTCAACGTTGAATCCATCCTGGACTCCAGATTTCCGATTTAATTCAACAAGAGTTGTTACTTCTGTAACTCATTATAGCATTCCTATTATTTACGAGGAAGGCACTTTGATATTCAGGTTGCGTTGTGTGAAATTGAAGGATTCCTCAGGGCAGGCATTGTTTTCATCCTGGAGCAGGATTTTCGTTCCTGGACAAAATGCCGGTCTGACCAATTTGTATCTCCTGTCCCGGTTTCAAGTTAGCAATGCACTTGCGCATGAGGGAAACAAGTTGAACTGGCAATATTCAACAAAATATTTTGATGAAGGGGGGCGCAATGATGACATTCAATATCTGGACGGCACACTCAGGCAAAGGCAGCTCGTGACCTACTCTAACTCAGATACGCTCGCTGTTGCAACGAACACTGTCTATGACTATAATGGACGCGCTGCAATAAAAACTCTTCCCGCGCCAGTGATATATGCGGACAGCCTGCGGCCCGGTAACCAGTATGCTCGTCATATTGGTTTTTTTCCGAAACAGGTCCTGGTTTCTAAAGACACCATTTATACTTACAGGCAATTTGATGTCGATCAATTCGCGGTGAAATCCGATTCCTGCGCTCCTGCCATATTAAAACCCCGGCCGCTATCCACGGAATCCGGGGCAAGCAGGTATTACTCATCCGATAACCAGGACAAGGCAGGATTCCAGGGTTTTGTTCCGGATGCAGGCGGGTTTCCTTATACCCAAACGCAATGGACAGATGATAACACAAATCGGGTGATCAGGCAAAGTGCACCGGGACAAAGACATTTTATTGGCAGTAATCATGAACTCAGTTTCCGTTACGCTGACGTTGCACAGGATGAAATAGACATGTTGTTCGGCAACGATGCAGGCGACGAGAGATACTACAAGAAGACGATCAAGACCGATCCTAACGGGCAGATGTCTGTTGAATATGCAATGACCGATGGAAAGGTTGTTGCCACTGCATTAGCTGGCCCCCTTCCAAATAATCTCGATTCTATCGGATCACAAGTGGTGCCGATAAACGTTGACATCGTTGGTACCGAACAGACTGCAGCATCCGATGGGCTCTCTAAGTTTTCAAGCAAAACTTTTGATCTTAGCATAAATACATCCTGCGCTTTCGGATATAGACTTCTACCCAGGAATTTTGAAAAAATCCTGTGCACCAATCAGCAGGTCTGTCTTGATTGCAGGTATAAAGTTCAGCTTCTTCTCAAGGATCAAAATGGAAATGTGGTCCACCAGGTGGATACAGCGATAGGAACACTCCAGCAAAACTGTACGGCCGGTAACGGATCAACTTACCGGACATTGTTTACAAAAATTCTTTGCAAGGGCAACTATACTGTTTCCCGTACGCTTGTCATTGATACTTCCGGATTTGACGGCTATTTTCGATCCTACCTGAAGAAAGCAGATTCCTGCGGAGACTCTACAGTCATCTTCCCCATTCCTGAACAAATCAGTTCCACTTGCAGCCTAACCTGCGCTGATTGCAATGCGCTGCCCGATTCATTGAAGGCCGGCTTGAAAGAATATTGCGATTTTATTTGCAACAAAGGTCCTTCACCTTGCGACCAGGCAAAAGCAATGATGCTGATCAATCTGAGTCCGGGCGGACAGTATGCACAGTACGATAAGGTATTGGGAAATGTTGACGCGAGCAAATATCCGTTGTCGATCTACTACAATGGCAAATGGAGAGCATTACTTGCGTCATCTGCGCCAGCCGATCTGAGCCCTTACCTGATCACTAATGACCTGAATGGAATGGTGAACAACTGGAAACCAGCATGGGCAGAATATTTCTTGCCCCTCCATCCTGAATATTGCTATTATCGATTTTGCAAGGCCAATGATAAAGCATATGTGCAGAGCAAGCAGTTCAACGACGATATGCTTGCTATAGAGAATGGCAAAAAGGCTGTGGCATCTGTTTATATAGATCCCCTTAACAATGACCCATCCCTGAACACATTCGGCATAGCTACTGGCGTGAAATCAAGACTGAATAATTTCCGGAATGGGAAAAACATCAAAGAGTTTATCTACAGCGGATTCGCGAATTGCAAGTCGGTCCCTCCCTACAACAATAATTTCGCGAAAACGCCGGACACTATCGCGAACAATATGCAGTGGCAAATGTTCAGGGCAATGTATATGTCGGTGAAGAACCAGGTGATTGATTCGTTACGCGAGGTGTATGTAAAAGATTCTTGTGGTGGATTCTGTAATAAATGCATTGGCGATTCGCTTAATTACTATACTACTTGCAATCCTCCAAATTGTAATATACCTGTAGACTCTACATGTAATGCACTAAGGAATAAATTTAGAATCTTCCCTTCAACTTTCAGTTACCAGGAGCAATTGCCATTTAGGTTAACGGGTGTCGATTCCCTGGACCTTGAAATCATTCAAAATTATTCAGCAAAGCAACTTTCCAAAACCTGCAGATGCGGGAAACACGATCAGATCGAAGGATTGTTCAGGTATGTAATCAACAAAGGACATTTAACAGGATCTGTATTGATCCCTGACACCTTGTGCTCGGTTGGAATAGCATATGAAACCATCCCTGGTTACAAAGGAGATGTTCGGTGGGTCGGAACCGTCCAGGCAGGGGGAAGTCTTGATGTGACGCTATATGATACACTTAGGAAAAGGCGATGTGAGATGAACTTCATCACTACCGATTCGCTGATTCCATGGCAAAAAATTGTATTGATGTCCTGCCTCCGTCCTAACAGGATTCCGGGTCAATTCAATTCCGGTCCAAACATATTCCTGGTAGACCTGTATGACAGTACTTATAAAAAATATACTGCTGAAGCGAAAATCTCCTGTATTGATACAGGCGTTTGCAAACCTCCAAAAACCTGCAACCCGGTCTGCGATGAAAATGGACTTGAACAGATATTCAACTGCGGATTTGCAAATGGAAACTCCACATCCATTAACCTAAAGGATTCATTGATCCGGAAATGGTTGGAATGTATCTATAAAACAAAAATTACTGGCGGTCAGATAATCTGGAAAGCTGTTCGAAGGGGTGACCAGTATATAGTAACGCTTACCGTCAATGCAATAACTGGAAACAAAAAGATCAAATTGATCGATTCCTGCCAGTATATTTTTGACTTCGGCAAAAACATCAATTACGCAGGTGGTAAAATGGAGGTCATCAGCATCGAACCTGACCGGACCAATACAAAAGATACCTGCAGGATTTACGGCATCAAGATGATCCTCAAGGTCCAGTTTGAGAATCTGCCGCCAACATACATTACAGTGTATGGCAGGCCTACCGGCAATTGCTTTCCGATTGCAGAATGCTGTGAGCCGGAGCCGCCAAAAAAATGCCCGAATGAGTTCAGTAACATATTGAGCCCATCCAGCAATATCAACACAGATACCATAATTGCACGATTGGGCGTTGCCGATACTATCTGGACAAAGAAATTCGCGTTGAACAATTCTGGTTACTACTACTTTTCATTCTATGCAAGAACGATAGGGGTCAGAGGTACCCCACCTTCTGCGATCAACAGTACAATACTCTTGCAACAATTCGAATTAAGGATTGATGATTCAGTTTATACTTCAAGTCTGCAAGTCCAGAATGCAGGAAGTTTTCTTTATTTCGTCAAAGGAAGAATTCCTTTCAGGTTCAAAAGAAGCCACAGGTTACAACTGGAGCTAAAAGCCGGGAATGCAACGATCAGTCAATTCAGGGTCCGTGCTTACGACTTCTCATTGGTAGGTGAAAACTGCGATGACTGCTGCTATCCGGTATTCCCGCCATTCGGAACTCCTGATCCCGCAGAATGTGATAGCACAAAAAAAATAGTGGATGGATATAACGGACAAATCATCAGATCGCAATACCTGGCTGAGTTGCGGGCAAAACTAAAAGGTGAATTCATTCAGCATTGCATCTCGAATATCGATTCCTTCGGGTTGAAATATGCTGATGCACTCTATCATTTCACTTTATATTATTATGACCAGGGGAATAACCTGGTAACCACTATTCCTCCAAAAGGAGTGCATTTGTTACCTACTGATAGTCTTCAGAAAGTTAAGCTTCATCGTCAAAATCCAGCTGCACCGGTAATTTATCCTGCTCACACCTTCAGGTCAGAGTATCAATACAGCTCTTTGAACCAGGTGACACAGGTAACGACACCTGATGCTGGAACTGCTCGGAATTGGTTTGATGCAGTAGGTCGATTGTCGATAAGTCAGCAAGCGCGGCAAGCTCCATCAGGAAGATACAATTACATGTTGTATGACCGATTGAGCAGAATTGTTCAATCCGGAGAATTCGTGAAGCAGGCCGCGGATATTCCCTTATTAGTAAGAGACTCCCTCCTATTGTCCAATACACTGCGTACTTCAGACAGGTACGAGGTAAATACTACTTATTATGATCAGCCTTTCGTGGATTCCATTACAGGGCCCGGCTCAATTTTTAGGGGCAATAATAAGTTCTTTGGTGATACCCTCAATTATTTGAGACACCGCGTGGCGGCCACAACATTTGTCGACACAATACCTGCAGGCTCTGGGTTGGCGTCGATGAATTACCAACACGCTATTCATTATTGGTACGATATGCATGGATTTATCCGGATGCTGGTTCACGAAATCCCGGCATTGAAATCCTTTGGTCAAAACCTGAAGCGTGGAGCGTACGACTACGAACTATTAAGTGGACTTGTTAAGAAAGTCAGATACCAACAAGGCGAATCTGACCAGTTTTTTACCCGGTATGAATTTGACGCGGATACCCGGCTGGTGGCCGTGTATACCAGTCTGAATGATTCAGTTTGGGAAAGAGACGCAAGGTACTATTATAACAAGCATTTCATGCTGGCTCGAATGGAGATCGGTCCTGATGGTGTGCAAGGACTTGACTACGCATATACGATACAGGGACTACCCAAGAGTACAAATAGTTTCACGTTACGTGAGGAGATAGATCCAGGCAGCGATGGCGATTCAACAGGCGCACGAAGGCTATCAGCGATCGATATGTTCGGGTATGAGATTGGTTATTTTAAGAATGACTACCAGCCAATCAATTCACTCTCACTTGCGCCTGCGATCCATACTTCAATCTATGATTCATTGCGAATCAACGATGGATTGTACAACGGTAATATTCGTTATGTCGTTAAGAGTTTGCGGGCACCGGCAATAGCGGATCAGATTCAAGCATCAATTTATACGTATGACCAGATAAACCGACTGACATCGTCTGCGGTGAATCCGATCACTATAAATCCAGGCTATGTTCCATCTGCAATTAATTCGCCTGATTACGCTACAAAACTCAAATATGACGCCAATGGAAATATCCTCAGCATGCTGCGCAATGGAACTGCAGCGGCAGGCCAACGCGCGATGGACGCATTGACCTTTAACTACAATCCTCTGAATAACCAACTCCAATTTATTGGTGATACGGTAAATAGCAATAATTACACGAATGACATTGATGCATCGCAGCCAGGAAATTACAAATACGATGCAAGTGGTAACCTCACTAAGGATGTTGCAGAGAATATTGATAGTGTACTTTGGAATTCGAGGGGGAAAATAGTAAAGGTTATAATGGGTGGTGCATCTTCTTTTGATTACACCTATAATTCACTAGGAAACAGGTTTTCCGCTTCTTCAAATGGAAAAACAACCTACTACATCACGGATGCGCATGGGAATGTTCTGGCAACATACGTAAAAGATACTTCGGGACTTCGCTGCAAGGAGTTGACAATCTACGGAAGCAAACGCCTGGGCATTTTCGACAAGGCTTCAAATGGAAACATTAGTGGTTTTATACGCGGAAACAAGCAATATGAACTCAATGATCATCTTGGAAACGTACTGCTGACCATCAGTGATAAAAAGGTTCCACATGACCCCGACGGGAATGGAGTGCCGAATTATTTCACTGCCGAAATAGTGACTGCATCTGACTATTACCCGTTCGGAATGCAAATGCCTTTGAGGACTATAAGCGATACTGCGTACCGGTATGGTTTCAATGGAAAAGAAAAAGACAACGATGTTAAAGGAAAGGGAAATCAGTTGGATTTTGGAGCAAGAATTTATGATCCGAGGGCCGGGAGATTCCTTTCTGTTGACCCTCGTTTCAAAGATTACCCTGGACAGTCGTCCTATGTATACAGTTCAAACAATCCCGTTTTATATATAGACGCCGAGGGCGAAGGGCCAAAATTACCTTCTTCTTACAAGACCACCTTTACCCTCATGTCCAATCATCCCATTGAATTTCTAGCGTTGGTGGCGTCCAACAATACCTCTCCAAAGGAATTCGTCAAATGGGCTAAAGAAGACCCTTGGGAAACTCCTTTCGCTTATCAGAGACAAAAAGGCGCCTTCGGCGAAGCGGAAGTATATAAGAGGTTAATGACTGACTGGGATATTGATCGTTATCCCGTTCCTGTTACTAGTTTTGGAATGTATTATAAGGGTCTCCAGGTGGATATACAATCAAATATTTTCCTCCATAGAGAAGGGGCCATTACCGTAAGAAATTATTCATTTGAAGGAAACGAAAATGAGCTTGCTGAGGTTGGCCATGTGGGATGGCTTAAGGGAAACTTTGAGGTGAAGGCAGTATCACCGAAGAATAGAGTTGCCACGAACTTCGAGTATTTTAAGGAAGGACTCATGCAGACCAGGCTTCGCACCGATAAAAAAGACAACGCAATTGGGGTGTTCGTGACTGATAAAGAGGCTTGGCAGAAAGTGGCAGCAGATCCTGTGTATGGCCCTGAATTGAAGAAACTGTACGACAGGATGATTAGAAAAGGTGGTTATTTGAGACTTGAAGAAAATCTGCATAAAGAGACGGTAAAGCGAGTATTTAAAGCCAAATATGATGTCTTAGCTGCGGAAAAAAAGAAATGACCAGGAAGAACAGAAGCAGGAGGAAGATAAATAAATTAGCATTGCATTAATTCGAAGAAAAAAAATGAAGGCCTTTTATCTCTACTCGGAAAAGGTTGAACTCGAAAAGTTTGAAACACTGAGCAGCATGATTTACCGGAGGACAAATAATAACAATATTAGAGATGCAATACAAGAACTTTTGGAAAGTTTAAGCGATCTGCCGACC
>Ga0184625_10000490_pt1 | contig 15092 bp, 15 predicted proteins | sample PLM3_30_b1_FD_133151 | JGI IMG/M metagenome (GOLD analysis project Ga0184625, IMG submission 133151) | Groundwater sediment microbial communities from an aquifer in East River, Colorado, USA - PLM3_30_b1 | ecosystem: Environmental > Terrestrial > Soil > Riparian zone | place: USA: East River... | reverse complement strand
GCTCCATTGCGGGCCCCGGTCTGGCCGATCGCCACGTCGAAATAGGCCGGATTGTCGCCCAGCGTGATCCGCCGCTCGCAATTCGGAGTGCAGCTATACGTTTCCCGCTCCACGCCGCGATAGACGACCACCACGTCGGCCGGTCCCTCCACCTCCACCAACTTCTCCATCAGCACGGAGCCGGTGCGGTCGAGCGCGATGAGGTTGGTTATCCCGTAGCCCTTGCCGGTCACCACCATCAGGCCGCCGGCCTGCACCGAGGCGTCGGCGATCAATGGGTTGCCGATCACGATGGTCGAGACCCTTTCGGGCAGCTTCACGAGCTTGGCTTGGTCGAGCGTCACGGTGATGTCGGCGGCGGACGCTGCCAGCGGCATGAGCGAGCTTGCGAGCGCGAGCGTGAACGCGCCAACGATACTCGAACGCCCAGGCAACATCGAACTCTCCCGCGCCTTACGCATCGGTCGGCAAACGCACGCGGCCGCCGAATGGGCAGGTCTACCGGCCCGAGTTGACGCCAAAATGGTGAATGAAGTGCAAACGACGTGCTCTGCGGGCACCGTCGTCTCGTATAGTCGTCACCGTTTGAATGGAGCGACGAACGGATAGAGCATCTGCTGACCGAACGTCGGCGGGAAGCCTGGATCGGCGATGCCGTAGGCGTCGGGCAGCTCGTTCTTAGGCATGTAGAAGGTGCCGAACATGAGGTCGAGCACCGGGAAGGTCGAGGCGAAATTCTTCTCCCCTCCCCGCTCCGCCATGGTGTGGTGCCAGCGATGGAACACCGGGCCGGCCAGCACGTATTTGAACGGGCCGAGTGTCCAATTGAGATTGGCATGCACGAAGGCGGAATGCGCGACCGTGAACGGACCGAGGAACACCAGCACGTTCGGCGAGATTCCTGCCAGCAGGAGCACGACGTCGCTGGCGACGCTGCCGAGAAAGATGTTGATCGGATGGAACCGCGCCGCCGAGATCCAGTCGAGCTCCTCGGAGGAGTGGTGGACAGCGTGGTATTTCCACAACGTCGGACGATGGAACCCGCGGTGAAGCCAGTACATCATGAAGTCCGAGCCGATCAGGAAGATCGCCGCCTGCGCCCAGAGCGGCAACTGCGCGAGCGGCCCATGCCCGTCATCGTAGAACTCGACCAGCCCGTCGGCGGTGGTGATGCCGAACAGCGCCGCCGCGCCCAGCACCAGAAGGCCGATGCGCAGATAGCGCGCGAACAACGGGATGATGAACCAGTAGCAAAGGTCGGTGACGAGCTCGCGCTTGCGCCACCAAGGCTGGCCCGGGTTGCAGGACCAGAAAAACGACAGCACCGCAAAGGCCAGGCCGAGCGCGATCGATACCGGCAGGATCTTGAACAGCGTCATGCCGATGCTGTGGACGACCGCAATGAATTCCTCAAACATGGCTGCCTGTATGAAATGCGCAAAAGCGCGTTGAGGTCTGGGTATCGAGCGTCGCAGTTAAGATGCGGTGAATCGGTTCGACGCGGGCGCGGGCGGGGCAAGCCGCGCGTCCGCCGATGCGTGCCGCAGCAGCGCCCAGGACGAGGCCGCCGGGCAGAAAGCTGTTGCCGCCCGCCCGGCGCAGTCCGGTAGATTTGGCAACCCCGAGAGCAACGTTTGGCATCCGTCTTCTCATCATCGTCGGGCGCGTTTTGAAGATTCCGACAAAAGCCAACGATCATTTGAATTGTATTCGTTTGGCATCGTTCAGTTACATTTCGAATATCTATGTTTTGTCCATCCAATTGCAAAGAGAAGAGCCAGTTAAATTTTAAATAAAGCTCTCATTAACTACGGAATAGCTATGAAACATGTTGTTAACTACATCGCTGTTTTGGCCCATAACTGTTCCTTTCATCATCGGTATTAACTGCGCCGCAAGAGAGCCCCCGCTACCGTCCATCCACGGTTCCGGATCGGCCGGGCAATAACGGTTTCCCGGGATCACGCTCAGACAGCCACGTGTGGACCTTAAGGAGCTGGACTATGACGAACCTGGTTAGGAGCTTTGTGAAGGACGAGTCGGGCGCGACCGCCATCGAGTACGGCCTGATCGCGGCCGGCATCTCGGTTGCCATCATCGCCGTCGTGCAGGGCCTCGGCTCGAAGCTCAATACGACCTTCACCAGCGTTCAGACCGCGCTCAAGTAAGCGACCGGTCTCGACGACGACGAAGGGCTCCGGCCGATGCCGGAGCCTTTTCGTTTTTGGGCGCTGCGTTCCGGCTGCCACGAAAACGCGAACGTAATCGCGACAACTTGCAAATTCTCCGACATCTTTTTTTTAAGAGCCGCCCCCGTAGAAGCACCCGGTGCGATGCACACCAGCAAACGTCATAGAAAACGTCATAGGACATGAGTGAGGAGTGAACAGATGTCGACATTCGTGCGTTTCTTCCGCGATGAGTCGGGCGCGACCGCCATCGAATACGGACTCATCGCCGCCGGTATCTCGGTGGCGATCATCACCGTGGTCGGAAGCCTCGGTTCCAGCCTGAACACGACCTTCACGTCGGTCCAGACCGCGGTCAAATAAGGAACGCGGAACCGGCCTCACAATGGCCGAAAGCTGCTGCCTGACGCCCGCCGCGATGCTCGCCGGCGGGCGTCGCTGCGTCCAGCAGGCGACGCCGGCGAGACGACAGAAGGGCGCGCGGCGCTAACGGAACGGCAAGGAGAGCAGCCCTAGCATGGGGCGCCGGCGCGGAGCGCAGCTCCTGCCCCCTCGTTCGAGCGAGTGATCATGGTTGCCGACGCCATCCGACTGATGCTGTTCCCGGCGCTGATGGCATTCGCAGCCTCCAGCGATCTTTTCACCATGACCATCTCCAACCGGGTATCGCTCATCCTTGCAGGCGGTTTCTTCCTGCTGGCGGCAGTGAACGGGATGAGCGTGAACGACGTTCTGATGCATGTGGGCGCGGCCGCGGTCGTTCTGGCGTTCGCTTTCGGCTTTTTCGTTCGCGGATGGATCGGCGGCGGCGATGCCAAGCTCGCGGCGGCGACCACCTTGTGGCTCGGTTTCGACTATCTGCTGCCTTATCTGATCTACGCATCGCTGTTCGGCGGCGCGCTGACCTTGCTGCTGATTCAGTTCCGGATGGCGCCCCTGCCCGCGCTGCTGGCGAGACAGGAATGGGTCGAGCGACTGCATCGTAAGGACGGCGCGGTGCCTTATGGCATCGCGCTGGCGGCCGCGGCGCTGATCGTCTATCCGGACACGCCCTGGATGACGGCAATCGCCCGCTGAACAGCCGGAAGAGCCGAGCAACAGGCCTCTGGTGGTCCGCCATCTGCCCGTCGATCCGGGCAGCGGCCGGCCTTTTTCAAGCCTCCGTTCGCCGCCGGGCTACGAACTATTAACTCGATTTGGATACGCCTCATTAACCATGCTTTGACGTTTAGCTGCTGAAATCAGCGTCCGCGACCACGTATCGGTCGGGGCGTCGAAAGTTGCGGACAAAATAGCGGCCGCAGCGTGAGCAGTGGAAAGTCAAGCGTATGAAACCCGCGCGTATCATTGTGCTCGTCATCGCGCTCGCAGCCGGCGGCATCGCCGCGTTGCTTGCCGGCCGTTCGGATAAGACTCCGCCGCCCGCCCCGGCGCCGGTCGCACAGCTCGAAACCGTCGACGTGCTGATCGCCAACTCCGATATCGGCCTGGGCACGAAGGTCTCGTCGCAGGACTTGCGCTGGCAGACATGGCCGGCGGCCGCGGCCGGACCAGCCTTCATCCGCAAGAGCGAGCGGCCCGACGCCGTCAACCAGCTTGCAGGCTCGATCACCCGCGCGCCGTTCGCCACCGGCGAGCCTATCCGCGAGGCCAAGCTGATCCGCGCCGGCGGCTCCGGATACATGGCGGCAATTCTCCCCGGCGGCATGCGCGCGGTATCGACCGAGATTTCGCCCGAAACCGGCGTCGGCGGATTCATCCTGCCGAACGATCACGTCGACGTCATCCTGTCCCGCCGCGACAAGGAGGCCGAGAAGGCCGCCGGCGTCGAAGTTCACACCAGCGAGACCATCCTGTCCAACGTCCGCGTCCTGGCGATCGACCAGACGGTCGAAGAGAAGGGTGGCCAGCGCGTAGTGGTCGGCAAGACCGCCACGCTCGAGCTGACCCCGCGTCAAGTGGAGACGCTCGGAATGTCGCGCCAGATGGGGACGTTGTCGCTCGCATTGCGCAGCCTGGTCGACTTCGATGGCAACAGCAAGCCGGAGCCCGTCACCGACGAGAGGGGCCGCCGCATGAACATCGTTCGTTTCGGTGTCAGCACACCGGCGACACCGAAATGAGATGAAGACGAGGGGACGAAGATGGGGAACACGTCGCTGATCCGTACCGCACTGCTGGTCGCTTTGCTCACCGCCTTCGGCCTTGCGGCCACCGGCCGGGCGCCCGCCGCCGATCAGCGCGTGCAGGTGATCCAGGTTGCCGCCAGCGACAACGGCTCCCAGTTCGTCCCGCTCGGCATCGGCAAATCGGTGGTGGTCGATATGCCGCGCGACATCAAGGACGTGCTGGTCGCGGATCCCAAGATCGCTAACGCGGTGATCCGCTCGTCCCGGCGCGCCTACATCATCGGCGCGGCGGTCGGCCAGACCAACATCTACTTCTTCGACGCCGAGGGACGCCAGATCACCGGCTTGGACATCGCGGTGACGCGCGACCTCAACGGCCTGCGCGCCGCGCTCAAGCAGGCGCTGCCCGGGCTCGATATCCACGTCGAGGGCCTGGGCGAGGGCCTCGTGCTGACCGGCAATGTCGCGACCCCGATCGAAGCACACCAGGCCTTCGATATCGCCTCGCGCCTCGTCGACGACGGCAAGAAAGTCGTTAACGGCATCACCGTGCACGGCCGCGACCAGGTCATGCTCAAGGTGACGGTGGCGGAAGTGCAGCGCGACGTCATCAAGCAGCTCGGTATCGACCTCGCCGGCAGCGTGAGTTTCGGCACCGCGGTGCTCGATTTCGTGAACATCAATCCTTTCCCGATCCAGGGCCAGGCTCTCGTCAGGGAGAACTTCATCAACGGCACCTGGAAGTCGATCAGCGGCACTCTGCGCGCGATGGAGCGCGCCGGCGTGATCCGCACGCTGGCCGAGCCGAACCTGACGGCGATTTCCGGCGAGTCCGCCACCTTCCTTGCCGGCGGCGAGTTTCCGGTGCCTGGCCCCCCAAACTGTAGCGCTTCCTCAATCACCGGGACGCTTAGCTCCTGCCAATACTCGATCGAGTGGAAGAAGTTCGGCGTGGGTCTGTCCTTCACGCCGGTCGTGTTGGCTGCTGGGCGCATCAGCCTGCGGGTGCTGACCGAGGTGTCGGAGCTGTCGACGGAGAACCAGCTCACCCTGGTGGGAGCGGCCGGCAGCACCTTTACGGTCCCGTCGATCAAGACCCGGCGGGCCGAGACCACCGTCGAGATCCCCTCCGGCGGCTCGCTGGCGATGGCCGGGATGATCGCGGAGCAGACCAAGCAGCAGCTCAACGGCATTCCGGGACTGATGCAGCTGCCCGTCCTCGGCGCCCTGTTCAAGAGCCGCGACTACGTCAACAGGCAGACCGAGCTCATGGTCATCGTCACGCCCTACATCGCGCGCGCGGTGGCTCAGAAGGAGTTGTCACGGCCCGACGACGGATACGCGGACGCCAGCGATCCCGCCTCCATCCTGATCGGCAGGTTCAACCGGATCTACGGCGGTCCCGGCAAGGGCGACCCCAAGGTCACCTATTACGGCAAGCCCGGCTTCATTCTCGATTGACGGCGCGCGAGGCACCACGATGAACTCGATCCACCCTGTTCCGGCCGCGAACGGCCGCCGCGTCGGCGGACTCATTGCTCGAGCGCTCGCGCTCAGCGGTGGCGCCGCCATGCTGGCCGGCTGCTTCACCACCACCCCGGTGGCTGGGCCCGCCGCCTCCGACTATCGGCTGCGGCACCCGATTGCCGTCACCGAAGGCGTGCAGACGGTCGAGCTGTTCATCGGCAGCAACCGCGGCGGCCTCACCGGAGAGCAACGCGCCGACGTGTTTGCGCTGGCGGGGACCTGGCGTCGCGAGGCGACCGGCGGCTTCGTGATCGAGCTGCCGACCGGCACGAAAAACGAGATCGCCGCCGCCAACGCGCTGCACGAGGCTCGTGCAATCCTGTCCGCCGCCGGCGTTCCGCCGCACGCAGTAGAGGTGCGGCCGTATCGGTCGGCCGACCCCCGCAAGCTCGCGACCCTCAAGCTCAACTACTCGACCATGGTTGCCGATGCCGGCCCGTGCGGCACCTGGCCCGACGATCTCGGCGTCACCTACGCTCGCCAGCACAACGACAACGTTCAGTTTTTCAATTTCGGCTGCGCCACGCAGCGCAATCTCGCCGCCATGGTCGACAACAAGGCCGATCTGGTGCAGCCGCGCGGCGAAGTGCCGGCCTATACCGGCCGCCGCACCACCGTGCTCGACAAGTATCACCGCGGTGAAGCTACGCAGACCGTCGACCCGGACAAGAACAAGGGCAAGATCAGCGAAGTCGGCAACAAGCAATGACGGACATCATGCAAGCCGCAGCGGTCGAGGATCAGGCGGAGCACATCGCGCCGGCGCCGCGAGTATCGGTGCAGGCCTTTTGCGAGACCGTCGAGACCGCCGCCGCCGTCCAGGCCGCCGGCGAGGATCGGCGCATGTCCAAGGCGCATCTCAAGATCCAGATGGGCGGGATCACCGCCGCGGCCGAGGCCTACAGCAACGCGCCCACCCCGAACGTCATCATCATCGAGTCCGTGGGCCGCGGCGACGACGTCCTCAACGGGCTCGATTCGCTTGCCGACGTGTGCGACGCGGGCACCCGGGTGGTCGTGATCGGACGGCACAACGACGTCCTGCTCTATCGCGAGCTCACCCGCCGTGGCGTCAGCGACTATCTGATCTCGCCCGTGGGCACGCTGGACGTGGTGCGGGCGATCTGCGGACTGTTCTCGGCGCCGGACGCCAAGCCGGTCGGGCGCGTCATTGCGGTGATCGGCGCCAAGGGCGGCGTCGGGGCTTCCACCGTCGCCCACAATATCGCCTTCGCGGTGGCGCACGACCTCCAGCTCGATACCGTCGTCACCGACCTCGACCTCGGCTTCGGGACCGCCGGTCTCGACTACAATCAGGACCCGACGCAGGGGATCGCCGACGCTGTATTCTCGCCCGACCGCATCGACACCGCCTTCATCGACCGTTTGCTGTCGAAGTGCACCGACCACCTGAGCCTGCTGGCAGCGCCGGCGACGCTCGAGCGGGTCTACGACTTCGGCGAGGAGGCCTTCGACTCGATCGTCGATTCGCTGCGCGCGACCATGCCCTGCATCGTGCTCGACATCCCGCATCAGTGGACCGGCTGGACCAAGCGTACGCTGATCGCCGCCGACGACATCCTGATCGTGGCCGCGCCCGATCTCGCCAATCTTCGCAACGCCAAGAACATGCTCGACTTGTTGCGCGCGGCGCGTCCGAACGACCGCCGACCGTCCTATTGCCTCAACCTGGTCAGCGTTCCCAAGCGCCCGGAGATCAAGCCCGCCGATTTCGCCAAGGCGCTCGGCGACCAGCCGGTGGCGATCATTCCGTTCGAGCCGCAGGTCTTCGGGACCGCCGCCAACAACGGCCAGATGCTCGCGGAGCTGTCATCCTCCCATCGCACCGCCGAGACGTTTCGCCAGCTGGCGCAGATGCTGACCGGCCGCGCCGACACCAAGAAATCGAAATCGAGCCTGTTCGCCCCCATCATCGAGATGCTGAAACGGTCGGCGTGACCGACCGCTGGAGTTTGATTGCGTGTTTGGTAAGCGTAGCACTGCCACAATCGACAATCGGGGACCGGCTCCGGTCGCGCCGGCGGCGCGTCCGCAGGCCGTGCCGCCGCAGCCCATGGCACCGCCGGCGCCGCCGGCCGCGCCACGACCGGCACCGGCCCCTGCGGTTGCGACCGACGGCGGTCGCGCGCCGATCCCCTCGGCCGGCCTCGGTGCGCCCCTGGTCTCGGCGCCGACCCCCGGCAGGCGCCAGAGCATGCCGAGCGCGCCTTCGCCGCCGCTGGCGCCGACCGCGACCGACACGCGGCATTCGGAGGCCTATTACGAGACCAAGGGCACGATCTTCGGCGCCCTGATCGAGGCGATCGACCTCGCCCAGCTCGCCAAGCTCGACGCCGACTCCGCGCGCGAGGAAATCCGCGACATCGTCAACGAGATCATCGCCATCAAGTCGATCGTGATGTCGATCTCCGAGCAGGAGGAGCTGCTCGACGACATCTGCAACGACGTGCTCGGCTATGGGCCGCTGGAGCCGCTGCTCGCACGCGACGACATCGCCGACATCATGGTGAACGGCTCCGGCACGACCTATATCGAAGTGCAGGGCAAGATTCAGAAGACCGGAATTCGCTTCCGCGACAACCACCAGCTCCTCAACATCTGCCAGCGCATCGTCAGCCAGATCGGTCGGCGGGTCGACGAGTCCTCGCCGATCTGCGACGCGCGGTTGCCCGACGGCTCGCGCGTCAACGTCATCGTTCCGCCGCTCGCCATCGACGGCCCGGCGCTCACCATCCGCAAGTTCAAGAAGGACAAGCTCACGCTCGAGCAGCTCGTCAACTTCGGGACGATCACCCCGGCCGGCGCCGAGGTCCTCAAGGTGATCGGCCGTTGCCGGGTCAACACCATCGTCTCGGGCGGCACCGGCTCGGGCAAGACCACGCTGCTCAATTGCCTCACCCGCTACATCGACGACGACGAGCGCATCATCACCTGCGAGGACGCGGCCGAATTGCAGCTGCAGCAGCCGCACACGGTCCGGCTCGAAACGCGGCCGCCGAACCTCGAGGGCGAGGGCCAGATCACGATGCGCGATCTCGTGCGCAACTGCCTGCGCATGCGGCCCGAGCGCATCATCGTCGGGGAGGTGCGCGGCCCCGAGGCGTTCGACCTGCTGCAGGCCATGAACACCGGTCATGACGGCTCGATGGGCACGCTGCACGCCAACAGCCCGCGCGAGGCGCTCTCCCGCGTCGAGTCGATGATCACCATGGGCGGCTATACCCTGCCCTCGCGCACCATTCGCGAGATGCTGGTCGGATCGATCGACGTGGTGGTGCAGGCCGCACGCCTGCGCGACGGCTCCCGCCGCATCACCCACATCACCGAGGTGGTCGGGATGGAAGGCGACGTCATCATCACCCAGGACCTCTTCGTCTACGACCTCATCGGCGAGGATGCCCACGGCAACCTCATCGGCCGGCATCGCTCGACCGGCATCGGTCGGCCGCGGTTCTGGGAGCGGGCGCGCTACTTCGGCGAGGAGCAGCGCCTCGCCGCGGCGCTCGACGCCTCCGAGGCCGAGGCCCCGGCAACCAGCCCCTGAGGAAGGTCCGGGCCATGGACAGCATCGCTCTGTTCTTTCTGGCGGCGGTCGCCATGGGCGGCGTCGTGTGGGTCTTCGTCTATCCGTTCCTGTCCGGCGAACGGCACGCCGAGAAGCGCATGGAGACCGTGGCGCGCACCGGATCGGTGCCGGCGCGCGCCACGCGTAACCCCACGAAAACGCGGCGCGAACAGGTCGAGGGAACGCTCAAGGAGCTGGAGCAGCGGAGCGTCAAGGCCAAGTCGGTGCCGCTGTCGGTGAAGATCGCGCAAGCCGGGTTGACCTGGTCGAAGCAGCGCTTCTTCATCACCGCAGGGCTGCTCGGCCTCTTTGGATTCCTGGCCGTCATGCTGATCGACGGCGGCCTGTTGGCCGCGCTCGGTATCGGCTTCGCCATGGGCTGCGGCATGCCGATGTGGCTGCTCAAGTTCCTCAAGAAGCGGCGCGAGGCAAAGTTCCTGCAGGGGTTTCCCGACGCCGTCGACATCATCGTGCGCGGCATCAAGGCCGGCCTGCCGCTGCTCGAAAGCATGCGGATCATCACCAGCGACGCACCGGAGCCGCTCAAGAGCGAGTTCCGCGCCATCATCGAGACCCAGACCATCGGCATTCCGCTGGGCGAGGCCTGCGGCAAGCTCTACGAGCGCATTCCCGTGCCCGAGGCCAACTTCTTCGGCATCGTCATCGCGATCCAGCAGAAGGCCGGCGGCAATCTGTCCGAGGCACTGGGCAACCTGTCGCGGGTGTTGCGCGACCGCAAGAAGATGAAAGCCAAGATCCAGGCCATGTCCATGGAGGCGAAGGCCTCCGCTTCATCATCGCCGCGCTGCCGTTCGCGGTGATGATGCTCGTCTACATCACCAGCCCGGATTACATCGAGCTGCTATGGACGCATCCGATGGGGCGCATGATGCTCGTGTGCTGCGCCGCCTGGATGACGATCGGCGTCCTCGTCATGCGCAAGATGATCAACTTCGATTTCTGATGCGGGCGCCATGATCGACTTTATGATCGAAAAGCTGGGCGATACGCGCTTCCTGGCGATGGTGTTCGCCGCCATTGGAGCGATTGCAACTGTGCTCACCCTGGCGATGCCGCTCATTGCCACCGATACGCTGGGCAAGCGCATGAAATCGGTCGCGCTCGAACGGGAAAAAATCCGCCAGCGCGAGCGCGAACGGCTGGCCCGCGGCGACAAGGTCACTTTGCGCCGTTCGCCCAAGCAGTACATGCAGACCATCGTCGACCAGTTCAACCTCAACAAGTGGGTGGGACAGGAGCAGGCGCGCGAGCTCCTCGTGCAGGCCGGATATCGCGGCCAGGCGCCCTACATCACCTATCTGTTCTTCCGCATGGTCATGCCGGTGGCCATGCTGGTGATCTCGCTGTTCTATCTTTTCGTCGTCCTCGACATCGGCCAGCCGCCGCTGGTCAAGGTCGGGATGTGCCTCGCCGCCACCTATTTCGGCATGTACCTGCCCAGCCTGTTCGTGAAGAACAAGATCGCGCGCCGCCAGCTTTCAATCAGGCGCGCGTTTCCCGACGCGCTCGACCTGCTGCTGATCTGCGTCGAATCCGGCATGTCGATCGAAGCCGGCTTCCGTAAGGTGGCCGAGACGATCGGCTCGCAGTCGGTTCCGCTCGCCGAGGAGTTGACGCTGACGACCGCCGAGCTTTCCTATTTGCAGGACCGCCGGCACGCCTATGAGAACCTGGCGAAGCGCACCAACCTCGACGGCGTGAAGTCGGTATGCATGGCGCTGCAACAGGCGGAGCGCTACGGCACGCCGATGGCGCAGACGTTGCGCGTGATGGCGCAGGAGAACCGCGACATGCGGATGTCGGAGGCCGAGAAGAAGGCCGCCGCCCTGCCGCCGAAGCTCACGGTGCCGATGATCCTGTTCTTCCTGCCGGTGCTGTTCGTCGTCATCCTGGGTCCGGCGGCGATCCGGGTGATCGACATGAACATGATGAAGTGAGGCGCGGCGGTCCGGGCGGCTCGCGATCCGGCGCCCGGGTAGGCGCGCGACAAACCGGCAGGCGGGCTAGCTGCCGTGCGCCCGCACCGGCTGCTTGCTCGGCCCGACCTGCTGCTGTTTCAAGCCGTTCTGCTGCGCCAGCATTTGCCGCAGATAGGTCACGTTGGCGGCGGCCTCGTCCGACGGCAGATCGGCGCGGGCGATGGTCTCGGCTTCGGCGAACCGTCCCTGCAGTCCGACCACGAGCGCGAGGTTCTGCCGCACCCGCGCATCGGCGCGCGCCTGCGTGGCGGCCCGCCGCAGGGTCGACTCGGCTCGCACCAGGTCCTTGGACAGCGCGTAGGACAGCCCGAGATTGGAGAGGACCGAAGGCTCATCCGGCACGATCCGCAGGGCGGTCGCATAATAGCGTTGCGCTTCGTCGTGCCGGCCGACCTGGTCGAGCACGGCGCCCTGCACGGACAGGACGCGCCAATCGGGCTGGTCGGGCGCGTGGGCGCGGTTGAGCACCTCCAGCGCCTGCTTGTAGTTGCCGGCGTCGGCGAGCGCGCGCCCATAGGCGCCGGCGATCCCGGCGTGCTTCGGATTCTGGATCGACGCCTGTTCGAGCACGGCGGCCGCTTGCGCGCGTTGGCCCATGCCGCGCAGCGATTGCGCGTAGTTGATCGCAGCCTCTGGGTCGGACGGATTGGCGCGGTAACGATCGCCCCAGGCCTCCGCCGAGCGCCGCCAATCGGCGTCGCTGCGCGGCGCCGGCGCGACGCCGAGCGTTCCGGTCGTCTCCATGGGTTGGGTGGTCTTGCAGCCTGCAGCCGAAAACGCGAACGCGGCCGCGAGCGCGACCGACGCCACCAGGCGCACGGAATGTTTGGAACCAGGACAAATCATCACGGCCTCGTCGGCCCCCACGCGGCAAGGCAATAAAGCGTTAACCTTAACAGCCGGTTAATCGAGGAACTTAAGATGTGTTAACGGTTCCGCTCGCTCGCCTTCACCGCCGCGAGCCGGCGTGCTAGCAGGGCGCATTCCATGGGCGGTTCCCCGATGCATGACGTCTTTCTCGCGCGCGGCCAGGCGGCCGCGGTTCCGATAACCTTCGTTAACGCTGCGGTCTGGGCGGTGATGCGCGAGCGCCTCGATGCGCCCGAGCGGGCCTTCGCCGAGGCTGCCGGCTTCGAGCCGAAGGCCGGCCGTCACGTCCTGTTGCCGACCGCGGGCGGCGGGCTGGGCAAGGTCTTGTTCGCGCTCGAGAGCGTCGACGACCCGCACAAGGACTTGTTCCGGCCGGGCGCGCTGGCGGGGCTGCTCCCCGCCGGCGCCTACAGGTTCGCCAATGCGCCGCACGATGCGCGGCTCGCGGCGCTGGCCATCGCGCTCGGCTCATACCGCTTCGCGCGCTACCGCAAGCAGGAGCAAAAGGAGATCCGCCTCGAGCTGCCCGAGGGGGTCGACGGTGACGAGCTCACCCGGATCGTCGAGGGGGTCTTCCTCGCGCGCGACCTCATCAATACGCCGGCCAACGATCTGGGGCCGGCCGAGCTCGACGACGCCGCGCGCACGCTGGCGGCCCGCCACGGCGCCCAGGCGGAGACGATCGTCGGCGACGACCTCATCGAGAAGAACTTTCCGCTCATCCATGCGGTCGGTCGCGCCGCCGCCCGTCCGCCTCGCCTGATCGACCTCACCTGGGGCGATCCCAGCCACCCCAAGGTGACGCTGATCGGCAAGGGCGTGTGCTTCGACACCGGCGGCCTCGACATCAAGACCGAAACCGGCATGCTCAACATGAAGAAGGATATGGGCGGGGCCGCTTCGATGCTGGCGCTCGCCCACATGCTGATGGACCGCGGCGCCAAGCTGCGCCTGCGGGTGCTGATCCCGGCGGTCGAGAACGCGATTTCCGGCTCCGCCTTCCGCCCGCGCGACGTCTATCGCTCGCGCAAGGGCCTCACCGTCGAGATCGGCAACACCGACGCCGAGGGCCGCCTGATCCTCGCCGACGCCATCGCGCTCGCCGACGAAGAGCAGCCCGAGCTGATCGCCGACATGGCGACGCTGACCGGCGCCGCGCGCGTCGCGCTCGGGACCGAGGTGCCGCCGTTCTACACCGACGACGACGAGCTTGCGCTCGGGGTCGCGCGCTACGCGGCGAGCGAGAGCGATCCGGTTTGGCGGATGCCGCTCTGGCGGCCCTACGACCAGCTGCTCGATTCCAAGGTCGCCGACGTCAACAACGTCTCGTCGAGCAATTTCGGCGGCTCGATCACCGCCGCGCTGTTCCTGCACCGGTTCGTCTCCTCCGCCAAGGCATGGCTGCACTTCGACGTCTTTGCCTGGAACCAGACGGCCAGGCCGGGGCGACCCGAGGGCGCCGAGTGCCAGGTGGCGCGGGCGCTCTACGCGCTGCTCAGCGCACGCTACGGCTGAGCAAAGTCGTGGACGCGCTCGATCCGCGCCTCACGCCGGCCCGCGCCGACATCGCCGCCAAGCATCTCGAAGGCAAGGTCGAGGCCGCGCGCTTCGTCGAAGGCAAGCCGCGCGAGGTCGCCGAGCCGCAGGCGCCCCTGCGCCGCGCGCCCTCGCAGGAAGCGCCGCTCGACACCGAGGCGCTCAAGGGCGAGCGCGTCACCGTCTACGAGACCACCGACGAAGGCTGGGCCTGGGGCCAGCTCGAAGCGGACGGCTATGTGGGTTGGCTGCCGGCGGGCGCGCTCCGCTCGCCCGGCCCCGCGCCCACCCACCAGGTCGTGGCGCTGCGCACCCTGGTGTTCCCGGGCCCTTCGATCAAGCTGCCGCCGCTCGAGGCGCTCCCGCTCGGCTCACGGCTCGCCATCGCACGCATCGAAGCGCCGTTCGCGCTGACCGCATCCGGCGGCTTCATCCCGACCCGGCACGTCGCGCCGCTCGATGCGACGGAGAGCGATTTCGTCGCGGTCGCCGAACGCTTCGTGGGCGCCCCCTATCTGTGGGGCGGCAAGACCAGCCTCGGCCTCGACTGCTCGGGCCTGGTGCAGGTGGCGCTCGCCGCCTGCGGCCTCCGCTGCCCGCGCGACAGCGACATGCAGGAAAACGCGCTGGGTCAGCCGGCCGCGGGCGCCGACCTCTCCGACCTGCGCCGCGGCGATCTGCTGTTCTGGAAAGGCCATGTCGCCATCGTGCGCGACCGGGCGACGCTCCTGCACGCCAACGCCTTCCACATGGCGGTCGCGGCCGAGCCGATCAACGAAGCGATCGCCCGCATTCGCGCCGCCGGCAGCGAGCCCACCAGCGTGCGGCGGCTATAGCGCGTTTTCCGATTGATTTGCGGAACCTACGCCAGGTTTCAGTAACCGGCCGCCCGATCGACCACGTGCTCGAGCGGCAGCCTGGCCTCGAAGCGTTCGATCTGCCGCAGGATATGGGCCGCCAAGGCGCGCGGATCGGCCATCGCCGCGTTGTGCGGCGTGATCGTCACCTTGGGGTGGCTCCAGAGCGGGCTCGTCGCCGGCAAAGGCTCGCTCGCGAACACGTCGAGGGTCGCGCCGGCCAGCGTTCCCTCCTCCAGCGCCGCCACGACGTCGGCATCGACCTGCAGCGCCCCGCGCCCGGCATTGATCAGATAGGCGCCGTCGGCGGCGCCGTCGCGCTTGAGCTTGCGGAGGAGATCGAGCTTCAGGATGCCCGCGGTCGCGTTGGTCGCCGGCAGCAGGCAGACCAGGATCTC
>Ga0184625_10000489_pt1 | contig 15096 bp, 10 predicted proteins | sample PLM3_30_b1_FD_133151 | JGI IMG/M metagenome (GOLD analysis project Ga0184625, IMG submission 133151) | Groundwater sediment microbial communities from an aquifer in East River, Colorado, USA - PLM3_30_b1 | ecosystem: Environmental > Terrestrial > Soil > Riparian zone | place: USA: East River... | reverse complement strand
GTCGGCTCGACGGCCGTCGCGCGGCACGTCTATACGACGGGCACGGCCAACGGCAAGCGCGTGCAAGCGGCCGGCGGGGCGAAGAACCACCTCGTGATCATGCCCGACGCCGACCTGGAGCAGGCGGTGAAGGCGATACAGCTCTCCGCCTTTGGCTGCGCTGGCCAGCGGTGCATGGCCGGCAGCATCGCCGTGCCGATCGGCCGCATCGCCGATGCTCTGGTGGAAGGGCTCTGCCGCGCCGGCGGCGCGATGAAAGTCGGCCCCACCGACGGCGGCGCGGAAGTCGATATGGGTCCGCTGGTGACGCAGGCCCAGCGCGATCGCGCGGCCAGTTACCTCGACATCGCTCGCGGCGAAGGCGCCGAAGTCGCGCTCGACGGCCGCTCGCGCGATCTGCCTGGCGAAGGCTTTCACATCGGGCCGAGCGTCGTCGATCGCGTCGCGCCGGCCATGCGGCTGGCCCGCGATGAGATTTTTGGCCCGGTCCTCTCGGTCGTCCGCGCCGGCGATCTCGACGAAGCCCTGGCCATCGGCCGGCAATGTCCCTACGGCAACGGCGCGAGCATCTTCACCAGCAGCGGCCACGCCGCCCGCGAGTTCAAACGCCACTTCAACGCCGGCATGATCGGCGTCAACGTCGGCGTCCCCGCGCCGATGGCCTGGTTCCCGTTCACCGGCTGGAACCAATCCTTCTTCGGCGACCTGCACATCCAAGGCGTCGAAGGCGTCCAATTCTACACCCAGCAAAAAATGACCCTCACCCGCTGGTTCCGCTCCGCGAGCGACTCACACGCCGATCCAATCTGGAAGGGCAAGGGGAACGGCTGATTCCTCAAGTTGCCGTGGCTGCACACTTCGGAATACACTGAACTCAACGTGACCAGGCCGTGCGCATGCGCCACTTCAAGTGGATCGAATGGAATCTCCAGAAGATCGCGGCGCATCGCCTTTCGCCGGAGGAAGTTGAGGCTGCATTCAACGCCGTTTACAGCCTTCAGCAGCGGAATGACGGCTCATTCGAAATGTACGCTGAAACACCTTCCGGCCGTCGGATCACAGTGGTTTGGCGCTACGATCGAGAGGATGACGAGGTTCCCGACATCTTCGGCGAATTGGGTGAGCCCGCCATTTTTGTCATCACCGCCTACTGAATGAGTCCCCAAGATGATTAGTCCCGCACCCGATAATCGTAGCGCAGCGCGCAAGGCCCTCGACGAGCAAATTGCCGCCGAACCACGAATCGCGCCGCCGGTTCTGCCCGCGGGCACCGCGCCGTTGCCCGTTGAAGCTCACCTCGCTCGCCTGCACCGCCCGATGGCATACGCCGGCGTCGTCGAAAACGGCCTGGTCCGACCGCTCGACCCCGACGTAAGGCTCCCTGAGCGCCTGCGGGTGATTATCGTGGCGTCGCCCTGAGTCGCCCCGTGACTTCCAAGGAAAAGTCGCTGATGAGATGACATGGCGTTGATAGGAAAATGATCGGCGACTCCAAGCAAGGCGACGGGCAACATCGGCTGGGGCCTGTGCTGTTCGAGCGCCACCGCGATGCTAAGTCGCTAAGCGTGTTTCTCGTGATTGGCTGCTTGGCACTGGCGGCCGGAACAATGTTCCTTGCAATTTCCCCATTTGCCAAGTCTCAGAAAGAGTTAATTGAAGGACTCGGCATGGGAGGCGGTGGAGTGTTCGTGGCCGCCGTGATTGGCGCAGTTTGCTGGTTTGAATGGAATTCGATCCTGCGATGTCATCGACAGGGGATTTCCAAAACGACGCCTCTGGGCACGTACGAGGTTCGCTACGAAGACATCGAATCGTTCAGCTACCGGAAGTCTGCGCAGTTCTACCAGGGCATTTACATCGGAACAGGCTACCACCTGGGATTCACACCACGGCGGGCGGTGGGCAGCCGGTCGTTTCACGTCACGGTCACGCAACGCAAGGACCAAGATATTTCCATCGAGGACTTGCGCAACTATGTCGCTTCACGGATCGCCGAAGCCATGCTCGACGAGCTGGAGCGAACGGGGAGTTTGGCCTGGACTCAGAATATGCGATTCGTTCACAGTGGCGTTGAGTATCTGGGCAAACCAAATTGGCAGTTGTTGCCCTTCGATCGCGTTGGCAGGCGCGTGATCATCGAAGGCATCTTCTACTTGCGCGATCTCGACGCGGATTTTCCGGTCGCCTATGCCCATGATATCTATCCCAACTTCTATCCCGGCCTGCTTGTGTTAGAAAACTGCATTCATAAAACGCTCTCCGACTAAGGTGCTTATCGTGTCAACGGCAATTCTCTCGCCGCCGGTTCAACTTCCTCAATTCAACCACGAGCCCGCGCCCTACGACGGCCCCAGCAAGGCCGAAGTCCTCGCCCTGCGGCAGCAGTATTTGACGCCGGGGTTGATTACGTATTACCGCGATCCGCTGCTCGTGGTGGAAGGGAAGATGCAGTATGTGTGGGACGAGACGGGGAAGAGATACCTCGACGCGTTCGCGGGGATTGTGACGGTGTCGGTGGGGCACTGCCATCCGTATGTGGTCGAGAAGGTGCGGGAGCAGGTCGGCAAGCTGCAGCATACGACGACGATCTATTTGCACCCGACGATTGGCCTGTTTGGGCAGAAGCTGGCGGAGCACATGCCGGCGGCGTCGGGGTTGTGGATTTCTTACTTCACCAACAGCGGTAGCGAGGCGAATGAGCTGGCAGTGCTGATGTCGCGAGAATACACACGCCGCTCCGAAGTCATTTCGCTCCGCAATGCCTATCACGGTGGCACGCAGGGGACGATGGCGTTGACCGCCCACGGCACGTGGAAATACCCGAGCAATCCGCCGTCGGCCGTGAAGCACGCGACGCCCGGCTACTGCTACCGCTGCCCGTTCGGCTTGACCTATCCCAGCTGCGACGTCCGCTGTGCCCGCGACGTCGAGCCGCTCATCCAGTACGAGACGAGCGGCGCTCCGGCCTGCTTCATCGGCGAGCCGATTCAGGGCGTGGGCGGCACCGTTACGCCGCCGCCGGAGTATTTTCAGATCGTCTATGACATCGTCCGCCGCCATGGCGGTTTGTGCATTGCCGATGAAGTGCAGACCGGCTTCGGCCGCACCGGCGAGCACTTTTGGGGCTTCGAGAACTGGGGCGTGACGCCCGACATGGTGACGCTGGCGAAGGGAATCGGCAACGGCGCGCCACTCGGTGCGTGCGTCACGCGGCCGGAAATCGCCAAGTCGCTCACCAGTCGCGTGCACTTCAACACGTTTGGCGGCAACCCGATTTCGATGACGCAGGGCCTGGCAACGCTCGAGGTCATCGACCGCGAGAACATTCAGGAAAACGCCCGCGTCGTCGGCGGCCATCTCAAAGCCCGGCTGCTGGAGTTAGCGGAGCGACAGCCGCTGATCGGCGAGGTCCGCGGGTTGGGCCTGATGCTCGGCGTCGAGCTGGTCCGCGACCGCCAAACCAAGGAACCAGCCAGCAAGGAAACGCTGGAAATCCTGGAGCAATGCAAAAACCGCAGCCTGCTCCTAGGCAAGGGCGGCCTGTTCGGCAACGTCCTCCGCATCAAGCCGCCGATGTGCCTGACCAAAGATGACGCCGATTTCCTCGTCGATTGCCTGGACGAGGTGCTGACTGGCCTGAATGGATAGCCATTGGATGGCCGATGCCCGCAAGAACCTTCGGCTTGGAACGGGCACTAATTGCCCGGACAGGCGAAGGATTGTGTCCGCACCGAATCATTCGCATTCCAGCCGGGTTATAGGTAGAACAACGAGTGCGATGGTCCTTGGGGAAGCCTGATAAGGAGGACTCGCATGAGTTTGCGACCTTGTGTCGTCGTATTGCTCGCTATCAGCGCGAGCATTCCTGTGTTTGCCGCGCCGCCGACTGAGGCAGAGATGGCGGCCAAGATCGACAGCCGCCTGGCGGAAGCCTGGAACCGCGAGAAGGTGCGGCCCGCTGAGCCGGCCGACGACGCCGAGTTCTTGCGGCGGGCCTGGCTCGACCTGTGCGGCATCATCCCGCCGCTCAACGATCCCGACGGCATCAGCGGGATCCGCGGCTTTCTGGAATCCAGCGAAGCGGACAAACGCGCGAAGCTGATCGAGCGGCTGCTGGCCCGACCGTCGCATGCGACGCACTTTGCCAACGTCTGGAAAAACGTGCTGCTGCCACAGGACGTGGATGTGCAGCGTCTGCTTGGCGAAGCCGGCTTTCAAACCTGGCTCCGCGGTCAGTTCGCCGACAACGTGCCCTACGACACGCTGATTGCCAACCTGGTCCTGGCCAAGGGCCAGGCCAATCAGGCGGGGCCGGCTCTGTTCTATACGTCGCTGCAGCTCAAGCCCGAGGAATTAGCCGCCAGCACGTCGCGGGTATTTCTCGGAACGCAGATTCAATGTGCCCAGTGCCACGACCATCCATTCGACCATTGGAAAAAGGCCGACTTCTGGGGTTATGCGGCCTTCTTTGCCCAGCTTGAACGGGGAAATGGCCGGCAGCCGGTGGCGCTGACGGTGGCCGATGCTGAGTTAGGTGAGGTGACGCTGTCCGATTCCAAGGATCCGGTGAAGCCGCGGTTCCTTGGCGGCGAGACGAGCGGCGACATGGCCACGAAGACGCGCCGCGAGCGGCTGGTGCAGTGGCTGACCTGGCCGGAGAATCCGTTCGTCGCCAGGGCCGCCGTGAACCGCGTCTGGGCGCTGCTCTTCGGCCGCGGCCTCGTCCACCCCGTCGATGACTTGGGCAAGCACAACACGTGCGCTCATCCCGAGTTGATGGCGGAACTGGCCGAGTATTTCGTCCGCACGGGCTATGACCTCAACTGCCTCGTGCGGACGCTCACCCGGACGAAGGCGTACCAACTTTCGAGTCGCTCGCCGCCAGGCGCTGACGACCGGCCCGAGCTGTTCGCGCGGATGTCGATCAAGAGCCTGACGGCCGAGCAGCTCTACGACTGCCTGCTGGAGGCGATGCGGCGGCGCGAATCGGCGCAAGGCCAGCAGCTCGTGCTGGCCAATCGCGGGATCGACGCCAGCCGGCAAGCGTTCTTAAATCGCTTCCGCGCCCCCACGCAGGGAGTGACCGAGTACGAAGGCGGCATTCCGCAAGCGCTGACGCTGATGAACGGCGTCAGCATCCGCCAGGCCACCGACTTAAGGCAAAGCGATCTGCTGCTCGCGCTCGACGCCCCGTTCTTTACAACGGAGCAGCGCGTGGAGGTGCTATTTCTCTCCACGCTTTCGCGGCGGCCGGGGAGCGACGAGCGCACGAAGTTCGTGGGCTATGTCGAGGATGCCAACAACCGCGAGGCGCTCGGCGACGTGCTGTGGGCCCTGCTCAATAGTGCCGAATTCATGCTCAATCATTAACGTACGTAACTCGTTCCCAGGGTCCTCCCTGGGAACGCATTTCCGCGAGGGTCCTCCCTCGCGAAGGTGCGACGAGGCGGGAGCCTCGGGGAATTGGGTTCCCAGGCAGGAGCCAGGGAACCAGAAGAGACTTCATGCTGAATCAGAGGTGTTCTATGTCAGATTTCTCGCGTCGCAACTTCCTCCGTGCGGCCACGCTGAGTGCCGCGGGCGTCAGCTTCAGCGGGTGGATGCCGCGCTTGGCCCGCGCCGCGGCCGGCAACCCGGCTCGCCGGCGGCACTGCGTGCTGCTGTGGATGCCCGGCGGTCCCAGCCAGATGGACACGTTCGACCTCAAGCCCGGTCACGCTAACGGCGGGCAGTTCAAGGAGATCGAGACCAGCGTGCCTGGCCTGAAAATCAGCCAGCACCTGCCCAAGCTCGCGGCCATGGCCGAGCAGCTGGCGATCGTTCGCAGCATGAGCACGTCCGAGGGCGACCACAACCGCGGCACCTATTTGATGCACACCGGGCACAAGCCTGGCGGTCCGATCGCGTTTCCCACGATGGGTTCAACGCTGTCGAAAGCTCTGAGTGCTGACGGTGCGGAGTTGCCGGACTTCATCAGCATCGCCCCACAGACGGCGCTCAACAGCGCCGCTTATGGTCCCGGGTTTCTCGGCCCACGGCACGGCCCGTTGACCGTCGGCGCCAGCGGACCGCTTCCCGTCCAGCAGCCGATGGGTGATGGCGCGGCCACGCTAGGCGTCGATGACCTGCACAATCCGGGCATCAGCCGCCAGCAGGAAGACGCCCGCCTGGAGCTGTGGCGCTCGCTGCAAACGGGCTTTTTGGCAACGCACGCCTCCGCCTCGCCCAAAGCGCAGAACACGGTCTATGAACGGGCCGTGCGGATGATGCGCAGCGAAGCCGCGCAAGCATTCGACCTGACGGGTGAGCCGGACAAAATGAAGGATGCCTATGGCCGCGGGCAGTTTGGTCAGGGCTGCTTGATGGCTCGCCGGCTGATCGAGCGGGGCGTGCCGTTCATCGAGATCGCCCTCCGCGGCAGCGGCGGCGTGTTGGGCTGGGACACCCACCAGCAGAACTTTGACCGCGTGAAAACCCTGTCGGGCGAGCTCGACGCGGGCTGGGCCACGCTGATGAGCGACTTGGGCGACCGAGGCCTGCTCGAATCGACCACAATCATCTGGCTGGGCGAATTCGGCCGCACGCCGACGATCAATCCCAATGGCGGCCGAGATCACTTCCCGCGGGCCTGGACCACGGTGCTAGCCGGCGGCGGCATCAAGGGCGGCCAGGCTTATGGCCGGACGAGCGCCGATGGCGGCACCGTCGAGGAGAACCAGGTCGATGTGCCCGACGTGCTGGCCACGCTCTGCCGGGCGCTGGGCCTCGACCCAGCGGCCAGCAACATTTCGGAAATGGGTCGCCCGATCAAGATTTCCGACGGCAAGCCGATCCAGGCACTCCTCGCCTAACCGCCCGAATAGCAGCTCTTCATTTTTGGAGAAACACTGATGGCTCGCTCCCTTTTCCTCGGCGTGCTCGGGCTGGCGATTGGTTCGCAAGTCGCCTGGGGCCAGGCAGCTGCGATTACGCCCGCACAAGCGGCCCAAGCGGCTCAGGCTCAAGCCGCGGCGGAAAAGCAGGCCGCCGACGCGAAAAAGTTGTTGCAGACCGCGACCGACGAGGTGACCAAAGCCGAAAAAGCCGCGACCGAAGCCGCGGAGAAGCTGGCCGACGCCAAGCGCAAGCTGGAATCCGCCAAGCAGGCGGCCTCGCAAGCCGCCGCGGAAGCCGCGGCCGTCGCCGCCAAGGTCGCTGTCCTTCGCAGGCAGCTTTCCAGCAACACAGCGTCCGAGCGCGAGACTGTCGATCCGCAAGATCCCATCGAGCGATTTGCCCTGCTCACGCCCGGCGGCCCGGTGATCGTCCAAGCCTCGATCACGATCGACGGCGAGCCGTTCCGCATCCGCCGCGAGAAGTTGATCGCCGAGTTGATCGCCGGGGCCGACAAAGACAAGGACGGCCAGACGACCTGGACCGAGGCGCTCAGCTCGCCGCGGTTCACGCTGGGTCGAATCGCGGCGGACAGTGAATCGGTGCGGATGAGCTTCATCCGCATGCTCGACAAGAACGGCAACTCGCTCGTCGAGCCCGGCGAGGCTCGGCAGTGCCTCGCCCAACTGATGAACAGCCCGACCTTTGCGCTGGGCGGCGGCAGCGCCACTTCGTACCGCATCATCACGGATGCCGGCGCGGTTTTGACGGGGGGCGGCGCACAGGCCGACCTGCTGACGCTGCTGGACACGGACCAAAACAAATCGCTGGACGCGAAGGAAATCGCCGCGGCTGTCGCCCGCCTCAAGAGCCGCGACGCCGACGACAACGACGTACTGGATTCCGCAGAGATCAGCGGCACGCCGAACAACGGAATGTACCGCGTGGTCATTGCCAATGGTCCGCTGCAGCCGGTTTCGGGCGCGGTCCTGCTTGGACCCGCGGCTACGCCCGACGCCGTGCTGGCTTCCCTGAAGCAAAAGTACAAGAACGCCGAGGGCCGCCTCGGCACGGGCAGCTTCCCGCTCTTGACCGACTTGTTCGCCGCGCTCGACAAGGATAAAAGCGGCGAGATCGAGGCCGGCGAAGTGCTGGGCCTGAACGAGGTCCCGCCGCACCTGGAGCTGAGCGTCGATCTGCCCTCGCAAAAGTCGGGCGCAGGAATGAAGGTCACGGCAGTGGCCGCTCCGCTGCGCAGCACGAGCGAGCGGGCGGATAGCACAGTGCTGGAATTGCCCGGTGTTCGTCTCGCACTATCCGCCACCTTGGCATCGCCGCCCATGCGAGACTTCGACTCCATCGGAAAGCAACTCTTGAGGCAATTCGACAAGGACGGCAACGGCTACCTGGACATGGCGGAGTTGGCCGGACAGCGTCAGCAGCTTTCGCTGTACGACGAAGACGGCGACGGCAAGGCGTATCCCGCCGAGATTTCCGGCTATTTCGCCCGCCAGTCTGCCCCGCCAGCAACCCAGGTCCTGGCCAACGTCGCCCAGCAGGGCAATTCGCTCTTCCAAACGCTCGACGCCAATGGCGATGGGCGGCTGGGGCTTCGAGAAATGCGGGCTGCGTCCGAGCGGCTGACCGCCCTCGACAAGGATCGCGACCAGACGATCGCCGGCGGCGAGATTCCCGAGACGTTTTCGGTCTCGTTCGCCTCGGGCACCGGCAGCGGGGCGCCTGTTGAACGGCTCGTCGCTACGCCTTCAACCGCATACCGGCCAGCAATCAGCGGCGGACCCGAGTGGTTCACCCGCATGGACCGCAACGGCGACGGCGACCTGACGCTCAAGGAGTTCCTCGGCGCCGAAGCCGACTTCAAACGGCTGGATACCAACGGCGACGGCCTGCTCGAACCCGCCGAAGCGAAGGCGGCCGGTAAGTAATGCGCGGGGTGTTTAGTGTTTCGTGTTCGGTGTTAGGATTTGGGCGCTGACCCAACACCGAATCCAAAACACGAAACACTCCTCGTGCTCACTTCCGACCGCCTCGACGGCATTCTCCGCACGCTCCCTCGGCTGACCATCGGCCTGGTGGGCGATTTGTTCTTGGACCGCTATCTGGAGCTGGTCGCCGGCAGCCGCGAGCTGTCGATTGAAACGGGCCAGGAAGCGTACCAGATCGAGCGAGTGCGGAATTCGCCGGGCGCTTTGGGCACGGTGCTCAACAACCTGGCGGCGCTCGGCGTCGGCCTGCTTGTGCCGGTGACGGCCATCGGCGACGACGGCCACGGCTACGACCTGCTCAAGGGGCTCCGCAAGCTGCCGGTCGATCTGGCAAACGTCCTGTGCCTGCCCGATCGACTGACGCCGACCTATACCAAGCCAATGCGGCTGGTCGATGGCGCGTGGCAGGAGTTGAACCGGCTCGACGTGCGGACGCGCGGGCCGCTTTCGTCCGCAGCCACCGCTGAAGTCTGCCGCCGGCTAGAGATTGTATTCCGTAGCTCTGACGGCCTGATCGTGCTCGACCAGCTCGTCGATGAAGATTGCGGCGTAGTGAGCGCGGCGGTCCGCGATACGCTCGCCCGCCTGGCAAGTGAGTCTCCCGACAAGCTGATCTTCGTCGATAGCCGCCGGTTCCTCGCGAAGTTCACTGCTGGCGTGTTGAAGGGCAACCGCTCCGAAGTCATCGGGACTGTGCCTGATGCCGGCAGCGCTGTAGGGAGCGCCCTCCGTGGCGTTCCCGCGGCACCGGCCGACGCTGACCTCATGGAATCGATCGCCGCCCTGGCTCGCCGCACCGGCCGGCCGGCGTATTGCACGGTCGGCGAGCGCGGCATCCTGGTCGCCGAGCCCGGCCAGGCCGTAACGCTCGCCCCCGGCGTTCCCGTCACTGGCCCCATCGACATCGTCGGCGCCGGCGACTCCGCCACCAGCGGCATCGTCTGCGGCCTGCTCGCCGGCGCCTTGCCCCACGAGGCCGCCGCCCTCGGCAACCTCGTCGCCTCGATCACCGTCCAGCAGCTCGGCACCACCGGCGCCGCCACGCCGCAGCAAGTCCGCGAGGCGTGGCGACGGCATAATCCGTAGCAGCCTCTGGAGACCGCAGGTATGATAAGGGCATGTCCACCGCGGCCAACTCCCAGTCGATCGCCGCTCCCTTCGGCGCGATGCTCCCCCTCGCGCCGGCGGCCCTCTCGACACCGCCGGGCGTTCCCCCTCGCTCGCCCTCGGTTCTCCGCCAGATTGCGACGGTCGAGCCCTATCGCTTGAGCGTCGCGCAATTCGAGCAGATGATCCAAAGCGGCGTCTTGACCAAGTACGACCGCTGCGAGCTCGTTCGCGGGGAGCTAATCGAGAAAATGACGCTCGGCGATCATCACATGGCGGCCATGAATCGGCTGGTGCGGTTGTTTAAGAGGGTTCGCGACGACGAAGCATTGATGAGCGTTCAGCAGGCCGTTAAACTCCGCGATAGCCGGCCCGAACCAGATCTGAAGCTGCTGGTGCCGCGAGAAGATTGCTACGAAACCCAAACCGCCGGCCCGCCTGATGTCTTGCTGCTGATCGAGGTCGCTGATTCCTCGCTGAGCTATGACCGGGAGGTCAAACTGCCACTGTATGCCGAAAACGGCATCCGCGAATATTGGATCGTCAACTTGATCGACGGCTGCATCGAGGTTTACCGGCAGCCGCAAGGCTCGGATTATGCTGAGCGGCTAATGATTCGCCGTGGCGAGAGCGTCAGCCCGCTGGCGCTGCCTGCCCTGACTGTCGCGGCTGCGGATATCCTCGGTTTGGCCGTAACGGCGGAAACCGCCGGTTAATCTCGGTTGCCAGCCGCCCAGGCCGGGGTTAAGTTCAAAGGGCTTCCCGCCGGCCCGCTTCTGCCTCCAAAACCGCGGCGCACCATTGGATTATGTCTCGATTTTTGTGGACGATTGCCACGCTGTCCGGCTGCCTGCTACCGGCCATGCTACTGGCCCAAGCGCCTCAAAAGCCGCAGAACGACACGGACGACGACAAGGATGCCGCCGCCGCGTATGCCGAAATCGTGCGGGCGGATCGGCCGGCTGCTTATTGGCGGTTTGAAGACGAGAAGGGCGTGGCCGAGTTGAATGGCTCGCCCCGGCAGCCGACCGCAGTCGCGGGGCCGGTGAAGTGGCTCGTGGCCGGTCCGCGGCAGGCAAAGTTCCCGCTCTTCGACGCGCAGAACCACGCGCTGGAGTTCAAAGAGCCGGCCTCGCTGCGTTATGCCGACCCCGGCGCGGACAGCCCGCTCGATTTTGCCCGCGGCGAGCCAATCACGCTCGAAGCCTGGGTCAATCCCACGAAGATCGGCAGCGGGCAGCAGATCTACGTCATCGGCAAGGGCCGCACGGGCAACGCGGGTTTCGCCGCGGACAATCAAAACTGGGCATTGCGGCTGACCGGCATCGATGGGACGTGCCGGCTCTCGTTTTTATTTCGCGACACCGACAATCGCAAAGACACGCAGGACGACTGGCACCGCTTCAACAGCGACACGGGATTCGCGCCGAATAGCGGCTGGCATCACGTCGCGGTGAGCTACACGTTCGGCAAGGGCGATTCGGTCCGCGGCTACCTCGACGGCCGGCCGGTGAAGGGCCAGTGGGATTACGGCGGCCAGAGCGACGAATCGCCGGTCGTCGATGACGATCAAATCTGGATCGGTTCGGCCAGCAGGAACTCGGCCGGCAACTCGTTCGTGGGCGGGATCGACGAAGTCGCCATTTATCGCGCGGCCCTGCCGCCGGAGCGAATCGCCGCCCGCTGGAAGGCGGTTGAGGCCAAGGCGTATGCGACGAGCATGCCGATCCCGCAGGACGCCGTGCTCGTCGAAGTGCTGGAAGGACTGCCTGACGAGTGGAACTGGAATTTCACCGCGCCCGCGCCCAGCGAGCGCTGGACGCAGAGCGACCTGGCGTTTGTCGAGCTGCCGAAGAAGTACAACAGCCACGGAGTCATCGACGACCGCAGCAGCCCGTTCGTGCTCTGGGCTCATACGGACATCAAGCTGCCGGCCGGCAAATACCGCCTGCTCGTTCGTTCACGGAGCGGCCTGCGGCTGTTCGTCGATGGCCAGCTCGCCGTGGAGAATCCGTTTCAATCGAACAAGACCGACGGCCACAACGCCTACAAGCCCGTCGAAAGCAAGATTTCGCCGCGGATCCGCCCGCTTCAGCCCGGCGACTCTGAAACCGAGGCCCAGATCGAGCTGACCGGCGGCTTGCACCGCTTGAAAATGGAGGTCCTCATCGGCGGCAAGAAGCGCCGTCCGGAAACCGGCGAAACAAGCGTCGCCATCGCCCCCGCCGGCACCGACGACTTCTGGATCATCGGCCATGCCCTTAGCCGGAAGCCAACGGCTTCCGGAGTGCCACCGACGGGTCTCGATCTCGCCACAGTCTTTCCGCTGACGGACGCAGGCTGGCAAGCCTGGGAGCGCCAAACACGCAGCGAACTGATTGCCATCAACCAGCGCCGCCGCAAGAAGGCCAGCGCCGAGTACGCAAAATACTGGGACCGCCGGCACCAGTGGGCCCGCGACTACGTGGGGCGGGCCCCTGGCCTGCTCTACAACTCGATAGACGACTATATCAACGCCAAACTAGCCGCCGAAAAAGTCACCGCCGGTGCGCTAACCGACGACCACGCCTTCCTTCGCCGCCTGTACCTCGACACGCTCGGCGTCACGCCGACCAAGGACCAGGTCGCCGCCTTCAATGCCGACCAGAGATCCGATAAGCGTGCCAAACTGATCGACGAGCTGCTGGCGCAGCCCGGCTGGGCCGACAACTGGGTCGGCTACTGGCAGGACGTGCTGGCGGAGAACCCCAACATCGTCAACCCGACGCTCAACAACACGGGGCCGTTCCGCTGGTGGCTCTATGAAGCGTTGCTCGACAACAAGCCGCTCGACCGGTTCGCGACCGAGTTGATCCTGATGGAAGGCTCGCAGCGCTACGGCGGCACCGCGGGCTTCGCCGTCGCGACCGAGAACGATGCCCCGCTGGCGGCCAAGGCGCAGAACCTCGGCCTGGCGTTTTTGGCTTTCGACATGCGCTGCGCCCGCTGCCACGACGCGCCGAACCACGACTTTTCGCAGCAAGACCTGTTCAACCTCGCGGCCATGTTGCATCGCGGCACGCAAACGCTGCCGAAGACGAGTACCATCCCCGGCGACGACAAAGCCCTCGCGTCGCTGATGGTCAAGGTCACGCTCAAGCCCGGCCAGAAGATCGCGCCCAAATGGCCGTTTGAAGCGTATTTCAGCGGCGATCTGCCGCAGCAGTGGCTGGCTGATCCCACCGACCAGCGCGAGGAGCTGGCCTTCCGCATCACGTCGCCGCAGAATCCGCGATTCGCCAAAGTCATGGTGAATCGGCTGTGGCAGCGCTACTTCGGCCGCGGCATCGTCGAGCCGATCGACGACTGGGAAATCGCCCAGCCGACGCATCCCGAACTATTGGAATGGCTGGCCCGCGAGCTGATTATTCACAACTACGACGCCCAACACATCGCCCGGCTGATCTTCAACTCGCAGGCTTATCAGCGCGTGGCGACTTCCGACGCAGACCAGGCCCGGCTCTTCGCCGCGCCGCTGCGGCGGCGGATGACCGCCGAGCAGGTGCTTGACTCGCTGCTGGTCGCGGCCGGCAAGGGGCTGCACGTCGAAGACTTGAGCGTCGATGTCGATAGCAGCCGGCTGGAAACCCAGTCGATCTCGCTGGGGCGTCCGACGCGGGCTTGGCAATTCACCAGCATGGGCAACGAGCGCGACCGGCCCAGCCTCTCGCTGCCCGGCGCGCAAACCGCGGTGACGCTGCTCGAAGCGTTTGGCTGGCGAGCCTCGCGGCAAGACCCGGCAAGCTACCGCGAGAAAGAGCCAACGGTTTTGCAGCCGGCGATTCTGGCTAACGGCCCCTTCGCCAAGCGGATCGCGCAGTTATCCGAAGACAGCCTCTTTGTGCCGCTGGCGCTCGCGGCGGAAACGCCGGGCGACTTTGTCGATGCCGCCTTCCGGCAAGTTCTCTCGCGCCTGCCGACGGCGGCCGAGCGTGCGCTGTTTGTCGAGCTGCTTGCCGACGGTTTCAGCCAGCGCAAGACCGGTGCGCAGCCCGGCCCCCTTCCCGGCTGGCCGGCCCGCGATGGCGTGAGCTGGGCGAATCACCTCTCCACAATCTCCAACGAGATTCGTATCGAAAGTCAAAAGCGTTTTGAGAAAGGCGATCCATCGACCACGCAGTTGACGCCAGCCTGGCGCGAGCGAGCCGAAGACCTGGTCTGGACGCTGATGAATAGCCCCGAGTTTGTTTGGATACCATAGTGGCGGAGGCGGAACCGCGGATTCCGCAGATAGCGCGGATAGCAGTGAATCGAATCGTTCCTTATCCGTGTCATCCGCGAAATCCGCGGTTTCCCCATCCGAGAACTTAAGCGACCGATGAACCTCGATCAAAATCGCCGCAGTTTCCTGACCGCCTCCGCGGTTGCCGCAACCGGATTGGCATTGGCCTCCGCCCGCGCCGACGATGCCAAGCCCACGCCGAAAGGAAAAGCCGAGCACTGCATCTTCCTGTGGCTCGGCGGCGGAGCCGGGCAGCTCGATACCTGGGACCCCAAGCGGCTGGGCGACCCCAAAAGCAAAAAAGCAGGCTCGTACTATCCCGCGATCGATACTGCGATCCCCGGCGTGCAGGTCTGTCAGCACCTGGCCCGCTGCGCGAAGATTTACGACCGCTTCATCCCGGTCCGCACCGTTCATCACGACATGATCGACGAGCACGCCGCGGCGGTCATGCGGCTGCACTCGGGCCGGCCGACGAGCGGCACGATCGTCTATCCGTCGATCGGCTCCATTGTCGCCCAGCAGCGGGGAGCGGCGGCCGAAGGCGTGCCGGCCTACGTGCTGATCGGCTATCCAAACATCACCCGTGGCCCGGGCTTCCTGGGCTCGAAATACAGCTACGTCTATCTGACCGACACCGAGAGTGGGCCGGTCGGCCTGTCTCGGCAGCCGGAGATCACCGCCGAGCGGCAAGATCGCCGCGAGGCGTTGCTCGCCAAGGTCCGCAGCGAGTATCTCGCGCGGCAGAGCGGCGACGCGCTCGTCCAGCAATATGACCAGACAGTCGGCGAAGCCCTCCGCCTGGCTGGGCCGGGCTTCTCTGGCGTGTTTCAGCTCGGCAAAGAACCG
>Ga0184625_10000488_pt1 | contig 15106 bp, 16 predicted proteins | sample PLM3_30_b1_FD_133151 | JGI IMG/M metagenome (GOLD analysis project Ga0184625, IMG submission 133151) | Groundwater sediment microbial communities from an aquifer in East River, Colorado, USA - PLM3_30_b1 | ecosystem: Environmental > Terrestrial > Soil > Riparian zone | place: USA: East River... | reverse complement strand
TCCGCGAAAAAGGCGCCCTCATCCGCCACGGCGAGCAGTACGAGAAGATCGAGGGTCTGGACGACGGCGTAATCCTCTCGCTCAAGAGCGGCAAGAAGCTCAAGACCGACATCCTGCTGTGGGCTAACGGCCGTACGGGCAACACCGACAATCTGGGCCTGGAGGCGATCGGCATTCAGCCCGACAGCCGCGGGCAGCTCAAGGTCGATGATCGCTACGCGACGAGCGTGCCGCACATTTACGCCGTGGGCGATGTTATCGGGTATCCGTCGCTGGCCAGCGCGGCGTATGTCCAAGGTCGGGCGGCGGCCCTGCATATCGTGGGCGACGAATGTGCCAAGCTGCTGGCGATCGACATTCCGACCGGAATTTACACGAGCCCGGAGATCAGCTCCGTCGGCAAGACCGAGCGCGAGCTGACCGACGCCGGCGTGCCCTACGAGGTCGGCCACGCCCAGTTCAAGAGCCTGGCCCGGGCCCAGATCACCGGGCAGACCGTCGGCATGCTTAAGATTTTGTTCCACCGCGAGACGCGCGCGGTCCTGGGCATCCACTGCTTCGGCGCCAACGCCAGCGAGATCATCCACATCGGCCAGGCCATCATGTCGCAGCCCGCGCCGAACAACACACTGATGTACTTCATCAATACGACGTTCAACTATCCCACAATGGCCGAAGCCTACCGCGTCGCGGCGCTCAACGGCTACAACCGGCTGTTTTAAGTGGGGCAGACATTCCTGTCTGCTGTGGCTGCCTACGGCTTAACTTCGATCGCTTGCAACGTGACGTTGTTCTGCGTGGCGCTCGTGCCTTGCTTGCGGAGGATCTCGAAGAGCAGGTCGGCTCGTTTGGCGGGTGCGATCCGCGTAAGGAACTCGACCGTTTGATAGTCGTGGAGCTTGGGCTCCAATTGGCTCAGGAAGAGGACGTGCCCGGCAAACGTGCGGCGGATTTCGACTTCGATCGGCTTGCTTGTGTAGTTGCGGATTCGCTGGGTGTAGATTTCGTGGTCGTCCCAGCCGGTCAACCGGGCGTTCTCGACGCGCACCTCGCCGTCGCCGCCGACTTTGCGATAGGTGCTAGTGCTGCCGATGCGCAGCCACAGCTCATTGCGGAACACCCGCAGCTTGATCAGCTCGAAGATTACCTCAGGATCGACGCCGAGATTCAGCTCAATCTTGTCGCCGATGGGAATGTACTTGGTGTTTTGCTGGGCGAGATAGGAGAGCCCGCCGCGGCCGTTGTCTTTGAAGACGCGGACGGTGCCGTCGGGCAGCGGCGATGTTCCCAGCTTGGACTCGACGTTGTTCGTCAGCAGATACATGCGGACGAGCTGTTCGCCGTACTCCGCAGGACGATAGCGGTACTGGATCTTGAAAGGAATCTGCTTTCCTTCCAAGGACCGCATTCGCTTCGACCAGCCGTTCTTGATCGTCTCGGTGCCTGCAATCGTGTAGATGAAATACTCGCTGAGTCCCTCCTTGATGATTTCCTTAGGAGCCGCCGCTGAGCCATCGGCGGCCGGCGCCATCGCGCCCAACGAGGCCTTCACCGCGTCGTCCATGGCCCTTAGCCGCAAGCCGTAGTATTGGTCGCGGGGCATGTTGGCGACGTCGCCCAGCGGGATTTTGGCGAGCTGGGCGATTTTCTCGACGAGATTGATCGTGCCGACGACCAGGCGGACCTGAGCGTTTTCGTATTCCTCGCCGCTGTTGTTGTGAACGCGGACGAAGCCCTCGAAGCCGAGCTGCGTTTCGGCGGCGTTGGCCAGGCAGACATAGTCGGCGCTCCAGGTGATGCCGCTGGTGAAGTACGTGATTTGAATCGTCGCTTCGCCGTCGAATTCGCTATTCACGTTCCAATACAGCATTTGCGGTTTGGCGTGCGGGAATGTTGTATCGAGCACGTCGAGCTGCTCGGCATGCGTCAGGAATCTCAGCTCCACGCTCGACGGATCGATGAGCGTGCCCGCCCAACTGAACTGCAGCGGATTCGCCCCAGTTTTGAACGTGACTTTCCGCGTCTCGCGGACCAGCGTCAGGTCTTCGCTGTTGTAGATCGTGAGCTGGACCGTGTCGCGATTGGGGACCGTGGAGAGGTCGATGTTGTCGGCGCGGGCGGGTGCGACATACCAGGCGATAAGGAAGATAATCGAGAGAGTCGATATGTGACGCATAGAAAATCTCGGCAGACAGGAATGTCTGCCCCACTTAGGGCTTGATCTCGGCGGTTTGGAGCGTGACATTGTTTTGCTTGGCGTTGATGCCTTGCTTGCGGACGACTTCAAACAGCAGGTCGGCTCGCTTCGCCGGCTGCACCCGCGTCAGGAATTGCACGGTTTGATAGTCGTGCAGCGTCGGCTCGAGCTGGCTCCGGAAAACGACGTGGCCGGGCAGCGTGCGGCGGATTTCGACCGCGATGGGCTTATTCGTGTAGTTCCGAATCCGCTGGCTGTAGATCTCGTGGTCGTCCCAGCCGGCGAGCGTGGCGTTTTCGACGCGCATCACGCCATCGCCGCCGATTTTGCGGAAATCGCTGGTGCCGTTGATCTGCAGCCACAGCTCGTCGCGGAAAGCGCGGATCTTGATCAGCTCGAAAATCACTTCGGGATCGGCGCCCAGGTTGATCTCGATCTTGTCGCCGATTGGTACATACTTCGTCGCTTGTTGCGCGAGATAAGACAGTCCCCCGCGGCCGTTGTCGCGAAACACGCGGACGATCCCGTCGGGCAGAGGCGACGTGCCGAGCTGGGATTCCACGTTGTTGGTCAGCAGATACATCCGCACGAGCTGCTCGCCGTATTCGGCCGGCCGATAGCGGTATTGAATCTTGAAGGGCGTCTGTTGGCTGGCGAGCGACCGCATCCGCTTGGACCAGCCGTTGGGTATCGTCTCCGTGCCTTCGATCGTGTAAATGAAGTACTCGCTGAGGCCCTCCTTGACGATCTCCTTTTCCTTGCCTTCCTCGCCCCCTTTGCCGCCGCCGAAGCCGCTGGCTCGCTCCATGAAGCGATGAGTGGCGTCTTTCTTCAGATCGCTGAGCTTATCGGCTTCCATCGTTTGCACTTCGGCAACAGGCACTTGCGCGAGCTGGGCGATCTTTTCGACGAGGTTAATTGTGCCCACCACCAGGCGGACCTGAGCGTCCTCATATTCTTCGCCGCTGTTGTTGTGAACTCTAACGAAGCCCTCGAAGCTCATTTGCGTTTCCGCCGCATTGGCCAGGCACACATAGTCGGCGCTCCAGGTGATTCCACTCGTAAAGTAGGTGATTTGAATCATCGCTTCGCCGTCCAGTTCGCTCTTCACATTCCAATACAGCATTTGGGCCTTGGCGTGCGGAAAAGTGGTATCCAACACGTCGAGCTGCTCGGCATGCGTGAGAAACTTCAGCTCCACGCTCGTCGGATCGATCAGCGTATTGGCCCAACTGAACTGCAGCGGGTTGACGCCCTTCTTGAACGTCACCTTCCGCGTTTCACGGACCAGGGTAATGTCCTCGCTGTTGTAGATTGTGAGCTGTACCGAATCCCGGTGGGGCACAGTCGAGAGGTCAATGTTGTCGGCGGCCAACGGGCCGACCAGCACCAAAACCAAGCAAAACGTTGCCAGGAACAAACGCATATACGATCGCCAGAAGTGCTTGAGGTATTGATAAGAATGTTGTAAGGCCGGCGAGACGCCCGCCCCACGGACTACCACTCGTTCTTGATCAGCACGTGCAGTTTGTGCGTGACCTTTTCGGCCTTGCCGTCTTTGGCTCGGGCCGGCAGCGGGGCGTGGAACGTGAGCTGCTCGAAGGTGCTCCGCTCCTTGTCGTAGCTCCCCTGAAAGGTCGTCTCTTTCAGCAGCTCCCATTCGACGTCGCGGCCCGAATCGCCGCGAATCTCATTGCGGACGTGCCGCAGGTTTTCGACCACGTCCAGCGTCACCGCCTGGTCCTTGAAGTTCTCGATCTCATACTTGAGGATCACTTCATGGTGGTAGAGATTGCCGCCGACGGGCTTCCGCTCGTTTTTCTCGATCGTCCGCTTCACGACGATGTCCTGAGCGACGCCCAAATAGAGTTTCATCTCGTCGTCGATCGGCGTGAACTTGCCCCAGTCTTCGCCTAGAAACGCCGTCTGCCCCGGCTGCCCGCCGTCGATGAAAATCCGCACTTTGCCATACGGCAGCGGATGAGCCCCGAGCTGGTTCGCCTGGTCGTTCTTGAGCAGATAGTGCATCGGCACGCGGAGCTTGTTTTGCGGCTGATCGAGATAGCCGTACTCGGCCGGATTGCAGGCATAAGTCTTCTTGATCGGCACCTTCTCGAACTTCTGAACCAGCATCTCCTTGGTCTCATTCAGGCCGATCGGCTTGAGAAACGACTTGCCGTAGCCGGCGAACAGGTTCGTATTGCCGTACTGCTCGTTGGCAAAATTCTGCAGCCGCATGTACTCGGACAGGATCAAAGACTTCTCGTCCTTCGATGCCACCGCGCGATAGTTGAAGCTCTTGCTGAGGTTGCCCAGCAGATAGCTGATGCGGACCTTGGCGCTGCCCGAATCGCTGGAGCCGACGGCCCAGACCAAGGCCGCTTCGTTGGGTGGGTAGCTAACTGAGAGCACCTTGACGTCCAGCGGCTTATAGCCGAACGGGGCCACGACGCGGAACACGATCGTGTTCGGGTCGATCTGGGTATTGGCCCAGGAGAAATCGACTTGGTTCTCCCCCTTCACCAGCGGCACGATCCGCTCTTCTTCGACCAGGGTCGCATGGGCGTTGTCGAGTTGCACCTCGACGCGCTCCCGCACCGGCAGCGTGATGAGCTTGACGCGGGCTTGGCAGACGCTGCCGGCAAAAAAAACCGCCAAAACGGGCATCGCAAGTAGCAGCCGGCGCGCGAGCCGGCCTGGATGAAAGCGCAAGCGCATGGACAGGAGCTCCCAAAGGACGGAGAGAAGGTTGTCGGAGAAGTTCGGGCTTCGATCGCCCGGCGTGAAATGAGACGACGAACGGCCGGCCACGGATTTCTGGCGAGCCTGCAAGCCACCGACTTGAGCGACGGCGGGCACTCCCTACCGCGAATGTTCAGTTTTTTGAACGCCGCGTTCACGTTCCTGGCAACGCATGTTCAGACAACTGCACAACGCGCGCAGCTTTTGTCATCAATAGTTGGAACACAGCCGCGTTTGCAACTCTTTACAGTGCTAGCGGTTATGAATATTCCGCCAAGAATCGTGAGTGCATGTTTTGCGTTTGGTACGAGTTGTGCCAATAATGAGGAACGTGCCGATCAATTCGATTGTCACCGTGGATAACAACTTGAGCCTGGCAACATGAGGAGGATTCAGCCGTGAAACAACTGTTGATGCGAATGTGGCAAGAGGAAGAGGGCGTGTTGTCCTTTGAATGGACGATGCTGACGAGCCTGCTCACCGTGGGCGTGGTGTCCGGCGTCGCGGCGGTCCGCGATGCGGCGATCGATGAGATGGGCGATCTGGCTCAGGCCATGGTTTCGCTCGACCAGTCGTATTACATTCAGCCGCCGCTGGCCGTGCAGGTCCATACGGTCTCCGGCTTCGGCGGCTTCGGGTTCAGCGGTTTTGGCGTGTCGGGTGCGTCAAGCTCCGCGTTTGTGGATGCCGCCAACTTCCAGGACTGTAACCGCGTGCACATGAAGGTGAACGAGTTCCCGCGTCGGAACCCCGCCGACCCGAAGGCCAACCCGATGCCGATGCCCCAGGAAGCCCCGGCGCTCTAGGCCTCACAATCGCTGCCACCGTTAATGATTTGAAACAAACCCGAACGCAGTCGCCTCTGTCTGTCGCCTGAGCCAGTGTCCGGCGCGGGCGAACCTAACGGACAAAGTGCGACCTCCTCCGAGCTGCTTCCGCAGCGCGGAAAACACGCCGCCGCCCGGTAGGCCAGGTGCTTACCGGGCGGCGTTTTCTTTTCGCCCGCGCGTTTGCCTTTGTAAACACTTTGCCTCTTGCGCAAGCGCGCGGCGTTTCACTGCTGCAACATGTCCGCGTTCTAAAACTGCGCGGTAACGGGCGCTGGGGCACTCTTAAGCCGAAGTGCAGCAACGGTTAACGTACGCCGCGCCGCTGGCCATCACAAAGTTTTTTTGCGCGGGCACGGCGGGTGCATTAAGGCGACACCCAGAAAGCCTGCGCGCTGGGCACTAGCGTCGCGGGCGGAGCGCATCCGTGTGGGCGCGCTCCACACGTGTTTTCTGCGTTCCTGTACAAGGAGTTTCGGATGAAGAAGGTTCTGTCTCGTATGTGGAAGGAAGAGGACGGCGTCCTCTCCTTCGAGTGGGTCCTCCTCGTGACCCTGTTGACCATCGGCATCGTGTCGGGCATCGCTGCGGCCCGTGACGCGATCATCGATGAGCTGGGCGACGTGGCCCAGGCCATGCTGGCTCTCGATCAGTCGTACACGATCGATTTCCCGCTGCTGGTTCAAGTGCACGCTCCGACGACCAGCTCGGCCAGCGACAGTTCGTTCACGGATGCGTTCACGTTTACGGATTGCGGCCGCGCGACTGCGCCGATTGGGCAGATCCCCCAATTGGTGCTTGACTCGGTCAACGTTGTTACCGGTGAGTAGTTTTGAGGCAGCTTCGGCTGCCTGAGACGGTCCATGTTCACCCGGCCGCTTCGCCGGCCGGGTGAACCTTTTTTGACTACCAGAATGCGGGTCAAGACAAACATGTGTGAGCTATTCCAAGCAGCCTGTCGCGAGGATGACGCCGTACTGTCGTTCGAATGGACGCTGTTGACGACGCTGGTCGTGCTGGGCGTGGTGGGCGGGCTGACAGCCGCCCGGGACGCGGTCATTGATGAGCTCGGCGACGCGGCACAGGCGATGCTGGCCCTCGATAATTCGTATTCGATCGACTGGCCGCTGGAGCTGCTGATCGACCTGGATACGACGACCGGCCCCGGCCCGGTAGCCATCGGCCTGGCCAGCGACTCGAGCTTTATCGACGCGATGGTCTATACCGATTGCGATCGGGCGACGTTGGCCAATGCTCAACCGCCGTCCATTGACTGAGTGCGAATCGCAAGACGACCTATTTCGGCTGAGGAACCAATTCATGTATTTGTTGTTGTCGGTTTGGCGCGAAGAAGACGGCGTATTGTCCTTTGAGTGGACACTGCTGTTGACACTACTCACGATTGGCATTGTCGGCGGGCTGACGGCAGCCCGTGACGCCATCATTGATGAGCTGGGCGACGTTGCCGAGGCAGCCCAGGCCATCGACCAGAGCTTCAGCCTCGCGGGAGTCAACATTCCTGGCGTTTTTGTGACACCGGACAGCACCTTCACGGAGACTCCGCCGATCTTCACCGATTGCGGACGGACCGATTTCAATCCGGGCCAAGGCCCGGCTGAAGACATCGACTCGTAAGCTCTGGCGACGCCGAACCAACTCAGGAACAACGCGATGAATCTGTTAGAGCGAATCTGGCGCGAAGAGGACGGCGTATTGTCGTTTGAATGGACGATCATCGCGGTCGTTATCGTGTTCGGCATCACGGTCGGTCTGTCTGCCGCCCGCGACGTGCTCATTGATGAGCTCGGCGACATGGCCGCAGCCGTGATCTCCTTCGATCAGTCGTATTCGTTCGCCGGGTTGCCCGCGCTGGGCATTCCCGCCAGCACTTATACCGACAATCCGGGCGAAGTGGTGGACTGCGGCCGGCAGACGACGATTATTGGCATCGACGGCCTCGACGACGCGGCGGGTGGCGAACTCCCGTGAGTTCGGTACCGACGACTTGCTGATCGCGAAATCCAAGATTCTGGCGTGCTCGGCGATCGGCCCTCGCCCAGTTCTCTCGCGCTGCGTGCATGAGGCGCTGGGCCCCATCGTCAATGCTTGACGACGGCGGGTGCGCAACAACGCGGCATGAGATTTGTATGCAGGTGAGTTCGCAGCATTGACGCCTCACCAGGGAGCCCTCTTTCATGCACGTTGGAATTGATCTGGCTACCATTGTCGGAATCTTCGTTGCAGCCTGTGCGACGACCGACTATCGCACCAAGAAGATCCCGAACTGGCTGACCGTCCCGGCGGCTGTGGCGGGGCTTGCTTATCAGTTGTTGGCCCCCCACGGCATCGGCCTCTGGGCCTTGGCCGGCTTCGCCATCGGCTTTTGTCTATTGCTCTTGCCCTGGCTGCTCGGCGGCGGCGGCATGGGCGACGTGAAAATGCTGGCGGCACTGGGCACCTGGCTGGGTCCCATGGGAATTCTCACTGCATTTGCCTTGGGCGCGATGCTGGCCGCCTTCGGGATGATCGGCGTGCTCGTCAGCAGCACCTTCAGCGACGGCTTCTGGGCCACGCGGAAGCGTTACGCAGCCGCCGGCGCGACCGCCGGCGGCAGTGCCAACGCTGCCGCTCCAGCTCGCAAGGGGCGCCGCGTGTTGCCCTTTGCCATTCCGATGGCTCTGGGCACGTGGCTCTGGCTCGGCTGGATGTTGCTCAAGGTCCACGGCTAAAGCGCTTCCAAAACGAAACATCGCGGTGAGCTGCAGCAACATTGCCTGAACCTTCAAAACAGACCCTGAAATGGACAACCACGTTTTTTCGCGAATGATGCACCGCTCGTCCGGCCTGCGCGATCCGGCGCGGCGGGTGGCATTTCATTTGCTTTAACAACAACCCACGGCGAACAGCCACACTCGGCGCTTCGCCCGCTTATCACACACACCAAACTTGCCGGCCTGATTCAGAGCCGGCGACTGGCATCGCAGCGAACAGGAGAACCCGAGTGAAACGCATCAGTCCCGCTACCGTGACCTTCGGCGTCATGGCGATCGTGCTCGGCCTCGTGGCCGCCTACGTCGTCCGCCAGGCTTTGACGAAGCCGCCCGTGGTTGAGAAAACGCCGCCGCCGGCTGTTCAGCCCCCGGCACGTTATTTGGTTGTGGCCAAAAATGTCATTCCCAAGCACACCCGTTTGACTGCGGCGGATGTCTTCCTGGCGGCCATGCCTCCCGACGGCAAACAACCGGCGGGCACGTTTAACGGAATGAACCTGGTCGTTGGCCGAATCACGAAAGAAACGATCGCCGCCGGCAAGATTATGCGTGAGAGCCAGTTGCTCGACATCGACCAGGAATTGCCCGATTTGTCCGAGCGCCTGCCGGCCGGCCACCGCGCGGTGACGATCGTCGTGCAGGGCGCCGAGACCGGCGGCCAGCGGCTGTCGGAAGGCGACCTCATCGACCTCGCTCTGACCGTGGAAGGCTCGCATCCCGATCTCGGCGAAGTGCTCACGCGGACTTTGATGCAGAACGTGCTCGTCGTCGATGCGGCGGCCATGCGGCCGAAGCAAACCAACACGCGGCGCACGACCGACCACCTGGAAGGCGATTCGATCACCGTCGCCGTCAAGCCGGCCGACGCCAACAAGCTGATCGTGGCCCAGCGGACGGGCACGCTGCAGGCGACGCTCGTCAGCGCCAGCGACGCGGCCGCCGCTGCTCCCGCCGACGACATAGTTACGCGGCGTCAATTGCTCGGCCTGAAAGAGGTCGTGCCGCCGAAGAAGTTCATGATCGAAAAGTGGAGCGGCAACAACGTGCGGGTGATCGAGATGAGCGACGACCGGATCCGCGAGTCGCGTGAAGTCGGCGCCCAGCCGCTCGCTCCCGTGACCAAAGCCGCGGCGCCGGCCGCCGACGAGGTCACTCGGCGGCAGCCGCTGAATCCGCCCAGCGGCGTTCGCGTGCCGTCGGTGACCTACGCCGTCGGCGAGGCGCCCTTGGCCGCGCTGACCAGCGCCGAAGTATCCGCCCCTGAGGCGAAGTAGTCCGTCCCATCAAGCTGGTTCGCCGCCCGTCAATTCAGGGAGCATTTTTCACATGTTTGCAAACGCCTTCCGCTCTGCCGGCCGCAACGGCAACGGCCACGCCGCCGGCGAGGCCCTGTTGCCGGCCGAGCACGTCGAGGCCGAGTTTCAACGCCTCAAAACCGGAATCCACCGCGAGCTGCTCGACTCGCTCGACCTCTCGCGGATCACCGGCCTCTCGGATGACGAGCTGCGACAAGACATTCGCCAGCTCGCCGAGGGCATGCTCCGCAGCCGCTCGCGGAACCTGCCGGCCATCGACGAAGAGCGCCTGATCGAGGAGCTGATCGCCGAATCGTTCGGCCTGGGGCCGCTCGAGCCGTACATGCAAGACCCGGATGTCAGCGATATCCTGGTCAACGGCCCGCGCGAGGTCTATGTCGAACGCCTCGGCCGCCTGCAGGAGACGAACACCGTCTTCGCCGACGACGAGCACCTGTTGCAGATCATTCAGCGGATCGTGGCCCGTGTCGGCCGCCGCATCGACGAGCATTCGCCGATGGTCGATGCCCGCCTGGCCGACGGCAGCCGCGTCAACGCGATCATTCCGCCGCTGGCCCTGCACGGGCCGGTGCTCTCGATTCGCCGCTTCGGCCACCGGCCGCTGCAAGTCGCCGACCTGATGGCCCGCGGCTCGGTCTGCCCGCCGATCCTGCAGATGCTCGAGGCCGCGATCGAAGGCCGCATCAACGTCATGATCAGCGGCGGCACCGGCAGCGGCAAAACGACGCTGCTCAACAACCTCTCGAAGTTCATCCCGGCCAACGAACGGCTGGTGACGATCGAAGACTCGGCCGAATTGCGGCTGCAGCGAAAACACGTGGTCAAGCTGGAAACGCGGCCCAAGAGTGCCGAAGGCACGGCCGAGATTTCGCAGCGCGACCTCGTTCGCAACGCCCTCCGCATGCGTCCCGACCGGATCATCCTCGGCGAAGTCCGCGGCGGCGAAGCCCTGGACATGCTGCAGGCGATGAACACCGGCCACGAAGGCTCGCTAACCACGATCCACGCCAACGACACCCGCGATGCCCTGTCGCGGCTCGAGGTGATGGTCAGCATGGCGGGCTTCGACCTGCCGGTCGCGATCACGCGGCGGTACATCGCTTCGGCGATCACGCTGGTGGTGCACCTGGCCCGGCTCAAGGGGGGCGTTCGCCGCGTGATGCGGGTCTCGGAAATCACGGCCCTCGAAAGCGGCGACTACGCGATCCAGGATCTGTTCGGCTTCCAGCAAACCGGCCTCGATGACCGCGGCATCGCCCGCGGCCACTTCTATGCCACCGGCCACACGCCGGTCTTCGCCCGCCGCCTGTTGGAGCAGGGCATCGACCTGCCGCCCAAGTTGTTCGAGGCCCGGCAGCTCACGCCGGACAGCTCGATCGGCCCGATGAGCACGACCGCCGGGATGCAGGAGGAATTGGCATGATGATTTTCGCCAACCTGGCGGTCGTCGGCGTCACGTTCGCCTCGGTGACCGTCGCCCTCGCCGCGATGGGGATGTTCCTGCGCGATTTGTTCGCCCGGGCGGCCCCGACCGAACGGCAACGGCTGACCTTTGCGCCCGAAGCGCCGGCGGGCGACATCAACCGCTGGTTCTTTCACCTCGTCGAGGAATCGGGCACCACGCTCGACATGTCCACGGCGCTGGCCGTCGTCATCGGCGCTGGCATCGTCGGTCTGACGATTCCGCTGGCCCTGTTCGACAACCTGCTGGCTGCGGCCGGCGGCCTGATCCTCGGCGCGATGCTGCCGCTCATGTATTGGTCCTTCGTTCGCTGGTGGCGGCTGTCGGGCATGCGAAAGCACCTGCCCTATGCCCTCCAAGCGGTGGCCGATTCGGTCCGCGGCGGGCAGACGCTGAGCGAAGCCTGCGAGCTGGTCTCGCGTGAAATCAAAGGCCCGTTGGGCAAGGAATTCGGTTACGCCCACCAGCAACTGGAGCTGGGCCACGCTCCGATCGCCGTGATGAACCGGATGGTTCGCCGCGTCCCGCTGCCCGAGTTCCGCATCTTCGCGACGGCCGTCGTCGTGCATCGCCGGGCGGGCGGCAACCTGTCGCTGCTCACCGAACGCATGTCGAAAGCCTCGCACGATAAAACCGACGTCCGCAACCACGTCCTGGCCATGACCGCCGGCAGCCGGCTTTCAGCCGTGGGCATGGTCGTCGTCGCGATTCTGGCCGCGGGCCTGCTGGCCTGGATGGAGCCCGAATACGTGCAGATGTTCTGGAGCAATCCTAAAGGCCCGTACCTGATCGGCGCGGCGATCGCGCTGCAGGTCATCGGCGGCATTTGGGTCTGGCGGATTCTCAAAACCAGCCTCTAGGTCATCGGTCCCCAGGTCCCTTTCGTCCCATCGCACCGTCCATGCAAACCGTGATCTTCCAAATCCAAGATTTCCTCGCCCGTAACGGCGCTCCCGATTGGCTACAGCGGCCGGTTGTCTGGCTGGGGCTGGCCTGTGCGGCCGGGATCGTGGTGATCCTGATTCGCATGTTGCTGAAGCGCCGCGAGCCCGCGGCGGCCGAGCGGTCGGTTCCGGCCAACGATAGCCGCCGCACTTCGGGCGGCATCTTCGGCGCCTGGACCGACGCCCTGGCGTCGCAGATTCCTGAAGGCGAAAAGGAACGCAAGGAGTTCGGCGCACTGCTCAGGCAGGCGGGCATGTACAGCCCGACCGCGCGGGCCAGCGTCTATGCCTACCGCTTCTTGCTGCTCGTGTTCCCGCTCTTGTGTGCCGGGATCATCGCGATTGCTTCGCCGCGCGAGCACACCTGGAAGATCATGGGCCTGGGCGGCGCCGCGGCAGCGGTCCTGTCCATCATTCCGCGTCTCTTCGTCTGGTATTGCCGCCGCGTGCGCCTGGCCCAGATCAACGGCGGCCTGGCCGACATGCTCGACATGCTTAGCATGTGCCTGGGCGGCGGCATGTCGATCTCCGCCAGTCTCGATCACGTCTCCAAGAACCTCACCAGCTATCCGGCACTCGGCGAGGAGCTGCTCATCATGAAGCGGCAGACCGAAGTCGGCAGCCTGCGGATGGCCCTGTCCGATTGGGCCAGCCGGATCGACACCCCCGAAGTCCGGCAAGTCGCGACGCTGCTGGCTCGCGGCGACGCTTTGGGAACTTCGCTCTCCGGCTCGCTGCTCGATCAGGCCGACCACTTCCGCATGGCCCGCAAGCAGCTCGCCACGCTGGAGGCCAACCGGATGCCCGTGTTCCTCACGTTCCCGCTGCTGTTCTGCTTCGCTCCGGCCGTGCTGATCATCCTCATGGCCCCGGCTTTCTTGCAGGTCTCTGACTTCCTCAACCCGAACAATCCCAACAATCCACTCCGCGGCAACGAGAGCCTGAGTACTCAGAGAGTCGCCAACACGATTGGCCGCCTCGACCAGTCAAATCCGTAGCAGCATTGAAGCCTGAAGCGCAAGAAGGAACTCGGCTGGCTCCTTCGCTTTCAGGCTTCCATCGTCCCCGGCAGCACGCTACTTCCGTTTCATTTCACGGAACGGGGGCGCCTTTTCGAGAGTAAACAGCACGACTTCTTCGCCGCGGACGGTGCTGATGTCGTGGTGCATGCTCAGCGTTTTGACGCCGGCGATTTCCAGGACCATCGCTTCCAGGACGGGCCGGGCAATTTCAATGAGCTGACTGCGGACTTGCTTCAGCAAGTCGCGGCCCTTCTCGGCCTGCAGCGTCTTCACCAGGTGCTGTTCGGCGGCGGTGAGCACGCCCTCTAGGCGCACGACGAGCAGATCGCCAAACAGGTGCGCCCGGACGTGCGTGGGTCCGCGGCCCATGTATTCCTGCTCGAATCTCGACATTCCCTCGCAAATGCCCGCTTCGATCTCTCCTTGAGTCTTCATAGCCGTCGGCTGGTCCATCAGGGCTGGGAGCCTTGCACGCTGAGAAGTGGTGGTTGTGGGGATATTTCTTTTCCTAGGGGAATGATGAGTTATCTGACAGCAAATGCGCTAGATCGGCAAGCCTGCCATTGCATTCCCCGGCAAAGGCCGTAGGATTGGATGGGTTGGAAGAGCGGCAGCGATGCGGCTCAGCCAACTGCCGCTCAGCCCATTTGGCGAGCAAGCCTTTCGGACGACTAGATAAAGAGCAACCCGGCTGCATGCCTCGCAGAGGCAGGTGTAAGGCCGAGGGGCTCGTTAATCAGTAAACCGACGTGGCGGAATACCTGCGGGTGTTCTGCCACGTCGGTTTTTTTCGCGCCCTATCCGAAGCGCACCGTGCACTGCGTTGCACCTTGCTGTTTTGCACTGCGTTGGACCGGGCGATTGAAAGGGACCTCCACGATGTCGATGGCCATGGAGAAGGAATACGAGCACCTCGGCGAGACGCGCGGCATGGAAGACCACGACCGCGACCTGATCCACGATCTCAGCCGGCGGCTCGATTGCCTGTGGCGCTTCGACCAGTACATCTCCAACGCCGGCGGCCGGCCCGAGATTCAGGAGTTCTGGCGGACGGCGAAATCGCAAGAGCAAAAGAGCATTGGGCAGCTCAAGAAACTCATTACCCAGCACGTCCAGAGCAACTGCTTCTAGGCGTCCTGGTGATCCACACGGACGAACGCACATGAACGCAGCTGAATCGAAAATCGCCGCACAGATCGCCGAAGTGGCCAGGCGTCTGCAAGAGCAACGGACGGGCCACGCGCCCAAGGCGGTGACCGTCGTCCTCAGCGAGGACACGCTGGTCATCAACTTTCACGAGGCCTTGACGCCTGCCGAAAGGGCCTTGGCCAGGAGCCCCGCCGGGGCCGCCCAGGTGCAAGAGTTTCATCGGCAGCTGTTTGCCAACGCGACCGACGAATTGCGGCAGGCGATCAAACGGATCACCGGCCGCGACGTGCGCGAAGCGGCGGCGGAAATTGAAACGGCGACGGGCACCGTCGTTCACGCGTTTACGACCGGCGCGATGGTGCAAGTCTATCTGCTCAGCCCAAACGGGAAGCCGAAAGCCGGCACAGGCGGCGACTCGCTCGACAACACCAGTCGCGCGGAGAAGGACGCACTGCAGAAGACGCCCGACACTGGTGGTTCAGGATGATTCAACACTCGAACTGACTCGAAGGGTGATCGACATGGCCGCATTTTGGATTTGCGAATTGGAGCCGGCGAAGGTAGCCGGTTCCGCCGCCTTCAATCGCCAGCAGGTAGCAAATCTGCAGGCAGTGACTCGACCGACTCGGAATGCAGCCGATGGCTCGGAGGCCGGCCCGCGAGCGCTCCGGGTCTT
>Ga0184625_10000487_pt1 | contig 15120 bp, 10 predicted proteins | sample PLM3_30_b1_FD_133151 | JGI IMG/M metagenome (GOLD analysis project Ga0184625, IMG submission 133151) | Groundwater sediment microbial communities from an aquifer in East River, Colorado, USA - PLM3_30_b1 | ecosystem: Environmental > Terrestrial > Soil > Riparian zone | place: USA: East River... | reverse complement strand
TTTCAATGCCGTTGCCGCACCCATCATTCAAACCAGCAATTTCGCTTTTGAGAAGGTAGATGACCTGCGGACTGCCTTTGAGGATGAGATGAGTGGTTATTTGTATAGCCGCGGATTGAATCCTACAGTGGAGATCCTGAGAAAAAAGCTGGCTGCCCTTGATGGAGCGGAAGATTGCCTGATCTTCAACAGTGGAGCAGCGGCCATCTTTGCAGGAGTACTGGCCAACGTAAAAGCAGGAGACCACATCGTTTCAGTAAGTAAGCCCTATACCTGGGCTGAACGAATGTTTGATGTAATCCTTCCCAGGTTCGGGGTCACTACAACCTATATTGATGGTAGGAAAATTGAGCAGTTCGAAAAAGCCATCCTGCCCAATACCACATTGATTTACCTGGAATCTCCAAATTCCTGGGATTTTGCATTGCAGGATCTTAAGGCGGTTGGTGAGCTGGCGAAAGCCGAAGGGATCACTACCATCTGCGATAACAGCTTCTGCACCCCTCTTTACCAGAAGCCCATAGCCCTGGGCATTGATATGGCCATGCAAACAGCCACCAAATACATCAGTGGGCATAGTGATACCCTCGGAGGCGTGCTCTCCGGGTCCCAGGCCATGATCAAGAAAATATTTGATAGCGAATACCTCAACATAGGAAGCGGGATCCAGCCATTCAATGCCTGGCTGCTGATAAGGGGGCTGAGAACCCTTCCCGCGAGGTTCGACCGCATCACCGCTACCACCAAAAAACTTCTCGAATATCTAAAGCAACACCCCAAGGTTGAAGAAGTCATTTTCCCTCTTGATCCCTCGTTTCCGCAATTTGATCTGGCAAGGAAACAAATGCAGGGAGCCTGCGGGCTGATAACCGTTATTTTGAAAGCAGATAGCCGGCCGCAGATCGTAACATTCTGTGAATCGTTGCGTCACATACTATTGGCTGTAAGTTGGGGCGGGCACGAGAGCCTGGCCATGCCGAAATGTGCTTCCCTTACTGATTCCACCTTTGACAGGAATAACCGGGAGCATAAGATGGTGAGGTTCTATTTTGGGCTGGAAAACCCCGACTACCTGATCGATGATCTTGAAAATGCTTTTATCGAGATTTGAATTAATGAAACATTAGTAGAGGGACGAACCAAAATTCTCAATTGAATGAATATCTTCGTCGATACTGACGACCGCTTATCATAAAAACAAAATAAAGGACAACCCTGAAAATAAATTTGCGCTATGAGAAAACTATCACTGGCTGCATTGTGTTGTTTGTTTGTCTCTTTCATATCAGCCCAGGAAAAATGGGATGTTCGCAGATGTGTTGAATATGCTGTCGTCAACGCTATTTCAGTTAAGCAGGCTGATATTCAAAAAAGATTGGCGGGGATATCTTTAAAGCAAAACAAGTATTCAAGAATACCCAATGCCAATTTTGATGCGAATGGGGGATATCAATTCGGCAGATCGATAAATCCATCAACTAACTTGTACACCAGCGATAATCTTTCTTTTACACAGTTTAATTTAAATGCCGACATCACTATTTTCAACTGGAACAGGATTGCGAATAATATTACAGCGGCAACATATGAATCCGATGCTGCTATTGCTGATGTGGAAAAGGCAAAAAATGATATTGCGCTTGCCGTAGCCACTGCCTACCTGCAGGCGTTACTTTCAAAAGTGCAGATTAATATCGCCGACGTTCAACTGCAACAAACGAAAAGTCAATTGAGCGATACCCGCAAACGGGTAGATGCTGGTTCTCTACCTGAATTGAATGCGCTGGATCTGGAGGCCCAGGCATCCAGGGATAGTGCAAACCTTATCACAGCGAAAGCTAATTACGAGCAAGGCCTGCTCAATCTTAAGGCTTATATGAATTACGATTTTGCACTGCCATTTGATATTGTTGAACCAGAAGTGCAAAATATTCCAGTTGAAAGCATAGCTGAACTTCAACCGGACGTAGTGTACCAGGTTGCTTTAAAGAATCAACCGGCCCAAAAAGCAAATGAATTAAGATACCAGTCGTTAGTGTACTCATCCAAAGCTGCACGCAGCGCTTTGTATCCTACACTCGCTGGCTTTGGTGGACTATCTACCAATGCCTCCAACCAAGGGATACCAATCTTTGGTGCGCCGGTTTTTCAAGGCTACAGCCCGCGGCCTCAATACCCAGACCTGGTAACAATCGGCGGTACTTCTTATCCGGTGGAATCGCCAGATATTGTGATCCCTCAATCGAAGAGAGGTTGGAGCAACCAGATAAGTAATAATTTTCAGCAGAATGTTGGAGTTGCATTACGCGTCCCCATATTTAATTCCTACCAGGCTCGATCTAATTACGAACGTTCGAAAGTGGATATCAAAAACCAGGAAATAGTGAAGGAACAGGCAGATCAAAAGTTAAAACAGGATATTTATACTGCATATACTATTGCGGTTTCGGCACTTCAAAAATTCAATGCAAGCCAGAGCAGTGTTGCCACGGCGCAAAGAGCCTATGATATTGCAGCAAAGAGGTATGGAGTGGGTTTGTTGTCTACCTTAGAACTGATCATTAGCCAGGCAAATCTTAACCGGGCAAAAATAGACCTTGCCAATGCCCAGTATGATTATATTTTCAAAATGAAAGTCCTCGAATATTATAAGGGGCAGGGAATAAAACTATAAACTAAACCTAACAGGCTTTTGCCGTAAATTTTTTTAAGGTATGAACAAGAAATTACTGTGGATCTTAATCGGGTTAGGCGTTGTCGTCATTCTTCTGGTGGTACTTAAGAAGGCTGGCGCACTCGGCAAAGAAGAAGGCATTAAAGTATCAGCAGAAAAAGTAGCCAAGCGTACGATCATAGAAACAGTAACGGCGAGTGGCAAGATCTACCCGGAAATAGAAGTGAAGGTTAGCCCAGACATTTCAGGAGAAATTGTTGAGTTGAATGTACAGGAAGGGGACAGTGTAAAGAAGGGACAAGTGCTGGCGAGAATCTATGCAGATATCTATTCTACTCAAAGAGACCAGGCCGCGGCTGAAGTGAGTCGGCAGGAAGCAATGACAGCGAATAGCACAGCCGAGCTTGAGTCCTTGAAGTCAACACTCGATCAGGCTCAAAATACTTACAACCGGCAGAAGAAATTGTTGGATGACAAAGTCATCTCCAGGGCAGAATTTGAGCAGGCCGAAACCTCCTTGGCAACAGCCAAAGCCAATTATAATGGGGCGATTCAAAGTATTAAATCCAGCCAGGCAAGTGAACAAAGTGCGAAAGCCAGCCTGAGCAGGGCATATAAAGACCTGGGCAGAACAACAATTGTCGCTCCAATGCATGGTGTCATTTCACTCTTAAGTGTAAAAAAAGGTGAACGCGTTGCAGGCAATAGCTTTAATGTGGGAACAGAAATGATGCGGGTTGCAGATATGAGCGTTATGGAAGTTCGGGTGGATGTTGGAGAAAATGATGTACCAAAAGTTCATTTGGGAGATTCAGCCCTGATTGAAGTGGATGCCTACAATAACCGTAAGTTCAAGGGAATAGTTACGCAAATTGCAAGTAGCAGCAAAGGCGCATCACAAGCAGCCCAAGTGTCAAATGATGTTACCAACTATGAAGTACGGATCAGGCTATTGCAGTCTTCTTATCAAGATCTAATAGATCCCAAGAAGCCAAGAACATTTCCATTCAGACCAGGAATGAATGCCAGCGCCGATATTCAAACTAAGCGGCACGAAAATGTATGGACCGTTCCTATCAACGCTGTTACTACAAGAGAGAAGGGAAGTGATAAGGCTGTCAACAGTGAAAAGAGCAGCTTCGATAAAAAACCGGATGTCACGGCTGAAGAAGCAAACGCGAAAGCCGCGGCCACAGACCTGGAGGAAGTTGTGTATATAACCAGTACGGATGGAAAAGTGAAAAAGGTGGTAGTGAAGACCGATATACAGGATATTAATTACATTGAAATCACTAGTGGACTGAAAGATAGTGCCGAAGTGATTACCGGCCCATACAGTACAGTGAGCAAGGTGCTGAAGGATGGAACCAAGGTTAAAGTTGTGCCGAAGGAGCAACTTTTTGACAAAAAGAATTAGAAGGCACACTGCGTCCGCCATAGCTTCAGCGGAGGCGGAAGGCACAAGGCACATGGTACAAGGCACAAGAAAGGTACAAGGCACAAAGCATAAGAAGGATATAAGGATCAAGATCAAAAGGCGATTCATCGTCGAAGACCATTCGCGTCAATTAGCGTTCCCCATTCGCGTTAATTAGCGTTTCAAATTCGCTCCAATTAGCGTTAATTCGTGTCATGAAATTCGGAATCATAGGAAGTGGTAGTTGGGCTACGGCTTTGGCAAAGATTCTTACAGATAACAATTGTAACATTAACTGGCTGGTGAGGAGTAACAAGATTGTTGACCACATTGTAAATCGCCACCACAATCCTAATTATTTAAGTTCGGTTTATTTTGATACGAAGCTACTCTCCCTCTCCACTGATGTAAAGCAGGTGGTTGCCAATTCAGATTGCATTCTTGTTGCGGTGCCTTCTGCATATATTCCCGATACCTTAGAGCCTCTCGATAAAAATGCTTTTCAGGACAAGAAAGTCATTTCTGCAGTAAAGGGAATTCTTCCGCCAAACAATCAATTACTGAATGATCACCTTAAGAATAAATTTCAGCTCTCCCTGCAGGATTATTTTACGGTGATGGGCCCTTGTCATGCAGAAGAGGTAGCGGCAGAAAAACTCTCCTATCTCACCTTTTCGGGGGTTGATGAAACCATGGCAGCGAAGATCGCCGCCAACTTTTCTACTCCATATCTCAATACGGTTGTCAACAATGATGTTTATGGGGTTCAGTTTGCAGCCGTACTTAAGAACATCTATGCCCTGGGAGCAGGAATAGCGCATGGCCTTGAATATGGCGATAATTTCCTGAGTGTGCTGATTGCCAATAGCGCTGATGAAATGGCTAGCTTCCTTAGGAAGGTGGGGGCGAAGCATATTGAGGTAGGGGTGCACGATACTGAAGATCCCATAACACATAAAAAGAATTCCAATTACGCCGCCTCGGTTTACCTGGGCGACCTGTTAGTGACCTGTTATTCATTGTATAGCCGCAACAGAACCTTCGGTAATATGGTGGGTAAGGGGTATTCCGTAAAGGCTGCCCAGCTGGAAATGAACATGGTAGCTGAAGGTTATAATGCCAGCAGGTGTATCTATCTTATCAATAAAGAGTTCAAGGCGGACATGCCCATAGCCGAGACGGTATACAAAATTCTCTGGGAAAATGTTAAACCTTCGGATGGCGTTAACCATATTGAACAATTCCTCGTCTAATTTCTAGGAGATCTTATATATGATGCCGTTATCTTACCAGAGTATTGGGTTTACCTTCATCTTACTGATGGTGGGTTTCCTGGTTATCTCTGAAGTGATTCGATACCTAAAAGGTCGTGTCAGAAAATCATCCAGGCACAATTAATGCCGTTCGAAAAATAAATCTGCAGCAATTCCATCTGCTAATAATTTCCCTTTTTTCGTTAGCCTGATCATTCTTTCTTCATTTGTAACGGAACCATTTTTCTGATAGGCCCGGGAATTCTCCTCAAGCATATTCATTCTCCCTTCTCCAAATTCTTTCGATACAAATTCCAGGTTCAATCCTTCTGAAGTCCTTAAGGAAGTCATGATATATTCATTGAGACGATGAATAGAATCTAATTGTTCAATTTCAAAAGCTGGTAAATCATTCTTAATGGAAGAATTATACAATGAATTATTTGCCATGTTCCATTGACGGGAATTGCCGTTAAATGAATGTGCGGAGGGTCCCAATCCCAGGTATTTTTTTTGTTGCCAATAGGAAGTATTATGCCTGCTTCTCATGCCTGGCTTTGCAAAATTGGAGATCTCATAATGCTCGTATCCACTTTCTTCAAGCCAATCAATCAACATCAGGAACTGGCGGGCCTGGTCATCTGAATCCACATCTTGTACAGTTCCTGCGCTGATGAATTTTTCCAATGCAGTCTTCGTTTCCACGGTTAATGCATAGCAGGATAGATGAGGAATTTCCCACTGAATGGCCTGCTCAACATTCTCACTCCATTTTTCATCGGTGAGGGTTGGCGTACCATAGATAAGGTCTATTGTAAGATTTGAAAACCCCGCAGCTTTCACCTGTTCGAGACTGATTACCGACTGTTGAGCCGAATGGGCGCGATTCATCCACCTGAGATCATCATCATGAAATGATTGAATGCCGAGACTAAGCCGGTTGATACCAAGGACTCTCCATGCGGCTGCCTTTTCCTGGGTCACATCATCTGGATTTGCTTCAAGTGTTATTTCTGAGGTAGAATCAACCGGGAAATTCTTAGCTATTTCGTCCAATATCGATTCAATCTCAACCGGCGAAAGCAGGCTGGGACTCCCGCCACCGAAATAAATAGTTTCGATACTTTCGCCCTGGAGATAATCTTTCCGGAGGTTTATCTCCTTCAATAAAGCCTGTAGAAAATCGTTCTTTAGCTGCAATGAAGTGGAAAAATGAAAATTGCAATAAACGCAGGCTTGTTTGCAAAAAGGAATATGTATATAAATGCCTGCCATTTCCGAGGTCGTGAGATTAAAGTTGTATGAAAAGGACCACAAAATTAAGACTATCTGGAACCTGCTTTGTTTTAAGTCTTTCCCTTTGTATATTATCCTCAAAGGCACCAGCACAATTTGTATTGCAGGTGCATCCTGTTGACAAGGATTCTGCCTTTATTCATTCACTGAAGTTGCAATCTGCGTTCAAGTCAAGAGAACAACTCAATAAGTATGTTGATCAGCTTCCGGGCCTATTGCAGGCAAAGGGGTATGCTACGGCCTCCATTGACAGCATGAGCCTTGATTCCAATGCCACAAGACTAAAGATGTATTTCGGTGATTTGTACAGATGGGATTCCCTCAGGGTATCAGAAACAGATAAAAAGATATTGGAAGGGTTGATGTTTACCACAGACAAGAAACCACTCAGTCTTTATCAATATGAATCATTTCAGCAAAAAATGCTGGATTATTTAGGCAATAGGGGATATCCGTTTGCAAAAGTGTACATTGACAGCATTGAGATCACCAGTACTAATCAACTCAAAGGAGTGTTGAAGGTGGATCAGGGACCATTGTATAAAATCGATAGCATTAGGGTGTATGGAAACGCGAGGATCTCTTCCCAATTCCTTCAGCAATATCTAGAACTGCCAAATGGAAGTATTTATCAAACAGAAAAACTGCAGAGGATCAGCAACCGTATCAGGGAGTTGCCATATTTGCAAGAGCAGCAACCCTGGAGTCTCACTATGCTGGGTACCGGTTCAATAGTGAATCTTTACTTGCAGGAAAAAAAAAGCAGCCAGGTAAATGTGCTCGTTGGTTTTCTGCCTTCCAATGAGCAATCAGGGAAATTGCTGGTTACCGGTGAGGCCAACATCAATCTAAAAAATGCATTGGGCGGAGGTGAAACCATTGGCGTTAACTGGCAGCAGTTACAGCCCAAATCTCCCAGGCTGAATTTACTTTTCATTCAACCTTACTTATTCAAATCCCCATTTGGAATCAACCTGGCTTTCGATCTGTATAAAAAAGATTCCTCCTATATAAATATTAATATGGTACTGGGGGGTCAATATATGGTGTCGTCCTTTCAATCCCTCAGCATATTTCTCCAAAGCCAACGAACCAATGTATTGACTGTAGACACTAACCAGGTGCTGATGACAAAAAAATTGCCTGACCTGGCCGACCTGAGTTCACTCAACTTTGGGGTAATGTATTCACTCGTCAAAACGGACTATCGCTTTAATCCACGCAAGGGAACTGAAACAATGATGAATGTTGCAGTAGGAACAAGGAAGTTGAAAGAGAATGAAGCCATCATCAACATGCACGATCCAAATGACCCCACTTTTGAATATGCCTCCCTTTATGATTCTGTGGATAGGAAGAGTTACCAGATCAGGATCAGGATTGATGGGGCTCATTATTTCCCAATATCCAGGGCTTCCACTTTTAAAACTGCGGCTCAATTCGGATTATTCCAGAGTCAAACAATTTTCAGGAATGAGCTCTTCCAGATAGGTGGATACAAATTATTAAGAGGCTTTGATGAAGAAAGTATTTTCGCTTCTCAATTCCTTGTGCTCACCGGCGAATACCGGTACTTGGTTGGACAGAATTCATATCTCTTCGGTTTTGCCGATTTCGGATGGATAAGGAATGCTCAACCAGAACCTGATATCAAGAACCATTTTTTTGGGACAGGCCTTGGGATAGCCTTTGAAACAAAGGCCGGTGTTTTTAATATTTCTTACGCTGTGGGTAAAAGAAATGATACGCAATTTGATTTACGTCAATCAAAAATTCACCTGGGCTTCTTGACCTTCTTTTGATCCGCAAATCACATTTTATTGAACTATGCCCTGAACTTATTTTTGCAAAGCAACCAACATATAGTGAAGAAACTTTTATCGACCTTAATTATCCTTTTTCTTTTCTCCTCCTGCCTATATTCCCAATCAGTTGCTGATTCGCTTATTCCTCAACGGGATACTACTGCACTGCAGCACGATACCAATATTCAGAAACCTAAACCAAGAAGACCAGTTCCATTGCCTGTGATCCAGGACAGTCTGCCAGCTCAAAAGCCAAAAGACAGTTTGTTGAAATCGCCCCTGCTATTTCTGGATTCCCATTCTGACTGGGTAACTAATCTAAAGACCTTCCTGTCCGAACATCCCTACTTCAATTTCGCTGGCCATGCAGTTAGCCATCCTGAGCTAAAGCGGATTTGGAAAACCAGTGATTTGATGTTTTACGTCTTGTTGAGCTTGTTTTTCTACTTCGCCCTAATCAAAACGCTTTTCGGTAAGTACGTGAATAACCTGGTGGCCATCTTCCTCAGAATTACCTTAAAACAGCAACAGCTCAGGGAACAGCTCCTCCAATCTCCTCTTCCCTCCCTGCTTCTGAATATTCTTTTTGTATTGAATGGAGGCCTATATGTTAGTCTACTCCTTAATTATTATGATGCAACCGTGGTCCCCAATTTCTGGCTGCAGTCTGCCTATTGCTCCTTTTTATTAGTGCTGATCTATTCCGGGAAACTGATCATTATGAAATGTGTGGGGTGGATCTTTAATATCTCCAAGGCTACGGCCACCTATATTTTTATAGTTTTTCTTGTTAACAAGATGTTAGGTATCTTCCTTTTACCCTTCCTGGTATTGATCGTTTTTGAGCCCCCAATGGCTCAGCAAGTGTTTGTGACTCTATCACTTATCTCCATTGTACTACTCTTCTTTTACCGGTTTATTTTTTCATTCAGGCCATTGCAGAATGAAATAAGATGGAGCCTCTTTCAGTTTTTTATCTACCTTTGTGCGTTCGAATTAGCACCTCTTATTCTGATTTACAAGGTGTTAATAGCATTAGTAGAAAAGAGTCATTAATTTCGCGAAAACTTGCCAGTTTAATACATATGGTTAAAAACGGGGTTAACGGCATAAAGCACCCAAAAAAAATCCTGATTACCCAGCCGAGACCGGAAACGGAGAAATCGCCCTATTTTGAATTGGCGAAGCGGTATGATGTAGAACTATCTTTCCATCCGTTCATTAGGCTGGAAGCAATTCCCTCTAAGGAATTCCGTAAGCAGAAGATAGAGATTCAAAATTATACGGCTGTAATTTTTACAAGCCGCAATGCCATTGATCACTTCTTCAGGACTTGCGAAGAGATGAAGATCAGTGTTTCGCAGGACACAAAGTATTTCTGCATTACGGAGGCGGTGGCTTTATACCTTCAGAAATTTATCCTTTACAGGAAACGTAAAGTATTCTATGGTGCCGACGGTACCAATAAGAGCATGTTTGATGTGATCAACAAGCACAAGGAAAATGAAAGGTTCCTTTATCCATGCTCCGAAAATCAACAAGATAATGAGATTGTAAATTGGTTGAAGACGAATCACTGCGAATTCGCCACGCCATTTATGTATCGTACCATCAGCAATGATGTAAAGCCTGCATTCAACGGTGCCGAGTTCGATATTATTTGTTTTTTTACTCCCAGCGGAGTTAGGAGCCTCTTCGATAATTTCCCCAGGTTTAAGCAGAATGGAACAGTGATTGGCGCATTTGGAAACAACACCTCCAAAGCAGTTGAAGATGCCGGCCTGAAATTGGAAATCATAGCTCCACAACCAAAGGCCCCTTCAATGGTGGCTGCCCTTGAGCAATATTTGTCTACGTCTACTACCGTAAAGAAGAAATAGGAAAACATTTTGAAGAAGTCTGATCTTTCCAAAAAGGTCGCACCTCTTCTTTTTATTTTGCGCCGAATTCGAAATACTTTTGGTGACCCAGGTATTATGGAAGTCAAAGGCAATCACCTCACTCAGGAAACCAGTCCATATTTATTGCAACACGCACACAATCCCGTGGATTGGTATCCATGGGGACCCGATGCTTTGCAAAAAGCCAGGAATGAAAATAAGCCCATCCTGGTGAGTATTGGTTATGCGGCCTGTCACTGGTGTCATGTAATGGAACGGGAGAGTTTTGAGGATGAAGGCACTGCTTCCATCATGAACGAGCATTTTGTGAATATAAAGATTGACAGGGAGGAGCGTCCTGACCTGGACCATATTTATATGGACGCCGTCCAGGCCATGACCGGAAGTGGGGGATGGCCCCTGAATGTTTTTTTAACCCCCGAAGGAAAGCCATTTTATGGGGGTACCTATTTTCCCCCTACACGCGCTTTCAATAGGCCATCCTGGAAGGAGATCCTACTCTCCATAGCCGAGGCCTACAAGGAAAGAAGGCCCGAACTCATTCAACAGGCGGAGAACCTTACCAACCATCTTTTACAATCCAACCAATTTGGAATTGGGCCGCAATCCGTATCTGGAAAATTTGACCCTGCCGTTCTTGGGGAAGTTTATGTCAACCTGATGAAGAATGCTGATCAACAGGAGGGAGGTTTTGGAAGGGCCCCTAAATTTCCACAGACTTTTTCCATTCAATGGCTGCTTCGTCACTACCATTACACAAAGAGCGAAGGGGCGTTAGACCAGGCATTGCTGAGTCTTGACAAGATGATCCAGGGCGGCATTTATGACCAGATAGGTGGAGGGTTTGCCAGGTATGCAACAGATAATGAATGGTTGGCTCCCCATTTTGAAAAGATGCTGTATGATAATGCCCTACTGTTAATGACCATCAGTGAGGCATACCAGCTCACCGGAAAGGAGAATTATAAGGAAATCATTGACGAAACTATGGCCTTTGTACAGAGAGAACTGATGTCACCAGGGCATGGGTTCTATTGTGCACTTGATGCAGACAGTGAGGGGGAGGAGGGTAAATTTTATGTGTGGAGCAAGGAGGAAGTGGAAGAAGTATTGGGGGGTGAGGCAGGGTTAATCTCTGACTATTTTGACATCTCTCTCAAGGGTAATTGGGAGGGGAATAATATCCTTCGGGTTCGAATGCCATTGGAAGAATTCGCAAAGAAAAATGGCATCGAACCGGAACAATTCAGGATGAAAATCCAATGGGCCAAGGAGAGGCTGATGGGGGCAAGATCCAAAAGAGAGCGTCCTCTCCTGGATGATAAAATGCTGCTGGGGTGGAATGCCCTTATGAATGTAGCTTGTTCAAAGGCATTCATGGCAACAGGAAAAAAGGAGTACCTGGACCTGGCCATTCAGAACATGGAGTTCATAAGGAATTCCTTCAAAAACCAGGAGGATGCAGGGTGGTACCATTCATACAAAAATGGAAAGGCAAAATATCCAGCCTTCCTGGACGACTTTGCTTTCCTGGTGCAGGCCTTGATCCATCTCCAGGAAATCACAGGTAATGCCCATTACCTTGAAACAGCAAAGGAATTGACTGAGTATGTAATTGCCCACTTTAGCGAAGAGGATGGGCCCTTCTTCTATTATACCCATAACGCGCAAAAGGATATCATTGTGAGGAAGAAAGAAATCTATGACGGGGCTACACCTTCGGGGAATGCAGTAATGGCCAACAACCTATTTTATCTCTCCGTCGTATTTGATATCAGGGAATGGAAAACACGCTCTATGGAAATGGTTTCATCCCTGGAGCAGGTAATCCAAAAATATCCGGGATCATTTGGAATATGGGCATCTTTATTGCAAGCGTTCAGCGTAGATGTGCCGGAAATAGTGATTACCGGTAAAAAAATTAACGATCTGCGGAATCAATTTTTATATATCTTCATTCCGCACAGAATTTTCCAATCCACTGAAATAACTAATCCCACTTTCCCGTTATTGGAAGGGAAACCCATAGCCGATCAACCACTTATCTTCCTATGTAAAAATTACGCTTGCGAGCGCCCTGCAGACAGCCTTTCGGCATTTATCCGACTAATGGGAACTACTTAGAATCTTTGCATTTCGTTATACAATAATAACTTGTAGGATAGCGTTTAATTTACTGCCTTCGAGTGCTTTGATTTATAAGAAATAAACATTAAACTTGTGATGGAGAAAATATCAAAACAGTATTTTTGCCCAATACCCTTTAATAAAATGAAAATGAAAAACCTATCCACTCTGATGGCTCTTGCTGCGATGTTCATTGTGGCAGGTTGCGGAAAACTTGGTAAATCTTCAAAAGGCTTACCGAATGACGGCCAGCTTCACGGCGTGGCTCCAGCAACAAAGTATAATCTGACCAAACCACCGGGAATGATTTACATCCCGCCTGGAACCTTTCACATGGGACCAAGCGACGAGGATGTGAACTACGCTTATACCGCAAGGAATAAGCAGATTTCCATTAATGGTTTCTGGATGGATGCCACCGAAATCACCAACAACGAGTATCGTCAATTCACCAACTGGGTGCGTGACTCAATTGCGGCTACCTTGATGCAGTACGGAAAAGACGTGGATGGACAGTTCAGGGTTGACTGGAAAAAAGCACAAACCATTAAGTGGGGTGATAAAGCTACTATTGAGAAAGTAGACCAAATCATCGTAACTCCGGAGAATCGTGTATTTGGAAAGAAAGAGATTGATCCGGACAAAATGATCTTCCACTCTGAGACATTCAACCTGAAGGAAGCTTCTAGGCTTGAAAACAAATCAAAGCCCCGTTCACTCTATATAGTTAAGAAGGACACTAAGATCTATCCAGATACCCTGGTTTGGATCCGTGACTTTTCATACTCTTATAATGAGCCTATGACCAAACGTTACTATTGCCACCCTGCTTTCGGAAACTATCCAGTAGTTGGGGTCAATTGGAACCAGGCCACAGCATTCTGTGAATGGAGAACAAACTACCTGAACGCATTTCTTGAGTCCAAGAAAAAAGCTACCGAATCTGACTTCCGTCTGCCTACAGAAGCAGAGTGGGAGTACGCAGCAAGGGGTGGCCGTTCACAGTCGATGTTCCCATGGGGTAACTATTACCTTCGTAATAAGAAAGGCTGCTTGCTTGCCAACTTTAAGCCCGGACGTGGAAACTATCCTGAAGATGGTGGATTCTACACTGTTCGTGCCGATGCTTACTGGCCAAACGATTTCGGTCTGTATTGCATGGCGGGTAACGTTGCTGAGTGGACTTCCTCAGTGTACTACGAAGGTGCTTACAACTTCCAACATGACATGAACCCAGATATTCGCTATAATGCAAAGGATCAGGATCCTCCGCGCATGAAACGTAAAGTTCTTCGTGGTGGAAGCTGGAAGGATGTAGGGTACTTCCTGCAGACCAGTACTCGTACTTACGAATACCAGGATACTTCAAAATCTTATATCGGATTCAGAAGTGTAATTGATTTACCAGCAACACAGCAAAAGCGCAGATAATTTATTCGCGTATAGCAAAATTTTAATACACAAGTAGCGTTATTGATTTGAGTTCATTCAATCAAAAACGCTATTTTGTTTCTCTGACCCTTTAAAACCTATTTCTAAACTTATTAAACTTTGAACAATGGCTGGAGTTTCTAAATCTACCGAAAGACTTGTTAACGTCATCGTGTGCGTAGGTGCTGCTATCGTAATCTTTGGGGCTTGGCAAAAGATCACCCACCAGAGATGGGCAGACTTCTTCCTGACTGCAGGTCTAATCACTGAAGCAATAATCTTTATGGTATACGCTTTCTTACCTCCTCCCGGACATGAGATGGCTGCCTTGGCTGAAGCCCTTCCTAAAATGGCAGGTTCTTCCGCAAATCCAGCTCTTACTAAGATGGAGGATATGCTGAAAGCTGCCGACATCACTCCTGCCAACCTAGGCCGGTTAAGTGAGAACTTTAAGAAATTAGGTACATCAGTCGATAAGATCGCTGATGTGAGTGAAGCTGTAAGTGCAACTACTGACTACGCTTCAAAAACAAAAGAAGCTTCTGTGGCACTTACCAATATGACTGGTGCATATAATAATGCTACAACTACTATTGGTCATTTCAATAATGCTGCAAACAGCACTAAGCAATTCCACGAGCAGGTTCAGGTGTTGACCAAAAACCTTGGTTCATTGAATGCCATCTATGAGCTTGAACTGCAGGATACGAACAATCACCTGAAGGCTATGAATAACTTCTATAGCAACCTGGTGACTGCTTCTGAAACTATGCAGGGAAGTGTAGATGATGCTAAGAAAGCTCAGCAACAGATTGCTACTCTTGCCGGTAACCTCAGCAGCCTGAATAAGGTATATGGAAATATGCTGAGCGCAATGCAGGGTCGTTAATCAAAGATGTTAGGGGGATTAAGATCCCAATATCCGTTACCCGTGAAACAACTGAAAAACCTATTTCAAAATTATTAAATACCCCTCACTATGGGTTTACCTAAAGAGCCCCGGCAGAAGATGATCAATATGATGTACCTGGTGCTTACAGCCCTGCTGGCACTTAACGTATCATCAGAAATCCTCAATGCATTTAAGACTGTAAATACAAGTATCGGAAAATCGAATGCCGTTATTGATAAAAAGAATAGTGATACTTATAAGCTTTTAGATAGTGCTCTTGCTGATCCAAAAACAAAGGCAAAAGCTGAAGTCTGGAAGCCAAAG
>Ga0184625_10000486_pt1 | contig 15134 bp, 10 predicted proteins | sample PLM3_30_b1_FD_133151 | JGI IMG/M metagenome (GOLD analysis project Ga0184625, IMG submission 133151) | Groundwater sediment microbial communities from an aquifer in East River, Colorado, USA - PLM3_30_b1 | ecosystem: Environmental > Terrestrial > Soil > Riparian zone | place: USA: East River... | reverse complement strand
GGCTGGAAAGCTCTCCGCGAAGCTGGAACACTGGCGAATGTCATGTCTTATAAGGATCTCTCCGACCTCAAAATGGGTGTGGCGAAGAGCGAAATGAAACAGCTGTCGAAGTTCTTCGACGCTTGTGAAAACTTTCATGACGATCGAACAGGTAAGGATTTCGGTCCGATTGAGAAGTTGGGACCAGAGCGGGCAATTAGTTTGGACTCCCTCTCTGGTCTCAACCACATTTGCCTCCAGAACACTGTCGGCTTCAAACCCGGCCCTCACCAAGGCGAATGGGGCATCGCAATGGGACTGGAGGAAAATATCCTCCTCAAATGGAGCGCCGACCTCATGTCTTACTTTGTCTGTAACTGCCATCTGGACAGAGTCCCAGACGAAATAACGGGCACTTCGCGCATTGTTCCTGCCGCGCTCGGATCGAAGCTCGGTCCCCGCATTCCGCGGTTCTTTGGCGAAGCCGTCCTCTCCATCCGCGGAAAGGACCGCTTCACCTGGCGGACCATGGACACCGGCGCCGACTTGAAAAATCGCATCCTTCCGGTTGGTCAAGAGCTCGAGCCGGACTTCACCCCTCTCGTCGTCGCCTACCGCAAGCGAGTTGAACTGGCGCGCAGCAGCGCCGCATAATGGAGACAATGATGCGCACACAGCTTATTGCTCCACTCACATCAGGGCATCCCATGCGCAACCAAATCGAAGGCGCGAAGACCGAAAAGAACACGATCACGACCGCCATTCACGGGTTCGATGCGGTTCTCGAACGTGTCACCAATCTCTTACGACAGCTTCATACGCTCTCCGACCGTATCGACGGCGGCGGACACAAAGAAGTCGCACCCAGCAAAACTCCAAGCGACACACCTGCGCAATCTCTTCTCGGCGCCATCCACAGTCGCCGCAGTTTCCTCTCCGAAACCATCGACGATATGGAAAGGATAGTACACCAGCTCGAACAGAGCATATGATTTGGCCAATCGGCCAAAACAGGGCGAACGCCCTGGTCTCCAAGGAGTATCCATCATGGATATGTCTGCACTGCTGAATACGCCTGCCACCGGCCCCCTCTCCACCGCCGTCAAGGTGTGCAAGGAGGGCGACTACAAGGCCGTCATCGACGACGGAGAGAAATGGCTCCAGTTCAAGGAGTTCACGAAGGATGGGCGTACATCCTACCAAGCCCAGATTCTCTTCTCCATCCTCGACGATGGAATTCGGAAGGATCTCGGTCGGGACAAAGTCCTCGTCCCCTACACCATGTGGCTCGACATGGACAGTGGCAAACTGGACACAAGCGATGGCAAGAACGTCTCTCTCGGCCGTCTCTTGGAAATCGTCGACCTCAACAAAGAAGCCGCCGCGAATTATGGTGAAAAGGTCATGAAGCTCCGCGGCAAGGGGCCGTTCGTCGTCAAGGTCTCGCAGCGAAGTGACCAGAACGACCCGACGATCAAGTATGCGGAGATCAAACGCGTTTCGAAACTAACCTAGCCCAGACTACCGAGTGGGAAAGGCACAGACACTACCCAGTCCCGCTCGGCAAACTTGGGGGAGGCCCTCATGGTCTCCCTCCTTTTTCCTTGGAGCTTTCCATGCCCAAACAAACTATCTTCGAAATCAACGGCCGTATCCAAGACTCGACGGAGAAAGCCGTTCGCTTCTCCGACGACGACGAGACTTGGGTCTGGCTCCCTCTTTCGCAAATCGAGATCGAAGAGCAGGCGGACGGCACCTTTAATGTAATCGGGCCAGAGTGGCTTTTCAAAGAAAAGGGTTTGATATGATTATACTATGGCGAGAGTCCGCAAAATGAAGATCATTCCCCGTGAACTCTTGACAATCGACTCCACCCGGCAGCGCCGCGCTATGGACGCCCGCGCTTTGATCGAACTCAAGGATGACATCTACGCTCGCGGACTCTACCACCCCCCTGTCGTTATGCAAAGGGGAGATAGCTACCTCTTGGTAGCTGGCGGGCGACGTATCCGCGTCATCGACCAGATCGCGAGCGAAGGTAACTTCTTCTATTGCGACAAATTGACGATAACGCCCGGCGAAGTTCCTGTCCTCGAGATCGCCGAAGACCTCTCCCTCGTCGAAACACAAACGGTAGAGTTACATGAAAATACGCTCCGCGAAGAACTCTCCTGGCAAGACCGCACCGAAGCTCTTGCTCACATCCACCGCCTCCGACTGGAGGGCGGCGCCACGTCAACCCATGCCGTCGCCAAGGATCTCGCCGCGCGTGGCGGAATTGCTTACGCGACTGGTCAGGGACGGACAGTCGACCCGCACCACATCCAAGCCAGGCTCCGGGAAGCGAGTATCGTGGCAAAGCACCTCCACGACCCCTCCATTGCAAAAGCCCGCAACGCAACCGAAGCCCTCCACCTCGTCTACAAGAAAGAGGAAAAAGCATTCGAAGCTGAACTCCTCCGCCGCCAAGGACCAACGCAATCGGTCGCCGACTGTTCTGTCCGGCATGGTTCTCTCCTCGAGCTTCTACCAACCATGGAGTCTAGTTTCGTTGACGCTCTGGTTGCCGACCCACCATACGGAATTGGAGCGGATTCTGGCGGGTTTCGCTCTCGCTCGGTGCAACATCACAATTACGTCGACACGCCAGACAACGCAAAAATCCTCCTCCAGTGCATAGTGTCGGAAGGGTTTCGTATCTGTCGTCAAAGAGCAAACCTCTTTATCTTCTGCGACATAGACCTTTTTGGATGGCTGAAGGAAACGGCGATGCGCGCCGGTTGGGACGTCTTCCGAACACCCCTGACCTGGGTCAAGTCGGACTCCGAAGGCTTGGCCCCGTGGGGCCGTTCCGGCTTCCGCCGCACCTGCGAATGGATTCTTTATGCCACGAAGGGCAAGAAAGGCCTCTATCATGCGCCAGTCGATATTCTTCGTCATAATCGCGTTGCTCGTCATGAGCGCGATTATGGACCTGAGAAGCCAGTTCCTCTACTCGAGGAACTTATATCTTGCTCTACGCTTGAGGGAGACCTCATTCTGGACCCTTGTTGTGGTAGCGGGTCTACTCTTGTTGCTGCTCGCCGCTTGAAACGTCGGAGTCTGGGAATCGAAGTCGATCAATACGCCTTCAACCTTGCCCTTGTCAACTCCCAAAAGGACCTCTCCAATGAGTCCCCGTCCATTAGTCCTGACACCCCAGATGGAACATCTAATCCTGGAAAAGTGGAGCCACTCGTGGAGCGTCCACCGGATAATGCGCCATCTGCGGAAGATCTATAGCGGGGGCAGCGCCGACAGCGTCAACCGCTTCATGATCTACAATCTAGTGACAAAGGCGCGGAAGCGTGGAGACCTGCGCGCCACCCGCCGCCGTCCCCATGCAACCCTGGTCAACGCAAGTGACTGAAACCGACCTCTTCTTCGGAACGAGTGGACCGCGAGACGCCCCCATTGTCCTCGTCGGAGAGTCATGGGGTTTCGAGGAATTTCAACAGCAAAAACCCTTTGTCGGCTCGAGCGGCCAAGAACTAGACCGAATGTTGCTCGAAGCCGGGATCAACCCGGCGTCAATCCTGAAAGCGAACGTCTTCAACGCCCAACCAGAAGGAAACGAAGCATGGCGATTCTTCCACTCGAACTCGAAGACTGCCCCCCTCTATCGTGGCTTGCATCCATCGAATTTCGCCCTGTCCGAGCTACAACGCCTTCACTCTCTAATTCGAACGGTGAAGCCGCGTCTTGTAATTGCCGCTGGCAACTATGCCCTATGGGCGACGGCCGAATGCTGCTCAACATCCTCACTGTCGATTGGAAACGGTGCGACAGTCCGTGTACCTGGCGGCATAACCTCGTGGCGTGGCTCAATGCTGGAGAGCAATACAGTCGAGGGAAAACGCGCGGTGCGCGTACTTCCGATAATCCACCCCGCGTCGATCCTTCGAGCGTGGTATCAGCGTGCGGTGACGGTCCATGACCTCCGCATCCGTGTGCCCTCCGCGCTGCAAGATATGTGGCGACCAACGACTCCTCCTGTCGTACTTGCGCCCCCCGACTTCGCCGATGCGGTTGCAACACTCTCAAGGTGGCTTCAGCATTTGCAGAGCAATAACCTTCGCCTCTCCCATGACATCGAAACGGCGCGGGGCCTCATCACTTGCATGTCTTTTGCGGATGGTCCACACTGTGGCCCCGCGACGGCGCTAGTCATCCCATTCGTGCGACCAGCGGCAGGCCGATGGGAAAGCTATTGGACTCTAGAAGAGGAGATGGAACTTGCAACTCTCATTCGGAAAATTCTTCTCCATCCACATGTCCTTGTGGAGGGGCAAAACTACCTCTACGACACGCAATACATTCAGACCTTTTTGGGATGCACCCCACGTCTCGATTTCGATACCATGCTTGCTCATCATTTGCTCTTTCCTGGGACGCCGAAAGGACTGGATTATCTGTCTTCCCTCTATTGCAAATATCACTGGTATTGGAAAGAAGACCTGAAAGAGTGGGATACGCATATCGACTTCGAGCAAAACCTCCGCTATAACGCGGAGGATGCGTTGCGGACCTTTGAGTGTGCAACCGCGCTTCGCGCACTTATCCATGATAATGGAATGGAGGAGTTGTGGGAATGGGAAAAGAAGAAGGCGAAGTTGGCACTAACCATGATGAACCGCGGCATAGCGATCGACCGTCAACACCGGATGCTGCTCGCGTTCGAATTGAGTGCAGCATTGGAGGAACGAAATACGTGGCTACGATCAATTATTCCGCAAGCCTGGCTGGCCGGTCGTCTAAAGACATCAAAAAGTTACTGGTACAGCTCGCCGATACAACAGCGGATATTGTTCTACGACATTCTAGGACTAAAAGGGCAAACAAGTCGGACGACAGGAAACCCGACAGTGAACTTTGAAGCTTTGATGGAGTTGCGACGCCGCAACCCGGAGCTTTCCCGCCTCTTCGACTGCTTGATCGACTGCCGTTCGATCCACGTCTACCACGACACCTTCATCCAGGCCCCGCTCGAACCAGACGGGAGGATGAAGTGTTCCTTCAATCCTGCTGGGACAAAGACCTTCCGCTGGTCGAGTAGCGAAAATGCCTTTCGCAGAGGGACCAATTTGCAAAACCTTCCCATCGGAGAAGAGGAATGACCTTCGACATTTTCTATCTCAAGCCGGACGCGAAGCCTCCAGTGCGGCTCCTTCTACAAAGCATAGGATATGACGTCCATGCCTACCTCAAGACAGAAACGAGTCGAGCATCTTCTAAACTCATTCCACCACAGGGAACAGTGTCCATTCCGACGGGACTGGTTATACGCCCTCCTGACGGTTTTGTGTGCCTTGTTTGTTCTCGGTCTGGTTTGGCTACCAATTCTATCTTTGTTGCGAACGCCCCCGGCGTGATAGACCCAGACTATACAGGAGAGCTGCAAATCCTCCTGTATAATGGTGGCTGGGAACCGCACTGGACAAAGCACGAAGATCGCATCGCGCAAATCCTCCTTATCCCTCAACCTGGAGTCTTCGATGTACGCCAGATCACAGAACTTCCTGCAACCGAAAGAGGTGAACGCGGTTTTGGCTCAACGGGTCGTTGACCCAGAACTCGCATGGCTCCCTGGACATTGGGCCGTCACCCACTGGAATCGACGTCCATTCTCTAGAGGAAAAGAAGCCTTAGCCTTTATCGCACTCTACTCCAATCTGGGAAAGAGTGTATCTATCATTCGTCTCTCTAACGAGTTGAATTGTTCGCGTAAGAACGTCCAACCTTATATCTCTCGTCTCCGTCGCCACATCCTCGAATGTCGAGCCCCATTCGTTATCGGATTCTATCTCGACAACGGCTACATCATGTGGAGGCGATAGTGTTTCGTCTTCCCAATGTCCGCAAAATCTTCATCCCCGACCGCGGCTATATCATTTTCGAAGCTGACCTAAGCGGCGCCGACGCCCAAGTCGTCGCTTGGGAGGCCGATGACGTTGACCTCAAAACCGCCTTCCGCAACGGCCTCGACGTTCATTCGAAGAATGCAGAGGAGATGTGGGGCGACGCCTTTTCGTTGAAGGAGGGCGTTGCGCGGAAAGTTCTCCGTCAACAGAACAAGATTGCCGTCCATGCCACGAACTACTTAACCTCACCGCGAACTATGTCCGCTGCCCTCGGTTGGTCTCTTTCCGCTTGCGAAAGCTTTCAACGTCGCTGGTTCGAACGCCATCCAAAGATAAAGGCGTGGCACAGAAGGGTCGAGCGTGGCCTTTCTACGAACAGGCAAACCCGGAACCAGTTCGGTTACCGCATTATCTTCTACGACAGGATCGACAACTGTTTGACGGAGGCTGTCGCCTGGACGCCGCAATCAACCGTCGCCGAGGTGTGCTTCCGCGGCGCCCTCCAGTTACAAGACAAATGTCCTTGGGTGGAGCTCTTACTTCAGGTCCACGACTCTCTCGTCTTCCAGGTTCCCTCACACCGCTCCGACTGCATTCCCCAAATCCGCGCGGCGCTTCCCGTTCCGGTCCCGTACTCTGATCCACTCGTAATCCCGTGGGGATTAAAGTCCAGTGAAAAGTCTTGGGGAGACTGTAAAGATGTCCAGATCTAAAGCGCCGCGGAGGGGGGAATGGCCCGCCACTTTGCTCACTGGCTCAAAGCCTATGCAGACTTTGCTCGCGATAGCGAAGCTCCGATTAAGTTTCATTTCTGGACTGGCGTTGCTACTCTTGCTGGTGCCTTGCGGCGGCGCGTTTGGCTCGACATGCACAAGTTCCAATGGACACCCAACTTCTACATCGTGCTTGTCGCTCCGGCCGGTGTGGTGCAAAAATCAACCACTATCAATGTTGGTCTACGCCTTTTGGAAAAAGTGCCTGGAATCCACTTCGGCCCCGAATCAATGACCTGGCAGGCTTTGGGTCTCTCTATGTCGAAAGCAACGGAGTTCATGGACTATGTCGACATCGACGGGAAACCTCAGCGTACGCCAATGTCGTGTGTTACTATCGGAGTTGGAGAACTTGGGACATTCCTTCGAACAGACGATGACCAACTCTTATCTTTTCTTATCCGTATGTGGGACGGGCAAACCGACATCTTCCGTCACGAAACAAAGTCTAGCGGAAATATTGAAGTCCAACATCCATGGCTTAATCTCATCGCTGCAACAACTCCTGCGTGGCTTAGAGCAAACTTTCCCGAACACATGATAGGGGGCGGCTTGACATCCCGCATCGTTTTCGTCTACGGTGAACATAAGCGTCAACTGATCCCCTATCCAGATGAGGTAATCCACTATGCAGAATATCGAGAAATCGAGCGAAAGCTCATCGAAGATCTTACGATCATCTCTCAACTCGCGGGTCCCTACATCCTATCTCCTAACGCTAGAGATTGGGGAAGAAGATGGTACACTAAACATAACTCTGAAGCCGGACGCCCTGTACACCTTGCATCAGACCGTTATGGAGGGTATCTATCTCGGAAGCAAACCCACCTCCACAAGTTTGCCATCATTCTTGCTGCAAGCAAGCGAGACAAACTCATCATTGAACCTGAAGATCTCACCGAAGCAGAAATCATCATCTCCGCTACCGAGCCCGACATGCTCCGAGTCTTTGACTCAATCGGAGTGGTTCCAGAAGCTCGACATGTTAATGAGATCGTGTCCTTCATCCGACATGGAGGTGGTCATACGTCTGAAGAACTTTGGGCCCGCTCCATGAATGTTATGTCTCTATTTGAATTCCAATCAGCTGTAAAAGCGGCCCTCCACGGAAAGCTCCTGGTGCGGACGGAGAAAAACGGCAAAGACTACATCATCCTTGCGCCGACGTCGAGTTCGGGAACTGTGCAGTGAAAGGCGCCTTTCGGCGCCCGTCTAATGTCCCCCTTTTCGGGTGGCGACCAGCCCGGTATCACTAGCGGGCCACTCTCACCTCGGCGGATGAGCAGCTTATAAATCGCCACCCGAAGCCTCGGGCGCCGGTTACCTAACCCTCCTTACACCGACTAAATCCTCCGGCGCCCCCTCCGGATACAACCTATCAATCTCGCGATAAATGCCAATATCCCTCTTCGAGGAGGGAAGACCCTTTTCCTGCAAGACCTGCGTCTTAGTCCTCGCCACCAGACTCTGTCGAATCTGGTCGCCAGTAATCCTCTTTTCCTTGAATTCATCTGGAATCTGCTCATTATACTGGCGGACCGCCTGCCGCATACTTTCCAGCTTCTCCGGATCTCGATCCTTGATCGCACTCATGAATTGCTTCATCAGGATCTCGCGTCTGTATGCAAAGTATTGAATGGCTTCCGCCTTTTGCATGATATTCTCATATCGTTGCGAGAGTCGCGTCGGCTGGAACCCCCCGACACCCTTTGCTAGAATCTCTGCCATGTGGACCGTGTCATGAGGGTCGAAGCGGATGACGGGATTCCCCAACTTGTTCTTCTCCATTTCCTCTCTATACCACCGAAACGCCTGCGATGCGTTCCGCAGCGCGCTCGGCATGATCTGCTCCCACTTCTTCGCATCCGGGGACGTGAATGGATCACTGGTTGCGAAATTGTAAAGGTTGAAGCCGAGACCGAAGATCGCGCCGCTCGCCCGCTGAATCTCCCGCATCGCCGGACCCGCTGTGTCCTTCCGCGGCGTTATCAACTTCCCGACATCCATCGGCAAGAGCTGCCCCATTCCAATCGCGCTCGACATGTCGACGCTCGGAACCGGCAGCTTTACTCCAGTCAAACTTCCCATCATTTCCGCTACCTGCGGCACTCCAAATCCAGATCGAGAGGCGCCGTGGAGGAGCAAATCGGGCGAAATCTTCCCCTCCGCATGATCGACGACGAATTTCCGCACTTCCGAATCCAGATCGAAATCCTTTCCGAAGAGCCGCGCCGAAAGCCCCTTTACCAGACTGTTGATATCTTCGGCAAATGGAATGCCGGAGAGGCCCGCTGTCCCCGCTAGAATGGCGATAGTCCTCGCTGCGGCGCTCGGATTATTCCACAAATTGAAGAGCGAATTCATCGTAAAGCTCTTGAAGACCAATACTGCGCCGAGCTTTCCTTGCATCATCTTCGGTCGCGCATACGGAGAGTAAATGAATTGCGTCGTCTCGACAGAGTCCCGCGCCGCGACGAATGCCCCCGCATCCTGCTTCGACCAGCCCTTTTCCAGCAACTCATTATACTTGACACCATGCTTTTGGATAGCTTCCTTGATATATGGACTCTCTGGATGCGCCAGTGCCAGCTCCCACGCCGCCTTGAACGTCACGACGCGGTTCCAGTGCTCCGCACCCTGAAACATCACGGCGCCCCACTCATTGAAGCTCTGCCAAGCCTTCTCTGAAGACGATCCAAAGCCCTTTAACAGATTCCTCCCTTCGCCCACCGCGGCGAGCATCGAACCTTGGCTTTCCGCTAAGATCGCGTCGTTGATCGCTTCGCGAATTCCGCGCAATTCGCGTGAGTTCGTCCCCTCGAGCGTCGCCTTCCTCCAATAGGTGTTATACGAAGTCATGGCACGAACGAGGGCCGCTGCGCTCCGTGCATCTCCGATACCGGCGCCGCCAAACTTCGAGGCCAGGTGTGGCCACGAGATGACAGGAACCTGCGTCGTGTTCAACGCCGCCGCCCTCACCACATATCCGAGATACCACGGAAAGGCAATCGAGCGCAGCGCGGCCCAATCACTCTTCGGATCGAATTCCATCCGAATCCATTCCGAGAGATAATTGCTGATCTTGATGACTTTTGTCGGATCTTCCCGCGTGTGCCTTTCGTCGCGGACGGCCCGAATCAGCTCCCTCAACTGATCCACATGCTGCATCCTCGCGAAATAGTTTCCCTCGTGGAAGGAATAGTTCGCAAACGCCCGTTGCCAATCCTGTGAATAGCCCGGCGTCAATTCCTTCTTCTGAAAGCGGTGGACGAAGCTTTGATCCGGCGCCGTTTCCAATTTGAGGTCAACAAGATGCGCCTGCTGCGTCGGCGAGAGAGACATCTTTTCCGCAATCTTATCCAGGAACGCTCTCGGCATTCCCGCCATCGGCATGGCATCCTTCGCCAGGTAGCCCGGACTCCACTCAACGTCCGGATAGAGGCGCTTCAACTCCGCCAACGCCAACTTCCTCCGCCGCAGACTTTCATATCGCTCAAAGTGGACCTTATCGCCCGCGGCGTTCTTCCCCTCGACCGTGTATTGTCCCCATCGCATCGCAGGCATATAAGGTTGCGTCGCCCTCCGATCATACTCCTCGTTGACCCTTTTAATCGCATTCGCCTGCTCGATCGGGTCGAGAATCCGCTGCGTATCACGGAGCGCCGCACCACGAAACCGCTCATTGGAAAGGCGGAAGTATTCTTGAATCTTCTGGAATTGGGCAAACCCACGCTCTGTCAACTTGTGTTTTGCGGCGAGCGCTTTCGCCTCCTCCGGCGTCGGCAAACGCCGCCCTTTTGCCCACTCTTTCGCCGACATGAATCGACCATTCATATAATCGTCGATGAAGCCGCCCAACGCGTGACTTTCCGTTGCACTCAAGTGCTTCCACGTCCGTCCCACCTCCATTCCCATGTCCCAGATATTGTTCTTCACCGTGTTCATAATTCGAGCAACTTCATTGAACAGTTGGAGCGGCTTTATGTGAAGGTTTCGCGCTGCAATCTGTGGAAGGCCGAGCGCAATCCCATAGAACTTATTGAAGCGGTCGGCGTGTGCCTTCCATGCTCTTCCCGCATCTCCTGCTCCAGCATTGTTCAAGATCGTCCCGCCGCTAATCGTCGACGGCGTCGCCGGCTCCGCCGCCACATGCGGAGAACCTTCCCGATCCAGCGCAGCTCTGTTTGCCCTCAAGGTGTCGATCTGCATTTGCGCGAACTTGTCTGCACCGAACTGCAAATCAACCGTATTGAGGGTCGAGTCCAACCACTTCGCAACTTCCGCTTCCGCCGAGAAGGATCGTCCGAACTTTTTCACAACGATGTCGACAATCTCACGAATCTTCCGTCCGAGTGAGGAGAAAAACTTGTCCACAATCGAAAGGGGCTTCTGACTCGTCGTTGCCCAGCGAGCAGTCTGCTCTGCAAACCATTCGTGGAAGTTCATCCAATAGCGTTGCATTTCCGGACTCTGCGCCAGAAACGGTTCCTCCTTCCACGGCGCCGTTATCTGTGTTTCACTCCAGACGCGAATAGCATTATCCCTCCTGTCCAACACCTCTCGTGTTGTCTTTCCCGTGAGAGATCCAATTCTAGCCCTCCACACCGAAAATTCGTTGTGGAGCCTTTGTGTCGTGTCATGCGGCGCCGTCCGCTCTGCCCAGAACAAAACAACGTGACCAAACTCATGCGCGAGGTTTCGATAAACGTCCTCCGCAGTTTTGAAATACCCTCGATTCGACATAATCTCATAGCGACCACCATTACTCGCGTTCCTCGCTTGCCCCTGTAACCGCCCTAGACCTCCGGATCCGGTCAGATTCGGGTCATTTATCAACCGAATATCCAGTGGAAGGTCAATCCCCATCCTCTTGTGCATCTGCTCGAAAACCTTCGCCGCCTGCTGATGAGCGGCGAAGAGTGGATCATTGCTACCCGCAGTCCCGATCACTCGCGTCTTCGGCAACTCCAGCGGCGTCGTGTCGAGACGTGGAAGTCCTACTCTTGTCACCGTTCCGTCGCTTAAAACTTGTCTAATTGGCCCTTCTCGAGGTGTCTCGACCGCTATGGCCTCTTCTACCGACCCGAATGTCCGCTGCCTCTTTGCTGATGTTACCGTTGCACTACCATCCTCTGTAACTGCAATTTTTGTCGCCCCATCAAGCGTTGATAGTCCCCCATCTGGCTCCTCTTTCCACGTCGAATTACGTCGAGCTTCCGCCTCCGCTACCACATTCGTGAATTGCTTGACATCCTGATCGCGCCAACCTCCGAGCACATCCGCTGACAGCTCTTTTTCGCCACGCGCGAGCGCCTCCATCGTTGGCTCGATCTGCTGCTGTCGATTGGCAATTTCCATCGCTTCGCGTCTGTCCACGAACCTTCCAGTAGAGGTCAAAAAGCCGCTCTCTCCAACCCCAGCGTCTTTTCCAAGAGCTGCTTTTGCCGCCTCGTGCGCATCCGGGTGCAGGATTCCAGTGAAAAGTCTATCACCATACTTTGCTCCCGCCGCAACAATCCTCTCACTCGGATCGGGCACAGGCGGCCCTATATCAAATGGTGTGAGTGGCTTCGTTGGCGGAATGATTTCTCCCTCCAGCGGCGGAATCGCCTCCGACGCCGGTCTCTCGAATGCCTTTCCCACCACCTCCGGTCGAGCAGCCGGTCGCATCCTTCCACTACCCGCCGCTGCGACCTGGACGCCGACAAACGGCGCCATCGTCATCGTTCCAATTGCCGCACTCTCTACCACCTCCATCGGCGAGACATCTTGCTCTTTCGCCGCCCCGGTCGCAATGACGCCCGCGGCTCCAATCGTCGGCTGAATGAGGCCGAGCTGAAGCAACGCTTCCCGGATCGGATGCTTCAACGCTTCGCTCACCACTCCATTCGAGCGCGCGGAAAGCGTCGTGCCCAACATCGGCGTCATTCCGGCCGCACCCATTATTGCGACCGTTCCACCTGATACAGCAGCAACTGTCGCCGCCTCGGTTATCGCATCTTCGTCTGAAAGCCCGCGCGCTTTCGCCTCGCGGAACGCAGGCAACACCCGCATCGCTGTTTCAGTCGTCCCACCCGCAATTCCTGCCCCAGCCGGACCCCCGAGCACCCCACCTCCGACCATCGCGGCGGTTTGCGGAATACTTTTTGCCGCCCCGTAAACGCCCTGCGCTATCCACCACTTCGGATTAGTCCACCCCTCCGACATCCGAGTCTGCAAGAGCGGGTCGACCTCGGTCGGAATTTCCTCAATCCTTGGTCCTTCCGTGAAGAAAGGGCGACCTTGCACTTTCGCCGCTGCCGCGCTGAAGAAATCCCCAACCTCTTTCACCCCTTCGTGGAAGCCCTTGCTAGCAGCACCCGACACAACCGTTCCATAGTCCGGACTGGCGGAAGAGTCGCTGACAGCAGGACTTTTTGACGATTCTTTCGGAATAAGAGCAAGATACGGATTATCCGCCGGTTGCAAATCCATGTATGGATTCGGCGCCTCTCCTCCGCTCTGCAATATCTCCTCATATGGATTCGCCATCACCCACTTACTCCAGTAACCGTGCTATGTCCCAATGCCACCGCATATCCCAACAATCCATTGACTCGAACGCTTCCAATGCAATTCGTAACAACACCCGGATTAAGATGCGCCAGTTGGATATTCGCTTGGAAATCCGGAAAGAGCACATCACCAACACACGTCACGTTCAACACATGCGTATTCTCTCCCGTCGAGTTAACCACCCTTGGATAGATTTCCTCTCCCGCACCATCCGGATACGTATACGTCCCACCATCAATTGTAATATTCGGATTGAGGTCATTGATGTTGATCCCTGTGAGGAAATTCCCTGTGTCTGGGTTGATCGCGCCCTCGACCGTGAATCCACAATTTATAATCTCTCCTCCTAAAACCATCGAAGCATCTGGAGGCTGGATATTCGAATTGATGTTGTAGATCGGATTCAGATGGCTGAAGCTGTCCACTGAAAATTGCGATCCTTCCTGAATCGTTATGAAACAATCCTCTAGATGGAAACCTCCAGACGAATTGGAGCTGAATGTCGCATTGATTCCGACGCAACCAGTGAATATCGCGCCGCTACTCCGAAAAGCCTCAAACCCTGGAATCAGCCAAGCACTCTCCACTCTGCAATTCTCCGTTGTGCAGTCAACGCTATCCGAGCATCCATAAAACCACGGTGCATAGTAGACCAAATGTGGTTCGTTGAGAACGGTTATGCAATCTCTGACGATGCAATCAGTGCCGAAGCCGAACCATCCACCCTTCATCGAGATATCGACACACTTGACCCTTTCGATGATGCCGTCCTCGACAATGAACATCAAAATGCCTTGTGGAACACCACCTTCATCATTCGTCTCCGGCCCCTTAAACCCGAAGCCGTTTCGTCGCCAATTTCCACGAAGTGTGAAGTCGCTGAGCGTACAACGACTCGCCTCAAACGTCGTGAAGGAGGCACAATCCGTCCCCTTCGGGGACATGAATACGGTCTCGTCTATCCCGGCGCCCTGGATCGTCCATCCAGGTTGAAAGTTATGAAAGATAACGGTCCGAATTGCAAACTCTCCAGCCGGAAACGTCAACGTATATGGCTCGGCATGAGTCTCCGCTAGCTTCCCATTGATAATATCCGTACAGTCGAAATAAACTCGCGCATTACTCGTCGTCACACTCGCCACTTCATCGAGTCGAAGTCGACTCCCATTAACATTTATCAACTCCGTAACTGTCGCCTTCAACGAAAGGGGAGAAATCTGTGCCCGATAATATTGAGAGGCGTCCGTGATCGGCGAAGAACCACCAACTCCCACCGTTCCAATCAAGCCCTGTCCAGCTTCGCCTCCAATCTCCACAATCACCTTTTCTCCAACAACAAATTGTGACGTTGTCGTCAACTGGAGGATGTTCGATCCGGCCTCCATCGCTCCTGTGCGAATCTCTTCACGAAGGCCAAAATTCAAAATAGGAAAAATCTCTCCTTCCGTATCTCCCCCTCCTATGACAGTCACCACATCCAAAACGCCCCCAATTCCTGCTTTGATTCCAAGCACGATTTTCCTCCACAACTTTTTGGCCGCGTCGATGATTCTCTCACTGAGGGTCATAAATCCGCGGGATTCCCGCCTCTCTGTCGATAAAGATCAAGTATCCGTTGCCGCGCCGCCGCCGAATTCGGTCCCGGTGGAACCGCAGCGAGCGCCGCTCTCGCATTCGTTCTCTCCGTCTCCAACGCCGGCGCTGCCTGCGGCGCTCCGCCTCCCTGCGGCGCTCCGCCTCCCTTCTGTTCCTGCAATCGCTGCTGAAGCGTTTTCCGCCCCTTCCCAGAATAGAGTTGGAAACCTTGTTCGAACAAGCCTGGATCGCTCAACAACTCATCTTTCGACTTCAATCCGAGTTGTTTCACGATACTGTTAATAATGTCGTTCCCGACAATATCTCCCAACGACTTCCTATATTCCGCTCG
>Ga0184625_10000485_pt1 | contig 15147 bp, 16 predicted proteins | sample PLM3_30_b1_FD_133151 | JGI IMG/M metagenome (GOLD analysis project Ga0184625, IMG submission 133151) | Groundwater sediment microbial communities from an aquifer in East River, Colorado, USA - PLM3_30_b1 | ecosystem: Environmental > Terrestrial > Soil > Riparian zone | place: USA: East River... | reverse complement strand
GGGGTGAGAGGTTGTCGTTGCTGACCATCGTGACCAGGACGAGGTCCGGTGCGTACTTCGCCGTGATGACGTTGTCGTTGTGCAGGGCGTCACCGAAGAGTATCCAGCCCATGTGCGACCAGAACCCGCCGTGCTGCGGTGTATGCGGATCGAGATCGGTGTCGGAATGCTGATGATGTTTGCGATGGGTCGCGACCCAGAACAGCGGGCCGCCTTCGAGTGCCAGCGTCGCGCAGATGGTGAGGAAATATTCGACGGCTTTCGGCGTCTTATACGACCGGTGCGTCAGCAGCCGGTGGTACGCCATGCCGATGCCAAGCGAGAGCGAAATGTAATACGTGATGCAGAAGACGGCGAGCCCGGCCCATGTGAATTGAAACAGCGCCCAGACCGCGCCGATGTGGAAAAGCGTCATGAAAAAGGCGGTCGACCACGACAATTTGCTGTAGCGCCCGAGCTGGGCCGCGTCTGAAGACAAGTTTTCGCTCCTGGAAAATGGAATGCCGCGCCCAACGCCCTGGGGCGAGAGAGGGGCGCAATGACAATAGCAAGACGCAAGGATGAAGATTGTAAGACTTCTGTAAGGCTGTTAACGCGTTTAATTTCAGACAGTTGCAGCCTGGTAACCACGTGCCTGCAGATTGAAGAGGGTGGCGTAGATGCCGCCCTTTGCCAGCAGGTCGGGGTGCGTGCCGGCTTCGACCACCGACCCCTCGTGGAGGACGACGATGGCATCGGCCATTCGAACCGTCGAGAAGCGGTGCGAAATGAGGAGCGTGATGCGGTCCTGGCCGTGCTCGCGCAGACGATCGATCATCGCCGCCTCCGCGATGGCGTCGAGCGCCGCTGTTGGCTCGTCGAAAATCTGAACCGACGCGGGCCGGAAGTAGAGACGGCCGAGCGCCAAACGCTGCCATTGGCCGCCGGAAAGCTGGCGGCCTCCTGGAAACAACCGGCCGAGCATCGTCTCGTAGCGCTCTGGGAGATCGTTCACGACCTCGACCGCACCGGATTTTTCACTGGCGCGCTCGATCGCCGCAGTCTCCTCCAATTTGTCGGTGCGGCTCAGTCCGATGTTCTCGCGTGCGGTCATCTGATACTGGCCGTAGTCCTGAAAGATGATGCTCATCTCGCGCTGGACGCTGCGCGGGCTGAAGCGGCTCGCGGGGATGCCGTTCAGCAGAATGCGACCGGCGCTCGGCTCGAACAGGCGCGTGAGCAGTTTGACGACGGTCGTCTTGCCGGCGCCGTTTTCGCCCACGAGCGCCAGTGCCTGTCCTTTCGTGATAGTGAACGACACATCGGACAGGACGTCGCGCTCGGTCAGTGGGTAGCGGAAGCTGACGCACTGGAATTCGATCGAATCGATCGGCCCGCGCCATTCCTCGCCCTCGTTGAGATCGCGCGACGGCAGCTCGAGAAACTCGAACAGGTTGCGCATGTAGAGCAGGCTCTCGTAGATGCCGGTGACGCCGTTGAGCAGTCCGGTGAACTGGCTCTGAATCTGCACGATGCCGCCGACGAAGAGCGAGAAGTCGCCGACAGTGATCGTGCCGTTGGCCGCGCGGCGAAGCACCGACAGCGTGGCGAAGGCGATGAGCAGCGCCGAGCCGAGGGTGGCTGCAAGGCCCCACGCACTCCTCCGCGCCAGCAAGTGAACGAACTGCGCGCGGAATTTCTTGTAGTACTCCTGCCATCCATCGAGCAGGTAGCGCTCGAACCCGAATAGTCGCACCTCCTTCACGAGGTTGTCGGAGGTGAGAATCGAGCCGAGGTAATTCTGATGCCGGGCGTCGGTCGCGCGCCGCCGCATCACGCGGTACCCTTCGGCGCCGAAACGGCTCGAGACGATGACACCGGGAACGCTGGCGAGCAGCACGAGCGGCAGCACCTCCCATCCCAGGCGCGCCATCAGGCTGCCGATCGACGTCAGGGTGATCAAAGCCTGGCCGATGCCGATCACTTGAAACATCACGCCAAGCGGACGCGAGCCGACCTCGTTGTAGGCGTTGCGCAGCGCGTCGTAGGTCTCGGCATTCTCGAAGCTTTCGACGTCGAGCGCCGCTGCTTTGTGGAGTATCCGCAGGCTGATGCGATTCTGCAGCGTATCGCCGAGCAGCTCTCGCGCCGTGGCGTACCCGGTCTGCACGAGTGATGCGCCGATGGCGATGCCAACTTGCAGCGCGAGCAGCGACGCCAGTCTGCGATAGGCATCGGCAGCGGTTGGAAAACCACCCGAGATTGCGCGTGCAACTTCATCGAGCAGAAGCTTTCCCACCCACAAGCTGGCGGCGGGCACGAGCGCGAGGATGATGCTGAGGGCCAGAATCAGGGAGAGCAGGCCCGGGCTTGCCGACCATACCAGACGTGCGGTGGCCGCGAGATCCGCGAGCATCTGCCGCGTGCGCACGCGCCAGGGAATGGCCGGCTCGGGTTGCGGTGGCCGCGGCACGGCGTGGTCAGGCGGGGGCATCTTCCGCAATCGTACTAGACCGTCCCAAACTGAGAACAGCGGCGATCACAATAGCCCTGTTTTGCTGGTGATTTCACACATGCGGACCGGCACGGACGTTGCTCCTGCGCCTCACATGTTAGTGCGAGGCCGATCGAGGACGGCGCTGTGCCTCAGCCTGATTTCGTTCCTGTTCACGCCGGCGATCGTCAAACGCCAGGATGAAACGCACGCGTCGGTGTCTCCGGTCGTGTCGTCCTCTGTAGTGTCCGGCTTCAGCCGGACCGTCGTTCCGTTAACGTGCAATCGTTCCCTCATCGATCAGCAAAGCGACGAGATGGCCACGATCGGGCAGGCGCGGGCGCTGCTGACCGACCGTCTGCGCGACTTGAACCTCGACGCACAGGAGCTCGCCGAGCGCGCGCTCGCGCGCGACCCGCGCAACATGATGGCGCTCAGCATTCTCGCGAGGCAGTACACAGTGCTGGGTTCAGATCGCGAGGCCGAAGACGCCTGGCGTCGCGTCCTCGCCAGCGGGGGAGTCGTCGTATGGACGGCGACGTTGTATGACGTCGACTACAAGAGTTATTTCCTGATGTCGTTTGGACGCGATGCGCTGCGTATCTATCGCATGGGGCAGTTCACCGGCGCGATCGACCGCAGGATGGGGTACGCAAAGTTTCCAGAGCCGGAAGAGGTTGAGTTTTACAGAGCCGCGGCGGGGTGCCCGAGTCCTTCTGTCGCGCCAGTCGCCACGATCCGTTGGGCTGACGTCAGCGAGCTGCGATCCGGAAACTGGGTGCTTTGGTTCAAGCTCGCCGCGCCGGTCACGATCACGTCGGATCGCGGAAACAGGAAATCGCTTCGCGAGATCAAAGTGAATCTCCACGGCGAAACTGGCGAGGTGAAGTTCCTCGGCGAGCGCAATCCAGAGTTCGATCCCGAATGGGACGACTCCAGCGACGAGTACACGAACGTCCGCGGTATCGGTCTCGGTCCGTGGGAGTACAACCGCCGGCTGCGCGATATGGTGTTACGTTTCGCCGAGCCCGCCAGCCATATCAAAAGAACTTCGGCTGGTAGAGGCGCTGGCTGGTAGTTATCGGGGACAACGAAAAACGAAAACAGAAAAACGAATAGAGCAACATGCGGGTGGTTCGGCGTGAGCTCTATTCGCTCTTCGTTTTTGCGTTCTTCGTTGCAGCGCCCGCAGCTATTTCGCGGGAGCCGCTCCGCGACCTCTCATACCGCGCTCGGTGGAGGGAGGAACCATCCCCTTCATTCGGATGTACACCGTCATGATTCCGTACTCCTCGTTCCCGTGCGCGATCAGGTTAGCGAGCACCGAGCCCCGTGCCACCTCGTTCTGGCCCTGCTTGACGAGCTCGGCTGCGCTCTGGTCGGTCAGGTTCGCAAATGCGGGATCGCAAAACGCGAACGAATCGGCGAGCGCCTGAATGATGTCGGCCCTCGTCGTCTTCGTCTTTTCCAGGTTCGATCCCTGGTGCGGATTCGCCACGCCGGTGGCAGCGGAGCAGGCGTTGAACTGCGAATTCGCCACGTGCGCGAGCTGCGCGCCGAAGCCGCGAATCTCGGGCGATGGCGTGTAGCCGTAGCCGGCTTCATCAAATTTCTGCGCGGCTTCGGTGAGGTTCGCCTTGATGCCGTTGTAGGACCGCCGCAGCCCTTCGCTGAGCGGAATTTTCTGCCCACCCTGCGCCGCGGGCGCGGGCGCCTGCGCCCATGTGGTCGACGCCGTCAGCACGCATGCAAACATCAGACAGATCATGACTTTCATATACGCTCCTTGGAGGTTTCGCGGGAGGAATCACTATAATGGCGGCCTCCCTTGGAGGGCAACCATGATTCGTGTTGGCGCGGTCTCGCGGCGTGAGCTTTTCAAACGGCTGGGGCTGGCGGGCGCCGGGGCGCTGCTGCTGCCCGAGCTCGACCGGGTGCTCGCCTTCCAGAGGGATCTGAAAGCGGCCGCGCCTGCAGGCGCGCTGACCGCGAGCGAGGCGGCAACGCTGGCAGCCGTCTGCGCGCGGCTGATTCCGACCGACGACAACGGGCCAGGGGCTGCCGAGGCGCGTGCCTCGGTGTATATCGATCGAGCGCTGACGGGCTGGCTGGCGCCGTCTCGCGAGGCATACACAATTGGTCTGGCCGCCATCGACGACGCTGCTCGCGCGCGTGGCGCGAAGCCATTTGTCGATCTCGCAGCGGCGGAGCGGGACGCTGTCTTGCGGTCCATCGAGGACACGCCGTTCTTTGCGCTGGTGCGGACCCACACGCTTCAAGGCACGTTCTGCGATCCCGCCTACGGCGGCAACGCGAACTTCGTCGGCTGGGATCTGATTGGATACCCTGGCGTCCGGCTGAACGTCACTGCGGCAGACCAGCGGATGGGCTCGCCGATCGCGGCCATTCGGCGATCGGCGTACGACTACGCGATGTTTGCGGCGGGAGCACACTAACCATGCCGACTACTCTGAAACCCACGGACATCGTCATCGTCGGAATGGGTGCTGCCGGAGGCGTCGCTGCGTTACCGCTGGCGCAGGCCGGACTCAAGGTGATCGGCCTCGAAGCCGGCACATGGCTCACCTCGAAGGATTTTGCGCCCGACGAGCTGCGGAACAACTATCGCGCCTGGCCGCAATCGGTCCAGAAAGCGAATCGCGAAGTGCCGACGCATCGGCCAGGCGCTTCTGCTCCGTATTCGCCGCGACCGGCATTTCATCCGATGATGAACGGCGTCGGCGGCACGTCGCTGCATTACTGGGCGCAGAGCTGGCGGCTGAGCCCGTGGGACTTCAAGGTCGTCAGCGAAACGACGAAGCGTTACGGCGCGTCCCGGCTGCCACGCGGCTCGACGGTGGAAGACTGGCCCTTCGGCATCGAAGAAATCGAGCGCTACTATGACATCGCCGAACGCGAGCTCGGCGTGTCAGGTAAGGCGGGCAACATCGGAGGCACGATCGATCGCCGCGGCAACATCTTCGAAGCGCCGCGCCGTCGCGAGTACCCGATGCCCCCTCTCAGGTGGACCGACTGGCACGACAAGATGGCGGCCGCGGCGAAGACACTCGGATGGAATCCGTTCCCTGGGCCGGCCGCGATCAACACGCGCTCCTACGAGGATCGTCCGGGTTGTGCGTATCACGGGTTCTGCGCGCGGGGCGGCTGCCACGTCAACGCCAAAGGCTCGACTGCCGTCACCACAATCCCGAAGGCGCAGAAGACCGGCAACCTCGAGGTCGTCACCGAAGCGCACGTCACCGAAGTGAACGTCGATGACAACGGCCGTGTCACTGGCGTGACCTACCTGAAGGGCACCGAGGTGTTTTTCCAACCGGCGAGCGTCGTGCTGCTGGCGACCTACACCTACGAGAACGTGCGGACGCTTCTTCTGTCGAAGTCGAAAGCCTTCCCCAATGGGCTCGCGAACAATGGCGGCCAGGTCGGCCGCCATTACATGACGCACGCGACCGGCGGCAGTGTTCAGGCGCTGTTTCCAGAGAACCTCAACAACTGGTACGGCCTGCCGGCCCAGGGGGTTGGCGTGGACGACTTCGCCGACGACAACTTCGATCATTCCAGCCTTGATTTCATCGGCGGAGGCAACCTGTTCGTGTATTCGGATCGGCGGCCGATTGTCGCCGCCAGCATGACCACGTTCGGCAAAGCGCCGCAATGGGGCTCGTCATGGAAGGCGTTCGTCAAGCAGAACGCCGATCGCTGGCACGGCGCGTACATGCAGAAGACCACGCTGCCGTATGAGGATAACTATCTCGATCTCGATCCTACGGTGAAGGATCCGCTCGGCATGCCGGTCTGCCGGATCACCGCGGACTTCAAGGACAACGAGCGCAAGATCGCTGCGTACGCCGCCGACAAAATGGAGCAGTGGTATCGCGCCGCCGGTGCAACCGACATCGTACGGAATCCCCTGGGCACGATGGGACCGTCAACGCACGCGTACGGCGGAACGAGGATGGGCGACAACCCCGAGACCAACGTCGTGAATCGATGGTGCTTCGCGCACGAGGTGCCGAATCTCGGCGTCCTTGGCGCGTCGGTGATGGGCACGAGCGGTTCGCACAATCCCACACTCACCGTGCAGGCGTTGGCGTGGCGAACCGCCGACCACATCGTCGCCAACTGGAAGGGAATAGCTCGGTAGCTAGTCCTGCGGCGGAATGTCGCGCCCGGCCACGTCCGGTTCCGGACCGGAGTCGGTCTTACCGGTGAGATTCCCCACGTCGTATTCGTGATCTGGCTCGAGGCGGCGTTTGTCCGGACTCGGGTTGAGTTTTTCCCTGGATCCTTCCGCCTGTTTCTTCGCCGACGCAGGATTCGGTTCTTCTCTGTTCATGGCCGGTTGGCTTGCAATGCGAGTACCAAACGGCTGCCGCTTCGTAGCACTGGTGCAATCGCCGGGCTATATTCATCACATGCGCGGCTGTATCCTCGCGATTCTGGCCTTCGCGGTGCCCTCGTCTGCGTACGCGCAGACGGCTATGCCTTACGCGGTTGTGTTCGATTCATACATGACGCCGGTGGCGGGCGCGCAGGGTCTCGTGACCGCTCAGCATCTGTCCGCGGCCGCGGAGGATCGCTGGCTACCGCTCAAACTGGGGACAGAGCGCACCAGGTCGTCGCTCGCGCTCGGCATTCTTTATCGATCTGGAAAGTTTCTCGGGCTCGACATGCCACAGGATCACTTCCTGATGGTGGTCGCGCATGAAGTGTTCGGGCACGGCGCTCGATTCCGGGAACTCGGCGAGGGCAGTCTCCGCTACGGCTTTGACGTGCCCATCCCGTACGGCTCCGGCGATGCGTTCACGAGATTCAACGGCTCCTTTCCCATTTCTCCGCTGGCGAACATGAACGCATCGGCGGCCGGTATTGAAGCGCAGCATTCACTGGCCGACGCAATATCGGAACGCGCGGTCGACCGCGGTCGAATGCACTATCGCGAGGCGTGGCTGTACTTCGAATCGCGGATGACTGCAGTTACCTACATCCTGAGTGCGTCGTCGACGTCCACCGAAGGTCACGATCCGTCCGACTTCCTCCACGCATTCCACGAGGCGTGCACTACGCCGTGCGTCCCTCCGACGCGCCACGACGTTCAACAGCGTTCGCTGTTGGCGCTGGCCGATCCGCTGCTCTACTACGCGCTCTACGGGCTGACTGTGTCGTATATCGGCAACGGAAGTACCACCGGGCCGATGCCGCTCATACCTGTCGGCGGTGGTGTGCGCATCATGCCGTCGCTCGGCTACACGCTGGTGCCGTACGGAACGGAGTGGACGCTGCGCACCGCCGTCCAGCACGAGGAACAAGCACGCAGCGAAGCGCGGCGGATCACCAACGTCACCCTGCGTATAGGAGATACCGGCGCCTCTTCCACGTGGGGCATCGGTGTGCGCGCGGCGGATGTGCTGCGCGTGCGCGGTCTTTCGATCGACCTCTCAGTCGAAGCGTGGCGGCAGCCCGAGCTGCTCGCGGACAAGACATCTGACCCGCAACACACTGGTGCAAGCGCGATCGGCACAGTCATCCTGCCGATGCCGGGCGCATTGCGATCGAGGTGGTCGGAGGGAATTCTGATCTCTGCGGGTTACAAATCGCAGGGCTTCGTGCCGGGAGAGCAGCTCTCGGGCGGAGGAGTCATCCGCGCGGGGATTACAATGTCGCCGCGATGAGCGATCCGGTCCTCGAGTTACGTAATGCAAGTGTCATAAAAGGCGATGCGACAGTTCTTCATGGACTGACGCTACACATTTCCGCCGGCGAGCATACCGCCATCCTCGGGCCGAACGGCGCCGGCAAGTCCGTGCTCCTTCGGCTGCTCACCCACGAGGAGCGCGCCCTGCCGCTGCCCGACGATGGGTCGCCGGTGCGCGTCTTTGGCGACGACAATTGGAATGTCTTCGAGCTGCGCCCGCAGTTGGGGATTGTGTCTTCAGATTTACATCAGCGGTTCGTCAGCGGCAACAGCGAAGGACGCATCACCGGGCTTGCGGCGGTGCTCTCGGGCTTCGTGGCGTCGCAAGGCATTCTCCGCTACAGCAAGGTGACCGACGACATGCGGCGGCGTGCCTCAGACGCGCTGGACAAGATGGGCGCGGGCCATCTCGCGCGCCGCCTGTTGAACGAGATGTCGAGCGGCGAGGCTCGCCGTGTGCTGCTGGCGCGGGCGCTCGTCACCAACCCGCGCGCGCTCGTCCTCGACGAGCCCACGACCGGACTCGATGTCGTCGGCCGGCACCGTTTCATGGAGCGGGTGAGGCACATCGCGAGAGATGGCACGACAATTATCCTGATTACGCATCACGTCGAGGAAATCATCCCGGAAATTGGCCGGGTCATCCTCTTGAGAAACGGCCGTATCGCTGCGGATGGCGCGAAACGCGACATGTTGACCGAGCGACACCTCAGCGAGACGTTCGACGGCCGAATGAAGGTCGAACAGAACGACGGGTACTACTTCGCGCGGGGCCAATAAGGCGGGTAAACTAACAACGGAGGAGTTATGCTCAAGCACTCATTAGTGCCGCTCATTGCAGCGGTGGTCCTGACGTTGCCGGCGACGGCACGTGCTCAGGCGTTTCCAGACGGTCCTGGCAAGGAAATCCTCGAGAAGAAATGCAGTGTATGCCACGCTCCCGAACAGGTGACCACGTTCGGCCGCAGCGCGGAAGAATGGCACGAAGTCGTCGTCAACATGATCGACCTCGGGGCCGAGGTGAACGAGGAAGAGGCCAAAGTGCTGGTCGAGTACCTCGCCAAGAACTGGCCGCTGAAAGGGTCGAAGCCCGCCGAAGAGAAGCCGGCCGAAGAGAAGCCAGCGGAGAAGCCCGCAGAGAAAACCGCGCCACAGGTCGCACCTGGCGCCGTCGCTCCAGTCTCTTCACACGCTCCATCTGTCACGATCCGCGAGTGGGACGTGCCGACGCCGAAATCGCGTCCGCACGATCCGCTCGCGGCGTCGGACGGCACCATCTGGTATACCGGCCAGATGGTGAACGTCCTGGGCCGTCTTGATCCAAAGACGGGACAGATTAAGGAATTCGCGCTCAAGACGCCGGCCTCCGGTCCTCATGGTCTGACCGAGGACAAGGCCGGCAATATCTGGTACACCGGAAACTCGAAGGGACTCATCGGCAAGCTGGATCCGAAGACAGGACAGGTGACGGAATATCCGATGCCCGATCCTGCGGCAAAAGATCCGCACTCGCTCGCGTTCGATCAGAAGGGCACGCTCTGGTTCACCGTGCAGGGCGCCAACATGGTGGGGAAGTTGAACCCTGTGAACGGCGAGCTCGCACTGCGCAATTCACCGACGAGCCGATCGCTGCCCTACGGCATCATGATCAATTCGAAGGGCGTGCCGTTTTTCGTGGAGTTTGGCGCGAACAAAGTGGCGAGCATCGATCCCGCGACGATGGTGATTCGCGAGTGGACGCTGCCAAATGCCGCCTCACGCCCGCGGCGGGTTGCGATCGACGCGCAGGACAACGTGTGGTACTCGGATTACGCGCGCGGATTTCTCGGCAAGCTCGACCCGGCGACGTCGCAAGTAAAAGAATGGGCCTCACCTGGCGGTCCGGCCTCGCAGCCTTACGGCATCGCCGTGATCGACGGTAACGTTTGGTACAGCGAATCGGGCGTGGAGCCGAACACGATCGTGATGTTCGATCCAGCGAGCGAGAAATTTCAGACGTGGCCGATTCCATCAGGCGGGGGAGTTGTTCGCAACGTGAGCGTTACCAAGGACGGCAATCTTGCGCTTGCGTTGAGCGGCGTGAACAAAGTTGGGCTGGTGGAAATCCGCAAGAAGTAGCTCCCTCTTCCCCTAGTCCTTTATTCTTGTTATAGTTACGCCATGCCCGCTCCCGTCAAGAAAAGCCCATCAGAGCTCCAGAACCAGGAAAATGACGTCTACAAGGCCCTTCGCGCCTGGTACATGATTCCTGGCATCCAACGGGAACTCCGCCACAAAGAGAACGAAGCTGTCCAGACCGTTCTCGAAGTCTTCGAAAGTCGAAAGAGAAATCGGAAGGCGAGCGAAACCTAGGAAGCCTCGTCGGCCTCGGCTTCGACTTCGTCGATGTCGTCTATCAGCATGTCTTCCCGCGGCGGCTGAGGCCCGGGAACGATTCCAGCGATATCCGGGTCTTCGCCCGGCTGGCGTGGGCTGTTCGTCCGGTTGACTTTCGCTTCCTGGCGGCGCTCGAACTTCATTTTCTGCTTTTCCTGCCGCGCCCGCTCTTTATGCCGCTTCTGCTGGGAGGGTCGTGATCTGTTCGCCATGAATCACCCTTAAAGTCTCACATTTTAGTCCGAATTCCTAGTTCTTAGGGCGCCAGATTGACACGCCTTTCCTCTCTATGCTACCTTGTCTAGTAAAGGTAGCTTAATGAGCGCATCGCTGATCCAGGAAAAATTCGCGTCCATTCGCAAAGGGCTGCTCGAGTTTCTGATCTTGAGGATCATCGCGAGCGACAAAGTGTATGTCGCTGACATGCTGCGGCGACTCAGCACCACCGAATTCGCGACGCAGGAGGGCACGCTCTACCCGCTGTTGAGCAAAATGCGGCGCGAAGGCGCGGTCGACTATGAATGGCAGGAGTCCGATGCCGGTCCGCCGCGGAAATACTACAAGCTGACGCCGAAGGGAAGAGCGCAGCTCGATGAGCTGACCGATTATTGGGCCTACATCAATCAGACGCTTGAAAACATAGGACAAGGCTGACTATGCAGAAGGTCATCACAATTAACCTGAACGGCAATGCGTTCCAGCTCGACGAAGACGGCTACGAGGCCCTGCGTGCGTACCTCGCCGAGGCAGACGCGCGGCTCGGCGGGAATCCGGATGCGTCGGAGATCCTCCGCGATCTCGAACAATCGATCGCGGAGAAGTGCCAGCGGCATCTTGGACCCGGCAAGAGCGTGGTGACGATGGCTGAAGTCGAGCAGATCCTGCGTGAGATTGGTCCGGTGGATAACAGCGCAGGCGCATCCCACGCCCCCACTCCAGCGTCGGCCGTTCCGCAGCCGAAGCGGTTGTATCAAATACGCGAAGGCGCGGTCGTGAGCGGCGTCGCCAACGGGCTTGCGGCGTATTTCAACATCGATCCGACGATCGTCCGGGTGGTGTGGGTGATGGCGGCCGTCCTGGAAGCGACGCGCGCCGATCGGCCGCCGATGCTGACGATCGGACTGTATGTGCTGCTGATGTTTATCGTCCCGTACGCGAAGACGTCGGAAGAGCGTGCCGCGGCGCAAGGGGCCGCGCAAACCCTGCCCTATAAGCTGCAGCACGCCGTGGAAAAGGTGAAGGCCACGTTCACTGGCCTTCACCACCGGGCGCACTAGCCGTTCAGCCGAGCTGTCGATCCATTGCAGGAATCTTCAGCACTTGACCTGGCTTGATCTTGTCGGGATCGCTCAACTGGTCTCGATTCGCTTCGAAAATGCGCATGTAGTCCTTCGCATCTCCGAGATATTCCCGCGCGATTGCACTCAGGGTGTCTCCCGATTTGACGGTGTAGGTCTTCATCGACGAAACCGGCGCGCTGACGCCGGGTTTCGGCACGACCTTGATGTCTGCGACGACTTCGTTGCGCCATTCAGGCACCGTCTTGAGTGCGTCCCAGATGGCGTTCTTTTCGGCTTCCGAGGTGACCGTACCGGTGAAATGCAGCTTGCCATCGCGTTCTTGCGCTGACCCATCCATCCTGAAGTTCTTTGCGGTCTGAATGGCGTTGTTGTATTTGTCTCGTAAATTCATGTTTTGCCTCCTCGCAAGTCATTGCAATACGGATACCTCCGCCGGCATTGACTCCAAGGCATACATTGCGCCGAGCGTCCAGGTCGGCCCTACCCAGGTCGCCAGTTGCGATGGTAGTCTGGGTGCGTGACGGACAGTACGGACACCATCGCACGCCGTCTCGCCGCTATCGTTGAGTCGTCCGACGATGCCATCGTCAGCAAGGATCTCAACGGGATCGTCCTGTCGTGGAATCAGGCGGCGGAACGCATGTTCGGCTATACCGCCGAGCAGATGATCGGCACGTCCATCCGCCGCATCATCCCCAGCGATCGGCAAATGGAGGAAGACGGCGTGTTGGCGGAGATACGCGCAGGCCGTCGTGTCGAGCATTTCGAAACGGTGCGCCAGGCGCGGGACGGGCAGCTCGTTCCTGTTTCGCTCAGCGTCTCGCCGATTCTCAACGCCGACGGCGTGGTCGTCGGCGCCTCGAAGATCGCCCGCGATATTTCCGATCGGAAGCGTGCGGAATATCAACTGACGAGGGCGACAGAGCGCGATGCGTTCCTTGCCGAAGCCACGTTGACCCTCACTCGTTCCCTCGATTACGAGGCCACTCTGAAGGCGCTGGCTCGCCTGGCCGTCCCATACCTCGCCGACTATTGTGCACTCGATGTGATCGGCGACGACGGCAAGACGGCGTGCGTTGCGGCGACACACGTTCTGCCGGAAAAGGTCAGCGTGGCCGACGTGCTGAGAGAGCGCGACGACGACACCGGCCTCGCCAGTCCAGCCCGGGTGATACGCACCAGGAAAGGATCAATGGTCCGCGACGTCACCGACGACCTCGTCGCCGAAAGCGCCCACGGCGACCAGGACCGGTTCGAGCGACTACGGTGCCTCGATCTCGTTGCCTACATGTGTTTGCCGATGATCGCCCACGATCGCACGCTGGGGGCGCTGACGTTGGCGACTTCGGAGTCCGGAAGGCACTTTACACAGGAAGACGTTCTCGTCGCTCAGGACCTGGCTACCCGCGCAGCCATGGCCACCGAAACTGCGCAGTCGTACCAGGCGCTGCAATCCGCCAATCGGCTGAAGGACGAATTTCTCGCCACGCTTTCCCACGAGCTGCGAACACCCTTGAACGCAGTGCTTGGCTATGCGCGCATGCTGCAGTCGGGCGCCATCGCCGAGGAGAAAATTCCACAGGCGCTGGAGGTGATCGATCGCAACGCCGGCTCGCTGGCGCAGATCGTCGAGGATGTGCTCGACGTCTCGCGCATCGTTCTCGGCAAGGCGAGGCTGAAGATGGAGCCGACGGACATCGCCATGGTCGTCGAAGACGCGATCGCGACGGTGACACCGGCAGCGGACGCAAAGGGCCTTCGCGTCAAACTCACGCTGGGCCATGGGTCCGCGACTGTTTCCGGCGACCACAACCGGTTGCAGCAGGTGCTCTGGAATCTCCTGTCCAACGCCGTGAAGTTCACCCCGCGGGGCGGCAGCATCGATGTTGGAATCGCCGAGAATGACTCGCACGTCGAAATCACCATCACTGACACGGGCATTGGATTTCGCGAGTCATTCCGGCCGCACCTGTTCGAGCGCTTCCGGCAGGCGGAAAGCGGGACGACACGGGTACATGGCGGGTTGGGGCTCGGCCTGGCGATCGCGCGGCATATCGTGGAGATGCACGGCGGCACGATCGACGCGACCAGTAAAGGCGAGGGCAAGGGAGCGACGTTCAGCGTCATATTGCCGCTGAGTCGCGTGTCTGCCGGGAAGGTCTAGCGGCCCGCGCCCTGCGTCCGCGCGAGCAGTTCTTTTTGCTGCCGGGCGAGTTGCTTCACTTCGAACTCCCGCTTCAGCGCCGCACTCCGCGACTCGCACGATTCCGAATAGACGAGTGATACCGGAAGGCGCCGCGCGGTGTATTTTGCGCCGCGACCGCTGTTGTGCACTTGTGTACGCCGTTCAGGATCGCGCGCGTAGCCGGTATAGAGCGTTCCGTCGGAACAGCGCACCATATAGACAAAGTGCATGTAAGTGATTGTAGTACATGAGATAATAAGGATGTCACTCCATTGGGGGCGCTCCGGTTTCGACGGAGGTATGGACTCAAGGAATGCGTGCCGAGCACCATTAACTCGTAAATCTGATGGAACATCCGTTAACTGCGGACAATCAGTACGCTCTCGCTGCTTAATTAAATAAGCATTGAGCGCTCGCCCCGGCCTCGCCTGGTGGTTGGGGGTCGAGCGTCATTAAACAGGCTGGCTTCCGAACGGCGGCTCGGCGTTCGGAGGTGAGACACACCGAGTCTGGTATCCGGCGGTTTTGGCCGCTTCCTCACGCTGGATACGAGAACCCAGAAGCGGATACGCATGTAGATTTCCTTGACGATGTGCTTTCGGACGCGGGTTCGACTCCCGCCGCCTCCACCACTTAACTCGCTCTACAGCAAGGACTTGCCGACTTCACGATCGCCCGTCTCCAACATGTCTCCAAACCCGTGTACGGGTTTGGCCTGATCCAGGAGCTCCGAACAGTTACCTTTACCCGAGACGCGAGCTCAATCGCCGATAGAGTTCCACTGACGCGTCGATCTCCGACTTTCGAATGGAGACGCTCTCGACGTTGATGCCGATTGGCAACTGCTTTTCACGCGCGTAGTCCTGCACGTCGATGAATACGCTCTCGCACAGGTCGATAGAGCGCTCCAGCGTGTCGGCAGAATGGCGCAGCTCGTTCGCGAGCCAGCGCGGGAAGGAGAGGCCGAGCCACTTCATGAACTCGAGCGTGCGCACCGAACCGCACGGGGAGAACGTGAGCGCTACAGGGGCGGGCGAGCGGCCGCACGCCTGCAATGACCGTGCGTAGTCGGAGAGTAATGACTTTGTGGAAGCGG
>Ga0184625_10000483_pt1 | contig 15153 bp, 13 predicted proteins | sample PLM3_30_b1_FD_133151 | JGI IMG/M metagenome (GOLD analysis project Ga0184625, IMG submission 133151) | Groundwater sediment microbial communities from an aquifer in East River, Colorado, USA - PLM3_30_b1 | ecosystem: Environmental > Terrestrial > Soil > Riparian zone | place: USA: East River... | reverse complement strand
GCCGGCGCGCTGTTTTTCTCCTACACGTCACGGATTATCGAAGAGCGCGGCTGGACCATTCAGGGCCTCAACGAGCAGAGCTCGAAGCAAGCCTTGCTGCTGCTCCTGACTCTATTCGTGCACAGCATCCCCGAAGGCGCGGCGATCGGCGTCGGCTACGCAACTGGAGAGATCAAGTTTGGCTGGCTGCTTGCGGTGGCGATCGGCGTGCATAACATCCCGGAAGGGACGGCAGTGTCGCTGCCGTTGCGCGCCAACGGCGCGTCGGTCTGGCGCTGCATCTACTACTCGGTCCTCACGAGCCTTCCGCAGCCCATCGTCGCGGTGCCGGCGTTTCTCCTAGTGTCGATTTTTCAGCCGCTGCTGCCGGCAAGCCTCGGGTTTGCCGGCGGCGCCATGATCTTCCTGGTCGTGCAAGAGCTTCTGCCCGAGGCCTTCGCGCATTCCTCTTCCACCGAGGCCGCGTGGGGCGTGACCATCGGTCTCGTCGGCATGCTCGGGTTTATCGCCGCAATCGGGTTGTAGCTAGCTACCCACCACCACCTACCACAGACCGCCTAGCTACAGCGATTTCAAGAACTCAACCAGATCGGCTTTCTGCGCAGCCGTCAAATTCAACCCGAACTGCGTGTTGTAATGCTCAACAACTGCAGGTAGATCGGCCGCGCTGCCGTCATGGAAATACGGTGCATGCTGCCAGAGAGCGCGAAGCGGCGTCGTTCGATATTTTCCCGTGGCGCTCCGCGTGGCATACACAGGTTCAGTTCCGATCTCGGTCGGCTCGTGGAGAACCGGCACGGTGGCGTGGGGGCTGCTCAAAACATCTGTGTACGTGGGTCCCGAGTGGCAGGAAGCGCATCCCGCCTCCTTGCGGAAGAGTTGCCGGCCGCGATTCGCGGCCTGCCGATTGAAGCTGCCGTCCGGAGGTGTGGGAGAGGCCAGACTCAATTGATAGCCCAGCAACGCGCCAAGCTTTGGCGTCACCAGGTCGGGTGATTGCTCGATGAACAGGCCGATGCGTGGGTCGTTGAAAGTGCCGTGCCCTCCCATCTGCGATACGCCGACATAGCTGTTCCAGTACGAGATCGGTCCGTCGCCTGTGTAGGTTTCGAATCCAACGTGCTTCAGTCCGTACGCAGGCGGAATGACGACTGGGAGCGATCGTTCGTTCAAGATAGTGAGGTTCGTCCCGTCGAACGCATGGTGCCGTGGATCGTATTTGCCCGGGCCCCACGTGCGCAGCTCGGCCTTCAGCGTTTCGTCCAGCGCCGGCGACAGCGCGACGATCGCACCCACGTTCAAGTCGGTGTTCGCCCATCCGTCCAGTCGTCTGCCGATGCCAGGCGCGAACGAATCATCCACAGATGAATGACACAACGCGCAGGTGATGCCCACCCTGGTGAGGTGCCCCTCGCTGTCGACGCTGCCGGCGATGCCGACAACCGCGTTAAGCCGAATCAATTCGATTGTCGTTGCCGGACTCGTCAGGTCCACCAGTCCGGCCTTCAGCGCCGCAACGGTTTCGGCAGGCAACGCGTCGGCATCGACCTTGAGTCCGACCGAAAGGGCCGTCTTGGGATCGACGGCCGCGATCGCCTCGTGCATGCGAAGCACGTCTGTCCAGAGCTGTTCGTCGCCGAACGTATCGAACCTGAAGATGGCCTGGCCATCGAGGCGTTGGTCGGCGGCTGTTGATGGAGCCAGACCGGAGAGACCGTACGCAACTGACACCATGAACACGATGAGGCACGCAACGACGGTTCGCCTGATCATCAATTCGCCTCCTTCTTTCCTTCCTGATATAGAGTCCGATGAGTGTGGAAAGGTGACGTGTCACCTTTTCCGCGGCGGCGACTCTATATAGGTGACCCGTAGGTATGGAGACAAAAGCGCCGATGCATATAGTCAACGCGAACGTGCTCGAGCGATGGGATGCGCTGAAGGACGAAGACATCGTCACGGATGTGCTCGAAGGTCATACTGCGCTCTTCGAGATTCTGATGCGCCGGCACAACGAGCGCGTATACAGGGCGGTTCGCGCCATCCTCAGGGACGACAGCGAAGTAGAGGACGTCATGCAGCAGGCCTACGTGAATGCGTATGCCCACCTGCGACAGTTCAACAGACGCGCGCAGTTCTCGACATGGTTGACGCGAATTGCGATCAACGAGGCCCTGGCGCGCGTCCGCCGCAAGCGAAAATATGAGTCTGTCGACGAAGGCACAATGGACATGGAGTCGAGTACGAGTCACGCGGCGCTCCAGGACCCCGAGCGGCAGGCCGCTTCCAGTGAGCTGCGCGCGGTGCTCGAGACGGCAATCGATCGTCTGGCGGATGGCGCGCGCGAAGTGTTCGTACTGCGCGACGTTGAAGGCATGAGCACCGCTGAAGTGGCAGCGGCTCTGGACGTGTCTGAAGACGTGGTCAAGACGCGGCTCTCCCGCGCGCGCGGAGCCATTCGCCGCGACCTCATCGCGCGGAGTGGCTCCTCGGCGTTGGAAGTCTTCCGGTTCTACAAACCCCGCTGCGACCGGGTCGTGGTTGGCGTTCTCTCCCGGGTTGCGGCCCAACGCTGACCCGGAGTTTTTCGCATATGTGCGGAAAAATCCTCACGCGGCCGCCAACCTGTACCTTCATGATCGACATTTCGCAGCGTTTTAGAGGGTAATTCTTCGGCCGGCCCGGGCACGACGGTTGCCTACATCACGTGCAAATGGTTGTGGGCGCTCGCAAAACGGCGTGCAGCATCTGGCCGCCGTGCGCGACGCGTTGCTCGCTGGGCGCGAACCCGGCCAGGCGGGCAGGTTAAAATAAAGGATTCATGAAACTGCTGATTACCGCACTTGTACTGTTTGCTGCTGCGGCTGATGCACAGACGCTCCAGCCCGCGGGCTGGGACAAGAATGTGAAGCTTCCGGAGGCCGTAGACACCAATCCGGATCCGGCAATCGTTGAAATCGCGCTCGAAGCACGGGTCGCGCCGCTCGAGATTACGCCAGGTGTGCGGACAGACGTCTGGACGTACAACGGTGGGCTTCCGGGACCGTTGATTCACGCTCGACGTGGCGACCGATTGATCGTGCATTTCACCAATCGGCTTCCCCAGTCGTCTACCGTCCACTGGCACGGCGTGCAGGTGCCGATCGAGATGGACGGCGTGCCTGGCGCATCACAACCGCCGGTCGAGCCTGGCGGGTCGTTCACCTACGACTTCATCGTTCCCGACGCCGGGTTGTTCTGGTATCACCCGCACGTCATGTCGGCCGCGCAGGTGGGATTTGGTCTCTATGGCCCACTATTGGTGGACGATCCGGACGACCCCGTGAAGAGCGTCGACGAGCTTGTAATGGTGCTCAGTGACATCGCACTCGACGACGACGGGACGATGCAGTCGGCCGACAGCGGTGGCATCCTCGGAGCGCTGCTCGGACGGGAAGGCAGCCACGTACTCGTCAACGGGCGGGTCCGCCCGACGTTGACCATTCGGGATGGCGGGGTGCAGCGGTGGCGTATCGTCAACGCCGCGAAGAGCCGCTATTTCGAGCTCGTGCTCGGCGACGGCCAGCCGTTCGAGCTGATTGGCGTCGATGGCGGGCAAATGGAGTACTCCCAGAAGAAGTTCACGATCGTCCTCGGGCCGGGAGAGCGTGCCGATGTGCTCGTCGCGCCGAAGCTCGACGGGAAAAGCCTCACGCTGATCAGCACGCCGTTCAATCGCGGATTTGGCAGCACTGAATTTCGATCGGCGGAAGATCTCATCGTCTTCGAGCCCTCGAATCTGCCGGCGGTGGCCACAGCGGAACTGCAGAAGGTGACGCGCGATATTCCGCCGATGTCAGCAGTGGGTGCGACGCCGATCAAGCTCGACCTGGTGATGACGAAGGAACAGGGGCTCTCAGGGTTTGCGCTCGAAGGCGGGCCATTCTGGCGGAAGTCATCCCTCCGCGCCGCGGTCGGCGAGACGCAACTGTGGACCATCACCAACAAAGCCATCTGGGCGCATCCCATCCACCTGCACGGATACTTCTTTCAGGAAGTGGATGAGAAAGGCGTGCCGGTGAGCCCTCGCGCCTGGAAGGACACGATCCACGTTCCAGTGGATGGGACGCGGCGCTTTCTCGTCAAATTCGATCGCCCGGGTTCGTGGATGTTCCACTGTCACATCCTCGATCACGCGGAAGCCGGCCTGATGAGCACGGTCGATGTCGGCGACGCCGCGGCGACGCACGGCGAGCACTCACACTCGCACTAGCAATAGCTCGACTAAAGTCGAGCCCCACGGATATTCGCTCGGCTAAAGTCGAGCCCTACGGATGCTTACGGTTGAACGGTCCGTTTACCTCAGGAACGTGCTGGCGAACGTCATGAAGGCATCGACGTCTGCCGTATTCGAAGCCAGCCCCAGCGACACGCGCACGGCGCCTGTGCTCTTGCCGTCGATGCACAGCCGAAAGTCGTCGATGGTCAGACGGGTTTCGTGCTCCGGCTGACGAAAGCACGACGACAGCTCGGTGCCGGTGATGCCGAGCGCAATTTCACCCCCTCCAGGATTGCAGAAGCATCCGGTGCGCAGCGAGATATTGGCGGCGTTCGCCCGTTCCTCGACGTCGCGGTGATCGATCGCCTGCCCGTTGCCGTCGTAGAAATTGAAAGTGATGGTGCCGCCGCGGCGGGCATCTGATCGAGGGCCATAAATCCGAGCCAGAGGTGCGCCGCTGGTATGGTGGAGCGCGCTCAGCCGATCGATGAGCCATCCAGTGAGGCAACGGACGCGAGTGTGGATCGTGTCGATGCCGATGTCCGACAGATATTGGAGACCAAACTCGACCGCCGGCAGGGAGAGATAGTCGGGCGTGCCATCCTCGAAGGCCGATGCGCCCTCGGCGAGATAAAACCTGTCGCCCTGAACCGAGGCCACCGTAATTGTGCCGCCGGCGAACCACGGCCGCCGCAGTTTCGCGAGCGCTGTTTTGCGCGCGATGAGACACCCCACGCCGGTCGGATAGCCGAACATCTTGTAGAAACTCTGAGAGACGTAGTCGGGCTTGTAACGGCCGAGGTGGAGACGGTTGGTCGACGTAAACGCCGCGGCGTCGAGCAGCACGTCCCATCCGTGCTCCTGCGCGAGCGGAATCCAATCGAGCGGATGCTGCACGCCGGAGAAATTGGATTGCGCAGGGTAGGCGAACAGGCGGTGACCGTGTTTGCCGCCGCGCTCGAGATGCGAGGTCAGCTCCGCATCATCCACGCGCATGTCGGGCAGCACGATCGGCACGTAGGTGGTGGGGCAGTTCCTGGCGCGCGCAAATTCGCGGATGCCATTCACTGAATTGTGATTGTCGAAGGTCAGCAGGTACTCGCCGGCGGCATCGAACGGATAGGCTTCGCCGACGAGCTTCAGGGCGTGTGTCGCATTGGCGGTGAAAATCGCCACGTACTCGTTCGGATCGGCGTTGAAGAAATCGAGCACGGACAGCCGCGCCTGTTCGACGTACGTGGTGGCGAGCGCCGACGCGGGATTGGTCGAGTGCGGATTCCCGAGCAGATGGTCGCGCAACAGCGCGGTGTGGCGTTCGACCAGTGAAAGCGGAACGAGGTTTCCGGCCGTGTAGTCGAGGTAGACGTATCCGAAGCGGTCGAGCAGCGGATGCTCGCGGGCGCGCACATCGTCCAGCGCGCGGGTCGTTGAATACAGAGGATACGCGGTCGAGAAGCTGGTCAGATCGATCACGTTAGCACGGACCGTCCGATGTGCTCGGACGCTCGAGGCGAGGGCGGTTAACCACCGTGCACGAGAGAATATCCGCGCTCCTGCGCTCGATTCACGGCCACGATCCCCGCCGGCACCATGTGCGCGTTGTTCAGCAGGTTGCCAACCAATTCCTTGTAGATGGCCTCGCTGTCGGCGCCAACGGCCTTCGCGACGATGCCGGCGAGGTTGCGCGTGGCCATCTGGCAGACCGCCAGGTGCACTCCCTGCCGAAGTAATTCTTCGGTCCGCGCGCGGTACACGTTTACGGTCGGTGGCTGCTTGGTTGCGGGATCGGTGAATCCATCACGGGAGGCGAGTGGAGTGCCATATTTATTCCACATCGCATCCGTATAGGCGAAGCCGGTGGAATGGTGGCGGGCGACGATGACGACCGCCAGGTCCTCGGTGTTCAAGCCGTAGCCGGTCTTGTTCGCGGTGAAGTAGTTCGAGGCAAAACGCAGCGCGTTATCGAACCCGTCATGCGTGGTTGTGTCGAACACGAGACGATGCGCGCCAGGAATTCCGTCGAGCCAGTCATCCTCGCTATGGCGGCGCGGGTGCCACGCGGACGACCCCGTCGATTGCGCGGCTGCGGGCCGATCTGTAAGAACGGTCATGCCAGCCGCCGTCGCTCCGATTCCGAGCCGTGAGAGAAACGCGCGTCGTGGGTGGCGCTGATCGGTGGCCATGAGTCCCTCGCTTTCGTCCAGCATGCTATGCTGCAGCCGCACGGGCGTCAACGCTGTCATGAATCTGACCTCTCGCGTGTTCTCCTCGATCGCGATGGTGCTCTGCCTCGCGTCATGCGCACGCACGGCGGAGCAGCCGATGCGGCCGCCAGTCCTGCTGGCGGGCCAGCTGATTTCTTCGCGGACGACCATGGTCACCGCGTGGGAGTTTCCCAGGAATCCGCTGAACGATCCATCGCTGGACGATTCGCGGCTTTCGAATGAGATCCGGTCAGGCTTCCGGATCTTCACCAACACGAGTGTTGAGGCCGCGCGGTTCACCCCCGGCCGAATGACCTGTAACAACTGTCACCTCAACGGCGGCCAACGCGAAAAATCGCTGCCCCTCGTCGGTATCACGGGCATGTTTCCGGAATACAACCGCCGGTCTGGACGGCTGTTCAGCCTCGGCGACCGCATCGTCGACTGCTTCCTGCGCAGCCAGAACGCGACGGGAAGCGCGCATGAGGACGAAGAGCTTCCTTCACTCACGGCAAGGGAAGTTCTCGCGTTGTCCGCCTATCTGACCTGGCTGTCGAAAGGATTCGAGGCTGGCAAGAATCCTCCCTGGCGCGGCCAGAATACGATTCCTGCCGCGAAATTGATTCCGATCGGGTCCTTGCAGCCTGCAAAGGGCGAAGCGATCTTCAAGGAACGCTGCATCACATGTCATGGCGTCGATGGGCAGGGGGTGGCCGTCGGGGACAAGAGGCCTGGACCGTTATGGGGACCGGATTCGTGGAACGACGGCGCCGGCGCCGCCCGCGTGTATACGCTCGCCGGCATCATTCGTTATTCGATGCCCTACCTCGATCCTGGAAACATGACCGATGAAGACGCGCAGCATCTGGCCGCCTTCATCAACTCACAGCCGCGCCCGGCGTTTCCCTTCAAGGACAAGGACTACCGCACAGAAAAACTGCCGGTCGACAGCGTCTATTACGCGCGATAGCCGGTAGTGTCGGGCTTTAGCCGGACCGGCGGGCGGTCCGCCTGAAGAGGTCCGCCTGAAGGCGGACACTACAGCGTTGTGAAGAACGCTCTAGGGCTTTCGGAATAGCACGAGGAAGAGAGACGCCGGCTCGCTGGCTGGAGCCCAAGCCGGAATCGTGCGCACGAATGTGAGAGCCGCGCCGACTTCGCGCTGTACGACCTCGGGCGGCACGCCGTGTCCGAGGCGATCGGCTGGCACGCCCGACGGCACATCGGTTTTCGGTCGGGGAGGAAAATCGATCACCGCGAGCCGGCCGCCTGGCTTCAGCGCTGCCGCGAGGCTCTTCACGATTGCCGCGGGCTGCGTGAGATGGTGGTAGGCGTCGCGAATCAGAATCGCGTCGCAACATCCGGCGGGGAGGTTGGTCGCGTCTGCAGCGCCTTCGATGACGGTGACGTTGGTCAGTGCCTCTCGCTTCACCGAATCGCGAAGCGCAGCGAGCTGAGGCGCGCCGATGTCTGTCGCATATACCCGCCCGGTCGGGCCGACCACCTTGGAAAATTGCATGGTCCACGCGCCGAATCCCGCGCCGATATCCGCAACCGACATGCCCGGCTTCAGTTCGAACAGCTTCAGCAGCTCGGGCATTTCGAGCGCCGCCGCTTTCAGTTGTCCTTCAGTTAAGGCGGTCTGTTGTGGCGCAGCCACACCAGGCAGCAGGACGACAAACGCGACGGCGATCAGAAACAGACGCATCGTGGGTCTTTTACGCAATCGTGACCTTCCGCGGATACTGCGAGTTGTCCTCGAGGAACGTTTTCTTCGTCTCCAGCTCTTCGAGCGTCGGCTGCACGCGGCCGTTGACGTCGGTCACACGCGACACCAGCGTGTGCTCACCGGGGGTCGCGTTGGTCCAGTTGTAGGTAAAGAGCTTCCAGGAATACTTCGATTTGGTTGCTGGATCGATGGTGGCCGGCTGCCACGGTCCTTCGTCCACGCGCACTTCAATCGATTTCAGCGGCGTTCCGTCATGCAACGCGACGCCGAGCACCTTGTAATTGCTGCCGTCGCGGGTGACGCGCGCGAGGAACGACTTCGGCTGCATCTGCGTGATCGCGGCTTCGGTCCATTTCACTTCGCCGTCAATCGTCTCGCCGCGCAATGTGCGGTAATGGCGTGCCTGGAACTTGCCGAGAAATGCGTCTTCCTGCGCGTGCACGCTTGCCAGCCATTTGACGTTCGCCATGCCGTACCAGCCGGGCATCAGCAGCCGCAGCGGTGATCCTTGGTGGCGGGTGAGAGGTTCGCCGTTGAGCGCCCATGCCAGGAACGCGTCTGATGATTGGAACTGTTCGCGCGTCACGCTCCTGCCGTATTGCTGCTCGAGCGAGAACTTCTGCGTACGGAACTCAATCTCTTCCTGGCCGCGATCGGCGCCGAAGAATACCAGCTCGCGCACCTGCGGTTTGAGGCCGGCGCGATCGAGAACGGTCTTGAGCGGCACGCCGGTCCACCGGCCGTTACCTGACAGGCCCTGGAGCGGGCGGCGATTGCCCGAGCATTCGAACCCGAAAATGAGGTCTGTGCTGCCGAGCGCGCGCAGCTCTTCGAGCGACAAAGACAGTGGCTTATTCACAAGGCCGGTCACCTTCAAGCGGAAGGTTGCCGGCTCGACGACGGGATGGCCGTAGTGCTGGGTGGTGAAAAACCGATCGGCTGGGGTAAACGCGCCTTCAATCGTGCGGACGTCGTATTGCCGGTTCACAGGCCCCGGGGGCGGAAATGCCGGCGGATTGTCGCTGAAGGGCACCACGGTTTCGCCCTGTGCGAGCGCGGGAAGCGCCCATTCTGGTATCCCCAGCATGCCCAATCCGGCCGCTGCGAGTGTTCCGCGAAGCACTTCACGTCTGCTGTGTCGAACCGGCATGCTTAGTACCCTCCAGCGACATGCTAAGCTGCGCGGGTTTTCGACGCAAGGCCGGCTACTCGCGTCGCACCACAGCCACGCCGTCGGCAACCGTGTCGCCGGGGTGCACCAGCACTTCAGCGCCCTGCTCGAGCCCGGACACGATTTCCGCGTCGAGCGCGCTGCGCTGGCCGATCCGCACCGCCGTGCGTGCAGCGCGTCCGCCTCGAACTGCAAAAACAGCCCATGTGTCCCCGTCGCGGAACAGCGCGCTCGTGGGAATCTTCAGCACTTTGCCGCGCTCCCAGACAATGATGCTGACTTCCACTCGAAACCCGTCGCCGAGCTTGCTGCCATCGCTCTGGGCGTCTTCGAAGTCGATGACGACGTTGACGCGTTGCTCTTCGACGCCAAGCGCGGAGATTTTGGTGAACCCTGCCGGTTCCACGAGGCGCACATGTCCACGCATGGCGGGTCCGCCGCCCCAGCCTGAAACGAGCACGGGAAATCCAGGCTGAATCTTCACCGCATCAGTCGAGAGGAAGTCGCTGACAATTTCGAGCTGATTCGGATTGCCCACCTCGATGAGAGGAGTCCCTGCGGCGACCGGCGCCTCGCTTTCCTGGTGAACCCGCAGCACGGTCCCGTCAATCGGCGGGCGCAGCAGCATCGCGCCACGTTCCGAGGAAGACGGCGCGGCAATCTGGCGAAGAATCGCGCGCGCCGCTTCGAGCTCGTACTCTGATCGTTGAAGGGCCAGCTCGGCGCCGCGCATCTGGGCCACTTTCGTACGGGCGTCCAGCTCGGAGGCGGCGAGCCGCTCGCCGGTAATGCCGCCAAACTCCGAAATCTGTTTCTGGCGCTCGAGCTCGTTTGCGCTGAACGCCGCATCGTCGCGCGCGCGCTGCAGGCCGACGCGAGCCTGTTCGCGCGCTGCCTGTGCGGCTTTGGTCCTCGCCGCCGCTTCCGCACGAGTGCGGGTATCGAGAAGGGGCGGAGTCGCTGGTAGAAACGCGGCCAGAACGGTATCGCCTGCGACCACGGGATCGCCGGGTCTCAGTTCGACACGCTCGAGCCGCCCGGCGACCGGCGCCGACACGATATACCGATCCCGCACGCGGGTTATCCCTTCTTCATCGATGGTCACGCGCAGTGCGCCCACCTGCACCGTCGCCATATCGACCGGTACCGGCTGCGGCCGGAACGACCAGGCGATGAGCGCGACGATGAGCGCGGCGGCGCACCAAAGAATCAACCGGCCAGGGCGAATTGTCATTTCCGCTACTCCCGTGTTTTCAGTACAGCGACAAGATCGAGACGATCGAGCTGCCGGCGTACGACCAGACCCGAAATTAATGCGGCGGCGATGGTGGTGGCTGCCGCGAAGGCGAACGTGTGCGGCGTTACTACCAGTGGCAAGCGGAACAGCTCGGTGTCGAGCGCGACGACCACGAGCGCCGCCAGCGCATACCCGAGCAACATGCCCGCGGGCACCGCCACGAGCAGGATGGCCGCGAGCTCGCCGAGCAGGATGAGCGAAATTTCCGCGCGGGTAAATCCGAGCACGCGCAGGCTGGCCAGTTCGCGACTGCGCTCGGAGAGTGAGATCCGCGCGGCGTTGTACACCACACCGAAGGCGATGACGCCTGAGAACAGCACGTTGAAGAAGATCATCACGGTGAGATTCTGCGCGAGGGTCTCGCGGAAGTTGGTGATCGCGGCGCGCTTGGAGCCGATTCCGGCAATCGCGGGGGTCGCCTTGATGCGCTGGTACATCGCATGCGGGTCTCCCTTGTCTACGAGAAGCACGGCTCCGGAGACCGTCGGGCCCTCCCGCATCAACCGCTGGAGAGCGGCGATGTCCATGTAAACAGAGGTCCCCATGTATTCGTCCACCAGCGCTGCGACGTGCAGCGTGCGAATGGTCCTCGCCCCTTCCAGCAGCTCTACCTGCAGGTTGTCACCCGCGGCCACGCCGAGCACTTCGGCAAGCTTCGAGGAGAGCACAAGGCCATCACCAGGCAGCGGGACACTCGCCAGCGACCTGTCGATCACCCGCTGCAGGCGCGAGCCCTGGGTGATGCCGGTAATGACCTGCTGGCGTGTGCGGTGGCCGGCGTGCAGCCGCGCTGGTACCGCACGGATGGGCTCGACCGCCAGGACGCCCGGCAGGTTCGCAAGTTCATACAGTGCGCGGGAGGATCGCGGCTCGACGAACGTGACCGTGTAGTCCTGCCGCTGCGCGACGTTGAACTGCACGTCGAGGAGGAGCTCGATGGCGTCGAGTGAGAACATCCCGACAACGAGAATCGCGACGGCAAACGCCACGCCGAGCGCCGAGAAACCTGCGCGCACCGGCTGGCGCAACAGGTTTCGCACAATCATCTTGACGGCCGGCGCCGCAAACTGCTGCGGGATCGCGCGTTCGATGCGCGTAATGCCATGACTGGCGGGAGGCTCCGGCCGCATCGCCTCGGCGGGCGGCAGCCGTATGGCGCGCATCACCGCTCCGATCGCGCCAAGCGACCCTGCGGACAAGCTGATCATCGCTCCCTTGGCGACGAGGGCGGGCGCGAGTACGTAACGCAGGGTTGGGAACCGGAAGAAATCGTTGTACAGCGACATCATCGAGCTGCCCAGCCAGATGCCGGCGATCGCGCCGAGTGCCGTTCCCGTCAGTGCAACAGCCATGGCCCACGACACGTAGTGCGAAGCGATCTCGCGGTTCGTGTAACCCAGCGCCTTGAGTGCGGCAATCTGCTCGCGTTGGACGGCGATCATCCGCGTGAGCACGATGTTGAGAAGGAACGCCGAGACGCCCAGAAAGATTGCCGGGATGATCAAGCCCATCGTCTGCAGCTGCGCGAGCTCGTTCTCGATGAACCAGTTCGAGAGCTGTCTCGCACGGGGAATGGCGCCCAGGCTGCCGTAGCCGTAAAGAATCCGGTCGACGGCGGCGATCACCTCGAATTCGGAGACGCCGCGCATCAATGAGAACGACGCGTCGTTGAACGCGCCCTCCATGTTGAACGCGGCGGCGAGCGCGCGCCTTTCCATCCAGAACACGCCGAACCGCGAATCGTCCGGGACGATGTCGCCGGGGCGAATGATGTAGATGTATTCAGGCGACAGGGCAATGCCCACGATTCGCAGGCTCCGGCGCCGCCCGTTGATGGTGGCCAAGACGCTGTCGCCCGGCACGAAGTGGTGTGCGAGCGCGAACCCTTCGCTGACGATCACTTCGTCCGATGCTTCCGGAAGCCGGCCGCGGCGGAGGAAGGGCTCGTTCAGCATCGGCTGCCCGGTTGCGGGAAGCGAGATGAGTCGCCCGGTCGCGGGCTCGAGCCTGCCGGGGATATCGAGGGCGACATCCTGGACGACTCGCGCCGTCACGCGCGCGACGCCGGGAATGGCGGCGAGGTCGTCGACCAGCCCAAGCGGAGCCCGCTTGACCGTGACGAACACGTCCGCGAATCGAAAGCGATCGTAATAGGTCTGCTGAGCAAGGCGGAGCGAGTCGAACGCGCTGAAGTAGGCGACGAACATCGCGACGCCGGCGGCAATGACGAGACTGATTGCCAGTCCCTGGCTGCGCGTATGCCAGAGGTCGCGCAGCAGTTTGCGGAACAGCGCTCGCACTACCATCGAAGCTCGCGCGGCGTTGCCTTGGTCGCGTTCCGCCGCTCCGATACGATGCGGCCGTCGGCGAACGAGACGACGCGGTCGGCCATCGCCGCGACTGCGGCGTTGTGCGTGATGACGGCGGTTGTGGTTCCCAGGTGCGTGTTGATGCGCTGGAGCGCTTCGAGCACAAGGACGCCCGTCGCAGTGTCGAGCGCGCCGGTCGGCTCGTCGCAGAGCAGCACATCGGGACGCTTGGCGATGGCGCGCGCGATCGCGACGCGCTGCTGCTCGCCGCCGGATAGCTGTGACGGAAAGTGATCGATGCGTTCGCTCAGGCCGACCATGCGCAGCGCCTCGGCAGCCGGCATCGGCTTGGTGGCGATGTCGGTCACCAGTTCAACGTTCTCGCGTGCGGTCAGGCTGGGAATGAGGTTGTAGAACTGGAACACGAACCCGACATGCTGGCGGCGGTAGAGCGTCAGTCCGCGCTCGTCAGCCGCGCTGAGGTCCGTCTGGCGATAATGCGCGGTCCCCGAAGACGGCACGTCCAGGCCGCCGAGAATGTTGAGGAGCGTCGATTTTCCGCTGCCCGAGGGGCCGAGGATGACGATGAACTCCGATTCGTAGAGCGCGAGGTCGACGCCGCGGAGGGCGTGCACCTCGACCTCGCCCATGCGGTAGACCTTCGTCAGATCTCGGGCTTCGAAAACCGGTAGATGAGCTGCCAGGACAGTGGGCACGCTCGGTTTATCGGCGTTGACGCGTCCGTCGCAGCAGGACTTGACAGGAGTTTTTGCAACGCTTTCTGCGATTCGCGACTCCGACGCGCAGGTGGCCACATGTCGACTGCCTAGTCCGGCACGGATTGGCCCGATTCGACACGCTTCGGCGCCGCCACGACAATCCCGCCAAACCCCAGGTGGAATAGCCATCGCCGGACCGTTGTGTGCGAAAGATGGCCTTCGTATTGCTACGTGGTAGGGCCATGGAAGAGCAACCGAGCAATCTCACTATGCATCGAGCGTCCGGGAGTGTCTGGGATCGTCACGATTTCGAACACTCGCGTGCCCGTGCGATAGGCATGCTCGGGTTCGCGCTGATCGCGGCCGGCACTGCGCTTGTCGGCGTCGCATACAACTCGCAGCTGGCGGCCCTCAGGTGTCGAGCCGGGGCAGTGCTGCCGAAGCGATCGGCGAAGCTGGATCTGGTCAATAAAGCTGCCGTCGAGTCGTTCCCGGCAAGCGATCCGCCGGCATGGACGCCTGCGGTCGGCAAGGCCGCGCAGCCGTAATACACTTGTCCGATGGCACGACTGGCTGCAGTGACCGTGGCATCGCTCGCGATGGCGGTCATGGTGTCGGCGCAGGCACTCCAGAAGCCGCGCTTCGTGCCTCCGCGCCTCAAAACTGCAGAACTGCCGCCGCTGCCCGCGCCGAACATCGCCGGCGGCGGGGAAGTGCTGATCGAAGCGCTCGTCGATCCCAGCGGCGCGGTGCTGCGTCCCGTCATCGTCCGCGGTACGCCACCCTACACTCAGTTCGTGCTCGATGTGGTTCCGCGATGGCGCTTCGACCCGGCGCACGATATCGACTACAAAGGACTCGATACCACCGTTGCGATGCCCGTCACGGTCTTCGCAATCTACCGACCGCCGGTCTTGATGAACGCACCCACAATCGGCGAACCGCCCAAAGACTGGGGCAAATTGTCCGGCGAGGCGGCGCATCCCACCGCGACGGCGATGCCGAACTATCCGCCGCAGGCTCGGGACGGCGGCGTCGTGCTGATGGAAGTGTCGCTCGACGAAGCGGGCGGCGTGACGGATACGCGCGGCTTCGGTTCCGCGGGAGGGTTCGAAGGTGCGTCGCGCCAGGCGCTTGCGAGCTGGAGCTTCAAAGGCGGATCGTACCGCGCGCGGCCGGTCCCCTCGAATGCATATGTGATCTTCGGCTTTAGAGTTCCCGTCGGGTTAGCTCCATCGGGGCCCGGCGCCGCGATGCCGCCGAAGTCTTTCGGTATATTGTCGTTCCGTTGATCTCCTCGTCTGATTCGTCTCCCAAACAGCTTGGCCGCGCGTATTGGGCCTGGATAGCCGTGAGCGTGTCATGGGGCACGACCTTCCTGGCAACACGCGTCGCCATCGAGAGCATTCCGCCGTTCGCCATGGCCGGGCCGCGCCACTTTATCGCCGGTGTCGTGCTTGCGGCGG
>Ga0184625_10000482_pt1 | contig 15159 bp, 33 predicted proteins | sample PLM3_30_b1_FD_133151 | JGI IMG/M metagenome (GOLD analysis project Ga0184625, IMG submission 133151) | Groundwater sediment microbial communities from an aquifer in East River, Colorado, USA - PLM3_30_b1 | ecosystem: Environmental > Terrestrial > Soil > Riparian zone | place: USA: East River... | reverse complement strand
CGCTCAGGCCGAGGCCGATCGCCACAACAGCGATACCCATAACCCATAGGAGCTAACTGATCATGGAAACAGTTACCGTCACCATCGGCCGCAACGTCGGCACCGAACCTATGCCCCCCGGACAATGGGCCATGTTCGCCGAACGCACCCGTAGGGCCGTTACGTCGTTCACTTCTGAGCTGTGGGCGGATGTCGATTGCGCATCGTCCTACGAAGGCGTGGCCGAAGAGGCCCACATCTTCTACGGCCCCGTCAATCCTCGGCGCCACGCCCAGCGCCTCCTGCCGAAGTACCTGGCCAGGCTGGCCGAGGCTTACGAGCAAGAGTGCATCGGTTACACATTCGGCACCGCTGAGCTAGCATTCGCCGATCCCCGCTAGTCCCTACCCTACCGTCCGGGCCTGTCCGGGCGGATGGCATGGAAACTAGCACCCACACTCTCCCCACCGGGAGCGACGGCGTCGTGGCTCTGTTCCACGAGGCTACGGCCGCCGAGCTGGCCCACGGACTCACGTGGTACACAGACGCTAACCGATGGTGCGCTCAGGTGGCCCGGAGGCATGGCCTCTCTACCCGCCAGGTCTGTGGCATCGTGGCCGCCCTGTCGCCCCGTACAGAGTGGGGCCTCAACAAGAGGCGAGCCGTCCAACTGATCACCACAGGAGATACTCACGGGTTCACAGACGGGCGCCGCAAGGCACAGCGCATCCTAGAAGGGGAGCACCCTGACGACGTTCTCGGCGGCCCTAAGGTGCGAGCCTTCTACGATTGCCTCGCTCGCCCACTCGAATCCGACTCTGTGGTCATTGATCGCCACGCCTTCGATGCGACGGTGGGGGCAGTCACCAACGACGACATCCGGCGCCGCATCCTAGATCGTAAAGGCGGGTACGATGCGGTAGCCAGCCTCTATCGCCATGCAGCCGACACATTAGGATTGCGGCCCCACGTCGTTCAGGCGATAGTGTGGTCCGTGTGGCGCAATCGATACGGCTACTTCGCAGGCTCACAATTCACCAGGCCAGGGACCCCCGAGCCTGGTGAGCTAGGGCCACTAGACCCCTCGACAACGTTCTAAGAGAGAAACGGAGCAATCATCATGCCAGTTCGCCTAGATGAAGTGTGTGACCATCCGGTCGCCTCCCGCATCGTGTGGGACGACAGGGAGATTTGTGACGACTGCCAGGCTGACCTAGGCCCTGATTTCGACACCGAAGACATGGGACAGCAGGCGTTCGGACTCCGCACGGGTTCCTCGGCGTTCGCCCGGTTCGTGAATCGGAACCTGCCGTGAGCCCCAGAACTATGCAATCCATAGGGGCCGCACTGATCGCCCTAGCCGGCGGCCTGTGCGGGTACAACCTCGCCCACGACGAGCCTCCCCACTGTCCCACCGAGGACTCATGTCAACCCCAGTATGAGGATGGGGAGTGGACAATCGTAGAAGTGACCCCGTAAGTCCTACGAACCACAAGGGAGACATCATGCCAGAGACACCGAGACCCATCCATGAGATTGCAGGCGAGATCGTGCGCACGTGGCCTAAGGTCAACTACGCTGCGGCGCCATACCTAGGGGCCATGACGGCCCTCGACACCATTTCCGACAAGTACGGATATGACTCCTGCGAGGAGATCGTGCTCCGCTTCCTCGGCAACGCTACCTCGTGGCGTGGAGACGATGCTCGCCGGCTGAAGGCAGAGCTTCGGGGCCTACTGCCCAACTACTGATCGCCCGCTCCTCGGCGGCTCGAGAGTAGGGTCACTCAGAGTGTCAATCGCTCGAGTGGCCCTACTCTTCGTATTTGTGCAGGTCAGACCTGTCCGGAGCTGTCCGGGCAGGTCGGGGGCAGACCCCCATACCTGTCCTGGGACAGGTCTGACCTGCACTTTAGCGGACTGTAATATTTCACTAAGGTGGGCCTGCCTCAGCCCCCGATCCACATAATGCCTGGTCAGAGCTGCCCAGGACAGTTTCAGGCAGGTTTGCCAGCCTGCCCGGACAGTTGCAACACGTAGTGTTGCACTGTTCGGAGGCCACAATGTTACGAAACTGCCTCGGCCCAGGGCGTGACGGATGTCACCTTGACTCGCCCCCCGAGGTATGAGACACTTACGCCATGGAGCTAGCTGGAGCGGCTGACAATGACTGACACCATCTACCACTACCACTGGTGTCACGACTGCCGAGGCTGGGAGGTCAGTAATCGCGATATACATGGGCGCTACACGTGCGACGTGTGCGGGTCCGACATTCTGTGCGACGAGTGCGGACAGCGATGGACAGACGACCATCCCGATCACGTCCAGGGGGATCGGCACGAAACCACCATCCGTGATCTATTCGTGGATGAGCCACACATCACCAAGAGGAGCGTTTGATGCGTCTGACTCCCGCCCAGCGCCGCATCCTGTCCGAAGCAAGCAATGCTTATCCCAGCTTCGCCAGGTTTACAGACGGCCGCCGATTTCGGGCGATTGACACCCTGATCGCTGAGGGAGAACTTACCAGCGTGCGGTGCTCGGACCCGGCAGTCAGAGTCGTAACAGGGCGCTCCTGCACGACCAGCAGGAAACACCTAACCCGGGACGAGCCCCTCAAGTCTCACGCCGGCTACTTTACCCAAGGCTTCGATCAGCATGAATTGATCGCCGAAGCTGAGGAGACGGCTGCTGAGTGCGAGGACTTCCGTAACGTGGATACCCTCATCGGCACCGGCCTGTCCGGAGCCGTGGCGGTTCCCCTCCTCGCTTACGCACTCGACAAGACCTTCGCTCTAGTGCGCCGGGACTCTAACGAATCCACGCACGATGGTGGCATGGTGCGGGGCAACATCGGAGCCACTTGGGCATTCGTGGACGACTTCGTTTCGTCCGGGGAAACCCGGGACAGAGTGCGTGAAGAGGTTGACCAGCTCCTCGCACGTAAGAACGCCTTGTCCACCTACGTGGGCGCCTATCAATACACCAACATCCACCGTTGGAGGCCACATCATGACTGACTACAGCCCGCCTCCCCTCAATCTGAGGCCGGCCCCCCTGGACGCTGATGGCAAGCGACTGTGGGTCGCCTCTGTCGAGGTACGAGGCCAAGAGTATGGCGCCTCGTCAGAGTATCCTGCGGCCGCTCTCGCCAATCTAGTGCGCAAGCTGGCTGTGGTTCTCGAAGAGGCCACCCGGTGGGTCCCCCTCTTCGCCATCAATCCCGACGACCGGGCCGAGCCCGGCAGCATGGCTGAGCACGGCCGTATGTACGTCTGCGCCCCCGAGAGCCTCGGGGACGAGTTGACGAACGGCAACGGCCCCAAGGGAGGCTACGGTGTCTGACCCTCGCCCCCTCCTCACCCACGACGACTACTACGCAGCCTGGTACGTCACCCCCCAGGCTCGGAGGTTCCACGCTCAGCGTCTTACCTCCGCCGGGGTAGATAGGCTGGTGGAGTCAAGTTACCTTGGTCCTTATGGAGGATACAAGACAGTGTCCGATCTCTACATCTGCAAGGCATGTCACGTATCGTGGGATCGCACTACGTCCAGTAACATCTGCTGGTCATGCGGTGAGCCAGGTGAGCGTGGCACCGAGGACCAGCTTCTCAGGCAGGTCAAGCTCTCTGAACCAGAGAGCCTTGTCTACGTCCTTCATCACGAGATCACCGAATACTGGGGCGGCGCCACGTGCAATTGTGGGAGGGAGTTCGGCGCATGGTGGGCTGCCGGGGGAGTCCGCCCCACCGATCCCGGGTCCAGCGCCCGATCAGTCCGTACTGCTCAGCTTGCAGCACGCCGGCACGCCAAGAACGAGAATCGATCAAGGGAGACGGTATAATGTCCCGCAAGTACAACGCCAAGCACCCCGCCCGAGGGCGTAGTAACTACCCTCGTCGCCTGGCCGCACGTGGCCTGGGCAAGTCCCCCCGCATGACCTTCTACAAGGACTTGTATCAGGGTAAGAAGGAGGATCGCAGCAATGCCTAACGACCGTGTTCCTCGTCGGCAGATCGCCTCCAACCTGATGGCTCATATCACCTCCCTAGAGGAGGAGCTGCGCCGGGCCAAGGATCTGCGCTCCATCATCCGTGAGGTTCTGGAGCAACGACAACCCCAACCCCTCTTCGAAGGTGACGTGACAGGTGCCCAAGGAGGCGTAGTTGACATCCTTGTAGACCGGGATACCGAACGGTATCCAAACCTCGGCGATCACGTCGTGGTCTATCCGGCGTCGGCCCGGCCGGCGACACCCACCGGAAACGATCATGGCTGACGAACTAGTGCTCCGAGCCCTGCACTTCTACAACACCGGCGAGGGTCTGACCCGAGCCGAGATCGTGGACATGGCGAAGACGATCGAACGACAACGCACCGTCATGCTCAAAGCTGCGACAGCGATCGCGGTCCAAGAGACCGGGAGGATCCAGCCAACCGGTGCGTTCCGTGGTTCGAGCATCTTCAACATGCTTCGGGCGGCGGCGGGGTCGGCGACACCCACCCTGGAGGACGACGATGACTGACCCCAACGACCTACTCGACCAATACTCGCTACTCGCCAAGAACGGGGGCGCCACCAACCTCGAAGACCAGCTGGCGTCGGCGTTGCGGGCGGCGTTGGCGACACAACCTCAACTCGTCCAGGTCGGCTATGTGTGGAAGACCTCGCAGGGCATCCAGTGGGGCGGCCCCGAGGGGACGGGCCATCACAGCGAACAGCCCGTCTACGTCCTTGGCGACGGCGAGGCCGGCGGCGACACCCACCAGCCACTCAGCGACCTACGGCGAGCGGTTCTCGACAAGGGCCCACGTCCTGACGTTCACGAGGAGATCATGGCAAGGCATCGTCGTGAGTGGCCTTTCCTCTGGCGAGCCATCGACCGATTGGTGGCGGGGTCGGCGACACTCATGGTCGACATCAACACGCGCTGTCCTCGTTGTGGTGAGTGGGTGCGTGATTTCCCTGACCCCGCCCCTGTGGGACGACCGGAACGGGGACCACAATGACCGACACCAATTACCTACTCGACTACGCCCTAGAGCATCTGCGTGGACGAGTCATCCGACCCTTCGTGCATGTGACCTCCGAGGGGCGAGTGGTCTGCTACATGGGAGATTCAGCCTGCGACAGCAAGGGTGACATCGACTTGGCGGCGGCGTTGCGGGCGGCGTTGGCGACCCGACCCCAACCCTTGCTTCTGGCCCGTGAGGCCGAACGTTGGCGAGACGGTCCGCCCGGAGACGCCCAGCCTGGCAGCGAGGTTTACGACCTGTGGTTACTGGTGGGGAAACTGGCGGAGTCGGCGACACCCACCAGGAGCGTGGAAATGCTCGCCGGCCACATCCCCGTAACAGAGGAGTCTTTGAAGATGGGTGACAGATGACCACGATTGATGCCAGCTACGAGATACACAACCTGGTCCCCAGCGATGACGCCAGCGAGTGTCGCTTCCGCACCGTGTTTGAGGGGCAAGAGGTCAAGTGCACCGTTCGGGGGCAGAGGCACCAGGTTCACCGCTATATTGCTCCCAAATCGGGCAGATCATACAGCTTCGAGCTAGTCGACCTGGAGGCAGACTGTGACTGACACTGGACAAGGGGCCCTCTTCGAGGTCGCTAACGAGCGTGCCCGGAGCAAGGCTTACGACAACGGGCACGTGGATCCCGGGCAACGTTCCGCAGCGGACGAAGCACTACGGACAGTCGTGGCCGACGTACTCTCCGCATCAAGGCTGGTGGACTCGGGATGGAGCGAGGTTCCCACTACCACTCTTGCTAGGCTGAGACACGCACTAGGGAGGACGTCATGAGTAAACGCATCCAGAAGACGAAGCAGGCTCAGGACACGGCCGAGGAGCAGATCGAGGAGCTGCCCGACAAGGTCGAGTCGGACGTGGCGCCCGAGATTACCGACGAGCTGCTGGACGAGATAGATGAGCTGCTTGAAGACAACTCCGTCGAGTTTCTCGAAGCCTTCGTGCAGAAGGGCGGAGAGTGATGGACGAGGAATGGAACCCGCCCGGCCCGCTCAGGATTGAATTCCAACACGATACCGGACACCCCGAGGCCAACGCTCTCCTGCTGCTGGAGTCCACGCTGCTGGAGCTGACCCCCAATCAGCGCCGACGTGTCCTGCTGTGGGTGGTCGACCGCTTCTCTCCTGAGTCATTGGAGGAGGCGTGAACTGGTTCGGCTGGCTGTGCCTGCCGCTCATGATGTTCTGCGCCCTGATGGCTACCCTCGACGGGTATGGAATCGCTGCGGTTGCCATCCTCTCTGTGTGGGCAGTGGCCACCGTTTTCAAGGCCGCCAGTTAGAATGATTTGCGGCGGGGACGAGCCCTGGTGGGCTAAGAGGTCCCATAAGCCTCTCACTGGGTGGGTTCGATTCCCCCTCCCGCCACTATCCCGATAGGAGCGTCATGTCCAAGAGAGTTACTTGCTCAGTGAGCGTCCTCCTCATTTGCGATCGATGCTCGATTGCAAGCCGGTCCTCCGAGTCTGGTGATCCGGATGGACCCCCTATCTATTATGCGAATCAGTCCGAACGGAACGAGCGCATGGGCTTCCTCATCCGGATGGCCCAGAACAAGGCCGAGAGTGAGTTGCGGGAGCGAGGTTGGACCGGAGCCTTCGGGTCGATAGACTATGCGGGTCTGACTCTGTGTCCAGAGTGCGAAGCTAGTCGCAAGGCTTGGCTCAAGGACGTGGGGCCGGGGCGTTCTCCAGAGGTGGCTGCTCCTTCCGCCTCCGTCGAGAATCAAGGGGCTGGTGCGTCCCCGAGCCCCGGCCCCTCGACTCTTCCCCCGTGGCCTTATCTGCCCAAGCGAGAACGAGATGCCCGATGAGAGGGTATCATGGTCCAATGCGCAAGCTCCTCTTGAGTGTGGGACTAGTCCTGCTTCTCGTCCTTGGCTTCTCTGCATGTCATGGGGGTCCGCATGATCTCCCTGTAGGCACCGGAGTCGATTATGGATTCCCCGCCTGTTCGGGCACCGGACGTACCACTGTCACCCCGTTTCCCGCCGGCACCGTGCTCACTTCTCGCTATCGGGTCACCGCCCCACCCGACGATACCACCTACAACCTGACCGGCGTGCAGTCCACCGCCCAGCCCTCCTCTTCGTACCCCTTCTCATTCGGCACCGGTAATGACAATGCCGACGCAGCTGACCGCACCTGCCTGCTGGGAGGCGAGCTGCTCGATCAGTTCGCTGACCCGGCCACTATCGACTGGCGCACCTGGCACGACACCTGGAACGCATCCTGCGTGAAGATGGCGGCCGTGGACTGGATGCAGGTTCAAGGCACCCGCTGCAAGGGAATCCAGGACGGGTTCCGGATGCAGGAGAACGCAGTCAACGCCAACAACACCCGCTTCCTCATCGAGGATGTCTGGATGCGCAACATCGGTGACGACTGCATCGAGAACGACTACACCACGGCAGGAGTCATCCTCGATTCGCTGTTCGGTGACACCGGGCTGGGGGCAGGATGCCTCAACGCATTCTCTGAGCGCCCCTCAGGGGATCGCTGCTGGGATACTCCGGTGGGAGAGCAGCTTGTCATTGACCACAGCCTCTTCGCCCTAGGCGCCAGGCTCAACCCTGGCGACGAGCCCGGCACCGGCTACGGGCGACTGTTCAAGTGGCCGACTCAGTGTGGCACGCAGAACGTGGCCAATCAGCCGGTCATCAAGTGCTCCACCTTCCTGGTCCCCGACTTCCGGCTCAACGAGGGCACCGATGGCATGGAGTTTCCGGCCAACACCATTGTCGATGACACAGCGTGCCCCGACACCCCGACCACGATCGTGTGGCTCGGTGGCGGCAGCACCTACCCCGGCGATCTACACGGCCTGCCTATCCGGACCCGTACCGATCTTGCATACTGGGACACACAGGTGAACGCCTGGAAGGCCCGTCACTAAACGCACTAACAAGGAGGCTAGGAGCATGAGAATCGGACTAGACCTTGACGGAGTGACATACGACTTCGTCGGACAGTTTCGAAACTACCTCAAGTACGTATGGCAGCACGAGCACGACATGCCCGAGCCCATCGAGTGGCACTTCGCCGAGTCGTGGGGTCTTACGACGGATGAATTCTCAGAGAGGATTCAACAGGGTATCGATGCCAATATCCTGTTCCGCTTCGGGTCGGCCTATCCCGGCGCCGTTGACACCATCAACCGGCTGTACGATTATGGGCACTCCATCCACTTCATAACCCACCGGGACCCCCGGGCCTGGGCTCACACCACCGAGTGGCTCATCGACGCAGGCATCAATTACGACACTCTCAACATCACGGCCGATAAGACGGCGGTGCGCACCGACATCTTCCTTGAAGACAATATCGACAACTACCTACAAATACTTCAATCGGGAACCTGGTCGGTGTTGATGGACCGCCCCTGGAATCGCCTTGGGGATTGTTTCTTGAACAGAGTCCACGGCTGGGACCAGTTCTCTGAGCAGGTGGACTTGATCAGCACCTTGGGAAAGGTGGGAGCATGAGCGATACCAACCTTATCGGATCCCTCAATGATGCAGTTGGTGACAAGCCTCCCATCCCGGTATACCAAGACGCTGACGGTGACATCACCTTCGACTACACCCACAACCGAACTTCAGATTCCGGGGGAAGCAAGGGCGTCAAGCCCGAGCGCATGTCGCTGATCCCTTACGAGGCTCTCGCAGCCATCGCCCGGGTCTACGCCCACGGTGAGAACAAGTATGCTGCGAACAACTGGCGCAAGGGATACGCATGGTCCTGGTCCATCGATGCCCTGCTGCGCCACGTGGGCCAGTTCCAGGCCGGCGAGGACCTCGATCCCGAGAGCGGTGAGCCCCACCTGGGACACGCCGCTTTCCACGTGTTGGCACTCCTGACCTGGATGCTAGACTCCGAGGGTAAGTACGACCGATTCGATGACCGCTACAAGGGCAGGGACGTCGAGGAGTGACAAATGTCACCTTGACATCTGCCTAGATCCATGAGACACTATCACCCTAGCAGAGAGGCAATCGCACCATGAGGAAGCTGACGAAGGTCTACCACTGGAAGTGTCCTGACTGCGGGGCCACCAGCACCCAGCCTCAGTCCGCCCTGGCCGTGGGCCACTTCTGCAAGGCCAACCGGGGCAAGGCCACCAACTTCAAGAGGGTGTCATGAGCCTCAACCTGCCCCCCGTCTTCTATCTGGTGGCGGTCCTGCTAGCGGTAGCGGTCATCACCGGTAACGACATCTTCGCCCTAGTGGCCCTCGGCCTCGCCGCCCTGGGCTTCCTAATCGACATATCAGGAGAGTCATGACTGTCCTCACCACCATCGAGGCGGATGACTTCCGGGAGACGGTCGGCGGCACCCGCAAGTACACCGGAGGCGTTCTCGGAGAGAACCGCTACGCCTCGGTGACTTCGATCAAGCCGGCCAAGGCATTCAAGGGCCGCACTCCCTGGGGTACCGTCGTGAGCCTTGACGTGCTCCGGGCCGCAGAGTGGGTTGCGGACCACCGAGACGAGCTGGACGAGTACATGGGTCGGGACGAGCTAATCGAGGCCGTAGCCAGCGCCCCGGCCGAGATCATGGGCAAGGCCTCTGGGAGAGGCACCCGCATCCACGACGCCATCGCCGAGCACATTCTGGAGGAGTCTTGAGCGGGTACTGGCCCTCCTTATGGCTAACAGTTTTCGGCGCCGGCTGCATTCTTTGGGGAGCCCGGGGCAAGAAAAGGAATCGTTGGTGGAGAAATGACTAGCCCGGTTCCCGAGAACGAAATGGGCTTCTACCGTGCGGCGATGCAGTTCATAGACGACTATGCCGTGGAATTCATCGCCGTCGAGGTCATCATTTGGTTGCCCGAGCACGGGCTCGCCGGCACAGCAGACTGGATCGCCCGGATCGCTAACAAGGTGGTGCTCGGCGACTGGAAGTCCCGGGCCAAGAGGCATGGTGCTTACCCCGAGGAAGTGGCACAGGTGGGCACTTACTCGATGGGTAAGCATCTGGTGGTCGGCGCCTTCCCCGGTAAGCTGTTGCCCATGCCTGAGACTGACTCCCTCATGATTACCAGTCTGATGGACGACGGCAGCTACGCCGCCTACCCGGTGGACCTTGAGCTGGCCCGGGAGTCGGCCGGCGCCATGGTGGCAGCCTGGGAGGGATCAGACTACATGGCCGCATACGGGCAACGTGCCATAGGGGCCCCTCTGAAGGGCCAGGCCCCGCCCATGCCCCAGGAGAACGGGCTACTCCAGTCCCGCAGGATGTGGGTGCGAACACGTGTTCGATCACTCCCATCCGAGGCCCGAGACTTAGCCGCCCGCCTCTGGCCACGTGACATTCCGATGAAGGCCGACGTTCTCTCACACGAGCAGATAGACTCCGTTGCGAAGGCCCTCGATGAAGCAGAGGCCGAGCACGAAGCACCGTTCTTCGACCTTGACCCGGCGACACCACCGCCCGAGCCAGGGTCAGCAAAGTCTCGTCGCACCAAGGCGGCGGGTACCAACAAGAAAGCAGATCAATGAGCAACATTGATGAGGTCATCGAGGGAAGCCACCAATACTTCCCCGCTAGCAAGTTCGCCAAGGCCGGCGTCACTCTCGTCGGGGATGTCCTCGATGCCTGGATCCAGCCGAAGCGCAAGTACGGCTCCACCGAGATCGACACCTGGGACGACGGCTCCCCCAAGGAGCAGCTCGTCGTCAACTGGGTCGTGAAGGGTGAGAAGCAGACCCTCTACACCAAGCCCCCGGCACAGCGTGCCATCTTCGATGCCGTCAAGGCCAGCGGCGGCCGCCTCTCGCAGGGCGGGACCCTGACCGTCAGTCGGGTCGAGGACGGCGTGCCCTCACAGAAGGGGTACAACGCTCCGCAGCAGTTCGAGGCTGAGTTCGAGCCGACCGCTGCCACGGGCTCAGACCTGGACGAGGTCTGATAGATCGCTTTCGGGCCGGGATTCGGCGGCCTCCTACCCGGCCCGAAGGCAAACAAGCACCGAGGGTACGAGCGTAGTGGGAGCCGGCGTGACCGAAAGGATCACCAACCCAACTACAAAGTGGGTCGAGCGTCTGGGGAGACGGCGCCGGTTCCCGCTACACTCGCACCCACGAGGAAAGGACGCACTCCATGCCTGTCACCGACGACCGGGATCTCTGTCCCATCTGCACCGAAGAGTTGGGCGACGCCCGGGAAATCCAGCTATCCGAGGTTAGTGGTGATGATCAGGACACAGACTTCGTAGTCATCTGCCGAGAATGTCGGGACGCATTCGCCGATGCTAACTGACGCACACGCCGAGTACTTGATGGCCAACGCCATCGACCCCGGAGTCGCCGAGTCACACGGGGTCGAGTCAGTCGAGGGCGGACTGGTGTTCCCCTACCGTAATCCGAGCGGGCGCACGGTCAACGTGTTCCGGCCGGATGATCCCGGCGATGGGCCCAAGTACCGTAGCCCCTCGGGCGAGTACCCGGGCCTCAATGTCATCATCCCCGGCCCCGATTGGATCGGCAACGAGGGGGACCGCCTCCTCCTGATAGAGGGTACTAAGCAGGCCCTCGCAGCCGCCAGTTGGACCCCTCCCGGCTACATGGTGGTAGGGATGAACGGGGCCTGGGGATGGAAGCGCCGGGTAGATGGCGAGAGCCAAGTCATCCCCGATCTCGACATCGTAGAGGGCAAGCACGTAGTCCTCTCCTTCGATGCTGACTTCAACACCAACAGCGACGTGCACGCAGCCGGTGAGAAGCTGGCTCGTGAGTGTTACGAGAGGGGCGCCCTATCGGTGCGCCGCATGGAGACCGGTGGTGAGGGATCCGAGGGTCTCGATGATCTGCTGGCCCGCCTCAACGATGCATGGCGAACGTGGCAGCTTGGGGACTGGATCATGGACGCCCAGTCGATGCCTCGCAACGGCGAGCCCGAGCTGCCGTACATTGACATCAAGGCTCTTCTCAAGGAGACACCGCCCGACGATCCCTGGTTGTTCGACGGCATCTTTGCCCAAGGATTTGGTCATGTGGTGTACGCACCCTACGCCAACCAGAAGTCTCTGTTCACGCTGTGGGCGTGCGTTGACATGATCCGTTCACGCAACGACGTACACGTGCTGTATCTCGACTACGAGATGAACCGTAACCTGCTGCGGGACCGGCTGGAGTCTATGGGCTTCACTCCCGACAGTCCCGAGACTGAAGAGATCAACGATCGGCTGCACTACTGGCTCATCCCCGACCTACCTCCCCTAGACACGATGGAGGGAGGCTCCGTCCTGGAGGAGCACGTCAAGAATCTGATGGGGCCTGGACGAGAGCTGGTGGTCGTGATCGACACCACCATCAGGGCAGTAGAGGGAGATGAGAATGCCTCGAACACCATCGGCAACTTCTCCCGCTTCACAGCCAAGCCCTTGAACGCACTCGGTGTCACGTGGATCAGGGTGGACCACGCCGGAAAGGCCAAGGACCGAGGCCAGCGTGGCTCCTCGGCCAAGGGTGACGACGTGGCTCTCATCTGGAAGATCAGCATGTCTGGCGAGGGAGTGGATCTGACCATCGAGAAGGACAGGGCTGGGTACACCGGCGGCCGGCGCATCACTTCATTCAAGAGGACTCTCGAACCCCTCCGGTTCGACATGGTCGAGTACAAGACGCCCGAGAAGGTACTGGTCCTCGTACAGAAGATGGACGCAGCGGGACTGCCCGACGACATCGGCCGGGACAAGGCTAGGGCAGCTCTGCCTGATGTGATAGCAGGCAGTGAGACCTGGGCCCCGGCCCTTCGCATTCGCAAGCAACGAGCGCAGGAGCAATGATGGGATTCGACATCACGTTCGATCTAGAGACCCACAGCGCAGCCGAAAGGTGGGACCGCAGGTCCGACTTCATCAGGCTCTGCGCCTACGCATTCAACGACAACGATCCCGAGCTGGTCACGCCCGAGACCATGAGCCGTGTCATAGAGTTGGCCGACGTGTCCATCGGGCACAACATCCTGAGCTACGACATCCCGGTGCTGGCCTTGGATCTAGGTCTCGACATGCACAGCCTAGTGCGTGACCATCGCCTCGTGGACACCAAGCTGACAGCCTTCCTCAACGACCCTCCCTCGGAGCGTATGAAGACGGGACAGGTCGAGAAGGCATACTCACTCCAGAGTCTGACCGGCGCCAAGGCAGGCGATCTCAAGCAACTGGCCAAGCAGTGGGGAGGCTTCGGTTCTATCCCCATCAACGACCCCGAGTTCGTGGCCTACCTCAAGGGAGATGTTCGAGCGGCACGCAAGCTGTATGGCACGCTTACCCTCAGCCCCTACGTGTGGCGTGAGCATCGGGTCGCAGCTATCGCTGCTCAGATCAGTATGAACGGGTTCCTGGTGGACCAGGCCTTGTTGGAGAGGCGTCTGGCCGAAGGAGCTAACACCAAGTCCGAGGGCATCAGAAAGCTGACTGATGTCTACGGGCTGCCGACCACCAAGAAGGACGGTAAGCCGGTTACCTCGCCCCAGGCCACCGAGGCTGGCAAGCACGCTATCGACATGGCGTTCCGAGCCTTGAAGGTGACCTTGCCCCGCACCCAGGCCGGCGCCCCCGCCCTCGGGCAGGACGTGATGGACGAGGTAGTCGAGAGGTACGGGGAGAACCCCGAGGTTCTCATGCTGGCCGATCTGGTCAAGTCCTTGAACGGGGTGCGCACCGTCTACCAGACAGTGGCCGACAACCTCCACTACGGCAGAGTCCACCCAGACATCGCCATGCGCCAGGTGTCCGGCAGATGGTCGGTCTCGAAGCCCGGGCTCACCGTCATGGGCAAGCGAGGCGGCCGCTACCACGAGAGGGAAATCTTCCTGCCAGAGGCCGACGAGGTCATCATCAGCGTGGACCTGGATCAGGTTGACGCCAGGGCCATCGCAGCCCACTCCCAGGACCACGCCTACATGGACCTGTTCTCTCCGGGGCGTGACCTTCACACCGAGGTCGCTGTCGCAGTCTGGAACGACCCCAGCCGGCGTGAGGACGCCAAGGTGATAGGCCACGGCTGGAACTACGGCATGTCCCCTCGGGGCATGGTCCGATCGTTCGGCATCCCCATCCACGTGGCCGAGCAGTTTGACCTACGCATGACCGAGCAGTTCCCCCGCCTGGTGGAGTGGCGCACCGAAGTGCGGGAGCGTGCCGAGAACAGCGACTTCCTAAACAACGGCTTCGGCCGCAAGATGAGGGTCAACCGTGACCGAGCGTGGACACAGGGCCCGGCCTTGATGGGGCAGGGCACCGCACGAGACATCCTGATGGAGGGCCTGTTACGACTTCCATCCGAGCTGCTCCCGATGCTCCGGGCCGTGGTCCACGATGAGGTCGTGCTGTCGGTGCCAAGGCACGATGCGCACGACATCTACAAGACGGTGATAGACTCACTCAGCTTCCCATGGACACCACCGCACGGCAGCCGACCGATCTACATAACCGCTGGCCTGGCTGGGCCTCCAAGCCCGAGCTGGGGAGGAGTGTACGAGAAGTGACCCGAGCCCAGAGTCGTAAGCACCGTGGTTATAAAGCCCAGCGGCTTATAGCCGAGAGGTGGCGTGAGAACGGCATGGCCCCGTACGCCAAGGCTGTAGGGGCCGGCGAGTCCGGCAACGACATCATCGACTGCCCCGGCCTAGCTGTCGAAATCAAGGCTCGGGACAAGGTGTCCTTCCCCGCCTCCCTGCGCCAGGCCGCCTCGTCCGCTAAGTCCGGAGACGTTCCAGCGGTCATCTGTCAACACAACGGCCAGGGCCCGGCATCGATGGATGAGTGGACCGTTACCCTCAACCTAAAGGACTTCGAGTATCTGTGGATCTCGGAAAGGACATCGTGGGCATAACTGAGCAATCCCTACTGGTCAACATCCTTGAAGTGTTGCACATGATCAACGCCAACCTGACCGCTGTCAACGAGAAGCTAGAAGAGGCGAACAAGAACCTCGATGCGATATGGAGGAACGAGTGAAGCGCCTGCTTCTTTCGTGCCTGCTGTCCCTCGGCCTCGTCTTCGGAGTCTTCGCCAGCCCGGCCGGAGCTGACACCTGGCCCCAGAACTACCACTGGCCCCGCTGGTACGGCACCGGGAGCACCGCCACCGAGACCCGTGTCTACTTCGTGGCCGACGTGAAGCGGATGCCCGTG
>Ga0184625_10000481_pt1 | contig 15162 bp, 6 predicted proteins | sample PLM3_30_b1_FD_133151 | JGI IMG/M metagenome (GOLD analysis project Ga0184625, IMG submission 133151) | Groundwater sediment microbial communities from an aquifer in East River, Colorado, USA - PLM3_30_b1 | ecosystem: Environmental > Terrestrial > Soil > Riparian zone | place: USA: East River... | reverse complement strand
CGGACTTCGTCTTGAGCGGCCCCGGCGGCGTGCAGTACGGGCTCGATGCCGAGCTGGGCATCGTGTCGCAGACCGCTCCCGGCGGCGCGACCGTCTTTATCGGCGACAGCGGTCTGGTTGCCACGACCGGCGAGGCCGTGCAATTCGTCTATGACGCAGCCGGCCGGATCGAGCGCGTGGTCGCTCCCAGTGGCGGCGTGCTGATCTACTCCTACGACGAGCAGGGCGACCTGGTCGCCGCCCGCAATCTGTCCAACGGCGATTCGAGCCGCTACGGCTACGACGCGACCGCCCCGCACCACCTGGTCACGATCGTCGGCGCAGCGGGCACGGGCGAGGCTGTGAAGTACTCGCTGACTGCGCAGCCGGCCGTTTCGCCGATCGCGCGCAACCTCGGCACGGCCGTCAGCTTCTCGGGCGAGACCACGGCGGGCACTCTGGCGGCCGGCAGCACGGCGCAGCACGCGCTGAGCATCCGCGCCAGCGAAGTGCTCTCCACGGCGGCCGGCGAATTGCTGCTCCGCGTGGCCGTGGTCGGGGCCGGCGGTTTGCAGCCGCTCGTGCCGCAGTTGGCGGGCCTGACCGCGCTCTCGACGTTCATGGGCGCGGGGCGGGCCGATGCGCTGTTCACGATCACGCGCGAGGCGCTGTATCACATCACGATCGGCGCCGCGGCGGGCACGGCAGGCAGCTACGCGCAAACGGTCTATATCGCCGGCGACCTGAACGCCGATGGCCTCGTCGATGGTTTCGACGCCCTGCTGATGTCGGCGGCTCAAGGCCACCACGAAGGCGAAAGCGAGTATCTGTTCGCCGCCGATCTCGACGGCAGCGGCGTCATCAACGCCACGGACACGCAGATTCTAGCCCGCAACTACGGCTTCCTGCCGAACCTGGGACCGCAGCTCAATCCGGCCCTGACAACGCCGCTGACGCACGCCGATCTGAGCGTGCGGATTCCGCTGGACAGCGTGCTGATCGACCCCGACGGCGACCGCGTGATCTATCAGTTGGCCGGCGCGACCCACGGCACGGCGGCTCTCAGCGCGGACGGACGTTACGCGGTGTTCACGCCGACGCCGGGCTACAGCGGCCCGGCCAGCATCTCGGTCAGCGGCGACGACGGCTTTGCCAGCGCGCCTGTTTCCGTGGTCGCGCTGACGGTCTCGACCGCGCCGCTCCTGTCGCTGGATATCCTCACCCGCCGCCCGCAGCTAACGCCCGGTGAGCAATTTGCGCTGGTGGTCATGGGGCAGTTTGCCGACCAGTCGGACGTGCCACTGGTGGGCAGCTACGCCACATTCACGAGCAGCAATAGTGCCGCTTTGGCGGTCGATTCGCTGGGAATCCTCCACGCCCTAGACGACGGCTTCGCCACTGTCTCGGCGCGGCGCGGCAATCTTGCCGCGGCCACTGCGGTGACCGTCGGTGCGCCGAACGACCCACTGGGGTTGATCGGAGGCAGTCTGTCCATTTATCCGCTGGCGCTGACTTTGCCGCGCATCGGCGGTCAACGTCAGTTGCTGGTCAAGTCTTCGCCGCAGACCGTGGCGGGGCCGGTTGACCCCGTCGAGCTGGACGAAGAGGAAGCGGGGCCGGTGCTGGCCGGCGTTTCTCCAGTGAATCTCGCTACAGCAGCAGCGGGAACCAGCTACATCATCGGCGACAGCTCCGTTATCTCGGTCACCCCAGACGGTCTGGTAATGACGACCGGCATCGGAGTGACGACGGTCACGATTATCAACGGACCCGTCGAGACGATCGTGCCCGTAAAGGTCATCGAGCCGGCCATTGGTTCGGCGACGATCGGTGCGGAGGGCGGCCTGGTGCAGAGCGCCGGCGGCCCGCTCGTGCAGATTCCGCCGGGCGCGCTGGCCGACGGCGTGACGGTGTCTCTGGTGACGGCGGCCGACACCGTAGAGCCCGCGTTCGACAGCGTGTTCGATGTCGGCGCCAGCTTCGTGCTTGATCTCGGCGGCGCCGAGCTCAGCGAGCCGGCCCAGATGATGGTTCCGGTCAGCGCGGGCTTTTCCGCCGGCGACATTGTCTATTTCTTCAAGCAAGAGACCATCACCCTGACCGACGGCTCGACGCAGGACATCTGGCTGCTGATGGAGACCGGGCGAGTAGGCAGCGACGGTCTGGCACGCACCACCTCGCCGCCCTATCCGGGCTTCAGCGCCGGTGGCAAGTACCGGCTGGCCAAGGCCGATACGCCGGACCGCTTGGTGGGCTATGGATTCGGCGAGCCACGGCACGTGGGCTTTTCCATCGCCATTACGCCCTACGGCTATGGCATTCCGTTGGGCCTCGGCATCCTGCCCATTCCTTACACGCTCGACATCACGTTCGGCTTCCTCGTTTATGGAAACAAGCCCAGCGAAATCCCGATCGCCCAGCAGAACGTGACGGTGGTCGTGCCACCGCCCGGCTCGGTGGCCGACGTGGTTGTCAACCTGCCGCAGCCCGATCCGGCCCAGATCAAGCCCGTCATTCAAAACCTCCAGGTCATCGAGCTGGAAGATGCGGCCAAAGTGACAATCACGGGCATCCGGTTTGCCGGCGCTAAGGTAGTCTTGCGGCAGGGCGACTACAGTCTCACCGTGGATCCGCCGGGAAATAGCGCCACGACGATGACGGTCACCATCCCGCGGCAATTCACGCTGGGGCTGACTTCGTTCACCGTCAAACACTCGCAGAACGGCTCTTCCAACGTGGCCTGGCTGCGGCCGATTGGCGGCCTGGCCGCCGTCGCTTCGACCGGGCACTCGGCCAGTTTCTTCCAGGCCAATACGATCACAAACGAGCTGGTCCGCAAGTTTACGCTGAATGGCGGCACCGATACCGTCTTCAGCCCCGACCTGACCCGGGCCTATGTCGCCGCGGGCAACAAGGTAACCGTGATCGACGCGCTGGCCATTCGTCAGGCGGACGCGGATCCCAGCACACCTGGCAACGTGGATTCCATCCCGATCGACGGCAATCCCTTCCTGCACCAGATCACGACCGATCCGCTGGGCCATTTTGTGTTTGTGGCCGGCGCTGCAGCCAGCGTCTGGGTCATCGACGCCCGGCCGGGGTCAGACACGTTCCACAAGGTGATGGGCGCCATAACCCTCCCGCGCGGGCGAATCACCATCTCCGGGGTCAGCGTGACCGCCGACGGCAAGCACCTGCTCATCGGCACGGGCACCGACAACGACAGCGGTCATCTGACGATCTTCAAGCTCGATCCCAACAATGAGCCGATGCAGGTCAACCAGTTCCCACCAGGCTGGGGAGTGCTCGAGCACGACGTCGCCCTGGAAGGCGTTCCGCAGTCGATCGCCGTTTCCCAGGACCCGTCGAAGCCCGGATACGCCGCTTTTACGTACCGTTACCGCGTCACAACTTTCTCCCCGGACAACGACTCCTCGCAGCCGAACATGGTCCGGATCGGCACCGTCAAGCTCAATGCCGGTGCCGCTCCGACAATCAAGCACGTGGAGACCAAGGTCCAGGGCGGCAAGCTCGACCTGTTTGCCACGCCGTTCTTCAACGGTTACTACACCAGCATTCTCACGCCCCGCGACGTGACGCTGGCGCCAGACTTGTCCTATGCCTTCATCGGCGACTGGGAGCTGCATTTGATTTTCGGCTATGGCGGCCAGTACGGCGACAAAGTCGGACTGATTCGCGATCCATTCGGGCTGAACGGCACACCCAAATACCTGGGAGCGACGACGCCCATCGAGGATGGCTGCGTCACCAGCGTGGCCCTGAACGGTGACGCCAGTCGGCTGTTTGCCGCCTACGGCTGCGTGGGCGAAGTGCTGGTGATGGACGCCGAGCAACTGATTCAGGCCGGCGAGAGCCTGGCCGGCAATCCGTTCATGGCCGAGCGGACGCCGCTCGACCAGGTGGCCGGTTACAATGTGCATATCACGCCGCTGACCGTCAATGGACTTCTGCAAGGGCTCTCGACTCAAGACTTGCCGTCCCTGAGTGTGAGCGATGCTTCCGGCGACGACAGTCGGTCCACCGTGTTTCAAGACGGCGCGCTGCGCGTCAACTACGACCTGACCGGCAGCGGCGGGACGCCGCAAAGCGTGACACTGCAAGTCCTGCTAAACGGAGTCGTCGTTGGCTCGCTGGGGACATTCCCCGGGCCGAGCGCCAGCGACAAGCTCATCAACCTGAATGGCCTCGTTCCCGCGCTGGCCCCCGGGAAGTATCAGATTCGGGGCCGCGGCACGCTGGCCGGTGGCGGCACCACGGACTCGATCAAGGTCGCCCTGACGATCTTGTCCAGCGCCACGAAAAAATCTGGATCGTTCGTCGCAGATACCTTTAACTACGCCGGCGGCAACAACACGGGCAGCGTGTACTTCGGCGACGGCGGCACCGATACGCTTAATCTGGTGGGCGTATCGAAATCGGCGATCAAGAGCCTGAACGGCGAGCCCATCAGCCCCACCAATCCGCCGGCACCCAATGCGCTGCCGCGTCCGGGGCTCTCCGTCGAGAACCAGGCGATCTACCTCGGCAGCTCGTTCGACTACCTGCGACTGACGAATGGCCGGGAAATCTACTTCCAGGGCATCGAGCGGCTGAAGCTCGGAGATGGCGAGATCATCGAATTGCAAGTGCATCCCAACGACGCGCAATTCCCCAGCCAGTGGAATCTGATCGCGACCGATGTTCCCGATGCCTGGCGCTTTACCACGGGGTCGAGCAACGTGCTCCTCGTCTCGCTCGACACGGGTATGAAGCAAGCGCCGACGGGCACCGATGACTTGACCGTCGCGCGCCTTTCGACCGTCGCCACGTCGATCGTCTCGGCCAACGATCACGGGCATAAGGCGATCAGCGTCATGTCATCGACGCCGAACAACACCACGATGGTGACGGGCATCAACTGGACGAGCATGGTCAAAGTCAGCAACGTCTATGTCGGCAACGGGGGAATCAACCTCCAGCAGGCCATCACGGACGCTTTCGCGTTCGCCTTGCCCGATCAGAAAGTGGTTTTCCAGGGCGGTGTCCAAGGCGAATCGTGGCTCATTAGCGGCCCGGCAGCAGGCGTGCCTGTGCCGGCCGGCGGCTGGACCAATGCCCTGTTGCAGGCCCAATTGGAATCGCTCATTACCGGCGGCGTGGACACTGCGCTGTTCGCCGTTGCCGCCGGCAACGGCGGGCCGACCGGCAATCTGGTCGATCCGAACTTTGCCACCAGCGTCAGCGGCGTGGCCAAGCTGCAGACCAACCACAGCAATGTGATTTCCGTGGGGGCACTGCAACGGACTGCCGCGACCGTCGCCGGCCTGCAGAATGCCGCCACTGCCACTTTGGCGGCCTACTCGAATCGCGGACCAAACCTGACCTTGGTGGCGCCGACCAACAATCCCGCGACGAACAACAACGGAACGCTGGCCTCGTTCGGCGGCACTTCCGCCGCCAATCCGCACATGGCCGGCATTGCCTCGCTGGTGTGGAGCGCCAACACGGCCCTCAAGGCCGGCGACGTGCGGCAAATCCTGATCGATACGGCGATGGACATCGGAAATGACGGTCGCGAAAACACCTACGGCTATGGGCTGGTGGATGCCAGCGCCGCGGTCCGCCGGGCCGTCGCACTCGCCAAAATCCCCGACCTGGCGATTCTCTATGCGGCCAATACAGCGATTCAAGTGTTTGGCCCAATGATCCCGGGACCGCTCAACCCCTCGCCGTTCGCGCCGCCGCCCGAGTCCGAGCCTGGGCCCGAGCCCGAGCCGCCGGACGGCCCCGGGGGCGGTTCGCCCGGGCTCCAGGTCGGCTTGACCAACGGTACGTTCACCGTCGCCGATCCACTTGCTGCCGGCTTTGGCTGGTCCACGCTGGGCGGCGCGGCGGTCAGTGGCGGCGCGGGCGTTTTGACCGAGGATTCGCGGTACTACAGCCGCTTCGCGCAGACGTTCGACATTCCGGTGGGCGCGACGGCGCTGAGCTTTACGATCGACAGTGCAGCGTTCTTTGCCGATCCGTCCGCGGCGCCCGACGCCTTGGAAGTCGCGCTGATCGACGAGCACACGGGCCACTCGCTGCTGGGAGCGGCCCAGGGTTTGGCCAACTCCGATTCGATCCTGAATATTCAGACCGATGGCAAGACGTATTTGTCGAGCGGCGTAACGGTCGGCGGTAGTACGACCTTGGGCCTGGTGCGCAGCTTCGCGCAGCCGGTTACGGTTAACGTCGATCTGGCCGGAAAGGCCGGTTCAACGGTCACGCTGTATTTCGACTTGCTCGGCTTCGGGACGCAAAGCAGCCAGGTGGTCATCGACAACGTCACGCTGTTGGGAGTCGAAGCGCCGCCGTTTGTCAGCCTGAGCCTCGACCCAAGCTTTGACACCGGCATCGCCGGCGACCACCTGACCAGGCTGGCGAGCGTCGATCTGGTCGGCCTCGCCAACCTCGGCCAGACCGTCTTGCTGGACCGCGACGGCGACGGCTTCGACGACGGCACGGCGACAGCTGGCGCAGGCGGTGCATTCCGCTTCCCGGGCGTCGGCCTGGCCGCGGGCAGCAACGCCTTCCGCGTCCAAACCACGAATTCCCAAGGTTCGGCCACGGCCGAGCTGACGGTGCTACTCGACGCGCAGCCGCCGAGCGGAGCGTGGGCGAATGCGCCGGCCGGCGGCCTGACGAACGTTGCCCCCGGCTACATCGACATCCAGTGGACCGATCCTGGCGTGGCCGGGCTGGACGAGACGACCTTTGGCATAACCGACATCGCGATCACCGGCGTCAGCGTGGACCGCATCCAGAATCTGACCGGCGGGTTGGTGCGGTATTTCTACAACGACGACGCTCAGACGCTGACCAGCGGCTCGATCGAAGTGCAACGCGTGGCGGGCGCGATCGCCGATCTGGCCGGGAACACCAGCGCCGCGGGCAGCGAGTCGTTCGTGCTCGACGCGCTACCGCCGATCGGCGCGCTTGCCGCGCCGGCCAGCGGCGCCACCGTCACCCAGATTCCGGCTTACATCGACATTCAGTGGACCGACGCAGGGCCGGCGGGACTGGATGTCAGCAGCTTCGGCGTTTCCGATATTCAAGTATCGGGGATTACCGTCGATCACACGACGCACCTGGGCAACGGACTGGTCCGCTACTGGATCATCGACGACGGGGCTCCCGAAGCCAACGGAGCGATTCAGGTGCAGTGGCCCGCCGGCGCGGTCCGCGATCTGGCGGGCAACGACAGTACGGCTGGCGGCGCTTCGTTCACCTTGCAGCCGCCGAGCGCCGAGCCGCTGCGGGTCATCGAAGTCCGCGTGAACGACGGCGCGAGCCTGCAGCGCTCGAACGTCGAGACGCTCTCGGTTCGCTTCAACCGGGCGACGAACCTGCCCGATCTGATCGGCAGCACCACGCCCGGGAATATGGTCAACGACGCGGTGAAGCTCTACGGCGCGGCCCAGATTCCGCTGACCGCGGCCCGTTTCAGCTACGACTCGGCGACCTTCACCCTGACGATCGACCTCACGACCGACGGCTACGGCGGCTCGCGCCGCACCCTGCTGGCCGACGCTCGGCATCAGCTCCGGCTGGACACCACCAAGATTGTCTCCATCCAGGGAGTCAACTTGACGGACGACGACCTCATTCCGACCGATTTGATCCGGAGGTCCGACTTCCATCGGCTAGAGGCTGATTTCGACGGCGATACCGATGTCGATCTTTACGATCGGGACCTGCTCTTCCAGCACTACGGGACACTGCCAGGCCAGTCGGGCTACGATCCGGCGTACGATCTCACTGCCGATGGCATCGTCGATCTCCAGGATTATGGCCGCTGGAAAAAGCAATACGGTAAACGGGTTTAGAACGTCGCGGGTCACTATCCATTTGATTGCAATACTCGTGGCTTCCATTTAGGATGGCACACGGTCAGAAATATCGAGAGGCCGACTGTGAATTCTCCCTCACGACTTATCGCCTGCGTCATATCGGTGAGCCTGCTCGCGAGCAGCGCTTCCGCAGCGATCATGGAAATCGGAGATGCCGGCGCGTTGCCCGCCGCGGCCTATTCGACCGGGACCGGCCCTTTGGACAGCATATTTGGCCATCTTGATCCAGGTCACGACGTTGACCTGTACGCGATCGAAATCACTAATGTGGATTTGTTTTCGGCCACCACAGTCACACTAGGCACTGATGTCAACTTGGACACTCAATTGTTTCTGTTCAAACTCGATGGATCGGGCGTAGTCGCCAACGACGACGATGTTCTCATCCAATCGACGATTCCTCCAGGCTATGTCTTAACTCCCGGTCTGTATTTTCTGGCCATTGCAGAGTTTCCAGACAAACCTGTTGGGGCGAGCGGCGCGATCTTTCCTTTCAGCTTTGACACCGTCACAGCAACGGGAACCGATCCCGTCACCGGCTGGTCCCCGCTAGGTCCCGACAATGAACCACTACCAGGTCCCTTGTTGGGCGGCAACTATCAGATCAATTTGCAAGGCGCCGTGGGCGCGCAGATCGCCCAAGCGGTGCCCGAACCATCTTCCCTGGCGGTCCTGGCGGGGTTGCTGTTGACGCCTGTTGGAGTCCGATTTGTACGCCGCCGTGAGGCTGCGCGTTGAGACCGTATTTGAACATCGTTTGTCGAAGCTCCTGCTGAGCCCGCGGTTTGGCTCGGCGGGAGCCCCGCCCTTCAATTTCCCGACAGCCTGTTACCTCTAACCGCGGACCAGCTCGCGCCGCTGAGACAGCTTCCCGACGTGCGGCGGCTGCACCTCACGGATTGTGACATCGGCGACGAACACCTGCTGCATCTCGCGCCGCTGGGAAAGTTGATGGAGTTGGGCCTGAGCAAGAACCACGTGACCGACGCCGGTCTGGCCCAATTTGCGGGACTGACCCAGCTCCGGACTGCCTCGCTCACTAAAAATCAGATCGGCGACGCCGGACTGGCGCACTTGGCCGGCATGACCGGGCTCAAGCAGCTTTTTTTTGCAGGATAATCCCGTCACGGACGAAGGACTTGTGCATCTCGGCAAGATCGAATCGCTGGAAATGCTCGGCCTCGCGGGCACGCAAATTACCGACGCCGGGCTGCCTCGCCTCGCAAATTTGAAGAACCTGAAATACTTGGGTCTCACGCGGACCAAGATCACGCGTTTGGCGTCTGCCGCGCTGCAGCGCGAGTTGCCGGGCTGCGAATTGGAGGGGTTTCCGCCTTCCACCGGGCCGTAAATTGCAAGGCCGCGCCGCCGCGACTACCCTGGATTTTGCTTCTCGTGAAAGAACCGGCCGCTGGGGGCGGTATGAAAGACGGTTCCAGCTCTAGCGCCCACGATCCGCTGGCGACGCGGCCGAGTCTGCTGTTGCGCCTCCGCGATCCGCGCAACGACCGGGCCTGGAGCGAATTTGCAGCGATTTATCTGCCGCTCATTTCCCGTTGCGCGCAGCTACGTGGCTTACAGGACGCCGATGCGGCCGACCTGACCCAGGAGGTGCTCCGCAGTGTTAACAACTCGATCGGCAAGTTCGACTACGACGGAGCGAAAGGAGCATTTCGCGGCTGGGTGATCACCGTCGCCAAGTCGAAGCTCAGCGACCTGATGCAGCGACGCTCGCGGCAGCCGGTGGGCAGCGGCGATTCGGCGCTCCAGAAGTGGCTTGATCGCCAATCGGACGGCAGCGACGACGAGGCGGCATTCATCGAACGGGAGTATCGGCAGTGCGTGTTCGAGGCAGCCGCTCGGCAAGTCCGCGGGCAATTCGCAGAATCCACCTGGCAAGCCTTTTGGCTGACGCACGTCGAGCTGAGCGATACGAAGGAAGTGGCGGAGCAGTTGGGACTGACGGCCGGCGCCGTGTATATTGCCCGCAGCCGGGTGCTGGCGGCACTGAAGGAATGCATCGCCGGGCTGACCGGGCCGGGCAATGAATGATGGCCGCTCGAGTCACCGCGACTTTGTGAGGATGGCAGTCGATGGACCTTCCGAACCAGATTGCCGCTGCGGCATGCCGGGAGTCGAGCCGCTTGACAGAGCTGCTCGCCGGCCGGCTCAACGCGCAGGCCGAACAAACCGTCGCCAACCATCTCGCCCAGTGCGCTGCCTGTCAGCAGGAGTACGAACGACTAGCCGCGGAGCTGCTGGGCGGCCGGCCAGCCGCGGCCAGCCTCGACCGACCGTCGCCGACTTCCATTCTGCGGGGTGATACGCACATCGGCTCGCAAGACACGCACCCTGAGTTGGAAGGATCCCCCGCCGGCCATCTCCCATTGCCCGAGCGGATCGGCCCCTACCGCATCCTCCGCCTGGTCGGCGCCGGCGGCATGGGCCGCGTCTATGAGGCAGAGGACGAGCGGCTGCGGCGGACCGTCGCGGTCAAAGTGCTCGCACCGCACCTGGTCGCCGATCTGGCTGCGCGCGAGCGGATGCTCCGCGAGGCGCAGGCTGCTGCGGCTCTGTCACACGACCACATCGTGACGTTGCATGGCATCGAGGAGTTTGGCGGCCAACCGTGTCTGGTCATGCAATTCATCCAGGGCGAGTCGCTTCAGCAGCGGCTGAGCCGCGGGCAGCCGATCAGCGTGGCGGAGATCGTGCGAATCGGCCGCGAGATTTCATCGGCGCTGGCCGCGGCACATGATCGCGGACTGATTCATCGAGACATCAAGCCGGCGAATATCCTGATCGAGGGACTGACGGGAAGAGCGCGGATCACCGATTTCGGCCTGGTGCGGGTCGCGGAGCGGGCCGGCGACAAGTCCGGCCTCACGCAGTGGGGTATGGTCGCGGGCACGCCGGCCTACATGGCCCCGGAGCAGGCTCGGGGCGGGCCGATTGACGCCAGCGCGGACCTGTTTGCGTTGGGCGGAGTGCTCTACGCGCTGGCAACGGGCCAGCCGCCGCGCAGCGGCACGACTTCACAAGTCGCCTTGCAGGCTGCGACTCAGCCGCTGAAGGTCGCGTGGCCGGCCACGCGCCGCGACGTTCCGCAGTGGCTGAAAAAGGTGATCGAAAAGCTGTTGGCGCCCACCGCAGAACAGCGATTTGCTTCGGCCGCCGACGTGCAATGGGCTTTGGAGCGTGGCGCCCAGGGCGATGGACTGCGCAGTCGGCCAGTGCTCGTCGGTCTGGCGATTGCCGGCGTCGCCGCGGCATTATTGATCGGCGCCTTCATCGCCCGCGACCGCATTTTCCCAAGCTCGGTCCCCAGCGCAACGAGCGCCGCACCCGCAGTCAGTGTGCCGACCAGCCCGTCAGCGCCCGCCGTCGATCTGATTGCGTGGAAAGACGGCCTGCGCCGGGCCGAGCAGCGCTTGATGACGCGCGACTATGTCGCCGTGGAAGCGGCCGCCGAGGAGCTAATCGCGCTCGACCCGCGGCAGGCCGACGGCTATTACTACCGCGGCCTGGCCCGCTCGATGCAGGATAAGCTGCCGGCTGCCCGCGGGGACTTGCAGCGGGCCGTGGAGCTTATGCCCGACCACACGCAAGCCCTGGCCGAGCTCGTGGATATCCTGGTTCAGGGACCGCCGGGGCTGCGCGATCCGGCAGCCGCCATACCGCTGGCCCAAAGGGCGGTTGAAATCGACAGCAGGCTCTCCGGCGTCCAACTGCGGTTAGGCGCGGCATTGCTCCGCGTCGGCCGCGAAGAGGCGGCGGCGAGTGTATTGACGGCATCGAGCATGCAGAGCACGCGAGGCCCTTCGGCGTATCACCACGTGCTGCTGGCGCAGTGTTTTGCGAGGCGCGGCGACCTGGATGCGGCCGTCGAGCATTTTCGCCAGGGAGACGACCTGTGGATGCGCGACGGCGCCACGCTCCATCAGCGGCTACGCAACACCTTTTTTGAATGGCGGACCGAAGCTGCCAAGCTGCTGGCCGCCGCTGGCAGGCCCTTGCCCGCCCTCCGCGGAACCGCCCAGGCTACTGCCCCGGCGAACGAAAAGACGCGCAACCCCGCGGCGGCGCCGCCAGGCCCCGGGAGCGCCCCGGATGTGCGCGCCCTCGATCAACGGCTGCAAACCAATCCGAGCGACGTGACCGCGTTGAGATCGCGTTCAACGATACTGCGCGTGTCTGGCCGCTTTCAAGACGCGCTAGCCGATGCCCAGCGAGTCGTGGACTTGGCGCCGCAGGATTACAATAGCTGGTGCACGCGCGGCATGGTCTATGAGCGCCTCGGAAATCATGCTCAAGCCTTAGCCGACTATCGGACGGCGTTGAAGTGGGGGTCGCGAAGTCCGGCGGCGTTGCGGCTGGCGGCCACCATGTTGGCGCTCGGTCCGACTGAGTTGCAGGATTTCGACGAGAGTTTGCAACTCGCCAAAAACCTCTGCGAAGCGTCGCCGCGGGACCACCGGGGTCCGCTTCTGGTAGGGATCGTCGCCTATCGTCGCGGCGACTATCCGGAGGCCATGAAATCCCTGGAGCAATCATGCCGGCTCAAGCGCAGTCTCGATGCGCCGCTTCCTCAATTGTTTCTGGCGATGGCCCAGCAGCGCGCCGGCCAGCGCGAGGCTGCCAGGGGCACTTATGATTCCGAGCGGGCCTGGTTCGACAATCCCAATGAGTCGTGGATCACCGAGCAGCTCGCACTCGCTCTCCAGGTGCGGCAGGAGGCTCAGGAAGTGCTGGGCTTGACGGAGGCCGAGCGTCCGAAAAACTCTGCTGAGGTGAAAGACCTTCCTGACCGCACCAGTAAGTAAGACGAACTCCTGTTGCTTTTCCAAAGATGCGGATTGGTTCGCGCGGCCGGCACGCTCTACGAGTCGGCCTACCTCGCGGGGCTTGGGCAGCATGCCCAGCGGGAGCGGGAACTGCAGCAGCGGGACATGCAGCAGGAGCAGATTGCCGCGAGCGAGCGCTCCCAAGCCCGTGGCTTGATGGCGATCTCGCGTCGCAGGCTTGCGAGTCAGTCCTTAAGTTTGCCGGCGATCGCGGTGAATTGCGCCAGGGCGGTTTCGAGGTCGTCGGCGATTTCTTGGGCGAGGATGTCGGGGTCGGGGAGGTCGTCGGAGTCTTCGAGGCTTTTGTCTTTGAGCCAGAAGATGTCGAGGTTGACCTTGTCGCGCTTCATCAACTCGGCCAAGTCGAATGAGCGCCAGCGGCCGTCCTCGTTCTTGTCGGCGTCCCAGTTCGGCTTGCGGCTGTGGCGTTTGCTGGGTTTGTAGCAGGCGACGAACTCGTCCAGGTCGGACCGCTTCAGGGGGTTGGTCTTCTGCGTGAAGTGCATGTTCGTGCGCAGGTCATAGACCCAGAGCTTGCTCGTCCAGGGCTTTTCCTGGGCGGGCTTGGCATCGAAGAAGAGGACGTTGGCCTTGACGCCCTGGGCGTAGAAGATGCCGGTGGGCAGGCGCAGGAGGGTGTGTACGTCGCACTGCGCCAGCAGGTTGCGGCGGACGGTCTCGCCGGCGCCGCCCTCGAAGAGCACGTTGTCGGGCACGACGATGGCGCAGCGGCCGTTGATCTTGAGCAGCGTCTTGACGTGCTGCACGAAGTTGAGCTGTTTTGTTCTTGGTCGCGGTCCAGAAGTCCTGCCGCTCGTAGGCGTGCTCTTCTTTTTCCAGGTCGCCCTCCTCGTTGACGATGGCGATGCTGCTCTTCTTGCCGAACGGCGGGTTGGTGACGACGACGCTGAACCGCTCGCCCGGATCGCCGGCCAGGCTGTCGATGCCCGACTTGATCGGGCAAGTAGAAGTGGCATCCTGCCGCTTCTCGATGCTGCTGGAAGCCGCATCTACACCACCGTCGATGCCGTGCAGGTAGAGGTTCATGATGCAGAGGCGGGCCATGTTGGGCACCAGCTCCCAGCCCTTCACGAACTTCGTTCGCAGGTGCTTCTTCTGGTCCTTGTCCAGCTCCTTGCCAAAATGCTCGACGACGTAGCTGTAGGCCGCCAGCAGGAAGCCGCCGGTTCCTGCGCCCGGATCGCAGACCGTGTCGTCGGGCCCGTTGGTGAGGGCGAGGCTCCCGCCTAGCCAGCGCTGCCAAAACCCAGTGAGCAGGCCCTAACCGGGTGGTTGAGTATTAACGCTTAGCGGCTTTTTGGCGCTAATAACTTGCTCCACTGCTTCCCCAACTCCTTTCCAATACAACACTTATGTCGCCAACCCGCTCCGCCTTGCTGCATTCGAGATAGTAGTAGAAGCGCCGACCAGGGCCGGTGAGCAGGTCTCGTACGCACGCGATTTGGCCCCGCTGCTGAACTCTGGTTCCCAGGCTCCAGCCTGGGAACCCACCTCCCCACGTCGCGGATCAACGCGGCCCTTCCATTCACCATGAAGCCCCGTTGCAATCTATGCGCGCATAACCTGCAAATTTTTCTGCGGGCGGTTTCTTGCCGCAAGTGCTGATTCAGGAAAGACTTGCGTCCCAAAATGCCCGCCAGGCGTTATGCGCATTATGCGCGCTGGCCGCTCGGCCACTCCAAGCCGACTTCACGACAACCGGGTTGCCAAAGATCCAGCGGAAAAAAGCCGCCCGCCAAGCGGCAGCATCTGCCAATACCATAGATGCGCGACAAGCACGTATTATTCCGTTCACTAAATAGTTTTCCACTCTTGGCACAAAAACGCCCAGGCCCACTTTCGGATTTGAGTGAACGACCAAAGTCCCACGCCGGGCGAATTCCAACGGCGCTTCACCGTAGCCAACGATGACGAACAAGTCGCCACTCCGGGGAACTCGGTATAATCGCGCAACCTGGTCATCTGCTGACCGGTTGGATTCGCTCCGTCGGGCAACTGATTATGGCCGCGGTTCCACTTGTTCCCAGCCCATTGTCAACGGGAGCAGCGGGCACATTCTTCGAACAGAACGTCGGTGCCGGCTTGCTGTCGTTGCTGCTTGTGCGCGGTATTTGTCCCGTACTCTTTCGCTGCCAAGTGACGGAGGTCCATTTTCAGACCGCGCACCTTGGTTGGAGTACGGAGGACTTCTTAGTTTTTGCTGAAGACGCAAAGAGCGACAGCCATCGTCTAGCCGGGCAAGTCAAACGCTCATTCTCGATAAGTCACGCAGAACCGGAGTGCCAAAAGACGTTTGTGAATTTCTGGAAGGATTTTCGGGGTCATCCGACTAAAGCGTACTTGGCTTCGTGGAGTTGATAGAGCTTGAGGGTGAAGAATTCACCGTCGCGAAGACCGTAGTGTTGGCGGTTCATGGTTTTGATCTT
>Ga0184625_10000480_pt1 | contig 15163 bp, 12 predicted proteins | sample PLM3_30_b1_FD_133151 | JGI IMG/M metagenome (GOLD analysis project Ga0184625, IMG submission 133151) | Groundwater sediment microbial communities from an aquifer in East River, Colorado, USA - PLM3_30_b1 | ecosystem: Environmental > Terrestrial > Soil > Riparian zone | place: USA: East River... | reverse complement strand
GCCCGACTCGGAGTTCGTCTACCGCCCGCTGGCCGTCGCCGAGCCGTTCGACCAAGGGGAAGCCCGAAGGTTCCCGCTCGGGCGGCTCGTCGAGCTGGCCGGCGGCCGGTTGACGGCCGGGACGGTCGCGAGTTTCGACCTCGACGACCGGCGCGTCAAGACCGCCGACGGCGGGGAGCTCGAATGGGACGTGCTGCTCATCACGCTCGGCGCCCGGATGCAGGAGGGCGTTCCGGGCGGACTGACGTTCCGGGGCCTCGAAGATCGCGCCGCGCTGAGAGAGCTCGTGGACGACGCCGCAGCGGGTCGGTTGCGTTCGCTCACCTTCGCCCTGCCGACGCTTGCCGCCTGGCCGCTCCCGCTCTACGAGCTGGCCCTGATGACGAAGATCCGGCTCCAGGACACCGGTGCGACGACGGTGCGCGTCGACCTCGTCACCCCCGAGAGTCAACCGCTCGGCCTCTTTGGCCCTGAAGCCTCTGCGTCCATCAAGAGCCTCCTCGAGACACGTGGGATCGGCCTGCATACCGAGACGACGCCCGTGGTCTTCCGGAACGGTGCGCTCCTCGTCGTTCCGGGGCGGGCGATTCGAACCGACCAAGTGATCTCGCTCCCGGTGCCGGAAGGCCGGCTGATCCCGGGGATGCCGGATGCCGGACGGGGGTTCGTGCAGACGGATCAATATGGACGCGTCGAAGGACGCGAGGACGTCTTCGCGGCCGGCGACATCACGACGTTTCCGCTCAAGCAAGGCGGTATCGCCACGCAGCAAGCGGACGCGGCCGCGGCGTCGATCGCGGCCCTCGCCGGTGCTCCGGTCCGGCCCCGTCCCTTCCGGCCTGTGCTGCGCGGGCTCCTGCTCACCGGGCTGAGCCCGCGATTCATGTCGGCGAGCCTGCTCGACGACTCCTCCGAGGTCGACACCGAGCCCTTGTGGTGGCCGCCAGCCAAGATCGTCGGCCGCTATCTCGCGCCGTTCCTCGCCGAGCACATCGGGCTCTCCGCGGAGCCGCCGCCCGGCGCGCTCGCCGCAAGCCCGGTGCAGGTCGACGTCGAGCTCGAGTGGGATCACGGCGACTGGGTCCCGGCTCGGTAGTAAGCCGCACCGAAGAGCCGCGCGGACGCTGATGGCGGCGCAATCGAGCGCCGCGACGCTATGGGCATGGAACCTCGCATCTGCCAACTCGACTACGCGGCCGGGCAAACACGACGCTGCCCTGGCGACACGTGCCCCTACTGGGTCGACGACGAGTGCGCCGTCGGCAGCCACTGGGCCGCGTTCGCGGACAACCGGGAGCTCATGGAGCTGTTGCTCGACCTACGGGAGCGGCTCGCCCGCCGCGATCCGCGTCGCGCGCTTCGCCAGTTCCACCCGCCCGGCCTCGCGTAGGCGAAACGAGAGGAGGGACGATGAAGGCGCTCGTCTACCACGGGCCCGGGCAGCGGGCCTGGGAAACTGTCCCCGACCCGGGGATTCAAGAGACGACGGACGCGATCGTCAGGATCGACACCTCGACGATCTGCGGCACGGATCTGCACATCCTCAAGGGCGACGTCCCGACGGTCGAGCCGGGCCGAATCCTCGGCCACGAGGCCGTCGGCACGGTCGTCGAGACCGGGCAGGCGGTGACAACGCTTGCGCCCGGCGACCGCGTGCTCGTCTCCTGCATCTCGTCCTGCGGACGCTGTCGGTTCTGCAAGGAGGGCCGCTACGGCCTCTGCATGGGTGGCGGCGGTTGGATCTTCGGCCACCTGATCGACGGTCTGCAGGCGGAGCTCGCGAGGGTGCCGTTCGCGGACACGTCCGTCCACAAGCTCCCGCCCGAGCTGACTGACGAGCAGGTGGTGTTCCTGGCGGACATCCTCCCGACGGCCTACGAGGTCGGGGTCCTCTCCGGCCGCGTCGAGCCCGGCGACACCGTCGCGATCGTCGGCGCAGGGCCGATCGGCCTCGCCGCGGTAATGACGGCGAAACTGCTCTCGCCGGGACGCATCGTCGTGCTGGACGTCGCCGACGCGCGGCTCGAGAAGGCGCGAGAGTTCGGGGCCGACGTCACGATCAACAACGGCCGCACGGATCCAATCGCGGAGGTCATGGAGCTCACCGAGGGCCTCGGGGCCGACGTCGCGATCGAAGCAGTCGGCGTACCGGAGACCTTTGAGCTCTGCACCGAGCTCATCCGTCCGGGAGGGCGCGTCGCGAACGTGGGCGTTCACGGGCATCCTGCGACCCTCCACCTCGAGCGGCTCTGGATCCGGGATGTCACCATCACGACCGGACTGGTCGACACATTCACCACACCGAAGCTCCTGCGACTCGTCGCCGAGGGACGGCTCGACCCGATTCCCTTCGCGACACACCGCTTCGAGCTCCATGAAATGACCGAGGCCTACGACACCTTCGCCGACGCCGCGGCCACGAATGCGCTTAAGGTTGTGCTCAACGCACATCCGGCCCACCTCCCCGTCGGCGAGGAAGCGGTTGCGGCAACCGCCTAGCACGCCTCTCGGCAACACGTCGAGCGCGTCTGCGGACGCGCTCGACGTGCTGCTCCGTGACGGGACGACGCTGCGGCTCCGGGCGCCTACGCCTGCCGACTCCGAGCCGCTTGTCGAGTTCTTCGACGGTCTTTCGGAGCAAAGCGCCTACTACCGCTTCCACGGCTTTCCGACCGTGTCCGAGCAGCTCGTGGCGCCGTTCTTGCAGCCGGACTGGCACGAGCAGGGCCACCTGCTCGGCGAGCTCGGCGGACGGGTGATCGCGCTGGCCAGCTATGTCCGCCTGCGCGACCCGACGGCGGCGGAGTGCGCGTTCGTCGTGGCCGACGACTTTCAGCGGCGTGGGATCGGCACGCGCCTACTCGAGCGGCTCGCAGAGCGCGCCGCGGCGGTCGGGATCGAACGCTTCGTCGCTCAAGTCCTGCCCGAGAACAACCAGATGCTCGGCGTCTTCCAGGCGGTGGGTTTCGAGAGCACGCGCAGGCTGGAGGGCGGAACGGTCGAGGTCGAGTTCCGCATCGAGGCGACCGAGACGTACCTGGGCCGTGTCGACGAGCGTGACCACCTCGCGGCGGTCGCATCGCTCAGGCCGTTCTTCGCGCCCGCGAGCGTGGCCGTGCTCGGCGCATCCCGGCGGCGGGAGTCGATCGGCGGCCTGCTCTTCCGGAACATCATCGCGGGGGAGTTCGAGGGCGTCGCCCACCCGGTGAACCCGGCCGGCGACGCCGTCGCGGCTGTCCGAGGCTACGGCTCGGTGGCCGAGCTCCCCCAAGCGCCAGATCTGGGGGTCGTCTGCGTTCCGGCGCAGCATGTGCTCGCGAGCGTCGAGGATGCGCTGCGCCGCGGCACCCGCGCGATCTGCGTGATCTCGGCCGGGTTCGCGGAGGTCGGAGAGGAGGGCAGGCAGCGCCAGAACGAGCTGCTCGCGCTGGTCCGAGCACACGGCGGACGCCTCGTCGGGCCCAACTGCCTCGGAATCGCCGTCTCGGCGCCACGGCTCAACGCGACGTTCGGGCCGCGCGCGCTTCCATCCGGCCCGGTCGCGTTCTCCTCCCAGAGCGGCGCGCTCGGCCTGGCGCTGCTCGAGAAAGCGGAGGAGCGCGGGATCGGCCTCTCCGCCTTCGTGTCGATCGGAAACAAGGCGGACGTTTCCTCCAACGACCTCCTCGAGTACTGGGAGGACGATCCCGGCACCGGGCTCATCGCGCTCTACCTCGAGTCGTTCGGCAACCCGCGCCGCTTCGGCCGCATCGCCCGGCGCGTCGCCCGGAAGAAACCGATCCTCGCAATGAAGAGCGGGACGACGACGACCGGCGCGCGGGCGGCGAGCTCTCACACCGCGGCGCTGGCCGGCTCGGAGGCCGCCGTCGACGCGCTCTTCCATCAGGCTGGCGTGATTCGGGCCCGCACGCTCGAGGAGCTGATCGACGCGGCCGCGCTCCTTGCCTCGCAGCCGCTTCCCGCTGGAAGGCGAGTCGGCGTGATCACGAACGCGGGCGGGCTCGGGATTCTCTGCGCCGACGCCTGCGAGGCGGCCGGCCTGGAGCTGCCGGCGCTCGCACCTGAGACGGAGGCAGCGCTGCAGCCGGTCCTGCCGGCCGAGGCCAGCGTTGCCAACCCGATCGACATGCTCGGATCGGCGACCGGCGCCACATACGAGCGCGTCCTGCCGATCGTGCTGGCGGATCCCGGCCTCGACGCCGTCATCGTCCTATTTGTCCCGCCGGTGGTCGCGGGAGCGGACGAGGTGGCGCTTGCCGTCGGTCGCGCGTCATCCGACACGAAGGGAAAGCCGGTCCTGACCTCGATCATTGCCGAGGGCGACCCGCCGACGGCGCCGGGCCTCACGAACTTCGCGTATCCCGAGTCGGCGGCGCGCACCCTCGGCATCGCAGCGGCCCGCGCGGAGTGGCTCCGGCGGCCGGCCGGGTCGGTGCCGCCGCTCGACGGCGTCGAAACGGCGCGAGCGCGCGGGGTGATCACAGACGCTCTGGCGTCCGGCGAGGATCTCTGGCTGCGTCCCGACCAGGTGCGGAAGCTGCTTCAGGCCTACGGAATCCCGGTCGTCCCCGAGCGGAGCGCGGCGACGCCCGACGAGGCCGCCGAGGCGGCAGCCGAGCTCGGTTTGCCCGCGGTCGTCAAGAGCGCCGAGCCCGGCGCCCACAAGACGGAGACCGGTGGAATCGCGCTCGGGCTCGCAACGACGGACGAGGTTCGCGAGGCTGCCGAGCGCATCGGGCCGCCGCTCATCGTCCAGCCCATGCTCGAGGGGAGCGCCGAGCTCCTCGCCGGCGTCGTCCAGGACCCGGTGTTCGGGCCACTTGTCGCCTTCGGCCCGGGAGGGGTCTTCGCGGAGTTGATCGGACAGGCCGAGTTCCGCATCGCGCCGCTCACCGACGTGGACGCCAATGAGCTGGTGCAGGGCGGCAAGGCAGGCGAGCTCGTGCGCGGCTTCCGCGGCAAGCCCGCGGCGGACAAGCAGGCGCTCACCGACTTGCTCCACCGCCTCTCCCGCCTCGGCGAGGAGCTCCGCGAGGTCGCCGAGCTCGATCTGAATCCGGTGATCGCCTCGCCCGACGGCTGCGTCGCGGTCGACGCGCGCATCCGCGTGCGGCGCGCGGAGGCAGCGCCGCGCACGAAGACCTGGTAGCGGGTTTCCCGCACCGCATACCGGGGCGTCCCTGATTCGCTCCGTTCACGCCGCCGCCAGGATCGAGGCGAGAAGGAGGTTCGAAATGCTCGACTTCACGCAAGGCTCGACATGGTTTACAGCGGGGCTCTCCACGACCCTCGTTCTTGTCTTGTTGATGCTCGTCTTCGTGTTCTTCGCTCGGAGAGCCGAGCACCGATGACTGTCAAGGCGCCGGCCGGGCTCGAGGTCTTCAACCGTATCGTCTGCGGCGTCGACGGCACGTCGGAGGCCCTCGAGGCCGCCCGGCAGGCCGAGCGCCTGCGCTCGCCGGAGGGCCTCCTCCGGCTCGCCGCAGTCACCGAGGTCGACACTGCGGTTCACGCGGGATTCGCCATGAGCCGTGTGCTCGAGGAGCTCGACACCACGGCGCGCGCCGGGTTACAACGCGCGGCCGACGAGGTGAGCCCCACGAGCAGCCGCCTTTTTGCCGGCGAGCCCGCGCAATGTTTGCTCGACGAGATCGAGCAAACCGACTCGACACTCGTCGCCGTCGGCCCGCGCGGCCACAGCCGGGCGGCCGGAGTGCTCCTCGGCGGCGTTGCAGCCACCCTGCTTCACAAGGCGCCCTGCTCGGTGCTGCTGGCCCGGCCGCCCCAGTTCGGCGAGTTCCCGTCCAGCATCGTCGTCGGCGTCGACGGCTCTCCGGAGTCGCTCGCCGCTGCTGTCGCTGCCAAGGGGATCGCCGAGCGGTTCGGCTCGGAGTATCTGCTCATCGCAGCGACCGGCGGCAAAGGCATCGATCTCGCCCCGATTGAGGCGCTTTCGCCCTTCGTGACCGATCCCGGCCGTCCGGCCGAAGTCCTGACTGACCTGTCGAAGGAAGCCGACCTGCTCGTCGTGGGAAGCCGCGGCGTGCACGGGGTCAGGGCGCTGGGAAGCGTCAGTGAACGAGTCGGTCACCGAGCCTCGAGCTCGGTGCTCGTCGTCCGGGAAAGGAGGAAGCCATGAGCACAACAGCCGACCACTCCGTTAGCGCACAGAACCCGCGGGCCTCGATCTTCGCGAAGGTCCTGGTCGGAATCGACGATTCGCCCGAGTCCCTGGAGGCGGCTAGACAGGCCGCGATCCTGGCAACGGGTCGTGTGACCCTGCTGGCCGCGTTCGACCTTACGAACGCAGTCTTCGGCGGAGGCATGTCAGGCCCCGCCTACGTCGACGAGGAGCCGCTTCGAGAGCACGTAGAGGAGTCGCTCGAGCGGGTCAAGCAGGAGCTCACTCCGGTCGTGCCGGTCGCAAAGATCGGTCGTGGACGAGCGTGGGAGGTAATGCTCGACGAGATCGCGGACGAGCACCACACACTCGTTGCGGTCGGGTCGCACGGCGCGGGCCGTGCCAAGGGCATCGTGATCGGCTCGACGGCAACCGAACTCGTCCACAAGGCACCGTGTTCCGTGCTCGTTGCGCGGACGCCGCTTAAGCAGTTCCCGAGCTCGATCGTGGTCGGGGTCGACGGCTCGAAGGAGTCGGCCGTCGCAGATGCCGTCGCCCGAGACATCGCCGAGCGGTTCGGCGCTCAGCTCGAGCGTCATGAGAACCTGCCGAAGCCCGTGGAGGGCCTCGTCGAGGCCGGGATGGAAGCTGATCTCCTCGTGGTCGGCAGTCGAGGGCTGCACGGGATCAAGGCGCTCGGCTCAGTCTCCGAGCGAGTCGCTCACGGCGCTCGCTGCTCCGTGTTGATCGTGCGCTAGTACGCTCGGGCCGTGGGCCCGATCCACGTTCGGGAAGTCGAACGCCGCTTGGCGGCTGGAAACGGCGGCTACGAGATCGTCCACGAATCACCCGGAATGGAGGTCGGCGTCTATGTCCTTGTCGCGCCTGAGCCGGATCGGCAGCAGCCGCACGACCGGGACGAGCTCTACGTCGTCCTCGACGGCCGCGGCACCCTCGAGATCGAGGACAGAACGGTCGATCTCAAGGAGGGGGAAGCCGCGTTCGTGCCGGCGGGCGCCGACCATCGCTTCGTCGGCTACGAAGGCCTGAGCGTGCTCGTGATCTTCGCCGGCGATCGCTCGTCGTCCGAAGCGCTATGAACGAAGGTTTCGAGGTCGGCCGGATCGCGGGCATCCGCATCGCGATCCACTGGAGCTGGCTCGTCGTCTTCGTGCTGATCACGTGGATGCTCGCCGACTCCGTCTTCCCCGAAGCGAACCCCGGCCTATCCGATGGCGCCTACATCGCGATGGCCCTCGCGGCGGCGGTGCTCTTTTTCACCTCGCTGCTGCTGCACGAGCTCGGTCACGCGCTCCAGGCCCGCCGGGAGGGCGTCGAGATCGACGGGATCTCCCTCTGGCTCTTCGGCGGCGTGGCGCGCTTCAAAGGCATGTTCCCGAGCGCCGGCGCGGAGTTCCGCATCGCGATCGCCGGTCCGCTCGTCTCGCTCGTCATCGGGCTGGTGTTCGTACTGGTCGCATGGGCGCTGCCGCTCCCCCGCGGGGTGGACGCCGTCGCCGCCTGGCTCGGGTTCATCAACCTCATCCTGCTTGCGTTCAACCTGATTCCGGCGCTGCCGCTGGACGGGGGCCGGGTGCTTCGATCGGCGCTGTGGGCGAGGTCGGGCGACCTCGCCTCGGCCACCCGGACCGCCAGTGTCGTCGCCCGCGGGTTCGCCTACCTGATGATCGCCGGAGGACTGGCCGAGCTCGTCTTCCTGAGATCCTACGGCGGCATCTGGCTCGCTTTCCTCGGCTGGTTCCTCTTACAGGCCGCCGGGGGCGAGGCGCGGGCGATCGCCACGAGGCAGGCGCTCGGCGGGCTGCGGGTCGGCGACATCATGGTGCGGAATCCAGCCACGGTCCGAGAGGACATGTCCCTGGGCGGGTTCATGGACGACGTCGTCTGGTCACGGCACTTCACGACCTACCCGGTGGTGGACGACGGACGTGCGGTCGGCCTCCTTCCGTTCCGCTGCGTCGCGGAGATCCCGCGCACCGAGTGGGATGAGCGCTCCGTCCGGGACTGCATGCTTCGCCTCGATCAGGTGCCGGTTGTGACGGCCGACGATCGCCTGGTCGACGTGCTCGACCGGCTCGGGGAGAGCGACCTGCGCCGCGCACTCGTCCTGGACGACGGGCGGCTCGTCGGCCTCCTATCGATCACCGACCTTATGCGGGCACTCGAGGTCGGCCGAGCCCGCAGCCGCGGCTAGCCGCCGCGCCACGACGACACCGGCGTCCCAACCTGGAGCGCGGCCCCCGGCCGGCAACTGCACCGACTCAAGGTCGATGCCGCTACGCCCGATGAGCCAGGAGATCAGCGAGTTCGAGTTCCACATCTCTCCCGCGCGAAGCTCGTCGCGGCCCCAGACCGGCGTGGGTGCCTTCGGTACTAGGTCAAGGACACGCTGCGCGAGGATTGCGTCGTCGGTCAGCCGCTGTGGGCTGTCGACGGCCTCCTCGACGTCTGGGATGACCCCGCCGGGCCAGCATCGGTTCTCGTAGCGGAAGACCCGCAGCGATCGAGCCCAACGGCTGCCGACCGGGCCTTCGGCGACGACGCCGCGGAGGGCCCCGTTTCCGTCAGGGATCGGCGCCATCTCGATCACGTACGTTTCCTCCGGCACGCTGACGGCGAGCGCGGAGTGGTAGAGGTCACTCGCCGGTCGCTTCTCGAACCGCGCCGCCAGCGCCTCGAAGATCCGTCCGTTCAGCCGCACCGAATGACCGCCGGCTCCCAGCGGGAGCCAGTAGAGGTCAACGCTCGCTTCCGATTGCGCACTCATATGTCGCGACAGTGACGCCGAGCCGCCTCGTTCGAATCGGACGAAAGGGCTGCCCGCCTGCGGAAAACCCGCAGCCGGTCTGCGGACGCGCTCGGAGTTGATCGGACGTCATGTCTACGACCATCAAGGGCAGATCCGACAAAGGAGCCTGCTCACGATGTCTGTCCACAGCTCTCCACTTCCGCGTCGCCGTCCCGAGACGAGCTCGGAGGCGCTGACGAAGGTTGCAGCACTGATTCTCGGCCTTCTCGCCGGCACGCTCGCGATTGTCGCCGTCCTGATGTGGGCCGATGCCCGACAGTCGCGGGACGACAGCTCGACGAGCGTGGCCGCCGCGACCGACGCGACGCACAACCACGCGACCGACCACAACACGGCTTTGCCGCTGAACAGCTTCGCCGGGGTCGTCCCGAGCAACGCGCAGGCCCTGGCCGAAGCGCACAACGCCTACGACGCGACGATGCCGCCGATTCCGGCGACCGACGTCGTCAAGGTGCACATGACCCTCAAGGACATGACGGTGCAGATAGCGCCCGGCGTCCGCTACAACACGTGGGCGTTCGACGGCCACGGCGCGCCCGGGCCGATCGTCCACGTTCGGCAAGGCCAGACCGTCGAGATGACGCTGACGAACGGCGCCGCGATCCCGCACTCGATCGACTTCCACGCCGCGCGCATCGCCCCGAACGTCGCGTTCAAGGACGTCATGCCCGGGCAGTCGCTGACCTTCCGGTTCAAAGCCAACGATCCGGGCATCTTCATGTACCACTGCGGAACCAAGCCGGTTCTCGCCCACATCGCGAATGGCATGTACGGCGCCATCGTCGTCGAGCCGAAGCAGGCGCTGCCGAAGGCCGACCGCGAGTACGTCCTCGTCGCGAGCGAGTGGTACCTCGACAGCGACGGGATCGACAAGCCCGCGAGCCTGAGCATGGCGAAGGCACGCGCGGTCATGCCGGACTGGACGACGTTCAACGGCTACGCGAACCAGTACGTGACGCACCCGCTGGTCTCCAAGCCCGGTGAGACAGTGCGCTTCTGGGTCGTCGCGGCCGGCCCGACGCTGGACACGAACTTCCACGTCGTCGGCACGATCCTCAACCGGGCCTGGGCCAACGGTGACATGACGCGCTTCCAGCGCAACGTGCAGACCGTGGCCGTCCCGGCCGGCGGAGGCGGGGTGTTCGACGTGAAGATCGACCAGCCGGGCCTCTACCCGTTCGTCTCGCACGCCTTCGCGCACGTCGATCTCGGACAGGTCGGCCTCCTAAAGGTCGGCAACGTGAAGGGCACGATGACGCACTGATGGCGCTCGTCCTGCATCCCCAACGCGAATCGGGGCTAGTGGTGGAAGCCGCTTGCTTCTGAGCCGTCGTGCAGCGGCGCGGACTGCTTCTGCAGACGCGGAAGCTGCCGCTCGATGTCACTGACGAGCAGGTTGGCCATGTCGTGCCCGAACCCCCGTTTGACGACGACGCGAAGAGCGGCGAGGTCGGTGCGGTTTTCGGGGAAGGTGTAGGCCGGGACGAGCCATCCCCGTTCGCGGAGCGCGTTCGACACGTCGAAGACCGTGAAGTTGTCGACCTCGTCAGAGAGGGTGAACGCGAAGACGGGCAGCTCGTCCCCCCGGGTGAGCAGCTCGAATGGGCCGAGCTGGGCGATCCGGTCCGCGAGCCCGGTCGCAACCTCTCTCGCATAGCCCTGCACCTTGCGGTACCCCTCGAACCCGAGCCGGAGGAAGTTGTAGTACTGCGCGACCACCTGGGCGCCTGGCCGCGAGAAGTTGAGCGCGAACGTCGGCATGTTGTCTCCGAGATAGTTGACCCAGAAGATCAGGTCTTCCGGCAGAGCGTCCGCGTCGCGCCAGACGATCCAGCCGACGCCCGGGTGGACGAGCCCGTACTTGTGGCCTGAGGCGTTGATCGAGGCCACGCGCGGAAGGCGAAAGTCCCACTCGAGCTCCTCGTCGATGAAGGGAGCGACGAACGCGCCCGAGGCTCCGTCGACGTGCACGGGGACGTCGACCCCGGTCCGTGCCTCGAGCTCGTCGAGCGCTGCGCAGATCTCCTGCACAGGCTCGTAGGAGCCGTCGAAGGTCGAGCCGAGAATCGCGACGACGCCGATGGTGTTCTCGTCGCAGAGCGCCACCGCTTCTTCGGCCGAGAGGTGAAAGCGCTCTCCCTCCATCGGCACGAGCCGCATCTCGACGTCCCAGTAGTTGGCGAACTTCTCCCAGCAGACCTGGACGTTGATCCCCATGACGAGGTTCGGGCGGTCCACTGCCTTGCCGGCCGCGGCGCGGCGCTTCTGCCAGCGGCGCTTGAGCGCCAGTCCGCCGAGCATCGCAGCCTCGCTCGAGCCGGTCGTCGAGCACCCCGTCGTCTGCTCGGCGTCGGAGGCATTCCAGAGGCGGCTGAGGGCGTTGACGCAACGCATCTCGAGCTCCGCGGTCTGGGGATATTCGTCCTTGTCGATCATGTTCTTGTCGAGGCACTCGGCCATCAGCCGCTCGGCTTGCGGCTCCATCCAGGTGGTGACGAAGGTCGCGAGGTTCATGCGTGCGTTGCCGTCGAGCATCAGCTCGTCGTGGATGATCTGGTAGGCGACGTCGGGCAGCATCTCGGCCTCCCGCAGCTCGTGACGCGGGATGCGCTCGGCCTCGAGCGTGAAGATCGGCGCGACGGCGAGATCGTTCGTGGGGGCTGCGGGACCTTTTGGATGCGCGAGTGTCATCCGGCGCGGTCTGCGCCCGCGAGATCGGTCGCCGGCGTGAACTCATGGAGCTCGTCCTGGCCCGGCTGGATCACCCCGTAGGACGATTCCGGTACCTCGTTCCAGGCGCCGGGGAGCTCGTCGCCGAGCGGCTCGGAGACGACGAGCCGCGACTCGTCGCTCAGCTCTCGAAGAAGCTCATTTTCTGGATACATGGCGCGCAGCGTGCGGACGTCCGTGCTGAAGAAGAGCGATCGGGACTGCCCCTCGCTCGAGTACCGGAACGCCCAGATGTCCTCGCCGTCGGTCGTCGCGATCGTCCCCTGGAACGGATGCTCGACGCCGTGCTTCCGGCCCACGGATTCGACTAGGCCGATCGCGCGCTCGACCGCGCTCGGCGGGTCCTCCTCGAGGCCGAAGGTCAACGCGAGGTGGAACAGCACCTCGGAGTCGGTCGTGCCTTCGATCTCCGGGTACAGCTCAGGGCTCACGGCCAGCACGAGGTCGCGCTTGACCGTCGTGAAGTCGCGAATCAGGCCGTTGTGCATCCACAGCCACCGTCCATGGCGGAAGGGATGACAGTTCGTCTGCTGGACCGGAGACCCGGTGGACGCGCGGATGTGCGCGAAGACCAGGCCCGAGGTGATGTGCCCCGAGACGTCGCGCAGGTTCCGGTCGTTCCAGGCGGGCTCGATGCTGTGGAAGACCGCCGGGGTTTCCCGGTTTCCATACCAGCCGACGCCGAACCCGTCTCCGTTCGTCTCCTCCGCCCCCATCTGCGAGTGCAGGCTCTGGACGACGAGCGAGTTCTTGGGCCCATAGAGCAACTCCTCGAGGAGGACCGGAGAGCCGGAGTATGCGAGCCAGCGGCACATGTCGACCCAGATGACTCTGGCGACACTTGGCCGTGAGTGCATCCTCCCAATCGGATGAGGCGACCGAATCCGCGCCCCGCGGGCTCGGATGCGATGGCTTGGCCATTGCGACGGCGCGGATCCCGCTGCGGACAACTACCGATGCGCCCATCCGTTGGCGGTCAGACGATGACGCGTATGGCGACCGTTCTCGCCGCACTCGACAACAGCCTTGCGGTGAACCCGGTCCTCGTGACCGCCCGAGCGCTCGCGCGCGTGCTCGGCGATCGCGTCGAGGCAATCCACGTCGTCGGCGAGGGAGCAGAAGCGGCCGAGGATGCGATTCTGGCTGCCGGAGTCCCGCTGCGACTCGACTCCGGACCGGTCGTGGAGCGCCTCGTCGAGGCCGGCCAGGCGGACGACGTCGCGGCCATGGTCATCGGCGCCCGAGGGACGCTGGGGTCAGGGCATGCGCTCGGCTCGACCGCGCTCGCCGTCGTCACGTCGCTGCCAACCCCGGTCGCGGTCGTTCCACCCGCAGCCAAGGTCGCGCCGCGGCTGCGGCGGGTGCTCGTGCCGCTCGAAGGGACGGCGTCGAGCTCAATGGCTCCTCGTTCGATCGTCGAGCTGGCAAGCGGCGCCGAGGTCGAGGTCGTCGTGCTCCACGTCGACGGGTCGGCTGAGGGTGACGAGCAATGGACCCGCGAGTTCCTCTCGCGGTTCTGTCCCTGGGGGCTGGGCAACGTGCGGCTCGAGCGGCGGGCGGGAAGCCGCGAAGAGCTCGTTCCGCTCGTCGCCGAACAGTCGCAGTCCGATTTGATCGTGCTCGGGTGGGCGCAACAGCTCTCGGACGGACGGGCGCCGGTCGTCCGGGCGACGCTCGAGCGCTCCACGGTTCCCGTGCTCTTGATACCTGTGTCGGTTGAAGGAGGAGCCGATGAACGAGCCTAGGACCACGCTGGAGACAACAGAGGGGCCGCTGGCGCCCGACGAGCTGCGCCTGCTCGACGCGTACTGGCGCGCCGCGAACTACCTGTCCGTCGGCCAGATCTACCTGCTCGCCAACCCGTTGCTGCGCGAGCCGCTCGAGCCGGAGCACGTGAAGCCGCGCCTGCTCGGCCACTTCGGGACGACGCCCGGCCTGAACCTCGTCTACGCGCACCTGAACCGCGCAATCCGCGCGCGCGACCTGAATGCGATCTATGTCACCGGGCCGGGCCACGGCGGGCCGGGGCTCGTCGCCAACGCCTATCTCGAAGGGACCTACTCGGAGATCTACGCCCGCGTCGGGCTCGACGAGGACGGGCTGCGAGAGCTCTTCCGGCAGTTCTCCTTCCCCGGCGGGATCCCGAGCCACGTCGCGCCCGAGACTCCCGGCTCGATCCACGAGGGCGGGGAGCTTGGCTACGCGCTCGCGCACGCCTACGGCGCCGCGTTCGACAACCCGGACCTGCTCGTGGCGTGCGTCGTCGGCGACGGCGAGGCCGAGACCGGGCCGCTCGCGACCAGCTGGCACTCGAACAAGTTTCTGAACCCGAAGACAGACGGCGCGGTCCTGCCGATCCTGCACCTGAACGGCTACAAGATCGCCAATCCGACAGTGCTGGCCCGGATCCCGGAAGAGGAGCTGGTCTCGCTCTTCGAGGGCTACGGCTACCGCCCGGTGCTCATCACCGGCGGCTTCGACGGCGAGCCGGCGGAGCACGTCCACCAGCGCTTCGCCGCCGGGCTGGACGAGGCGCTGGAGGAGATCGCCGCGATCCAGCGCCGGGCACGTGACGACGGCGAGACAGACCGCCCCCGCTGGCCGCTGATCATTCTGCGAACGCCCAAGGGCTGGACCTGTCCGCGGGAGCTCGACGGCGTGCCGGTCGAGGACAGCTGGCGCTCGCACCAGGTCCCGATGACCGACGTCCGCGAGAACCCGGCCCATCTTCGCGTGCTGGAGGAATGGATGCGGAGCTACCGCCCGGAGGAGCTCTTCGACGAGAGCGGAGCGCTCGTCCCGGACCTCGCCGCACTCCCACCAACGGGAGCGCGCCGGATGAGCGCGAATCCCCACGCGAACGGCGGCCTCCTCCTCCGCGAGCTCGTGCTGCCGGACTTCCGCGACTACGCTGTACAGGTCGACGAGCCTTGCCGCGGGACGAGCGAGGCGACGCGGGTCCTCGGCGCGTTCCTCCGCGACGTCATACGGCGCAACCCGAAGAGCTTCCGGATCATGGGCCCCGACGAGACGGCGTCGAACCGGCTTGGTGCCGTCTTCGAGGCCACTGGCCGCACCTGGGAGGCCGAGATCCTGCCCACGGACGAGGGACTGGCCCCGGACGGGCGGGTCATGGAGGTGCTCTCGGAGCATCTGTGCCAGGGCTGGCTCGAGGGCTACCTCCTGACCGGCAGACACGGGCTCTTCAATTGCTACGAGGCCTTCATCCACATCATCGACTCGATGTTCAACCAGCACGCGAAGTGGCTGAAGGTGACGCGCGAGATCCCCTGGCGCCGCCCGATCGCCTCGCTCAACTACCTGCTCACGTCGCATGTCTGGCGGCAGGACCACAACGGCTTCTCGCATCAGGATCCCGGCTTCATCGACCACGTCGTGAACAAGAAGGCAGAAGTCATCCGTGTTTACCTGCCTCCCGATACCAACACACTGCTGTGGGTCGCCGACGAGTGCCTCCGCAG
>Ga0184625_10000479_pt1 | contig 15171 bp, 9 predicted proteins | sample PLM3_30_b1_FD_133151 | JGI IMG/M metagenome (GOLD analysis project Ga0184625, IMG submission 133151) | Groundwater sediment microbial communities from an aquifer in East River, Colorado, USA - PLM3_30_b1 | ecosystem: Environmental > Terrestrial > Soil > Riparian zone | place: USA: East River... | reverse complement strand
CGTCCTCGCCGGCGGATGTGCGGTACGTGTTATCAACGAGACCGGTCACGCGCCAGATTCCCTCGGGCTGCAGCGGATAGACGGGCGGGCCGTGCATCTTGCCGCTCGCCATGCCGCTGATCGCCAGGGCGTTGTCGCGGATCGACTCGGCCGAAAGGCGAAATCGCGGTCCGCGGCCCAATAGCAAGTTGTTTGGATCGCGCGATGCCAGGTCGCTGCGGAAGTTGGACGACTGCCGATAGGTCGCCGATTCCACGATTCGCCGGTGAACGCGCTTGGCCGCCCAGCCGCGGTCGCGAAATTCGGCGGCCAGCCAGTCGAGCAACTCAGGATGCGTCCGCGGTTCGGATTGGGTGCCAAAGTCCTCTTCGCTGGCGACGATGCCGCGGCCGAAGAACTGCGCCCAGGCCCGGTTGACCTGCACGCGCGGCGTGAGCGGATTCGCAGGATCGACCAGCCAGCGGGCGAGGCCGAGGCGATTGGTGGGCGAGCCTTCGGTCAGCGTCGGCAGACTGCGCGGCGCCGCGGGCCGCACTTCTTCGCCGGCATCGAGGAAGCTGCCGCGCTTGAAGATCGCCGTCATCCGGGGCTGCTCCAACTCGTTCATGACGAGTGTCGCGGGCGGCGCGAGGGCATCGAGCTGTGACTGGAGCTTGTCCATCTCGGCCTGCATCTTCTTCACTTCGGGGCTGAGGCCGACGAAGTAGTTGCGGATCGCCTTTTTCTGATTGGCATTCCGCTTTGCGGCGGCAACGGCGAGGAACCTCTTGATGTTAGCAGGCAACTTCGCTTTCTCGGCCTCGTCGGCGGCGACCCTGGCTTCCCAGTCGGCCAGTCCGGCTGCTTCGGCCGCCTGACACTCTTCCAGCTCTTTGGCGACCTGCTGGCGGCGAGCCGCGAGCTGCTCGCGCTGCTGTGTCGCTTGAGGATCACCAGGCAGGTTCACCTCCGGACCGCCAAAATCAAGTGCTGCCGAACCTTTCGACCGCTGATAGGTTTCCTGCGGCGTGCTGTTGAAGAACGCAAAGAATTGGTAATAGTCGCGTTGCGTGAACGGATCGAACTTGTGGTTGTGGCACTGGCAGCACTCCAGCGTCGTGCCCAGCCACACTGTGCCGGTCACGTTCACGCGGTCGATCACCTGGTTGGTGCGATTCTCCTCTTCGTCGGTGCCCGCCTCAACATTGACCGTCGTGCAGCGGTGAAAGCCAGTCGCAATCTGCTGTTGGAGCGTCGCGCCCGGCAACAAATCGCCGGCAATCTGCTCGACCGTGAATTGATCGAAGGGCAAGTCGGCGTTCAGTGCGCCGATGACATAGTCGCGGTAGGGCCAGATCGTGCGATGCCCGTCGCGCTGATAGCCGTTGCTGTCGGCATAGCGGGCCGCATCGAGCCAGGGCGTCGCCCACCGCTCGCCATACCGCGGCGACGCCAGCAGCCGATCGATTTGCCGTTCGTAGGCATCGGGCGAGTTGGCAGCAAGAAACGCATCGACTTCCGCCACGCTCGGCGGCAAACCGGTCAGGTCCAAGCTCGCGCGGCGAATCAGCCGCGCGCGATCGGCCGCGGGCGACGGTGCGATTCGGTCCTTCTCCAAGCGAGCCAGCACGAAGCGGTCGATCTGATTCTGCGCCCAGGCGCTATTGCGAACCGCCGGCAGCGGCGGCGAGCGGGGCGTGACATAGGCCCAGTGTTTCTTGACCTCGGTCGCTGCCGAGCCGACGCCGTCCGGCCACTTCGCTCCCTGGTCGATCCAGGCTCGAATGAGGCCGATTTGCGCGTCGGTCAGCGGCTCGTCTTCCAGCGGCATCCGCTTCTCGGTGCCCAGCCCGGCAATTCGTTGCACGAGCAAGCTCTCGGCGCTCTTGCCGGCAACGAGCAGCGGCCCCGACTTGCCGCCACGCATCACGATCGTCTTGGCATCCAGCCGCAACTGCCCTTCCTGCTCGTCCGCCCCGTGACAATGGTTGCAGCGGTCCGCCAGGAGCGGCTGAATATCTCGCACGAAATCGACCGGCCGATTCGCCGCGGGCGGCAGCTTCGCCGGGTCAGCCGCGAGGGCCGCAGCGCCAACGAGAATCCACGCCGTAAACGCAAACCTGCCAATTACTTGCATCACCAGTCTCCCGCAGCCGAGCGATCCCACCAACCACCATCAGATGCTCGATCCCCCCATTCTATTGAGCCCGCCGACTCAATCCCACCACAATCCTGGCAAGCCAACTAATGACCAATGACAAGTGACCAATGACCTGTCAGCTCACCGCTTCGGCCGCGTGGCTTCCATTTCTTCGATGTATCGCCGCAGGCGCTCGTTTTCGTCGGTGACGTCCTTGAGCTTGAGCATGTTCTCGACCCGCTTGAGCAGGCCGAACCGATCGACAGGCTTGCTCACGAAGTCGTTGGTGCCAGCCTGCACCGCCCGCTCGATGTCGCCGGTTTCGTTGAGGGCCGTGACCATGAGAATCATGATCTTGCGAGTGGCGGCGTCGGCCTTCAACTTCTGGCAGACTTCAAACCCCGAGAGCTTGGGCATCATCACGTCGAGCAGAATCAGGTCGGGCCGAAACGACTTGACCTTAGCGAGCGTATCCTGGCCGTCCACGGCATGGGCGATCTCGCAATCGATGCCCGCCAGATGGACCTCCAGCAGCTCACGATTGGCCTGATTGTCGTCGGCGATCAGAATGCGGTTCTTGTCGGGCATGCGAGCATTGTAGCCAATTGCGGGGCGGTCCTCACCGCGAGATTCCGGGGACGGGATAGTGCGAGCAAAGACCGCGGACTTCGCCGCGGATGCGCTGCTGTACCGACGCGTCGCTGGGAAATTTCAGGGCGGCAAGCATCCAGCGGCCGATTTGCTGCATTTCGGTTGGGCCCATGCCGCGAGTGGTCAGGGCGGGTGTGCCGATGCGGATGCCGCTGGGATCCATGGGCTTGCGCTGGTCGAACGGGATCATGTTCATGTTGACCGTGATGCCGCAGTGCTCCAGCGATTGCGTCGCTTGCTTGCCGCCGATCGACAGGGGCGTGACATCGACTAGCATCAGGTGGTTGTCGGTGCCGCCGCTGACCAGCTTCAGTCCGCCGCCGAGCAGCACTTCGGCCAGGGCCTTCGCATTGGCGATGATCGCCCGGCCATAGGCTTTGAATTCCGGCCGCAGGGCTTCGCCAAAACAGACCGCCTTGCCGGCGATGACGTGCATCAGCGGACCGCCTTGCAAGCCTGGAAACACAGTCTTGTCGATCCCTGGGGCGTGTTCGCTTTTGCAGAGTACCGTGCCGGCCCGCGGGCCGCGGAGCGTCTTGTGCGTCGTCGTCGTCACAAAGTCGGCGACCGGCACGGGGTTGTCGTGCAGGCCGCCAGCGACGAGGCCCGCGTAATGGGCCATATCGACCATCAGCTTCGCGCCGACTTCGCGAGCGATCTCGGCGAATTTCGCGTGGACGATCTCCCGCGGATAGGCGCTCGCCCCGGCGACGATCAGCTTGGGCTTGTGCTCGCGGGCTTGCCGGGCAACCTGGTCGAAGTCGATCCGGTGCGTGTCTGGCGTGACACCGTAGCTGTGGAACTTGTAGAGCTTGCCCGACAGGTTCAGCTTCATCCCGTGCGTCAGATGGCCGCCGTGGGCCAGGTCCAGCCCCAGCACCGTATCGCCCGGTTCCAGCACCGTGAAGTACACCGCTTGGTTTGCCTGCGAGCCGCTGTGCGGCTGCACGTTGGCGTGCTCGGCCCCGAACAGCTGCTTCACGCGGTCCCGGGCGAGGTTTTCGACGACATCGACGTGCTCGCAGCCGCCGTAGTAGCGCCGACCGGGATAGCCTTCGGCATACTTGTTGGTCAGAACGCTGCCGACGGCCTGCATCACGGCGGCACTGGTGTAATTCTCGCTGGCGATCATCTCCAGCCCGTCCTGCTGGCGCACCTCTTCGGCGACGATCGCGGCGTAAACGTCCGGGTCTTGCTGCTGGAGAATGTTCATAGTCCGATTGTCAAAGCGGCTCCCGATTTCGTCAATTGGCCCTATGCGCGTGATTCCCGTCATCGACTTGCTGAACGGCGTCGTCGTTCGCGGCGTCGCGGGACGCCGCGCGAAATATCGGCCCATCGAAACCCGCATCGCCGAGGATGCCTCGCCCGGCAAAGTGGCGCGGGCCTTCGCCGAAAAATTTGGGTTTAGCACGGCCTATGTCGCCGATCTCGACGCAATTCAGTTCGGCCGGCCCAACCTGGCCGCATGGCATGAGATCGCCGCCGCCGGGCTCCAGTTATGGCTCGATGCGGGGATCGGCACCTCCAACATCGCTGGGGAGGCGCTCAACCGACTGGCGGACTTGGGGATCGACGCGCAGCTCGTCGTCGGCTTGGAATCGCTCGAATCGACCGACGAGTTGGCAGGGATTGTCGAACACTGCATGCGCCGGCCGCCGATCATCAGCCTGGACATGCTGGATGGCCGTGCGCTCGTCCGGAACCCAGCCTGGCAGGGGCTCGCTCCGCTGGAGCTGGCTTTGGCCGCGACGGCATGGGGCTGCAAGGAGCTGATCGTGCTCGACCTGGCCGACGTGGGGACCAACTCGGGAACGCGGACGCTGGAATTGTGCCGCCAGATACGCCGAGTGGGCCCGCCGATCCACCTGATCGCCGGCGGCGGCGTGCGGGGAAGCGCCGATTTGCGGGCGCTGGCCGATGCGGGTTGTCAAACGGCCCTCGTGGCGTCGGCTTTGCACGACGGACGCCTGGCTCCCGTCGACATCGCCAAGGGCTGGTAGCAGCAACTATTTGCTGAGCTTTCTCGCCAGCGGAACGCCGGCGCGAACCAACTCCTCATCAAATACGGGCTGCGGCGACGACTTGACCTGGAAGCCGCCAGGCGGATTATCCCCTGTGTAAACGCCGACAGCGCTGCATTGGAAACAAATCACGAAATCGTAGGTTGCCTCGCGATCGGAGACGCGGATCCCGTGCCGCGGAATGAAACAAGCGGCCGGTGGCATTTCATATTTGGGCACACCTGCACGGAGCGCTGCAACAATCTTGCTTCGCGTTGCGGAATCCGTGACGTTCACGGTCCCGAGTACCTTCCACCGTTGAAAATGTCCTTCCTCGTCAGCCTCAGGCTGCTCTGGATCGAGCGAGAGCAGCTCGAATTTGGGTGACGAGCCCAATGCCAAATCGGCTGCGGATGGGATCGAGTTTCGTACGCCTGAAGTTGGCTCATCAACTTCGGAGCTGCAGCCAGGCAGAATTAACAACGCAGCGGCCAAGGCAAGCTGCAAGGCAGGCGTGTGAGAGTGCATGGTGTCATTGTAACGTTCCCAACTCCTTATCTCGCGGTCACCGTCCGGCAGCCGCGGCTGCAGGTCGCGTTCGCACGCGGGCCGGCGTCGCCGGCGTCTGCTCGATCAGTTCGTTGATCTTGCCGGGCCGCTTAATCAGCGTGAAAGCGTCATAGACGTCGCCGACCGCAGTGCGGGCTTCGTACCGCAGCTTCCCGCCGTCGATGTGGATGATCTGGTAGAGCTGCGTGTCCTCGGCGGTGCGGGTCATGAACGGCTTGGGGTTGATTTCGTACATCTTCGGTCCGCTGACCGAGACGACATAGACCGTTCCCGTCTGCTCATCGACCTTGTTCGCGCCCGTGGCCAAGTTTTCGATCGACTCCACTTTGCCGGCCGGAACGGTCAGGTTCGTGCGGCCGTAGCTGTGGTCGTGGCCCGTCAGCACCAGATCGACGCGGTGCTTGTCGAGCACCGGCTTCCAGGCAGCCCGCAGCTTGGCGTTGTCGCGGCTCTTGGCCGTCGAGAAGATCGGATGGTGGAACGTGCAGACGACCCACGGCTGCTTATTCTCGCTGAGAACCTTGTCGAGCCAGGACACCTGCTCGTCGAATGCCCGATTGCTGTCCAGGCCGATGATTCGCAGGTCGTGATAGACGAGCGTGAAGCAGGTCTCCTCCAGGCCTTCGGGGCCGTTTTCGGGCAGCGTAAACGTCGGCCGCCAATGGTGCGAGAGCTTGCCGCCCTTGGCCTGTTCGTGATTGCCCGGAATGGGCACACTGGGCATCATCGCGTTGAGCCACGCCCCTGCGCCGTGCCATTCGCCCCATTCGGCGTCGGCTTCGGCCGTGTTGACCAGGTCGCCGGCGTGGATCATGAAGCGGGCCTTGGGGGCGTCGCTATAGGCCTCGCGAATCACCCGCGACCAGAGCGAGCGAATGTCGTTCTGTGCGTCGCCGAAATAAATGAACGAAAACGGCTCCGGCTTGTCGCTGGCCGTCGTGAAGTGAAACCACTCGCTCCAGTTTACCCCGTCACCCACGCGGTAAGCATATTTGGTCGAGGGCTTGAGGCTCGTGAAACGAGCCGAGTGATAGTGCGCCTCGCTCAGGTCCGTCTTCAGCGGCTCAGTCGCGGCCTCGACTTGTTTGGCGGTCTTGGGAAATCCCGGCCCCGCATCGGCCACGGCAATTTCGGCCATCCCCTTCGTGACGGCGGTCGAAGTCCGCCAGGTCACCGCCTGCGAAGTGGCGGGGTCATCGGCCCAAGTGAGGATGATCCGGTCTGGCAGCACCTTGGGCGCGTACATCTCGGCCGGCTTCACGGGCGCAGGCGGATGAGCGCTGTCGTGAGCAGTTACCGGAAGATGCGCACCGCTCACGAGCGCCCAGGCCGTGACGATTGGGACAAGACAACGCGTCAACGCGCGAACGACGGCAACCATTAGCCTGAACTCCGTTAATTGTGTTTGGTCGGATGGCGGATCGTGCTCTCAATCGGCCAACGGTTTCGGCTCCTGGCCGGTCTTTTTCTTCAGCACCACTTCGAATTCGTTCTTCTCGCCCTTTTTGACTTCGACTTCCATGACATTCACCTCCGCATTGAGCACGCAGGGGCATTTGAATGCCGGCTTCTCATCTGGATCGAATGGACGATCGACCCGGACCCGGTGCTTGCCGATCACCGCCCCATCGTTCTCGCCATAGGTCGAGATAAAGAATTTCCCCTCTTCGTCGGCAGTCGCCAAACCTTGCTTACCGACGATGGCCGACTTTCCGGTCTCGATCGGTTCAAAGAAAACGCGGGCCCGCGGAACCGGCCGACCTTCACAAATGACCTGGCCCCGCGTGGGCGCGACTGGAAAATCGCCGGAGCTGCAGCCGGCGAGCCCCAAGAGCGCGGCCAGCCAAATACTTCGCGTTCGCACAGAAAATCCTCCCCAATCGCGTGGATCAAAAATCGCCCAGCGGGTTTCCATCGTTCCGGGAGTTCAAGTTGCACCACGTCGTGAGGCCAATATTGGGGTTGATCAACCGGACCGAGCCGTCACACAAAACGAATTGCGCCCCCACCGGATGGAAGCTGAAAGCGCAATCATCGCCGAGGGCCTTGATCATCGTCGTCGGTGTGCAGCCGCAGTTGATCGGCGCGCTGGTCCGCCCGTTGAAGCGGATCGATTCGTCCGTGCCCGGTGCAGCGATCCACATCGGCCAATCGTCAAACTTGTTTGACGAAACCGAAACATAGGCCGACTCGCCGGCCAGGAGCATGTTGCTCAACCCATCGGTGATTTCGGCAAACCTCGTCCAAGGGATCTCTGCCAGCTTGCCGAGCGCTCCATCGTTGTCCGCGTAGCAGCTTCCACCGGCGCCCTTGTAGTCGCTGGTGCCATAACCCACCATGGCTGGAATCGTGGGCGGCATCGGAGCGCCGCCAGGAATGGTGAAAGTGGCCGGGCAAACCGTCGGCAGTGACGACGACGGGCAGCGGAAGGCTTTGAGCTTTGTCTCGCCGCCAGGGATCGGCTTGTTATTGGCGCTAAAATAAGTGCCAATGGGCTTGTTGGTCCCAATCTTCACACTGGAATTCAACTTCTCATAGAGATTCGCCTGCTCGATATAAGGCAGGATGGCTGTTCCCCAGCCGTACCCATCGTCCGAGGTTCCCGCCGCGCCACACGGTAGGAAGTTGTATGTATCGTGATAGTTGTGGAGTCCCAAACCCATTTGCTTGAGGTTGTTGGCACATTGAATTCGCCGTGCCGCCTCACGAGCCGACTGCACCGCGGGCAAGAGCAGCGCGACGAGCACGCCGATGATGGCGATCACGACGAGCAGCTCCACCAGGGTGAAGCCGCTCCTCCGCAGAAGGGAGCGAGACATGGGCTTTCTCCGAAAGACCGAGGATCGGGCGCACCGGCAGGGAACATGGCGACCGCATCAGATCCCAAGTCTGCCGCGGGAGAGGTGCGGCAGCCGGTCGCCTTTTACTGCGGCCAAGTGTCGCGGCGCAGTGTGATAGAAAAATGAAGCCCGCGTGAATATTGGCGGGCAGCTTAGGCCATGATGGCCCGGATCGGCTGGCCGAAATCGAGATCGAGCCGCTTGCGGCCGGGGATTTCCAGGCGGCGGTGGTCGAGGCCCAGCAAATTCAGCACGGTGGCGTGAATATCGGTGACGTAGTGGCGGTGCTCGGAGGCATGAAAGCCCAGCTCGTCGGTCGCGCCGTGGACCACACCGCCCTGGATGCCGCCGCCGGCCAGGGCGACCGAGAAGCCGTAGGGATGGTGGTCGCGGCCGTTGGACTTCTCCGCTCCGGGCGTGCGGCCAAACTCGGTGCCGATGACGACGATCGTCTCGTCGAGCAGCCCGCGCTGCTTCAGGTCTGCTAGCAGGGCCGCGATCGGCTGATCGACTTCCTTGGCCAGCTTCGTGTGCCCTGCTTTGAGGTCGCTGTGGGCATCCCAAGCTCCCGCGCCGCCGTTGCTGCCGTGAAACACCTGCACGAAGCGCACGCCCCGCTCGACGAGGCGGCGGGCGACGAGAAGTTGCTGGCCGAACGTTTTGGTTTCCTTCTGCTGCAGGCCGTAGTGGCCGTGCGTCACCGCAGACTCGGTTTTCAGATCGACGGCTTCGGGCACGGAGCGCTGCATCTGGAACGCCAGCTCGTAGCTGCGGATGCGGGCGACGAGCGCAGGGTCGTCGGGATATTCCACGCCGGCGATGCGATTGAGCTTGCCCAGCAGCGCGAACTCGGCGGCCTGCTCTTCGCGAAAGACCGTCTTGTCGGGCTGCGCGAAGGGCAGTGGGGCGGCCGGATCGGTCGCGAGTTGAATGCCCGCGTGCTCGGGGCCGAGGTAGTTCGCACCGTGGCCTTGCGCGCCGCCGCAGCAGTCGGCCAGCGGCGTGCCCAGGACACAGTAGGACGGCAAATTGTCGTTCAGCGAGCCCAGGCCCCAGTGGACCCACGAGCCGATGGTCGGAAAGGGCCCTTCGATCGCGTGGCGGCCAGTGTGAAACTGCAGCTGCGCCCCGTGGTCGTTGTCGGTCGTCCACATCGAGCGGACGATCGCCAGGTCGTCGGCGTGTTTTGCCAGGTGCGGGAACCAGTCGCTGATCTCCATCCCGCACTGGCCGTGCTTTTGATAGCCAACCTGCAGCGGATAAATCGTCGGCTGCACCTTATGCAGCCCCTCGACGAACTCCCGCAGGTTCTTCTTCAGGTAGGGCGAATCGAGCAAGTGCTTGTAGGGGCTTTCGGCAATCGTCTTGCCCGCATGCTTGTTCAATTCCGGCTTCGGATCAAACGACTCCATATGGCTCATGCCGCCGACCAGGAAGATCCAGATCACCGACTTGGCCTTGGCTGCTTTCGGGAATGCCCGCTGTGGAATGCCGTCCTCGGCGCGGACGACACCCTCGCGAGCTAGCATCGCCCCGAGCGCCAACCCGGTGAATCCAATGCCGACGTCGCTCAAGAATTGACGCCGGGGAGATCTCACACAGAGGCACGGAGGCACAGAGTCGGCAGTTAATGATTCTCGATTCATAGTCAACTTCGGCGTGTCCTCTCTGTGTCCCTGTGCCTCTGTGTGAGACTATCTCACTGTGACAAAGTCGTTGTGGTTAAACAGCACGTGCACGAGATTCTCGCGGGCTCGCTGCTGCGGATCGCTTGACGGTGGAACCGACGCCGCCGGGCCAGACGAGAACGCAGTCAGCGATCTCGAATCGGCGAGTTTCGCCGCTTGCTCGCTGAGGAACTCCAAGCAAGTCTTCGATTCGTCCACTGTTGGCTCGCGGCAGAGGATGCTAACGAAGGCCTGCTCGATGAATTGCCGCGACGCTCCTTCCGCAGCGACATTGCCCAGCGAGTCGCTGAGCTTCTTGGCGAGCACGCGAGCCTGCGCGAGTGACAGTGTGCTGTTGGCCATTGCCAGCGCTTGTTGCGGGGCGATGCTCTCGGTGCGGCGGTAGCATTCGACTGGGTTGGGGCTGTCGAACATCGCCAGGAACTGCATCTTCTTCTCTTTGCTCGTGCGGAAGTACAGGCTCCGCCGGGCCACGGTCAGCCCCTGATTCGGATCGAGGTCCGCTCCGCCACGCGTTTCATCGAGCGAGCCGGCCAAAAACAATGTCGTGTCACGCACCGCCTCGGCCTCCATCCGCCTGGCATTGGCCCGCCAGTAGTAGAGGTTTTCGGGATCGCGGGAAGGGTTCAGGGTTCGGGGTTCAGGGTTCAGGCCTTGGGCTTCTGAACCCTGAACCCTGAACCCTTCGCTGCTTGCCAGCCGGTAAGCCCGACTGGTGACTATTAGTTTGTGGATGTGCTTCATCTGCCAGCCGTTGTCCATCAGCTCGACGGCCAGCCAGTCGAGCAGCGGCTGATTCGTCGGCGGCTTGCCGTTCAGGCCGAAGTCGAAGACCGTCGGCACCAGCGGCGTGCCAAAGTGCCGCAGCCAGATATGATTGACGGCGACGCGGGCCGGCAGCGGGTTCTCTTTCGACGAGATCCAGCGGGCCAGCGCCAACCGGCGACCGGTGCTCGTCGCGGGATAGGTCGGGGTTAGCCGCGTATAGGAGTCGCTGGCCTTCTCTGCAGCCGCGGCAGCGTCGCTGCGCGCCTTGTGGGCATTGGTCAGCGCCGCCATTGCGTCCGTCACGGCTTTGGCCGTTTTCGAATCGCCTTCCTTCTTGGCGCGCTGTGCGGCGAGCAAACCGATCTCGGCTTGCAGGAGGGACTTTTCGGTCTGCCGCAGGTTGAACCTCTGCTCGGCGCGAGCCGCGGCCTGTGAAAGCGGTTTCGCATCGGCCGCCGGCGGGCTGGCATAATTGGCGTCGTCCGCCCCCACGCGGGCATCGTTAAATACGAGATTCGCCTCGGCCGCCTCCAGCGCCGCCTGGGCCAGGGCGAGCTGATTGTCGGCATCGGTGATCGCAACGGCAGGAGTCGGTGGTTGGGGATCGGGTACCGGATCGCTGGCGACAGCGCCGCCAACTGCTTCGGCGAATTTCTTCTCGGCTTGGATCAGCGCTGTTTTGGCCTTCTTCAGATCCTGCTGGGCAGCCGTCAGCGTTTCTGTGCGTACAAATTCGGCCAGCCCGGGATAAGCGCTCGTCACCGGCAGTTGCACTGGCTCGATGGAGCACGGGACGCTGGCGAACACCTGCGGAACGGTCGGCGACAGCGGCTCGTCCTTGCGCGGGTCCTTCTCGTTGCCGCGGACGAAGAGGAACGTTTTCTCGTCAGCCTTGGCGTCGAAGACGCGGACCAGTCCGCTCTTGTCGGTGTTGCTTTCGCCCGGCAGCCGATCGGTGCGGATGTCGTAGGGCTCGAAGAACGCCCGCAGCGCGTAATACTCCTTCTGCGCAAACGGATCGTACATGTGGTCGTGGCAGCGGCAGCAATTGAACGTCACTCCCAAAAATGCCTTGCCGGTGTGCTCGATCGCGTCGTCCATCCACTTGTTGCGATTGAACTTGTACCAGCTTCGCACCAGGTAACCGGTGGCCCGCAATTGGTCTGGATCTGCAGGTGACAACTCGTCCGCGGCCAGCATCTCCTGCACCATCCGGTCGTAAGGCTTGTCGGCGTTCATCGACTCGACGATCCAATCCCGCCACCGCCAGATGTGCGGCTTGCTCTCGCGAATCTCGTTGCCGTAACCGTCCCAGTCGCTGTACCGCCAGACATCCATCCAATGCCGCCCCCAGCGTTCGCCATAGCGGGGCGAGGCAAGTAGGCGGTCGACGACGGCCTCGTATTCCTTCTCTCCGTCCCTCTTTCCCTCTGTCACTCCGTCCCGCGCTCCGGAAGGAGAGACGGAGGGAAGGACAGACGGAGCGACGGAGAGATAGTTCGCCAACTCTTCCGCGCTCGGCGGCAGGCCAGTCAAATCCACATAGACGCGACGTAGCAGCAAGTTCGGGGGCGATTCGCCCAGTGGCGTGAGCTTCAGCTCGGCGTGTTTGGCGGCGATGAAGCGGTCGATCGGGTTGGCCGACCAGGCCGCATCAGCCACTTGCGGCAGCTCGGGCCGAATCGGTTTTTGAAATGACCAATGGGCAACCTTCGTCTCCGCGCCTGGCGGCGGGGCAGGGGAGCCGGCCTCGATCCAAGCCTCAATCGTGGCGATCTGCTTCTCGGTTAGCGGTTCGCCTTCCGGCGGCATCTTGAGTTCGCCCATCCGCCGCACCGCCGCGAGCAACCGGCTTTCGCTCACTTTCCCTGGCACGACAACCGCGCCGCCGTCGCCGCCCTTCAGGATCGCGGGCACACTGTCCAATCGCAGGTTGCTCTCCTGCTCCAGCGAGCTGTGGCAGCGATAGCACCGCTGGGCGAAGATCGGCTTGACGTCGTGTAGAAAATCGACGGCTTCGGCTGCCGTCAACGCAGTCAAGGCCGCGGCGAAGAAAACTAGGATCACCAGACACCGCATGACGTTTGCCCCGCAAACAGAACGACGAATCAACTTCTGCTGATGGTAGTCGCCCGCCACGCTGGCCCGCAAGGAGAACGCGGCGACCCTTTGTTTGCCGGCAGGGTTCCGTTTTGCCGCTCGCCCGCAATAATACCCGCAGGTTCGCTGGTCCTCTTTTGGAGTTCGACATGAAGACCATTGCCTGCGTCACGCTTGTTGTTGCCTGCGTGTCCTCGGTGCTCGCCGCTGACTCGCCGCTCGCCTGGCCGCAGTTCCGCGGGCCGAACGGCTCGGGCGTGGCCGACGATCAGAAGCCGCCGGTGCAGATCGGGCCGGACAAGAACGTGAAGTGGAAAATCGAAGTCCCCAGCGGACTTTCGTCGCCGATCGTCGCCGGCGACAAGCTCGTGATCACCGCCTTCGAGGAAGGCAAGCTCTATACGATCGCCTACGACCGCGCGAGCGGGAAGGAAGCCTGGCGGGCCGCAGCGCCGGCCAAGGAGATCGAGAACTATTACAAGGCGGAGGGCAGCCCCGCGGCTTCGACGCCCGTCACCGACGGGCAGCGGATCGTCGCGTACTTCGGTTCCTGCGGTTTCGTCTGCTACGATCTGGCGGGTAAGGAGCTCTGGAAGCACGAGATGCCGATGGCTTCGGCCCCTGGCGACTTCGGCACGGGAACCTCGCCGACTCTGGCGGACGGCCTGGTGGTTGTCGTCCGCGATGAAATGAAGAACTCGCGAATCGTCGCCGTGGATGTGGCCACGGGAAAACCAGCCTGGGAAACAAAGCGGCGGAGCGTCGCTTCGTACTGCACGCCAATCGTCTGGGACACGCCGGCCGGCAAGCAGATCGCCGCCGCCGGCCACGCCCAGATGGTCGGCTACGATCTGAAAACCGGCGCGGAAAGGTGGTCGCTCGCCGGCCTGCCGTCGGGCTGCTGCTCGTCGCCCGTCGCTGCAGGCGGCACGCTGTACTTCGCCGGCTGGTCGCCCGGCGGACCCGACAGTGAATTCCAGATGCCCAGCTTCGATACGGTGCTGGCCGGCGACAAAAACAAAGACGGAAAAATCTCCCGCGAGGAATCCCAGGAAAAGGGCTTCTTCGACGCCACCGATGCCGATAAAGACGGCCAGATCACCCGCGACGAGTGGGACACGGTCATCAAATTCATGACCGAGGGCAAGAACAGCGCCTTCGCGCTCAAGCCCAGCGACAACGGCGCAGTGAGCGAGTCGCAGATGCTCTGGAAGCAGACCAAGGGCCTGCCGTACATTGCCTCCGCCATTCTCTACCGCGGGCAATACGTGATGGTCAAGGAAGGCGGCATCGTCACCGCACTGGACGCCGCCACGGGCAAAGAACTTTACATGAAGCGGGCCCTCGCCACGGGCAACTACTACGCCTCGCCCGTCGCAGCCGGTGGCCACATCTATTTCGTCAGCCTGGTGGACGGGGCGGTCACGGTCCTCAAGGCCGGCGCAGCGTCGCCCGAAGTCGCCGCCGAAAACCCACCGCTGGGCGAGCGCGTCGCCGCCACGCCCGCCATCGCCGATAACACGCTCTTTATCCGCACGGAGAAGCATCTCTACGCCTTTGCCGAGCCGAAGTAGCTAACCACGCCGTGGCCGTCACGCGTCTTGGATCGGTTTGTCAGTTGCCTTGGGAGTCTCAAACGCCTGGAACCCGAATAATCTCTGCAGCAAGCGATCGGAGACCATCAACAGCATCACTCCGAACAGCAGGACGAGCGGCACGACCATGCAGTGCCGAAATAAGCTGCCCCGGAGAATGGGAAAGACCAAATACAGCCACCAGCCAAACGCGATCGTGCCGGCCAGAGTGGCCACGGAGTGCCAGCAGCCGTAGGAAGTCATTCGCAAGCCGGTTTCGCCGCTGGCTGCATAATCCAGTCGCATGACGTTTCCTTCGGCGCCAAACGCTGAGGGTGCATAGGTCACTTTGATCCGTTCCCGCTCGCTCTCGCCGATCGTGTCGCCGTCCTTGATGATCAATCCGTTCTCGATGACGTAGGCTGATAGTCCTAGCAGCCGGCCAAGAAACTCCTCCGGCGGCTCCGGCGAGTTTTGCGACTCGAATTCCATCAATCCCAGTGCGGCCAGGCCCTTGGTCGCACCCCGCAACGAACCGTCCGATTGCTTGGAAACGACGACGTTGACCCACAGTGGCAGCGGCGGCGATTTGGGAACAAACTCACAAGCGATCTCGCAGAATTGCGGGGCCGAAGTCACCATTTCCGAATGGAACCAGAATACGCCGATCGCGTCATCGCAGGCATCGATCAGGGCCACCGTGGCTTGAGTGAGGACGTGCATCGCCTCAATCGGCTTGCCGTCGCCGCGCACCGTCACAATGACGTGCTGCTGATGCCGTTGCATTTCAGCCGCGGCTTCGGGCCACTGCGGGGCGTTCTTGCAGAGTGGTTCCAAATCCGGTATCGGAGCCGGCAT
>Ga0184625_10000477_pt1 | contig 15177 bp, 19 predicted proteins | sample PLM3_30_b1_FD_133151 | JGI IMG/M metagenome (GOLD analysis project Ga0184625, IMG submission 133151) | Groundwater sediment microbial communities from an aquifer in East River, Colorado, USA - PLM3_30_b1 | ecosystem: Environmental > Terrestrial > Soil > Riparian zone | place: USA: East River... | reverse complement strand
TTCCCGTCAAGGCTCGAGTTGAACAGCCTGGCAGGATCTTTCAACGACGCGCCTTTGAAGAAGGTCAGCTTCACGATCGACTTGTACGACTCTCCCGTGCAGATGCCGCCGTCATGCGACCATACCGGCGTCCCCATCCACTTCCACTCTTCAACGACATCGGGATCGGCCTCCGTGATGAGGCCGCGCATCCTTGCCAGCGTTTCACCTCTCCAGTCGCCCAATTCGGCGATCTTGGCGCTGATGAGTTTGGAGGCTGCCTTGCCGGCTGCCTTCGGTTGACTCTTCATCCTTCTGTTCTTTGTCCCTAGACGACCGCCACCTTGACGGAATGAATCGGCGGCAGCCCCTCGAACGCGCACTCCCATTTTTCGCCGCCGTCCTTGCCGACCCACAACTGGCCCGTCGTCGTACCGAAATACAGCGCCGGCGATTTCAGGTCGTCGATGTCCATCGCATCACGCAGCACGGTGAAATACGTTTCCTTTTTCGGCAGGCCGCGCGCGAGACGGCTCCATGAATCGCCGCCGTTCTCACTCCGCCACACCGCCGGAGCGCCGCCGGGGCAGGTGCGCGTCGCGGGCTCGAGCGGGACGACGTAGACCGTGTCGGGGTCGTGCGGGTGGACCACGATGGGAAAGCCGAAATCAGATGGCAGACCCTTCGCGATCGAACGCCACGTATGGCCGCTGTCGTCGCTGCGCAGCACGCCGATGTCGGGCCGCGGTCCGCCCGGCCCGGTCCACTCCGCCCAGCCGCCGTGATTCTGCATGTAGAGGCGGCCAGGAGCAGCATCGTGGCGCGCGATCTTGTGCACGCACTGGCCGAATTCTGGATACGGATCCGGATTGAAGCCGGCGCCGACGCCGGTATTGGACGCATTGAACGTCTCGCCGCCGTCCTCGCTCAGATAGTGTCCGCCGGTCGAAATGCCGAGATGCACGCGCTGGCCGTCGCGGATGATCGTGTGCATGCACAATCCGCCGGCGCCCGGCTGCCACTTACGTGCGTGCTCGTGATTGCTGATGCCGGTCACCATCTGCCACGAATCACCGCCATCGTCGCTTCTGAACAGCGAGGCGGGCTCGACACCGCACAGCAGCTGGTTCTTGCGGGCGCCCGGCTCGATCGCCCAGATATTGACGAGTGCGCGCCCGTCGTCTTTGGGAAACGCCGGCGCGGACTTCGTTTCCTTGAACGTCTTGCCCATGTCCGTCGAGCGCAGCACCTTCATCCCGAAAAACGGGTTGCAGCTCGACGCGTACAGACGCGGTGTCCCACGCGCGTCGATGAGCGTCGAATACACGGGCACGCCAGGGCCGAACGGGCCGCGCAGCGAAAACCGGCCCCGCGATTTCGCGGCCTCCGCCACGAACGCGCCTTTCCTGGTTCCAATCATCAGCACAACTCGATCGGCCACGGTCATCCTCCAGACACAGCTGGGAGAAACGTCACGACATCTCCCGCGGCGAGCGTCGTATCGACGCCGGCGAGGTCGCGCACGTTCTCGGTGTTGACGAACACATTCAGGTGACGCCGGACTTTGCCGGTTTCGTCGCAGAGATTGCGATACAGCAGCGGCTCGTCGCGCTCCAGCTGCTCGAGCGCGGCGCGCACGGTATGCGCCGATACCGGCAACTCCGTGACGCCCCGGCAGTATTCCCGCAGCTGACCGAAGACATGAATGGTGATACTCGGTGCGGGCGCCGCCACAGCCAGCAAACATACCGCACAAGGCGCGGAGGCGCAAAGTGATCTCCCGTGTTACCCTCCGCTAAATGGCGCGCGAGTTCGATGCGGTGAGCAAGATCGCACTCGGGTTACCGCGAGTCGAGGCAGGCACGGCCTACGGCTCGCCGGCATTCAAGGTCGACGGAAAGATGTTTGCCTGTCTCGCGGTCAACCGATCGGCCGAGCCGAACACCCTGGTCGTTCGAATGACCTTCGAGGAGCGCGACGACCTGATCGCCGAGGAGCCGAAGACCTACTATCTAACCGATCACTATGTCGACTATCCTTGCGTGCTCGTGCGGTTGGCGCGCGTCCGTCACGACGCACTGCGGGACCTGCTGTTGATGGGCTGGCGGTTCGCATCGGCGGCGAAGAGTCGGACGGTTGCGAAACGGAAACGCCACTAACCCCAGGCAGGTCGCCAGCGTAACGCGCTCGAAGGGCCGCCTCTCTTTTTATGGTATTCACGAAGCGCCTGCGCGAAGGCATTCGGCGCGGCCGAATCAGATGCAGCGTTCGCGTCTGGACGCGGCCTCACGTCAAGGTGGGCGGTCGTTATCGCATGGACGACGGACACGTTGTCGTGGACTCCATCATTCCTATTCGACTGCGAGATATCACACGCGATCTGGCGCGCGAATCAGGCTTTCTCAGCGTGAAGGACTTGCTCGAGACCGCAAAACACGGTCCTGGGAACAAGGTCTACCTCATTCGGTTTCATTACCTGCGGGCAGGCGCGTGGGATGTCCCTCGCACTGAATCGAATACCGAACTTCCAGACAGGTGACGCAGGACCTTCGCAGAGTCATCGGCTTCTCGAGCGGTACAGCGCTCATCGTCGGCATCACCATCGGCAGCGGCATCTTCCGCACGCCGCCGACGGTTGCGGGCCTTGTGCCGAGCGCCCCCATCATCATGGCCCTGTGGGTGGCGTTCGGGAGCATCAGCATCTGCGGCGCGCTGACCGTAGCCGAGCTCAGCTCGATGCTGCCGCGCACCGGCGGGGTGTACGTGTTTCTCCGCGAGGCCTACGGCGACGCCGCGGCCTTCGTGTTCGGCTGGATCTTCGTGCTCGTCACCACACCGGCGACGATGGCGGCGCTGGCCACCGTCTTTGCGGAATTCGTGCTCAACCTGCTCGGTGCGCCCTCGACGGTATTCACCGTGCAGGCGATTGGAATCGCCGCGATTGTCGCGCTCACCTTTGCAAACGTACTCGGTGCCCGAGTTGGAGCGGCGGTCAGTGAAGCGACGACGATCGTCAAAGTCGTGGCGCTTGTGGCGATTATCGGCGGAGCGTTCCTGCTCGGACAGGGAAGCGCGTCGAACCTGCTGGACGGCGGACCGGTGAAAGGCGGCGGACTGGCCCGTGCCGTGGCGTCGGTCATCTGGACCTACGACGGCTGGATTGCCGTCAGCATCATCGCCGGCGAGGTCATCGCGCCCGAGCGCCTGATGAAGCGCATCATCATCGCCGGCATGCTGACGATCGTGATCCTCTATGTCGGGGCGAATCTTGCCTACCTGTACATGATGCCGATCGGCGTGCTGTCGCAGCAGAAGGAAGCGATCGCGCGGACGGTAATGGAGTCGATCGCCGGGCCGGCCGGCGGAATGGCGATCATGCTGGCGGTGACCATCAGCGTGTTCGGCGCGCTCAATGGCAACTGCCTTGCCAGGCCGCGCGTGGCGTTTGCGATGGCGCGCGACGGCCTCACGTTCTCGTTTCTCGGGCATGTGCATCCGCGATTTGCCACGCCATGGCTCGCCATGCTCATACAGAGCGCCGGCGCAATCGGCATGGTGCTCGCGCTGCGAGACTTCGACAGGCTCACAACCTATTTCGTCGTCGTCGAGTGGGCCGCGCTGATTTTCGCCGTCGCGGCTGTGTTCGTATTGCGGCGCAAGATGGCCGATGCGCCACGGCCGTTTCGCACGCCGGCATATCCATGGGTTCCGCTGTGCTTCGTGCTGGGAACGCTGATCGGCGTGACGGCAATCGTGTGGGGCGAAATCCAGGCGGGCAATTACTCGCCGATCTACGGATTGGGTATTGCGGCGGCAGGCTTTCCTGTCCACCACGTGTGGAAGCGATGGCACTAGTCGTCTTTCTCAGAGGCGTCAACGTAGGCGGGCACAAGACGTTCCGTCCCAGCGTGATGGCGAAGGCGCTGAGCTTCGATGCCGTCAACATCGGCGCCGCTGGAACCTTCGTCGTTCGGAAGCGCGTCGCTCGCACGAAGATTCGCGCGGAAATCGCGAGCCGGTTGCCGTTTGACGCCCACGTCATGATTTGCGACGGCAGTGAGATCGTCCGGCTGGCATCGGCAGATCGCTTCGCCGGGCAACCGTCCGGTCCGGCGATCATGCAGTTCGCCAGTGTGATGGCGAAGCGCAAACAATTGCCGGCGGTGCCTCTCATCATGCCGCCGGCCGGCGCCTGGAGCCTGAAAATCGTCGGTGTTTACGGCCGAATTGTTCTCGGCGTGTGCCGGCGCGAAATGAAAGCGATCGCGTACCTCGGGCAACTGGAAAAAGTTCTCGGCGTGCCCGTCACGACGCGGAGCTGGACCACAATTCTCACGATCGCGCGAACCCTCGAGGGCGGCGCTACAATGGCGCCGGAGGGCGACGATGGCGACCGTTCCGCTCGTTCGATATGAAGACGCGCCGCGCGACGTGAAGGAAGTCTTCGACGACATCAAGCGCACGCGCGACGTCGAGGACGTGAACAACTTCTGGAAGGCGCTGGCGAATCAACCCGAGACGCTGAAGCGAACCTGGGAGCTGGTGCGCGAGGTCATGCGGCCCGGCGCGCTGGATGAAATGACCAAGGAAATGATCTATGCCGCCGTGTCGATTGCAAACAACTGCGAATATTGCATCCACTCACATACGGCGGCCGCCTTCAACAGAGGGATGACGGAATCGCAGTACCAGGAACTATTGGCCGTGGTCTCGACGGCGCACTTGACTAACGCGCTCGCGAACGGCTTCAAGGTTCCCGTGGACGAGCGCTTCAAGCGAGGCTGAGCGGCGACGCAAGGAGAAGCAGTATGGAGAAGGTAAACCGATAGGAGGCCCTCGATGAAAGCCCATATTCTGGCTGGCGCTCTGGCGCTGGCCGTGTTCGCCGCCGCCCCGTTTGCTCAACAGCCTGCCGACACACGCGAGGCGCATTGCGCTGCGGCGCGTGCCGCCGCCGGGACCGAGTACCTGGCGCTGTACAACCGGTTTGCCGAGGTCTGTAATCCAGCCAATCAGCCTGATCGGGGCCGCGGCGCAGGTGCGGGTGGGAGGGAAGTGCCTGCCCGCGAGACGTGGTACCAACCGCCGGCAAAAGTATTCGACAACCTGTACTTCGTCGGCACAAAGGTTCACAGCGCATGGGCGCTCCAGACCTCTGAAGGTCTCATCGTCATCGACGCCCTGTACGACTATGCCGTGAAGGATTCAGTGGTCGAAGGGCTGCGCAAGCTTGGCCTGAACCCGGCGACGATGAAGTATCTGATCATCAGTCATGGGCACGGGGATCACCATGGCGGAGCAAAGTATCTGCAGGACGAGTTTGGCCCGCGAGTGGTGATGGGCGCGCCCGATTGGGATCTTGTCGCGAAAAACCCGCGAGACCCGATTCCGCGCAAGGACATGGTCGCGTCCGATGGGCAGAAAATCACGCTCGGCGACACCACTGTGACGTTGTACTCCACGCCCGGACACACCTCCGGCACCTTCTCGCTGATCATTCCAGTGAAAGACGGCGGGCGCCCGCATCTCCTCGCGACGTGGGGAGGCACGGCGGTCGGAAGCAACACGCCGGCTGCAGGGGTGAAACAGTACGTGGACTCTGCGGTCCGATACCGCGCGCTGCTTGCGAAGCTCGGTGTCGAGGGGATCATCTCCAACCATACTGACTACGACAGCTCCATTGCCAAGCTGGAGAAGCTCGCCACGCGAAAGCCGGGCGAGCCGCATCCGTTTCTCCCCGGTGTCGAGTCCGTGCGCCGCTATATGACCGTCGCGGAAGAGGTCGGCAGAGCGGCTCTCGCGGCGGCGACAGGCGGAAAGTGAAGCGGGCCGATGCGTGGTGTCGACCTGGACACTGTGTGGGCCGTGGCGGAGCGGGCGCGCGCGAGATCGCCGCTTTCATCAGCCGATGCGTCGTTCGTCCGCAACGTCGCGCCCGATCGATTTGACGCCTATCCACGTTTGAAGTTGCCGGCGAGTGTTCGGCATGCAGCGGGCTTCTCCGTCTCAGGAGCGTCGGTGGGAACATTCCTTCGCAGCGCGCTGCTCATCGCAGGGCAGAAAGCGCTGGGGAAGAGATATGGAGGAGCCGAGTTCTACGAGCGCGTGGAAAGGGATCTGGCGTTCGGCATCATGCGGTCGCATTTCCACCACGGATACCCGAAAGGGGTGCATTGCTGCGTGCAGTGCACGCTTGCGGTGATTCCTGTGCTCGATGCCGGTGCGATTCGCTACTTCGATTGCCGCGAGTTGTCCCGAGCGGTCAAGCTTCTGGTTCGCCAGCGCAAGTGGCGTTTTGCCAAACGGGTCGATCCTCGAATGGTCGGCTGGGCTTTGGGTGACGCGACAGAGGAATGACGAGCGCGGCCCTTCAACCATGCTACGCTCTGCCGTCTCGGCACGGCTGAAGCCATGCGGTAACAACGACAATCAGGAGGACGCCGATGATGGATCCGATCAGGCGCAAAATGCTGAAAACGGGTGCCGCGGCGACAGTGATAGCGGCGGCGCCGCGTGTGCTGGCGCAGCAGGCGGGGCAAAGAGCAGCGTCAGGCTCCTTCTACGAAAAAGGACCGGTTCGGATCCACTACGAGGAGACCGGCACTGGGTTTCCGTTGCTGCTCATCGCGGGCGGAGGCCTGAACTCGACCATCGCCGGTCTCACAAACCCGTTCAACGCGATCGAAGAGTTCAAGGGAGAGTACCGCTGCGTCGCGTCGGATTTGCGCAACGCGAACACCGGCCAATCATCAGGGCCGCTCGAGATCGACCGGCCGTGGGATGCCTTCACCGATGATCATCTTGGCGTGATGGATCACCTCGGCATCGACAAGTTCATGGTCATGGGCTTCTGTATCGGCGGCCCGTTCATCTGGAATCTCCTGCGGCGCGCGCCGAATCGCGTTGTCGCCGCAGTGCTGGCGCAGCCCAGCGGCTCGCGCCCGGAAATGCGCGATCTGTTCTACGAGACGAACATGAAAGGCTGGGGACCTGAACTGGTCAAACGCCGGCCCGAGATCACGATGGAGACGGTCGACAGGTTCCTGACGAAGATGTACCGGACGAACGCCGACTTCGTCTTCACCGTCACGCGCGATTTCGTGCGCACCTGCCAGACGCCAGTCCTGATTCTGCCTGACGACATTCCGTCGCATCCATATGCCGTTGCCATGGAGGCCGCCATGCTTGCGCCGAACGCCGAAGTGAGCATGTTCCCGTGGAAGGAACCGAAAGAACGGATTCCGCTGGCGGTGCGCCAGATACGTTCCTTCCTCCGCGCCCATCGGCCGCATTCGGCGTAGGCGTTACCGGTTCACGCACGCGGAAGATTGGAGGCTTGGAACATGTCGGAACAGAACAAGGATTTCGTTCGCCGCTGGTTCGAAGAGATATGGAACAAGGGGCGTGCGTCGGCCGTCGACGAAATGCTTCCCGCAAACGGCGTGATCCACGGCTTGGAGGGTGCCATGCGCGGACCAGCGGCGTTCAAGGCTTTCCACGCCGCGTATCGAGAGGCCTTTCCCGACGTCACGATTCACATCGACGACATGGTCGCTGAGGGTGACGTCGTCGCCGTTCGCTGGACTGGGACGGCCACGCACAACGGGAATGGCCTGGGATTCGCGGCAACACAGAAGCGCGTCCAATTTACCGGGATGGGCTTTGTCCGCGTCGCCGATGACAAGCTGATCGAAGCGTGGAACAACTTCGATCAGTTCGGCATGTTGCAGCAGCTTGGCGTGGTCAGCCCGCCCCAGCCACGATAGAACGCGATCGTCCACTCTCTCGAGGCCGAGCAACTCAACTTAAGGAACAGGCATCATGCATCGCACTCTGCAGACACTCGGCGCGCTCGTGCTGGTATTGGCGGCGTCAACTGGATTCGGTCAGGACCGCGGTTCTTTACTGTCGGTCGACCATTTCGTGGCAGTGAAATCAACAGCGCCGGGGATGGCCGGTCAAACCGCGCAGATTTACGTGCGCGAAGTCGTCCTCCCAGGTGTCGCGCTCCGCGGGCGTCAGGCGCCGGATAACGTCGTGCTGTTCGTGCACGGCGCAGGCACGCCGGCGGAGGTCTCGTTCGATGTGCCGTACAAGGATTACAGCTGGATGGCGTATCTCGCGCATGCGGGATTCGACGTGTTCTCGATGGACATGACCGGCTACGGCCGGTCTACGCGTCCGACGCCGATGAACGATCCGTGCAACCTGTCGAAAGAGCAGCAGGCGCGATTCGTGCCGCAGTTGATCGCCGCGCCGTGTGCGCCCTCGCAGGCGGCCGCGATCACGACCATGGGTTCTGATTGGAACGACATCGGCGCAGTCGTGGATCACCTGCGCGGGCTGCGTGGTGTCGACAAGGTATCGCTCGTCGCGTGGTCGCAAGGTGGGCCGCGATCGGGCGGGTACACCGCCAAACATCCCGACAAGGTCGCTCGACTGGTCGTGCTGGCGCCCGCCTACAACCGTACGGGCCCACTCGACGCGCCAAACCCGCTGCCGGCCGTCAATGGGGCGATGAACGTGCAGTCTCACTCGGACTTCACCGCCAACTGGGATCGCCAGGTGGGATGTCCCGATCAATACGAACCCGCTGCCAGCGCGGCCGTCTGGCGCGACATGCTGGCGTCCGATCCAGTCGGATCCACCTGGGGCACGGGAGTGCGCCGCGCGCCGCAGGTGCCGACCTGGGGTTTCAATCAGGCGATTGTGGCGAAGATGCAGACGCCCTTCCTGATGGTCACGGGCGTGCATGACAAACAGGTTGCGCCCGAGCGCGTGCGCGAGCTGTATACCGACCTGGGCTCGAAACAAAAAGTGTTCGTCGATCTGGCGTGCTCGTCGCACAACGCCATGTGGGAGAAAAACCATCTGCTGCTGTTCAAGGCATCGCTCGACTGGCTGAGAGATGGCAAGGTGAATGGCATGTCAGAAGGCGAAATCAAAATGGGGTACTAGCCGACAATTCCCGGATATGAAAAAGATGGCGCCTGCCGCCAGCCCCGGCGCATATGTCGATGCGCTCGATAGCTGGCAGCGCAAGATAGTGGAAACCCTCAGATCAACGGTTCATGCGGCTTCCGGTCTCGAAGAGGTCGTGAAATGGGGCCACCTCGTCTACCTCGCGAACGGCCCGGTGCTGCTCATTCGCGCGGAGGAAAGCCGTGTGCTGTTCGGCTTCTGGCGCGGTCAGCGATTGCGCGCCATTGAGCCCCGACTCAAGCCTGGCGGCAAGTACGAGATGGCGACGCTGGAACTCCGACAAGGGATGACCGTGAAGCCTGCCACAGTCCGTCGGTTAGTGCGCGAAGCGATCGCGCTGGACGGAAAGCTGGGTGATCCACGAAACGCCGCAAGGCTGCGGGCGAAGCGCCGTTAGAGTAGACAACGGCCGGAGGGCCCGACAGCGCCGTTGAGCATTTCGTCGGGGCCGTGTCTCCCGCCACGCGCCGGCTCATTTTGCAACGCCGACGTTCTTCATCGCCTCGAGTTTCTGAAGATCGAGAGCCGACACCGCGCTGCGCAGAGCCCCGAACTCCATGCCGTGACCCTTGGCCGTGACGATGAAGCGGTCGGCGATGACGATGTTGTACTCGTGGGTGCCGCCGGTTTTGGAGATCTTCTGATGGACGAGACGGCCGTTGACGCGTTCAGTGCGCTCCGACACCTCGTCGTTATCGCGTTCTCCCTGGAGAGCGGACCATGACGCCAGGCCCATCAGACCGGTCGCTCCGCCCGAGTCGGTAATTTCGAGCGTCGCAGAGTGGCCGGCGCCGTCGCCATACGAGGCCTCCGCTTTGGACACCATGATGCCCGCCATGCCGTTACGCTCCGCGTTGCTGCTCTGCCGCGCCAGCCCGGCGAACTGCTCAGGCACCAGCGGCTTCAATTGATCGATGCTGACTGCCTCTACGTGCTTGCCTCCGCCGAGCAGCGCTCCCAGCCCCTCGAACGCGGCCGCCGTCTCTGCTGATTTGTCGCCGCTCTTTTGCGCCTGCTCCATCTTGGCGCCGCTCTCCTCCATTTTGCGCCCGAGGGCCTCGAGCTTTCCCATCGGACTGTCGGGATCGAACGTCTGTTGGGCAGAAGAGGATGCCGCGCCCACCCCGCTCAGCGCGACCGGCGCGATGATCAGGCCACCGATGGCCGTCACCACGAACGACAGCACGATGGCGCAGACCACGACTACGGCGGTGTAACCGATTGCCTTTTCCTGCGGGACTTTCATCAGCGCCGGCAGGCCCAGATAGAGCAGATACAGCCCGTAGAGTGCTGCGATGATGCCAAGCACCCCCAGCGCGGGCAGAATCTGCAGCGCGCCGGCGATCCAGGCTGGCGTATACGAGTAGACGGCGACCTTGAACGCCTTGTTCGAGTCTTGCTGCGCACCGAACGTCGGCGCCAGCGCGTTGATGATGAACGCGAGGATGAATACGCCAATGATGGCGAAGACGAAGGTGAACACGGCCCCGGCCAGGCCGGACGTGATCGGAACGCGATACCTGCCGAGGAACGGCAACGACATGCCGACAAGCGAGCCTCCGATGAATCCGGCGATCGCTCCGATGGCCGCCAGCGGCATCACATAGCCGGTGACGACCGACGCCTTGTCGGTCGGTTCTTCCGCGATGGCGGGCCATTCCGTACTGGGCGTCAGCAGAATATTCCGAACGCGCGTTTTGATGTCCAAAGCGGCCCACCTTTCATCTGAATTGCCAGTCGTCGGGAGGATGGATGGCTGTTTATACTGCATGCCAGCCCTTTTTCATCGTACGAATGTGTGATTAGGATAGACGGCTCGCTGAACCCATGGATTTCAAGCTGAACGACGGCATCGCCATTCTCGAACGCACGCCAGGCACCCTGCGTGCACTGCTCGACGGGCTTCCGCCGGCGTGGATCGACGCGGCCGAGGGCCCGGAGACGTGGAGCCCATACGTCATCGTCGGCCATCTGATTCATGGTGAGCGGACAGACTGGATTCCGCGCGCGCGAATCATCCTTGCTCAGGGACCGGAACGCCGGTTCGAGCCATACGATCGATTCGCGCAGTTCCGCGAGAGCGAAGGGAAGTCGCTCCGTGAGCTGCTTGACGAGTTTGCCCGGCTGCGCGCTACGAATGTGGCGACGCTCGCTGGCTGGGATCTCAGCGACGCGCAGCTTCTACTGGAGGGAGACCATCCCGAGTTCGGCCGGGTGACATTGCGGCAGTTGCTGGCCACATGGGTCGCGCACGACGTGTCGCACGTGGCGCAGATAGCTCGTGTCATGGCGAAGCAATATCGCGAGGCGGTCGGCCCGTGGCGCGCCTATCTGCCTGTGATGGACCGTTAAGGCGTCAGGCTGGGCAGGATGCTCCTGGTCACCGCCGCCGCCAGCTTCGCGTAGCCTTCGGGCGTGTAATGCGTTCCGTCACTGTTCATCAAGGTTTTCCCGCCGCCGCTTTCGATCACCTGGTGCAGATCGTTAATCGGCACGCCGGCCAGTTTCATGACCGACACCGCCGCGGCGTTGTACTTCTGCACGTCGGCCTCGAAGCGGTCGAAACCGGCCTTGCGCTGGGCGTGGAGATCGTCGATGATCGGCGTGCTCGTGGCGAAGATGACCTTTGCGTTCGTTTCCTTGCGAATGCGCTCCACGATCGTCTTCAGGTTTTTCTCGTAATCTGCCAGCGGCACCTGATAGCTCCTGTCCTTCAGCTTCAGGTCGTGTAAACCGGCATTGAGATGAACGACGTCCGGTTTCTCCTTGATCACCCATTCGTCGAGGTTCCTGAGGACGTTGCCGCTGTCCTCGCCGTTCGGCTCGTGGCTGATGACGATCGCTTTGCCATCGAGCTGCTTCGCCACCAACGGCGCGTAACCGATGCGGATGGAATCGCCGATGAGGACGACTCGCGGCATGCGCCTCTCCTGAGCAGCAGAGCTCGAAACGAGAATCGCGAAGACAACCACGGACCAGTAACGGCTTGGCATTGATAGGCACCCGCTATGCATCACGCTCGCAGCCTGCGGCTGCAACAGCTTACAATTGTCCCTCGCCACTCGAGAAGCGATACGGGAGACATTACATGAGATTGCTCGGACTTGGCATCGGCGCCGCCCTGGCGGTAGGGGCCGGCATGGTCATCGCATCGGCGCAGACGGCCCCGACTACGGTGGACGGCCTGGTATCTGCCGCGAAAGTTGCTGCAGGCACGGACTGGTCAGGCACCTTCACGCGCCTCTGCATTCCTCCTCCGGCCACTACGGGAGGGCGCGGCGGTGGCGGAGGCAATGCCGGGCGGACCCCGCCGCCAAGGGAAACGTGGCACGTCGAGCCCGCCAAGGTCGCCGACAACCTCTACTTCCTCGGCGAGAAGGCCCACCACTCGTGGGCAATCGTTGGCAGCGAAGGGATCATCCTCATCGAGGCGCTGTATGACTACATGGTGGCGGATGAGGTCGCGGGCGGCCTCAGGAAGCTCGGCCTCGACATGAACAAGGTGAAGTACGCGGTCATGTCGCACGCGCACGGCGATCACGACGGCGGCGCGGCGTTCCTGCAGGATTCGATTCCGGGCGTGCGTCTCGTGTATGGCGCCGAGGATTGGGACGCGGTCGAAAAGTCGACCAATCGTCCCGGCGGTAAACCGAAGCGCGACATGGTCGGAACGGATGGCCAGAAGCTGTCTGTCGGCGATGCCTCGATTCAGATCGTCACGATGCCTGGCCACACACCCGGGACACTCTCGTATTTGTTCGAGGTGAAGGACAACGGCAAGCCGCTCCGCGTGGCGTATGTGGGAGGCACGGCCATCCCATTCGATGGAACCGTCGCCTACTACGACCAGTACCTGGCGTCTTCGGCGAAGTTTGCAAAAGCTGCTGCCGAATACCGCGCGACCGTGCTGTTGTCGAATCACACCGAGTTCGACAACGGCTACTACAAGGCGCACACCGCCGCGTTTCGGAAGCCCGGTGAATCCAACCCGTTCGACGTCGGCCAGGAGGGCGTGGCCCGCTACTTCACGGTCGTTCAGAATTGCGCGACGGCGGCCAGGATGCGCGTCGGAAAAATGTGACTATCGACGACTTGCACGCTTTCGCCGAGGCATGGAACCGTCACGATGTCGATGCTCTCATGTCGTTCATGACGGAGGACTGTGTCTTCGAAGCGTCGGCCGGCCCGGACATCTGCGGCAGCCGCTTTTCCGGACGTGAGGCCGTGCGGGCCGCATTTGCCGGGGTCTGGGCAACGTTTCCCGATGCCCACTGGGGCAATGCGCGGCATCTTGTCCTGGGAGATCGCGGCGTTTCGGAATGGACGTTCACGGGAACGCGAGCGGACGGCACGCGAGTGGAAGTCCACGGTTGCGATCTGTTCACGTTTCGAGACGGCAAGATCGCGCTGAAGAACTCTTACCGCAAGAACCGCGCAACCGGGAGGTAGCCGTATGAAGACGGGCTGGACGAAGTGGATTCTGCTTTCGGCAACCGTTGGCGGCTTGATGGCCGTCGTGGCGGACGGTCAGGCTGTCGTCGCGCAGGAGAAAGGCGGCGGCGACGTCACCGGACCGTACGAGTACGTCGAGAACTGGCCGCTGCCGGTTCATAACGACGGCTGGACCTGGGGTTCGATACCTGCCGTGTGGGCCGAGTCGGAAGATCGCGTGCTCGTCTTCATGCGCGGGGAGAAGCCGGCCATGCGCGAGGTGCCCGCACGAGGCGACATCAAAGGGCGGGCGCTCGGCCTCCTGGAAGGTGTTCGCGCCCAGGTAGACCAGCAGAGCCGCTTCGACGAGCATGCGCTGATGATCTTCGATCGCAGCGGCAAGCTGATCGATTCCTGGGGCCAGCACAAGAATCTCTTTACGGACGGAGGGGCCCATCGCATCCAGATCAGTCCCTACGATCCCGAGAAGCACGTGTGGCTGGTCGAGCACCTCAGCCACCAGATCCTGAAATTCACCAACGATGGATCGAAGCTCGTCATGCGGCTGGGCGAGAAGGGCGTTCCCGGCAACGACAAGACCCACTTCAATCAGCCGTCGGACATGCTGTTCATGCCCAACGGCGATTTCTACGTGACCGACGGCTATCGCAACACGCGCGTCGTGAAGTTTTCGAAGGACGGGAAGTACCTGATGGAGTGGGGCAAGCCCGGGTCGGGACCGGGGGAGTTCCAGACCGTCCACGGGATTGCCATCGACGCGAAGCGACGCATCTATGTCGGCGATCGCGAAAACGCGCGGATCCAGATATTCGACGAGAACGGCAAGTACCTTGACGAGTGGCCGAACATTCCGCATCCCTACTTTCTGTACATGGCCAAGGATCAGCACTTGTGGGTCGGCGACGGGCTCATCCACAAGATCATGAAATTCGATCTGAACGGCCGCCTGCTGTACTCGTGGGGCACGTTCGGCCGGATGCCGGGGTTTCTGTGGGGACCGCATCAGCTGAACGTGGATAACGCCGGGAATCTCTACGTCGCCAACGCGCAGGGCAACAACGTGGCGAAGTTCCGGCCGAAAAAGAACGCCGATCCGGCCAGGCTGGTCGGGCCTCCATTTGTGCTGCCGGCGGCGGGCCGGTAAGCCACTGCGATCACTATGGGCACGGTTGCGATCTGTTCACGTTTCGGGACGGCAAGATTGCCTTGAAGAACTCCTACCGGTGAACGCTGGCCGTTAGCTGGCCAGCGCGGCAGTCCTGAGTCGAGATCTATGCCTAGCCTCACCCGTCGTCAACTGCTGGTTTCACTGCCCGCGCTCGGGACCCTTGTGGCGTCGCCCTTCAAGGTTGCCCTGTCAGGGCAGGCCGGCAGCCCAACGATTCGCGTGCGATCGCTGAACCACTTCGAGATCGCGGTCGCGGATCCCAAGCGCACGATCGACTTTTATCAAGGACTGTTCGGCATGCCCGTTCAGGCGCGCGTGGGCCCTACGACGATCTTGCGAGTCGGTGCAGGCCCGCAGTTCCTTTCGATCCGGCCGGTTGAAGGCAACACCACACCGCGCATCACCCACTACGGCCTCGGTGTGGAGGATTTCACCGTCGATCGCATCATGACGACGCTCGCTGCGCACGGCGTGGCGAAGGCCAATACCGTCGGGCCGATGAAGGTGAGCGTCACGATGCGAGACGGCAACTCTAGTTTGTTGTTCGGGGATCCCGACGGTATCGTCTGTCAACTGCTGGACGTGAGCTACTGTGG
>Ga0184625_10000476_pt1 | contig 15184 bp, 17 predicted proteins | sample PLM3_30_b1_FD_133151 | JGI IMG/M metagenome (GOLD analysis project Ga0184625, IMG submission 133151) | Groundwater sediment microbial communities from an aquifer in East River, Colorado, USA - PLM3_30_b1 | ecosystem: Environmental > Terrestrial > Soil > Riparian zone | place: USA: East River... | reverse complement strand
GACGCTGCCGGCAGGGGCGACGACCGCGTAGTCGTAAGGAACGCCGCCGTACAAGGATGGCGGATTGATGCGCCGGATATCCATCATGGTCTCCGCAGCACGCGGAGCGCGTTCAACGTGATCATCTCGTTCGGGCCCTCCCGGCCCCAGTCGACGACCTCCGGCTGCCTCGGGCTGCCGGGTGGCCTCCACCAGAAGCCGCCGGCCTCCCAGCGCCCGTCCGGCCGCCTGAGCCCGAGCAGCACCTGCAGGCCGTCGTTCACACGCTCGTCGTCTAGCCTCCCCAGACGGCCGAGGACGAGCAGCGCTTGCAGCACGTCGTAATGCCAATACGGCGGGTAGTGAAGCTTGAGCCACGCCTGGGAGATCACCTCGCCGCTCCGCAGCGATCGGAAGAGGCGATGGTCGAGGAACAGCTCGGCAGCCCGCTGCGCGGCTTTCCCGGCCCAGCCGGCACCCGTGGCACTCGCGTACTCGTGCAGCCCCCAGGCCGGTGCGAGCGACTCGTGGAACGAGGAGCGGCAGCCGCTCACTTTCGGATCGCAGTTCCAGCCGCCGTCGGGCCACTGCCACTCGACGAGCGACCTGGCTAGGTGTTCCACTCGCGCGTCCCCCGCCATCCCGAGACGGGAGCAGACCGCAAGCGCGTTCCCTTCCTGCGACGCGCAGCGTCGGACGAGCCCGTCGATCGTCTTGATCCCCCTCCTGTGACCCTTGCCGGTAAGCCAGTCCAGCACCGTCTCCGCGGCAGCGAGCGCCGGGGAATGACCCGCCGGAATGCCGAGCTCCACGAGCGAGACCAGTCGCCAGTGGACGCCGGTCCACTTCTTGTACGGATGGCCGCCGAAGCCGCCGCCGGATTCCTGTCCGCTGAGCAGCGTCCTGACCATCGGCCCCGCGAGGATTGCCTCATCATCCGGTTCGACGGCTTCCCCGAGAACATCTCGACGAGCCAGGTACCGCACGGCCGGTTCGTCTGACGCGAGCAGCCAGTCGACCGGGGAGTCCGCATCGGCCAATTGGCGTCCTGTCTCTGTCATAGGATCAGCCCCGCGTGAGCTTCGACGACTGGATTCTGGCGCTCCACGTGCTCAGCGCATTCGCCTACGTCGGCGGACTGGTGCTCTTCTGGATCCTGATCGTTGCCGTCCGCCGGACAGACTTGGCCGACGGGACGATCCGCATGGAACCGGTGGTGAAGGTCGGCAACGCGAGCGTCGGAATCGGAGCGGGCGGCACGATCCTGTTGGGCATTTGGCTCGCGTTCTCGGTCGGTGGCTACAACATCTGGGACGGCTGGATCATCGCCGCCCTCATCCTCTGGTTCATCGCCGCCGCGCTCGGCCGTCAAACCGGCCAGGCTTACATGCAAGGTATGAACAAGGCGCAGGAGCTTCGCGGCGCGGGTGAGACCGGGCCGAACGCGGAGCTGCTCGCGCTCAACCGCACGCAGAGCGGAGTCGTCCTGCACGCGCTGACGACGATCGTCGTGCTCCTGATCCTTGCCGACATGATCTGGAAGCCAGGAGCATGAGCGCCGTCGCCTCAATCCGGCCGGACAGCTGGAACTTCCCACTGTTCCTGCACGTGCTCGGCGCGATGATCCTGGTCGGCGCGGTGCTCACCGGCGCGAGCGTTCTCGCATTCGCGCGGGGCGATACACGGATGCTCAGGCTCGGCTACTGGTCGCTGCTCGCGGTTGGGCTTCCGGGCTATGTGCTCATGCGCATCGGGGCCGAGTGGACGGCCTCGAGGGAGGGCTTCAACGACGAGGGTGTCTCCGCACCGACCTGGCTCGACACCGGCTACTTCATCGCCGACCTCGGCCTGCTGGTCTTCGTGATCGCGCTGATCGTCGGGGGCATCGGCGTCTACCGGCTGAGGGCAGGGAAGGGCGCCGGCCTGCTCAAGGGGACGATGGTCCTGTCGCTCCTACTGCTCGCAGCCTTCGTCGTCGCGATCTGGGCGATGGCCGGCAAGCCGGACTAGGTAGTTAGCTAGGCGCGAGGGGAGGCACCGCAGGCCTCCCCCCGTTTGTTCGACTGGTCTACTGCTTCTTGCTCTTGGAGGAGACGCACTTCCCGAAGGCCGACGACGCCTTCCCGCCGTACTTGGCGGTGAACGCAGCCTGGCCGGCGGCGCGCTCTGCCTTGCAGGCCTTGGCGGCCTTCATCAGCTTCGCCTCCTGCTGCGCGTTGGCCGTCTTCGCCTTCGAGGACACGCACTTGCCGTACGCGTTCCGGTCGTTCTTGTTCTTGCCGTAGAACTCCGCGAACGACATGCCGCCGTGGGCGGCGCGGAAGTCCGCCTCCGGCATCGCCATCTCGGCCTTGCAGGTCTTCGCGGCATTCGTCCGGTTGGCGGCGGCGGCACGCGCGTGCTTCGAGACGCATTTGCCCATCGCGTTCGCGCCCGAGCCGCCCGGCGAATACAGCGCCTTGAAGTTCGCCGCGCCGAGCGTCAAGAGCTCGTTCTTACAGAACTGCGCAGGGCTCTTGCCCTGCCCGCCGCCATCTGCGGCGAAGGCCGCCGACGCCGTCACGGCGACCGCGGCGAGAAGAAGTGCCAGAACAGCTTTCATGTAGCTCCTTTAGTTGTCTTTGATGGGGAGGTGGGTACCGCTGTATCCGCAGTGGTAGACCCGCCTGGCCGTCAAAACCTGCGCCAGCGGCTCGTAAAGTTTCCGTTAGCGCCCCCCAGACGACCGTCGTTGCACGCATAGTGGAGGTGATGTCAGCCCTCTTCCGCACGACGAGGACGGCCGACTTCGACCGTCTCTACCATCATCACGCGGCCTCCGTCTTCCGCTACGCGTTCGCAGTGCTCGGCAACCGAGCCGACGCGGAGGACGTCGCCCAGCAGACATTCCTCAAGGCCTACCGCGCGATCGCGCAGGGAACGAAGCCGCGCAAGGCAGAAAACTGGCTGCTCAAGATCGCGCACAACGAGGTGCGCCGCCATCTGCGCGCTAGCCAGGCAAGGGCGCTCGAGGTCGAGCTCGACGAGCGACTCGAGCACCCTATGCCCGAGCCCACCGGGCCGACCCTTGCGGACCTCCTCCGCGCGCTCCAGCATCTTCCGCCGGCACAGCGATCGGCGCTTGTGATGCGGGAGTTCGAGGGCCGCTCCTACGCGGAGATCGCGGAGATCCTTGGCGTCACGCAGAGCGCGCTCGAGTCACTGATCTTCCGCGCTCGGCGGACGCTGGCCGAGCATTTCGAGGAGGCGCTGACCTGTGCCGAGGCCGAGCAGGCGGTCTCCCGCCGTCTGGACGGACGCCTCTCGCGTCGCGAGGCTCGCCGCCTGAAGCGGCATCTGCGCGAGTGCCCGCTTTGCGCGAGCTTCGAGAACGTGCAGAAGCGCCAGCGGTCGCTGTTCGAAGGGCTCTCGGTCATGCCGGTTCCGGCGTCGCTCTTCCTCATCCGCGGCGAACAGGCTGCGGCTGCAAGCTTGGGCGTGGGCGCCGTGGCGGGCGGCGGCTCCGCCGCGGTCGGCGGCGGAGCCGCGGCAGGATTCGTCGCGAAAGCGGCGGCGGTCGCCGCGACCGTCTCGGTTGCCGGCGGCGTGGGCTACGGCGTCGCCACTCATGACACGGCGGCGAAAGCCGATCGCCCCTTGGCCGCGCCCGCCCGGGTGGTGGCCCGGCCGCGCGCGGTGAAACCACCGGCCCTCATCGTCCCCACCCAGGCCCGGAGCGTTCCCCACCGTCGGGGTCTCCCGGCGATCCGAAAGGCGCAGCAGCGGAAGCTGGTCAAAGTGAAGGTTTCTAAGAGCGCAAAGAGCGTCGCCTCAGCAGCCACCCCAGCCACGCTCAAGAAAACGCACCCGCTCCAGGCTCGCCCGACGAGAATGGCTGCCAAGCCGGCAGCCGTTCCGGTTCGAACGCGGCCACATGTCGGCAAGAAGCTCGGGCTCAACCGGCCCGCGCGGACGAAAGCGCCGCGTCCGACGCCCGCCGCCAAGAAGCCGAAGCCCGCGAAGCCGCCGCAGCGCGCGAAGCCGGACCCGGCCGCGAAGCCGGAGCCGGTCGCCAACGGCGTCGGACAGGGACTGAAAAAGCAGCCGTGACCATGCAGCGCGCGCTGGCACAGGTCCGAACGGCGGCGGCATGCCGGCCTTCAAGGGCACGCTGACGGAGCAGCAGATCCGCGACGTCGCGGCCTATGTCTCGCAGCGGATCGCCCGCTAAGCGCCTGCCGATCGCCGGGCCAGCGGCGCTCACGCTGCTGATCGCGTTCGCGCCCGCGGCGGCCGCGCGCCAGGCTGCGCTCGAAGTTCGCGAATACCCGGTCCCTGCCGGCTCACATCCCCACGACGTCGCACCGGCTCGCGACGGCGGCGTCTGGTACACGGCACAGGGCTCGGGTGAGCTCGGCTGGCTCGACCCGAAGAGCGGGGTGACTCGGCGGATTCCGCTCGGGGCAGGCTCGGCGCCGCACGGCGTGATCGTCGGTCCCGACGGAGCTCCCTGGATTACTGATGGCGGACTGAACGCGATCGTGCGTGTGGATCCCCGGACACGGCGGGTTCGTCGCTTCCCCCTGCCCGGCCGAAGCGGATACGCGAATCTGAACACGGCGACCTTCGACCGTCGCGGCATCCTCTGGTTCACCGGACAGAGCGGCCTCTACGGGCGGCTCGATCCGAAGACGGGGCGGCTCCGAGTCTTCGCCGCTCCGCGCGGGACTGGTCCCTACGGCATTACGACCACTCCTCGCGGCGCCGTTTACTACGCCTCGCTCGCCGGAAGCTACGTCGGTCGCATCGACGTCCGCACCGGTCGGGCAACGGTCCTGCGGCCGCCAACCCGGAACCAGGGCGCCCGCCGCGTCTGGTCCGACACACGCGGCCGGATCTGGGTCAGCGAATGGAACGCGGGCAAGCTCGCCATGTACCAACCGGCGAGGCGGCGTTGGCGCGAGTGGCGGCTCCCCGGCCGGGCACCGCAGCCGTACGCGGTCTACGTCGACGAACACGACCTTGTCTGGATCACCGACTTCGGTGCAAACGCCATTGTCCGTTTCGACCCGCGGGCTCAGCGGTTCACGCAGGTCCGGCTTCCGAGCGCAGGCGCGGAGGTGCGCCAGCTCCTTGGTCGCCGGGGCGAGCTCTGGGGCGCCGAGTCCGGCGTGGACAAACTGGTGGTCGTGCGAACGCGCTAGTCAAGGGACGGCGGTGGGTAACCACCGCCGTCCCAGTTGACATTCCTAGCGCCCACGCACCTTGCTGAACTGCGCAGCCCAGTATTCGGCGGTGCCAGGATTCTGGACCGTCCCGAATCGAGCGTTGACTGCATAGAGCCGGTGCCCGAACTCGTCGATCGTCGTCGGCACGTCGAAGTCGGGATCCGTCAGCTCTGCGACGACGGTCCCGGCCGTCAGCCGCCGGTCGAGCCTGACGACGGCGACCTTGTTATCTCGGTTCTCGACAACGTAGAGCGTTCGGCGACCGTCGAGCAGGATCCCGTCTCCATTGGTCACTGCCTGATTGAGAACGATCTCGCGCGTCACGCCGGTCCGCCGATCGACCGTGAACAGCTTGCTGACGTTGGTCCCGCCGACGTTCGTCTGGACGATGATCAGCGTCTTACCGTTCGGCGTCTTGTCGATGCCATTCGCGTTGTTCCCCGGCCCGTAGATGATCGCGCCGGTCAACGGGATCGTCGTCACCTGACCGCCACTGACTCGGTACAAGAACGGCCGCACCGAGTCGGTGAAGTACGCGCCGCCCCGCGCGACCACGACATCGTTCACGAACGTTTGCCCTGGCCCAGTAGGTGTGAAGAACGTGTAGGTCGCAAGCAGGTCCCCGGTGCGCGCGCTGTAAACGAAGCCCTTCCCCGTTGGCCCGCCGGCGACGAACAAGAGCCCACGGTGGTACTCGACGCCGATTGAAGAGCGCCCAGTCGCGACCCCGCGGTTCAGGTAGTCGCCTTCGCCCGTTCGCAGGTCTCCCTTCCAGATCGCGCCCGTCGGAATCGAGCCGACGTAGAAGGTGTGCCCCTTGATCGCGATCCCCTCAGGCCGAAAGCCATCCGGGAGGGCGATTTTCTCCGGGAAGCTCGACGAAGCTCCCAATGGCGCGGCTAGAACCGCAACCGCGACGGCGATCCATGCTGCAAGCAGCGTGATACGTCGCATTTGTCCCCCTTGTCGAAAGGTCTCGTCCCCAGGCTCTACGTGCCCGGCCCGCTGTTGGATGACACATCGCTGGCAGACTGGGCTCATGACGAAGATTCAGAAGACCGATGCCGAATGGCGCGCCGAGCTGACGCCGGAGCAGTACCGGATTCTCCGACAGAAGGGCACGGAGGCGCCGTTCACAAACGAATACGACCATGTCTTCGAGCCGGGCACGTACCGCTGCGCCGGCTGCGGCGCGGAGCTCTTCGTTTCCGAGACGAAGTACGACTCAGGCTGCGGGTGGCCAGCGTTCTACGCCCCCGCCTCGGAAGAGGCGATCGACGAGGAGAGCGACACGAGCTACGGAATGGTGCGCACCGAGGTCATGTGCTCGAACTGCGGCGGCCACCTCGGGCACGTCTTCCCGGACGGCCCGCACCCGACGGGCCAGCGTTACTGCATCAACTCGGCCGCGCTGAAGCTCGAAGAGGACTAGCACCCCGCGTTTCGTGATGGAATCGGGCGGTGCGCTTGCCCCGCCTGCCGACCTACCGCCGCAGCGACATGGCCGTCGACTTAGGGACGGCGAACACCGTCGTCTTCGTCCGCCACGAGGGGATCATCCTCTTCGAGCCCTCGGTGATCGCGATCGACGAGACAACCGGCCAGGTCCAGGCGGTCGGAGACGAGGCGCGGCGGATGATCGGGCGCACGCCGGCGACAATCCATGCCACACGCCCGCTCCGCCACGGGGTCATCGCCGACTTCGAGGTGACAGAGCAGATGCTCCGGCGCTTCCTGGCGAAGGCGAACGGGCATCGCGGCATCCACCGGCGCGTCGTCCTCTGCGTCCCGAGCGGCATCACGGACGTCGAAGAGCGCGCAGTCAAGGAAGCAACGCTCACCGCAGGTGCCCGAGAGGCGGACGTGATCGAGGAGCCGATGGCCGGAGCGATCGGCGCTGGGCTCCCCGTCGCCGAGCCAAGCGGCAACATGGTCGTCGACATCGGCGGGGGAACGACCGAGGTCGCAGTCATCTCGCTCGGGGGCATCGTCGCCTCGCGCTCGGTTCGTGTCGGCGGCTACGAGATGGACGACGCGATCGTCCGGTATGTCCGTAACCACAGCAAGCTGCTAATCGGCCAGGAGCGAGCGGAGGAGGTCAAGATCGAGGTCGGCTCCGCAATCGACGTCGGCGAGCTCCCGGACACGGAAGTCAGCGGACGGGACCTCGTGACGGGAGGCCTGCGGCGAACTCGCCTGACCGCCGAAGACGCACGCGAGGCGCTCGAGCGGCCGGTGAGTCAGATCATCGACGCGGTCAAGGAGACGCTCGAGGCCACGCCTCCGGAGCTCGCGGCCGACATCACGAACCGCGGAATCGTCCTCGTCGGCGGCGGTGCGCTCCTGCGCGGCCTCGACGAGCTGATGCGCCGCGAGACGCAGCTGCCCGTGTACGTCGCCGACGCGCCGCTTACCTGCGTCGCCACAGGCGCGGGACACAGCCTCGAGGAGCTCCCGGTGATCCACCGGGCCGCGAGGCAGCGAAGGAATCCCCCGCGGAAACGCCGCTGGCGTCGCTAGCAGCCGAGCTCGCTTTGCCAACAGCGGACGTGTCTAGGGGCCAGGCCCCCGGACACGGCTCGCGAGGACGTGGGCCTCGCGAGGATTCGGCGCTACGAGCGAGATGACCGATGTCGGGCGGTCTGGCTTCGTGTCGCCCGATGCCTGCCCGGGTCGGACAGGCGTCAGAACGTTTTCGCTTACTAAGGAATCGTGTACTCGATGTTGCTGACGTCGAGGCCGAGCGACGCCGCGATCCGCACGCCCTCCTCGATCTCGCGCTGCACTCGCGCCACATCACGCGAGCGCATCGCACTGCCAATGAACTCGCGCTCCTTCGGCCGCCAGAGGACGTGGTCGGCGAAGATCGGGAGCATATTCTCGGCGCCGCGGATCATCCTGTCCTTCGTCTTCTTGTCCGCGTCGCGGAGCAGTACGCGCTCGTAGGCCATCCCGGCTCCGTGGTGGATGCCGTCGTCGATCGTCAGCCGGTTGCAGAGGTCCTCGAGCAAGGTCCCACGTGACGAGCGTGCGATCAGCCGGAACCGCGGGATGATCATCCGCTCGAAGAAGACCTGCATCAGGAAGACCTTCTCCTCGAGCGCATCGAGGCCGAGGAACATCTGAGCGAGCTTGTCCAGATAGGGATCGCGCTCGCTCGTCCCTCCCGACGCCTCGGCGAGCCGTAGCCACGCTTCGACGTGGCGCGCCTCGTCCTGCGCCATCGTCGAGTAGTAGAGCTTGGCCTCGTGGTGCCGGGCGAGCTCGAGGAGCTGCGCGGCCATCTCGACCGCGAGTGAGTCGGCCTGCAGCTGCTGGGTGATGACCGAGCGCCAGATGCCCTGGCGTCGCGCCTGCTTCTCCTTGGCGCCCTTCGTCTCCGGGATCGGCGGCATGTCGCCCCAGGCCATGTCCCGCACCTGCCACTCCTGCTTCTTGGCCAGCTCGTAGTAGCGGAAGACCTCCTCGGTCCGCTCAGGGCGCCCGTCGGTCGACGCCGCGGTCTCGGCGAGCTGGTCTTTGGGGGTCGCGGCCATGGAGTCGCGCAAGGTTAGCGTTGAGCGTGCGTTAAGACCGCCTGCTCTCACAGAAACCTTAGTCTTGAGTGGTTTCCTCTAGGTGCAATCCGCTGAGAGAGAGGAGCCAGCCGGTGTCCACGACCGACCCGACCGTCCCGACCCCCGCGGAGGCGAAAGAGCGCCTCGAGCAGGCGCTCTTCGAGATCCGACGAGTGATTGCCGGGCAGGAGGCGATGCTCGAGCGGGTGCTCGTCTGCCTGCTGGCGCAGGGTCATCTCCTGATCGAGGGCGTCCCGGGGCTCGCGAAGACGCTGACGATCAAGACCACCGCCGGCGTCCTGGGCGGCTCGTTCGCACGCGTGCAGTTCACGCCCGATCTCGTTCCCTCGGACCTCGTCGGCACCCGGATCTACCGGGCGGGCGAGGGAACCTTCGAGACCGAGCTCGGCCCGGTCTTCTGCAACTTCCTGCTCGCCGACGAGATCAACCGCGCCCCGGCCAAGGTGCAGTCGGCGCTGCTGGAGGTTATGCAAGAGCACCAGGTCACGATCGGTCACGACACGTTCCCCGTCCCCGATCCCTTCCTCGTAATGGCGACGCAGAACCCGATCGAGTCCGAAGGCACGTATCCCCTTCCGGAGGCTCAGGTCGACCGCTTCATGCTCAAGATCCTGATCGGCTATCCCGAACACGACGAGGAGCTCACGATCGTCGAGCGTCAGCTGATCCCGCCGCCCGACCTGCGTGAGGCGCTCTCGCTCGACGACCTGAAGGCGCTCCAGCGTGCGGTGTACGAGATCTACGTCGATCCGGCGCTCATCAGCTACGCGGTCAACCTCGCGACGGCGACGCGACAGCGTTCCGACTACGTCGCGTACGGGGCCAGCCCTCGAGGCCCGATCAGCCTGGTGCAGTCCGCGCGGGCGCTTGCGCTTATTCGTGGCCGCGAGTACGTGATCCCGGAGGACCTGCAGGCCCTCGCCAAGGACGCGCTGCGGCACCGGCTCGTGCTCACCTACCAGGCGTTGGCCGAGGAGGTGACACCTGACGCGATCCTGGACCAGGTGCTGACATCGGTTCAAGTTCCGCAAATCGACCTGACCCGCACCGCGGCGTGAAGGTGCTCCAGCGGGCCGTCACTCCAAGCCGCCCGGGGCCCGGGCCGATGCCGGACGGGCTCCTGCGCGCGCTCGACATCACGATCGGGCGGCGGATGGAGGGACTGCTCGCCGGGGACTACCGCTCGGCGCTCTTCGGCGACGGCACCGAGCTCGCGCAGGTGCGCCCCTACATCCCCGGCGACGATGTACGCCGGATCGACTGGAACGTGACGGCCCGGACCAACGAGCCGCACGTGCGGGTCCAGCTGGCCGAGCGGGTCCTCGTCACCTGGCTCGTGCTCGACACCTCGCTCTCGATGCAGTTCGGGACGGCCGAACGCCGAAAAGCGGACGTCGCCGAGGGTGCGGCTCTTGCGATGGGACACGTCGCGACGAGACGCGGAAACCGGCTCGGGATCGTCACATTCGGCGACAGCGACCCGCGCTCACTGCCGGCCAGGCAGGGCCGCATGGGGCTCGTCGGCTTGCTGACCGCGCTGCGGCAGGAGCCGGATGCGACGGCATCGGGCGCAACCTCACTCGGTGAGGCGCTCGGCCGCACCTTGGCGCTCGCGCGCCAGCGGAGCCTGGTCGTGATCGTTTCCGACTTCCGCGGGCCGCGTGACTGGCGGGCGCCGCTCCTCCAGCTGGCCGGTCACCACGACGTCGTCGCGCTCGAGATCCGCGATCCTCGGGAGCAAGAACTTACGAACGTGGGCGCGCTCTGGCTCGTCGATCCCGAGACCGGAAAGCTCCTTCGGGTCGACACGCGCAGCAAGCGGCTTCGCGAGCGCTTTGCCTCCGCCGCGGCGCAGGAACGCACCGAACTCGAGCACAGCCTGGCCTCGCTCGGCGTCCGGCACCTCGTGCTCTCGACCTCGGGCGACTGGCTGCGCTCGCTCGCGGTCTTCCTCCGCCGGAAGCGCCGATGAGCTTCTCCTGGCCGATTGCGCTCGTCGCCCTGCTCCTCGTTCCCTTGCTCGTCCTCCTATACGTCGTCCGGGAGCGGCGCCGTACCGCCTTTGCCGCGGGCTTCGCGAACCCCGCGCTCCTCCCGAACGTCGTCGCTCGCTCCCCCGGGATCCGCCGACACCTTCCGATCATCCTGCTGCTCCTCGGCTTCACGGCGATCGTCCTCGGCGTCGCGCGGCCTCATGCGACCGTCAACGTCAAGCGCGAGGAGGCAACCGTCGTGCTCGCCCTCGACGTCTCCCGCTCGATGAAGGCGAAGGACGTCGAGCCGACGCGCCTCGATGCTGCCCGAAGTGCTGCCAAGGCCTTCCTCGACCGCGTGCCGGAGAAGTTCCGCGTCGGCGTGGTCTCGTTCGCCACACGGGCGACCGTCGGGCTGCCGCCGACCGCGGATCGCGAGCTGGTCCGATCGGCGCTGGACGCCCTCAAGCCCGGTGAGGGCACGGCGATCGGCGACGCCGTCGTGTTGTCGACCCGAGTCGGCCAGCAGCAGCGGACGAGCGACGGCTCGGAGAAGCCGCCGAGATCCGTGCTGCTGATCTCCGACGGCGCGCGTGACGGCGGCAGAACCACCCCGCAGGCGGCGGCCGAAGAGGCGAAACGGCTCAAGGTGCCGGTCTACACGGTGCTCGTGGGGACGCCGGAAGGGGTCGTCGAGGAGACGGTGACAGGCGGGTTCAAGCAGATCATCCGTGTTCCGCCCAGCCCCGAAACGCTGCAGCAGATCGCGCAGATCTCGGGCGGAGAGTTCTTCACCGCCACCGATGCCGACGGCCTGAACCGGGTCTACGAAGAGCTGGGATCGCGGCTCGGGACCCGGAAGGAAACACGCGAGATCGGCGACTACTTCGCCGGGGGCGCGGCCGCGTTCCTCCTCGCCGGCGGCCTCCTTTCGGCACTCTGGTTCCGGAGGGTTCCGTGAAGAAGATCGTTCTCCTCGTGGCGTTCACCGCGGCGCTCACCGCCGGCGCGGGCCCCGCGCATGCGACCGACGAGTGCAAGGGCCTCATGGTCTGCGTGCCGGTCCATGGGCCCTGGGTCGCCGTGCCCACCGGCACCAGCGTCCCTCGGCCGAAGGTGGAGTGGCAGCTCACTTGCCCGCGCGGCTACATCGTCGGCGGCCTGGACGCCGAGCTCAGCGTCCGCGGCATCGACATCAGCTTCATCGCAACCCTGGGCAGCCCGGTGAACCCCGGGATCACGACCGCGCGCTCCGTCGTGTTCGTCGCGAGCTACGTCGGCGCGACGGCGCGAGCACCCAGCTTCCGTCCGCACGTCGGGTGCATGCCCTCGAGCGGCGGCGGTCGGATCCCAACCGCCGTCCGCATCGTCAAACCCGGGCAACCGACCGTTCGACGGGTGGGCAGCTTCCGCATCCGCCCTGGAGCGAAAACCGTTGGAAGCGCCTGCCGCTCGAGTGAAGTCCTCGTGGACGCCTCGTACGCGTTCGCGTTCCGGACGCGGCAGCCTCCGAGCGCGAGCGTGATCGGAACGGTGAGCGGCGCTCGTAGGATCAGCGGCCAGCGGGTGCTCGTCTCGGTGCAGGGCGACGCCGAGCTCGGACGGATCCCCGCCCTCGCCCAGGTCCACGCCGTCTGCTCGAGGGTGCGATGACCTTCGAGCGCCCAATCCTGCTGCTCTCGCTGCTCGTCCTGGCCGCGGGCGTGGCGCTCGTCTGGTGGCTGCTCCGGCGGCGCCGGATGCGCTACGCCGTGCGCTTCACGAACCTCGAGGTGCTCGCGGCCGTCTCCGGCGTAGGAAGCGCTTGGCGGCGGTTCGTGCCTCCGGCGCTCTTCGTCGCGGCTCTGGCGGCGCTCTGCGTGGCCTTCGCCCGACCGCATGTCGACCGGATGGTGCCCAAGGAACGCGCCGTCGTGGTCCTCGTCATTGACACGTCGCGCTCGATGCAGGCCAGAGACGTAAGGCCGACGCGCCTCGGCGCGGCCCAGGAGGCGCTGCGCACGTTCGTCGACCGCGCGCCCAAGCGCCTGAGGATCGGCCTCGTGATCTTCGCGGGCGAGGCCCAGGTCGCCGCGCCGCCGACCGCCGACCACGCGCTCGTGCGGCAGTCGATCGACGAGATCGGCGAGTTCCAGGGCTTCGGCGGCACGGCGATCGGCGATGCTCTGGCGTCGGCGGTCGAGCTTGCGCAACAGGCTCTCGCCGAGGACCAGCAGACGATCGCGCTCCGCACAGCTCCCTCGCAGGACACCAAGGGCCTCGCCTCGATCCTCTTCCTCTCCGACGGCGCCCAGACCCGCGGGACGCTGCTGCCCGAGGAAGGAGCAGCCCGGGCGAAGGACGCCAACATCCCGGTCTACACGGTCGCCCTCGGGACGCCTGAGGGCGTGATTCGAGGCGGCTTCGGGTTCGGAGGCCCCGGCAACCAGGCCCCGTCACCCGGATACGGCAGCGCCGAGATCATTCCCGTTCCGCCGGATCCCGAGACGCTTCGCGGGATCGCCGAAACGACCGGCGGCCGGTTCACCGAGGCCCGCACGGCCCAGACGCTCGAGCGAACCTACGAGAACCTCGGCTCCAGCCTGGGCCGCGAGCCCGGGAAGACCGAGGTCACGTTCCTCTTCCTCGCGGGCGCAGGCGTCCTGCTACTCGCCGCCGGCGTCCTCTCCGCGCTCTGGTCGCCTCGCTTCCCCTAGAGGCCTCTAACTGAACGAAGCCTTGAGCCGTCGGGCCGCGCTGGACGGCGCGAGGCCGCGTCCTCGGTCTCGCCCGTATCCTCCGGATACGAACGAGACGCTGCGTCCTTGCCTCGCACCGCCCATCGCACCCCGACGGCGAAGCGTCATTCAGCTAGAGGCCTAGCCCGTCCGCGTGGACATAGACCTTCTCGCCGCGGAAGAGGCGTCGGTCGCGATCCCACGGGAACCAGATGACGACCTGGAACTCGACCGGCTGGCCTTCAGCTTTGTAGTCGAGCCAGTCACGCTCGTGCGTGCCGGTGACGTTCGCCTCTTCGCAGACCCCCTGCGGGCCGACCACGATGTCGGTGAGATCGAAGTGGATGTCCGGAAAGGCCGTGAGCAGCCCGGTGTAGAAGCGTGTTGCGCCCTCGTGCCCTTCCCACCGCTCTGACTCGCCGACGATCTCGTAGACACAGTCGTCGGTCAGGGTCGCGAGGAGGCCGGCGATATCGCGGTCGTCCTCGGCGATCGAATGCTGCTTCCAGAGCTCGTAGATCGCCTGGACCTCGACCGGGTCGACCTCGAGCTTCATCAACTCGCGTACGTCCATGGTGAGGGATCTTGCCGGACTATCCTGGCTTTGTGAATCACCTGGGTGCCGTGAGAGCGCGAAATCGTCGTGTTCTCGCCGTGGTCCTCGGCCTCACGCTGGCCTTCACCGCCGTGGAGATCGTCGGCGGCCTCCTGACCGGAAGCCTCGCGCTCCTGGCCGACGCCGTCCACATGCTCTCCGACAACCTGGCGCTCGCACTCGCGCTCTTCGCCGTCTGGCTCGCGGGGCGGCCGAGCACGCCGGAGCGCAGCTTCGGCTACCAACGAGCGGAGATCCTCGCCGCGCTCGCCAACGGCGTCATCCTCGTCGTGCTCGCGATCTGGATCTTCATCGAGGCGTGGGGCCGGCTCACGGATCCGCCGGACGTGCTCGCCGGCTGGATGGCGGTCGTCGCAGCCGTCGGGCTGGCCGTGAACCTCGTCGCCGCCGCAATCCTGACCCGTGCCGGCCATGACACCCTGAACATGCGCGCCGCATTCAGACACGTCATCGCCGACGCAATCGGCTCCGCCGGTGTTCTCGTCGCGGCCCTGGTCATCCTCCTCACAGGCTGGCGCTACGCCGATCCGCTCGCGGGCGTCCTGATCGCGGTGGCGGTCCTGGCGAGCTCCTGGAGCGTCCTGCGGGACTCGGTGAACATCCTGCTCGAGGGAGCGCCCAAGGGCATCGATCCACGCGAGCTCGGGCGCAGGCTGGCCGAGGCGCCCGGCGTCGTCGAAGTCCACGACCTGCATGTCTGGACGATCACATCCGGTTTTGCCTCCCTGTCCGCGCACGTCCTCGTCGCGCGCGACGACGACTGCCACGCCCGGCGCCGTGAGCTCGAGGAGCTGCTCCTGCGCGAGTACGGCATCGAGCACACGACGCTTCAGGTCGAGCACGCCGCTCCTCCCGTCGTTTCGATTCAATCCCGCCGATGAGTCAAGCGGAGAGCAAGGAGGAACGACTCAACCGCGAGCTGATCGAGTTCCTGAACGAGCTTCGCGTCGTGCTGCCCGGCGTTCAGGTCCTGTTCGCGTTCCTCCTCACGGTCCCGTTCACGAACCGGTTCGAGGACGTGACGAACGGACAGCGCCAGGTCTTCTTCGCAACGTTCCTCTGCACGACGGCGGCGACAGCGCTCCTCATCGCCCCGTCGGCGTATCACCGGCTG
>Ga0184625_10000475_pt1 | contig 15200 bp, 15 predicted proteins | sample PLM3_30_b1_FD_133151 | JGI IMG/M metagenome (GOLD analysis project Ga0184625, IMG submission 133151) | Groundwater sediment microbial communities from an aquifer in East River, Colorado, USA - PLM3_30_b1 | ecosystem: Environmental > Terrestrial > Soil > Riparian zone | place: USA: East River... | reverse complement strand
GAAACAATGTCGCGCGCTGTCAATTCCCCATACGGTATAAGTGCATGCGCCGTTCACCGTCATTTGACACGCCGTGGCGGTAAAGGGCGCTGTCAGGCCCGTGCAGGCGGTTTGGGGATGGCGGCCTGGACCGCCTGCCGCCCATCGCCCTCGAGCCAGTCGAGCACCGCCGTTGCGGTGTCGTGTGGGGCCTCGAGCTGAGGTATGTGGCCGATGTCGTGCAGCACGGTCAGCGACCATGATGGGTTGGCACGTGCCGCCGCCCGAGCCACGGCGACGGGTACCAGCCGGTCGCGGTCGCCGTGCAGCAGCAGTACCGGTGCGGTAATCGAGCGGATCCCTTGGCGATACGTAAGACCGCGGATAATGCCGGCCGTGGCGGTGACGGAACGCGCGGCGGCGAGGAAGTCCCGGTTGACGTCCGCGAACTGAGCACGGCGGCGAGCGATAGCGACGTGCTGCGCGACGACATCGGCGGGCACTCGAGAGCGGTCAACGCAGCAGAGCGACAGCGTCGCGGCGACTTGCGCCTCAGGCGACAGCGCGCGCCGGCGGGCGGCCATTAGCGCCCAGCCGAGTCCTGGGGTGGCGTACGCGGCGAACATGGCGGTGACGAGGGGATCCGGTCTGGTGGGTACGAAGGGGAGAGCCGGGTCGAGAAGGACCAGGCCGGCAACAGCTTCCGGAGCAGCGGCTGCCTCAAGTAGCGAGATCATCCCGCCCATCGAGTTGCCCATGAGGATCACTGGGGCTCCGGGCACCGAGTCGATGAAGCGGTGCAGCAGGGCCCGATTCGCGCTCACTCTGGTCCCGCGTCCCATAGACCGGGTGAGGCCGTGCCCGGCCAGGTCGGGGGCGATCACGCGGAAGCGATCCGTCAGCAGCGGCGCGATGGCCGACCAGTTCACCGACGACCCGCCGAGGCCGTGCACACACACGATCACCGGCCCGCTGGCCGGACCGCCGAAGTCGAGGTAGTGAACCGGCCCGCCAAGATCGATCCAACGCGAGCGGTCGTCCAGACCGGGAGACTCAGACTGGCGGGCACGGCTTCCCGGAGCATCGGCTGTCATGGGCGCACGATACCCAGGTCTGGCCGCAGGAACCATGGCGGTGGCATGCCGGCATAGGATCCACCGGTGACCAGATATGTCGCCACGGATGACTTTCGAGGTGCGCAGTTCGTGGACGTCAACATGTCGCGAACGGTCTTCCGAGAGGTCGATCTCTCCGACACGCGCATGTATGGCGTACTGCTGACCGATGCCGACATCGACGGGGACATCGGGCCCGGACGATGGACGAGGCGGATCTGCATCGATCGGTCAACGATGAGTGGTCGTTCACCGAAACGCTGCGACATCTCGTGTTCGTCACCGACGCATGGTTTGGTCATGCGAGAGCCGAACCCAGCGCCGGGTCGGCCGCCGCCCGCGTCGCGTACCGCCACGTCGTGCCTGCACGTGATCTTCGACGAGGAGTGGGCGCACCACCAGTTTGCGGTGCGTGACCTGGCAATCATCGAGAGCCTGGCCGCTGATAATCTCGCGGGCTTGCTGCTGGCTGCTGGCTCAGGCGGCCAAGGCCCGCCCGTGAAGGAGAATGATGCCGCTGCTGGCCCGGATGCTCTCGACGCTCTGCGCGGGAGTCCGGAGCATGCCGATCTGATCTCGGCCTGCCTGGCCCGGCACGGCCTGCCGCGGACGCCGCCGACCTCGGCCTGTCGCACGCGGAGTTCGTCAAGGCTGTCGCGTTCGCGCCCTGCACACGCCCCGGCCGTTACCCGATCCTGGAGCGCCTCGCGCTCTCCGAGACGGAGATTGCCGACCGGGTGGAGGAGTACACGAAGGCCGTCGCTAGCTGAGTTCCTTCCACAGACGCGCTGCACGCGCACAAGCCCTGCCGACGGGCGGATATCATCCTAGGGTGCGGATCTTGGTGCTCGGTGCGGGTTTCGGCGGTCTGGAACTGGCAAGCAGGTTATCCGCCGAGTTCGGTGACGGTATCGACGTGGTGCTGATCGATCAGAGCGACGGCTTCGTCTTCGGATTCTCGAAGCTGGACGTCATGTTCGGCCGAGCCCAACCGTCGGCGGTCTGGCATCCCTACCGTGATCTCGCCAAGCCCGGGGTACGTTTCGTCCAGTCGACGGTGCGTTCGATCGATCCCGCCAGCAAGCACGCGGTGACCGACGTCGGCACGTTCGAGGGAGACATCGTGGTCGTGGCCCTCGGCGCAGATCTGCACCCGAGTGCCACGCCAGGCCTGATCGAGGGAGGTCATGAGTTCTACACGGTGGAAGGAGCGTTCGCGCTCCGCGACGTGATAGCGCGTTTCGAGGGGGGCCGTGTGATCGTCGCAGTCACATCGACGCCGTTCAAGTGTCCGCCCGCCCCTAGCGAGACCGCCCTGATGATGGATGACTACCTCACCGGTAGAGGGCTTCGCCATACGTCCCAGATTTCGCTGGTGATGCCCCTGGGCGTGCCCATTCCGCCGTCGCCGGCCGCGTCCGATGCATTGCTCCGCGCCTTCGCCGAACGCGGCATCGACTGGCACCCGGAGCGACTGGTGCGCGAGCTCGACCCGGCTCGCAAGATCGCCATGCTCAGCGACGGGCCCGATATGCCCTACGACCTGTTTCTGGGAGTACCGGTGCATCGAGCGCCAAGCGTGGTGGAGGCGTCAGGCCTAACCGTCAACGGATGGATCCCGGTCGACCCGCTGACACTCGAAACCCAGTTCCCGAACGTGTACGCGGTCGGCGACGTGACAAGCGTCGGAACACCGAAGGCGGGTGTGTTCGCTGAGGGACAGGCCGCAGTGGTCGCGGACCGCATCAGCGCGCTCGTCCGCGGCTCTACGCAGTCGGCGCAGTACGGCGGTCGCGGGATGTGCTACCTGGAGTTCGGGCGCGACCAGGTTGCGCGCGTTGACGTCACATTTGCGAGTGGAGAAAACCCCACCGGCGGCTTCGACGAACCCTCGCCGGCCCTTGCCGCCGACAAAGTTGCGTTCGGTACCAGCCGCATCCAACGCTGGTTCGATCGCACGTAGGTCATCTGACAACGCACTGAATCGTGGTGGTTGGCGGTGGCCATAACCACCGCCAAGCGCCAAGATTCACTCAGCTGGGACGTCTCACGGATTGGCGGGTGTCACTCCGGCGGTGCGCGTGTTGGTGCCGAGGGTGCGCTGCGCGAGGAACCGCGTGTACTCCGCGCGGTTAAAGGGGTTGCCGTCGGTACGGTGTCGCGTTGGCGGCGTACCAGCGACCGGTCGGTCGCCGGAGGGCCGTGACGACCATGTGCCTTCCCCGCCGGACAGGCCGGGTAGCCGCTGCTGAAAGGTGTGGACAAGTCTTGCCGGGATCTCGCCCGTAATATGCCACGAGGCGCCAACGCTAGTGGTTTCGTCGATGCGTGCGCCGAGTTGCGCGAGTTGCGCGGTGACCGGGCCGAGCCGCTCAAACGGGACCTCGAGGTCGAACCGGTGGCATGGCTCGAAGACGCGGGTGCCCGCCATCGCCAGCGCACGAGCAAGCACGAGCGGTGTGAGGTCCCGGAAGTCACCCGCGACGCTGATCGGCGACCAGTAGCCGCAGTGCGTGAGCGTCACCACGGCGTCGGTTACCGGCCATCCGTACACACCCTGCTCCAGCATGTGGCGGACGGACTCCTCGATTGCCTTGTGGAATGCCAGCGGCAGCGAGCCCAATTCCACCTCACGCCGATAAAGGACGCCCGCGCCGGGTGCGGACGCTTCGACCCGCAGCCCGATCGTCGCGGCGAAGCCGTGCCCGATGTGCTCGTACGCCGTGCCGACTGCTACCGGCCGTTCCAGGTGCACAATCTGGGTCGGGCTGAACATCGCCTCTAGGCCGTACATATCGGCGAGCGTCGCCGCAATGACCTCCTTCTGGACCTCGCCATAGAGCAGGACGCTGCTCTGGCCGTCGGACGAGACGCGGGTGCTGATAAACGGATCCTGATCGGCCAGGCTTACCAGAGCGGCGTGCAACGCCGCCCCGTCGCTAGCCCGGCGCGCCCGCACGATGGTCTCCATGCTCGGCCGAGCGAAGTATGCCTGGCCGGCGAGCCCATCGAGCGAACCGATCTGGTCGCCGATGCGGATCTCGGCCAAGCCGCGGACCTGCGCAATCTGTCCCCCGGTGAGCTGGTGCTGCGCCTCGTCGGATCCGCCTACGACGTGAAGGGCGCCGACCTGACCGTCGAAGGTACCGATCCGGCCGTCCGACTCCCGCCGGTAGACGGTAACGCGCTGGCGCGTACGCAATTGTCCGCCATACGAGCGGATGTACGCGACCTTGTCCCCGCCACGGCCACGTTCGATCGCGAACACCCGACCGCGCAACCGGTGCTCCGGCGCGGGTGCGGGTGGAAGCAGACCGCGGATCCCGTCAAGAAGCGCGGCGACGCCCGCGCCGGACAGCGCGCAGCCCATCACCAGCGGGTACACCAGCGCGGCCGCGGTCTGCTCCTGCAACGCGGCCCACAGGCGCGCCGGCGTCGGTTTCGTGTCCTCGACCAGGTCGGCGAGCAGCGCCTCGTCGTGCTCGGCGAGCACCGCCGCGAGTGCCGTTTGGAATTCCGGGTCGCGACGTCCGTACCGGACGAACTCGGCGGCTGGGGTCCCGATCCCACGGACCACACCCACCGGCACGACATGCGGGGTGAGCAACCGGGTGATGTCGGCGATGAGTTCGTCGCCCCGCGCACCTACCCGGTCGACCTTGTTGACGAAGATCAGCGTCGGCAGCCGCAGGGTCCGCAGGATCTTCATCAGCACCCGCGTGTGCGGCTGAACGCCCTCGACCGCCGACAGCACGAGCACGGCGCCGTCGAGGACGCCGAGGGCACGCTCGACCTCGGCGACGAAGTCGCTGTGTCCGGGGGTGTCGATGAGGTTGACCCGGCGATCGCCGACGGTGAACGCGGCGACCGCGGACCGGATCGTGATGCCACGGCGCCGTTCGATGTCGCCGGTATCGGTCTGGGTGGTGCCCGCCTCGACGCTGCCCAGGCGGTCGATGGCGCCCGTGTCGTAGAGCAGGCGCTCAGTCAGGCTCGTCTTACCGGCGTCGACATGGGCGAGAATTCCAATGTTGATGATCTGCACAGGGCGTGGACCTCGAAAGCTCGCAATCGGATGGGCTGTGAGATTCCGAGTCCTCGCATCGCCGTGCTCCCGTCGCTGGTAGACCGCCGCCGTTGTCATGCTCGCAGCCCAACGGCCGCCAAATCCACCGAATTTCGGTTGAGCTGGGATGGCATCGTGTAGTCGTGAACGACGACGGGGCCGGTGACCGGCTGGCGGCGACCTCCGGTGAGCGCGTGCGTGCGTGGGTCCGGGAGGACTTCGGCGTCGACCTCATCTCGATGGACGTGACGGGGCACGGCGCGGACGATGCGGCGGAGCTGTGGCGCGGGGTCTGTATGGACGGAGCGCGGTACGCGGTCAAGCTCAGCGGGGGCGGGACGCCGGCCGGGATCGTCGTGTCGGCCCTTCTCGCTGAGAAAGGGGTGGCGGGTGTCGCGGGGCCGGTGCCGACCCGTTCGGGGCGGCTGTGGAGCGAACACGAGGGCGGTCGACTGTCCGTTGTGCCGTGGGTGTCGGATGACCGCGCTCTGGGTGGCGAGATGAGCGCTCAGCATTGGGCGTCGTACGGCGCGCTGCTGGCGGACGTGCACGCAATTGGGGTGACGGACGCGCTGGCGAAGCTCCTGCCGCGCGAGGATCACACCCACGAGCTGTTGGCGTCCACCGTCCGTGCCCTTGACCGCCGGCTACACAGATCCGTCGACACGCCTCCCGGCGCGGGCCCGCCTAATTACCTCGCTCGCGCTGTGGTTGAGGAGTGGTGCGCCGCGGCTGGCGTCGTGTCCACCCTTCTCGAGCAGGCTGATGGCCTCGGCCGGGAGCTTCGCACCCGTTTGGCGCCCAATGTGGTCTGTCACGGCGATCCCCATCTCGGCAACGTGCTGCTCGGGGGAGATGACCGGGTCTGGCTGATCGACTGGGACGATGCCGTCCTCGCTCCGCGTGAGCGAGACCTCATGTTCGTCACCGGCGGGGTGCTCGCCTTCGCACCGGTGAGCACGCAGGAGCGGTCGTGGTTCTTCGACGGATACGGCGCCGCGGACCTCGACCCTGCCCGGCTGGCCTACTACCTGTGCACCCGTGCGTTGGACGACATCGCCGACTTCGCCACACACGTCGCGGACGTCCGACGCAGTGAGCCAGAACGTGCGGATGCGCTGTCCATCGTTCGAGGACTGCTGTCACCGACCGGCCTTGTCAGCCTCGCCCTGTTGTCGTTGCGGGACCTCGGCCTCGTCCCCGACGAGAGTCCCACGAGCGCTCTTCTGCCACGAGGCGAGCGGTCGTAGGCTCAGCCGGGTGGCCACACCCGTTAGGCGAACGACGAAGAGTCACCTGCGCGTGGTGGCGGAGCGGCGAGCGTATCGGCGAGGGCGGCGACCGCATCCCGGTAGGCATGCTCCGGCGGGGTGGCGTAGCTGACCACGAGGCGTGCGGGGCGCGCTTGCGCGCTGCCGGCGTAGTAGCCGTCGTTCGTCATGGCGTGGACCGCGATCCCGCGATTGGCGGCCTCCGTGACGACGTCCCGCTCGGCCCAACCGTAGGGCAGCGTGAGCGCGACGCTGAAACCGGCGGCGATGCCATCGACCCGAACGTGGGGCGCCCGGCTGGCGAGTTCGTTACGAAGGATGTCTCGACGCCGCCGGTAATGCAGCCGCATCCGGCGGATGTGCCGGTCGTACGCACCGCTGCGCATCAGCTCGGTCATGGTTATCTGAGTGAGGGTGGTGGTCTGTCCGTCCGCTAGATGCTTCTCGTTGATGACCGCGTCGATCAGCCGATGCGGGGCGGCAAGCCAGCCCAGTCGGAGACCTGGAGCGAGCGTTTTTGAGGTGGTTCCCGTGTAGATGACGTGCTCCGGGTCCAGCCCCTGCAGGGCTCCAACCGGTTGGCGGTCATAGCGGAATTCGCCGTCGTAGTCATCTTCGATGACGTATCCGTCGCGGGCCTGGGCCCAGGCGAGAAGCTCGGTACGCCTGGGCGGGCTCAGGCATACGCCGAGGGGGAATTGGCGTGCGGGCGCCACCATGGCCGCGGTGAGGCGCCGGCGCCGGATCGCGGCCACATCGACGCCGTCCGCGTCAACCTCGATGGGTACAACCCGTAGGCCGGCCGAGCGCACGATGTTTCTGTGGTAGGGCAGGCACGGATCCTCCATCGCGAGTCGTAGCGAACCAGTGGCGGCCAACGCGCGTGCGGTGACCCCCAGGCCCTGGGCGAATCCCGTGGTGATGATGATGTGGTCCGGGTCGGTGCGAACGCCACGGGTACGCCCGAGATACGCCGACAGCTCTTGGCGGAGTTCGATCCACCCGCGAGGGTCGCCATATCCGAACGCCTGGTTAGGGACGCGCGACAGCGCATGCCGCGAAGCGGCCGCCCAGGCGCTGCGCGGGAATGTGCTCAGGTCACAATCCGCTGGCCTCAGGTCGAAGGCCACCGTGGTGTCCACATGCGAGGGTGCGGGCGTACGCGGGGCGAGTAAAAGGCCGGTGCCGGCGACCACGGTGCCAGAGCGCGGGCGGGAAACGATCCAGCCCTCCGCGGTCAGCTGGGCGTAGGCCTCGACGACGGTCCCTCGCGCGATCTCCAGGTCAGCCGCGAGTGCGCGAGTGGACGGCAGTCGCGTCCCGACCGGGAGCCGCCCGGCCCGAATCGCCTCCCGCAGGCTCTCCTCCAGCCCGTGCCGGGGCCGCGCGCTGAGGTCGAGGCTGAGGTGGAGATCAATCCCTGAACTGGTCCAGGTTTCTGGACTCGATCTGGCCCTGGGCATTGGTCCAGCATCGCCCCTAACGTGGACTCATGGCAAGCACAACGACGGCGAACCGGACGACCGCGGCACCGCGTCTGACCGTGACACATGGTCTGACCGTGGCGCAGGGGGCTGCGCTCTCGATCGGAGCCGTGCTCGGCACGGGCGTGATCGCCCTGCCGGCTCTCGCGGCGCAGACGGCGGGCCCCGCCTCGCTGCTGGCCTGGATCGTGCTGATCGCCCTGTCCGTGCCGCTGGCCGCCACCTTCGCGGCGCTTGGTGCGCGCTATCCCGACTCAGGCGGTGTGTCCACATACGTGCGCTCCGCGTTCGGCTCACGCCTGGCCGCGGTCGTTGGCTGGTGCTTCTACTTCGCGGTACCGGCCGGGGCGCCGGCCGCCGCCATGTTTGGCGGCGCGTACGTCGCCGCCGCGCTCGGCGGTGGTCTGCGTACGACGCTCCTCACAGCGGCCGGCCTGATGGCGATCGTTACCCTGACCAACGCCGGTGGCTTGCGGATCTCCGGACGGGTGCAGCTCGCGCTCGCCGCACTACTCGTCACTCTGCTCCTCGCGGCTACGCTCACCGCCCTGCCGCACGCCCGCCTCGAGAACCTCCAACCGTTCGCACCGCACGGCTGGCTGGCGATCGGACCGGCCGCTGCTGTGCTCGTCTGGGGCTTCGCCGGCTGGGAGGCGGTGACGTCGCTCGCCGCCGACTTCCGCCGGCCGGCGCGGGACTTGCCCCGCGCCACGGGTATCGCGCTCGCGGTGGTGGGCCTGCTGTACCTAGGTGTGGCCACCGCCAGCGTGCTGGTGCTCGGATCGGCGACCGGATCAACCGAGGCGCCCCTGGCTGAGCTGCTCGCGATCGGCGTCGGTGGCGAGGTGCGCGTGCTGACCGCGTTCGCGGCGCTGCTGCTGACGCTCGGCGCTATGAACGCCTACTACGCCGGGGCCGCCAAGCTCGGTGCGGCACTCGGCCGGGATGGGGCACTGCCCGCCTGGTTCGCCCGGGGCAGCCGCGCCGGGGTGGTGCCGCGGCGCAGCCTGGCCGTGGTGTCGGGGCTTGGCGTTCTGGCACTGGTCATTGTGGCCGTCACCGGGGTCGGCGCCCGCCCGCTGGTCTTACTCACCACCGGATCCTTCGTCCTGGTGTACGTGCTGGGCATGGCCGCGGCGGTGCGGCTGCTGCCGCGGGGGAGTTGGTCACGCCGCGCCGCGATGGTGGCGCTGGCAGCTGTGGTGGCACTGTTGTGCGTGACCGGGGTGTATGTGCTGTGGGCTCTGTTCATCGCCCTTGCCGCCCTCATCTACGAACGTCGCCGAAAGCAAGCACCGGTCGTCGAGACGGAGTACCAGGGATGAGTTCTACCAGCACCATGCATGCCGTGTACGCGTATGGCAGTGACCCGACCACCCTGTCCTACGAGACGCTTCCCCGCCCCACCCCCGGCCCTGGACAGGTCCTCGTCGCGGTCCACGCCGCGGCCATCACCGCCGGGGAGCTGACCTGGCCGGACACGTGGCCCGTCATTCCGGCCCACGATGTGTCCGGTGTCGTGGCCGCCGTCGGCGCGCAGGTGGTCGACCTGCACGTTGGTGACGAGGTATTCGGGCTGATCGGCTTCGATCGCAACGGCGCAGCCGCCGAGTACGTCACCGTGCCGGCCACCGATCTGGCCATCAAACCAACCACCATCGACCACATTGGCGCGGCAGCGCTCCCGCTGGGCGGCCTGACCGCCTGGCAGGCCCTCATCGACTACGCCCACGTGGAGAAGGACCAGCACGTGCTGGTCCACGGTGGCGCCGGCGGAGTCGGCACCTACGCCGTCCAACTCGCCGTCTACCACGGCGCCAGGGTCACCGCCACCGCGTCGGCGGCCGATGCCGCTTTCGTCGCCGGGCTGGGCGCCGGCTCAGTCATCGACTACACCGGCCGATTCGAGGAGCAGGTCGCCGACGTCGACATCGTCATCGACACCGTCGGCGGCGAAACCCTGACTCGCTCCTGGCGGGTGCTGCGATCCGGCGGCGTCCTGATCGGCGTGGCCGATCCTCCACCGGAGGCGGCTGCGGCGGCCCATGGCGTCCGGGGCGTGTACTTCGTCGTGGAGCCGAACAAGCCCCAGCTGATCGAGCTGGCCCAGCTCGTTGACGCCGCCGTGCTGCGCCCAACGGTCGGGCGAGTGTTCCCTCTGGCCGACACCGCCGCGGCGTTCACGACTCAACGAGACAGCCATATCCGGGGCAAGGTCGTCCTCGACGTGCTCGCCCCGGCGTGAGTTACGCCGCAGGGATGGGGTCAGCTGAGTTCGCCCGAAGTGGTGCGCCGACCGCGTGGAGGTGTCGCAGCGCTTCGGCGTACGAAGCAACGACGCCGGTCTCTCGGTAGGCGACCGCACGTTGGGCACAGAAGTCGCGTACGACCAGCCGGGCGTGGCGCAGGCTCGGCCGCGGCATGCTCGGAAACAGGTGGTGCTCGATCTGGTAGTTCAGCCCGCCGAAGGTGGCGTCCACGACACGTCCGCCCCGGATGTTGCGGGAAGTGAGCACCTGTCGGCGGAGGAAGTCAGCGCTGTCCTCGGGTCCAAGGACCGGCATGCCCTTGTGGTTCGGCGCGAAGCTGAGGCCCATGTACAGGCCAAACAGGCCCTGCTGAACCACGACGAATGCCAGGGCCTGCCACGGAGACATGGCAAGCAGTATCACGGTGAGGTAACCAGTCGCGTGAAGCGTCAGCAACCCCAGCTCGAGCCATCTGGACTTGGCCTTCGGCCGGAGTAGGTCGCGGATGCTGGCCACATGGAGGTTGAGTCCTTCTAGGAGCAGCAAGGGAAAGAACAGATAGGCCTGAGACCTCGTCCACGCGGCGACGAACCCTCGCCGAAGCCGAGCCTCACCGGCCGTGAACACCAGAACCCCCGAGCCGACGTCGGGATCCTTCTCCACGTCGTTGGGGTGCGCGTGATGGCGGGTGTGCTTATCGACCCACCAGCCGTAGCCCAGCCCGATCGCCAGGTTTCCGTGAATCAGGCCGACCACCCTGTTGGCACGGGCGGACCGGAAGATCTGTCCGTGCCCGGCCTCATGCCCCACGAACCCGATCTGGGTGAACACGACAGCCAGGAACGCGGCCAGAAGCAGTTGATACCAGGAGTCGCCGATCAGGATGACCGCGATCCAGCCGGCGACGAAGAGAACGCCCATGACCGCGATCTTCGCGGCGTAGTAGCCGGACCGGCGGTCCAACAGCCCGGCGGCCTTGATTCGACGGGACAGCTCGGCGTAGTCGCTGCCTCGCTGCCCTCGTGCGGCCGGCCTGTCGTCCGGTTGGCCGTTGGCCCGACGCGTGCGGTCAGTCTGATGCAGGGTGGTTGATGACACGTGAGACCTTCCGGGGGGCCGGCGCACACGGCACGCGCCGCGAGGCGCGTGCCGTTGCGGTCGGATCAGATGACGCGGATGTTGGCGGCCTGCGGGCCCTTGGGGCCCTGTGTGACGTCGAACTCAACCCGCTGGTTCTCGTCGAGGCTGCGAAAGCCGCCAGACGAGATGGCCGAGAAGTGGGCGAACACGTCGGCCCCACCATCGTCGGGGGCGATGAAGCCGAATCCCTTGTCCGCGTTGAACCATTTCACGACACCGATTGTCATTTTGTCTCCTACTGGGTACGGAACCACGCGCCTTGCGGTGCTCCACGTCACGCGTTGATCACCCTCGTCCGGAGACCGGCAACACAAAGAGCGCCCGAGGTCACAATCCCTCAGGCGCTCGCAAGGCATCTGGAAACCAAACCGCAACGTACTACGCGGCAACTCTAGCACGCGCGGCGAGTCCGCTTTGTCGGTTCGCCTTTCTGTCAAGTAGGCGTACCGTCAGTACGTGGAACGCGATCAATTGGCTCAACTGCTCGATACGTCCGGCTACGCATCCAGCGCATGCCGTCATGCGCTCCTTCAAGGCGCCGACTTCATCCTTTGGGAAGGGTCGGTTCCCGCGAGCCGAATGGTGCCTGCGTATGAGCGACGCGAGTCCCACACGGTGGCCGAGGGGATCCCGACGCTCGGTTTCGCCGATGCCGTGGCGAGCCTGCGCGACGTGGGTACCGATCATGTGCAGCTGGGTCAGGTGACCGTGACTAATCCGCCGTACCTGTTCATGCTGTTTCTCGCCGCCGACGCGTCGGCGCTTGTCGCGTGCCTAGGCGTTGATCAACGGCGCCAAGTCGACCGCGTGGTCGGCTGACCCCGATCACGAGGTCGTGGGTACCTCGAGTTCTTCGAGCAGGCCACGCACACGCCGTTCGATCTCGTCCAGGATGGGTCGGATCTCGTCTATCGTCTTGCCAGCAGGGTCGTCCAGGGTCCAGTCCTCGTAGCGCTTGCCGGGGAAGATCGGGCAGGCATCGCCGCAGCCCATGGTGATGACGACATCTGCGGCCTGGACCACTTCGTCGGTCCAGGGCTTGGGGTATTCGCCGGTGATGTCGATGCCACGCTCGGCCATCGCGGCGACGGCGGCCGGGTTGATCTCAAGGCCGGGTTCGGAGCCGCCGGACCAGCCGATGGCCCGTCCGCCGGAGAGGCGAGTGAAGAAGCCGAGGGCGATCTGGCTGCGGCCGGCATTGTGTACGCAGAGGAACAGGACGATGGGTCGTCCGTCGTGGCGAAGTCCCTCGATTCTGGCCTGGGCGGTCAGGCGTTGTCGGGCAAAGCGTTCGGCGAGCAGCGGTAGGAAATTGTCGAAGCGGCTGCCGGAGGCGAACTGCTCGTAGCTGGTGTGTAGGAAGCGTTCGATCGTTTCGGTGCCGTAGATGCCGGCGAAGTCTTCACTCAGGCGGTTTGCCGCGGTACGCAGCGCGAGCTGTTGGTCAATGGACAGGTCATCGCGGTGAAAGGCGGTTGTGTCGGTCATGGTCGACTCCCGGGTATGAGTACGGTTGTGAGCCGGTCGATTCGGCCGGCGAGATCGGTGTAGGCGGCTTCGAACGCGTCGTCGGTGTCGGCGCGAGAGGGATCGGGCACGGACCAGTGCAGGCGATCGCGGCCCTGGTCGCCGAGATTCTCATGAGCGTTGTCGCACACGGCGATGACCAGGTCGTCGGGGCGGACGACGTCGGCGACGTGAACTGGCCGGCCCCGGTTCAGTGCGAGGCCATGGCGGCGCGCGACGCGGATCGTACGGGCATGTACCCGCTCGGCTGGTTGGGTGCCGGCCGAAGTGGCCGGGACAAGACCCCGCCGCGTCCATAGTGCCGCGGCGAGTTGGGAGCGGGCCGAGTTGTGCGTACAGACAAATAGAACCCGCGGCACGGTCCACATCGGCGGGGACGTGAGGCCGCCGAGCCTGTCCGGGACAAGTCGCAGGTAGGTGCGGCGACGATCGCCCTCGGAACGGTTGCGCGCGATGAGACCGGCCTCCTCGAGCACCTTGAGGTGGTGGGCGACCAGGTTGGTTGGCATGTCGAGACCACGGGCGATCTCGCCGGGCGATGCGTCGCCCAGCATCAACGTGTCGACGATCGACAGCCGGGCCGGATCGCCGAGCGCCGCGTGCACCCGGGCTCGTACTTCCAGTGACAATTCCTCAGCAGACATTGAGTCAATTCTGGCGGACTGAGCTTCCCTCGTCAACACCTCACCACGACTCATTGCCGCACGGTTGGGCCGTGTGGCGGTGGGTATCAAGGGGCAATGCGGCGCTGGCTGTGGTTCAACGGGCTCTCTCTGGTGACGTTCGGCGCGTTCGTGGTGTTTCTGGTGCTGCAGAGTGTCTTCGGTTGGCAGGTACGAAACGAGGAGCTGGCCCAGTTCGGTCAGGCGGCGGACACGTACTGGCACTACCTCGGCACCGGCCACTTCGGTGAGGCCGTCTTTGAGAACTGGGAATCGGAGTTCCTGCAGATGGGCTCCTACGTGCTGCTCACCGCGTATCTGGTGCAGCGCGGCTCACCCGAATCGAAGCCGCTGAACCAGGATGACCGCGCGGAAGACTATCCGGATCAGGCCACCGCTCACTCACCTGGGCCGTCCCGGCAGCGGGGCTTGGTCCAGGTGGTCTACCGAAATAGCTTGTCCATCACTCTATTCGGCTTCTTTGCGCTGTCCATCCTGGGCCATGCGCTGGCCGGCACGGCCGAGTACAACGAGCAGCAGGCGCTGCAGAGTGGCGCGGACCCGGTGACCGTCGTCGAGTTCTTGGCCAGCCCCACGTTCTGGTTCCAGTCGATGCAGAACTGGCAGAGCGAGTTCCTCGCTGTCGGGTCGCTCATCGTCCTCAGCATCGTGCTGCGTCAGCACGGGTCGCCACAGTCGAAACCGGTGACGGCGCCACATTCCCAGACCGGTGCGTAGCCGCCCCGTGAGCCCTAGAGTTTGCCCGTGCTGACCATATCGGACGATCTCGCGTCGAGAGACGCGCCGCTGGAATACTGGTTCATCAAGCTTCACGGGGGAGACCTCGCCTTCCTGGTGGACTTCATCGTGCGTCGCGCGACCGGGGAGGCCGAAGTCCGGCTGAGCCTCTGGGTGCGAGGGAGTGGCCGAGCCGAGCGTGCCCGTACGACGTCCTGGCGCAGCACCGGGGGTGAGGTGGTCGTCGGCGACTGTGCCTTCACGGCGACCACGTCGCGCGGGGCGGTGGACGACATCGAGTGGGACCTTCGACACGACGGCGGACCGGCTCGCGTCGCCCCGCGCGTGCCGCTGCTCAGCGCGCTGCACCCGTTCGACCTCGAACTGATCAGTCGCCCGTGTTCCCACTTCGACGGGCGCGTGACTGTCGCCGGTGAACGGTTCGATCTCACCGACGCACACGGCTCGCTGACCCACTACTGGGGCCGCCGCCTGCCCGACCGGTGGCATTGGATTTCGGCGAACGCTTTTAGTACCACCGATGTGGTGGTGGAGGCTGTGCTCATGCGCACCCGATTGTGGGGCGTGCGCCCGGCCATGAGCGCGGGGTACCTGTGGATGCGGGAAAGGGGGCGCGAACATACGCTGGTCTCGCCACTCAACGGCATCATCACCGTCTCGGGCCAGCCGCAGGACTACACGTTGGTGGCCCGCGGCCTGGGGCGTACGACGCGACTGCGGTGCTCGGCCGAGCCCGAGCGGTACAACGATCTCGGCGAAGGCATCCGGCAAACGCTGCTCGGCACCTGCGCGCTCGTTGATCGCGGGCTCACCGACTCGCGCGCCGGACTCGAGTACCGGAACTGGGACTGAGCGGGTTTGTCGTGCCGGCGAGCATCGTCAATGCCCTGTTCACGCTGTCTCGGCTGCGCCTATCGGTTCGGGCGCGTGCCGCCGTGCCGGCGCCCG
>Ga0184625_10000473_pt1 | contig 15203 bp, 12 predicted proteins | sample PLM3_30_b1_FD_133151 | JGI IMG/M metagenome (GOLD analysis project Ga0184625, IMG submission 133151) | Groundwater sediment microbial communities from an aquifer in East River, Colorado, USA - PLM3_30_b1 | ecosystem: Environmental > Terrestrial > Soil > Riparian zone | place: USA: East River... | reverse complement strand
CGTGTTGCATTACTATACACTCGGTAAGCCACATGTGGTTTGCAATGTGGTGAGGCAATTGTAGAACCACGATTTTCCAGATTGTAAGGATTAAGAGGATATGATGAAGATTTCTTAAATGAAGGGCTGACTTCGGTAGACGGCCTCTTTATTTCATAAAAATCCTTTTTAATCCCGAAAATCCTGGTTCTAATTAAATGTAGTTGTTAATGTTGCAGTGAACCCGGTAGCCGCAGGGACATAACGACAAACTCCTCCTACACAAAACAAGCCGGCTCTTTGCCTTCCATAGCTGAGTCCAAACCGTGTACCTCCTTGCGTATAACTGCCGCCAAAATTATAATAATGAGTGTCGGTTTTTCCATAATTGTAAAGGTCACTCAAATAAAATGACAATTTAGGAGCGAATGTGAATTCAGTAAGTGCAGCACCCCAGTTGCCACGATCGTCTTTGGTAGCCAAATGCTGCAACTCAAAACGAAAAGCTTTTTTCTTTGCATACTTATAAATCGTGTTTAGTACTACCGTATTTGTTTTTACATCCGGAACCGGTTCCCCTTCTATTATCAACTTGTTGTAAAATAAATTCTGATACAAGAATACAGTGGTCCACTTTTCTGACCATTTCTTTTTCCATTCAAAGTTCAGATCATGAAAATATTTTGTATCTCCAACACTAAAAAGCTTATCGGGGTCATCGTGACCGCGATAGTGAGAAAAGTTCATTGAAAACTGTGAGCCGAATTTGCCACCAATGCCAGAACCTTTCGGTGCATTATAAAACATATCAAGCTGTCCGCCGATCTCACCCATGGCCTGTGCATTATAAACATATATATTGGTTGTTAGGTAATCATGCTGCCGGGTAAGTGCCGGCAGGTAATTCATCAGACCTACACTTTGCATATCTTCTCTTTCGGCACGGTAATCCATGTTCTCCAATGCACGCAAACTCAAAGTAGCTCCAAAATTATTTTTAGTATAAGTTAAATGACTTAGAAATGCTTCACCACTTGTCTGATCGTATCCATTGGCTTCATGCGGATCTTTTCCTTTGTTTACATACTCCAAAGACAAGGAAGTAGAACTTCCGCTGATATCCATCCTCGTTGAAATAGCATTTACTGTTGAGGGGAAATTAGGATCGGGACCGGTGTATAGTTGATACCGGCTTACCACGCTAACTCCACCAGTAACTTTAGTTTTAGCATTGATCTTTGAAAAATCAATATTGGCATCAATTCCACGAATATTACTGCTTGCATAATCCAGCACTTTTCTTTGCCTTCCATATATAACTTTCAGATCAAGAAATTTTAAAGGAGCCAGTCTAAAGTTCACACCCTGGATGGCATTGTTAATACCGATCGGTCGGTTTTCCCAGGAACGGAAGACCAAACCACTTCCAAACTGTTCATAAAAATCTCCTACTATTAATGAAAACTTTTGCTGATCGTACCGGATATATTTATTTATCAATTTGGCATCATTGATCGCATAAGGATAACCAGCAATAGACGGGAGGTATGCTTCAAACTGAACGCCGGCTGTGAATTTTTTATAGCTGTAATCTAATTTCAGAAAATTATTTGAACCGATCTTATCCTGTGGCAGCACAGCACCGGTTTTTTCATCTTTCATATAATACTGGCTGTACATATCAAAGCTTCCGCTAAAATGACCAATATCTTTTTGTGCGTACCCAATTAAACTTAATAACAAAGCCGGGAGAATCAATCTCAATTTATTCATATTCACAGGTGATTTATATTTTTTTCAGTATTTCAAAAAGCTCTTCTTCGTTGCCGTTTACATAACCATTGTGCTGGTAAACAATTTTGCCATTTTTGATGACCAGTATATGAGGAACATCTATAATATTCAGCGCTCTTTTAAGATCACTGTTTACATCGAGATAAATTTCATAAGGCCAGCCTTTGCCAGCAACAAATGGTTTTACTTTCTGCATTGTGCGGGCATCGTCTATGGAAATAGCAATAAAACGAAATGGAGTTTCTTTCTGCCTGTCTTCATACTGGTCATGGATAGTATTCAACTCCTGGATGCAGGGTATACACCACGTGGCCCAGAAACTTATTATAACTGCTGTGTCGCGGGTATTTCCAAACGAGTTGAATATTACCTCATTACCTTGCAACGATTTGATCTTGGTATCCGGTAAAGCATTTTGGGCCGATGATGTGTTATAGATCAAAAAACTCAGCAATATTGACAGATAGAATTTATACATAAAAAATATTTGCAAGGTTTGTAGAATTAATACTACTTTTTAAAAAACAAAAGAAAATACATTTACCACTCCAAGTTGTAGAATTTATTCTGTAGGAACATTTTTTTAATAAACGATTTAAGACATGCGAGCCAACATTCTCTCTGTATTCTCAATGATCTCATTGGGATTTATATTGACCTCCTGTTCAAAGGGGAACAATAATACACCAAACATTCCAACTGCACCTCCGCCACAATTAAGTATGAATAAAACCTCGATTGCGGCTGACGGTTGGGAAACGGTGACATTTACCGCTAAAGATCAGAGCAATAATGATATTACAAGCTCCTGCCAGTTTTACGTGGGCAACGTTCAGCTTGGCTCAAATACCTGGTGGGCATCGACACCCGGTACCTATGCTATTAAAGCTGTACGATCAGGTGCCGAATCTCAAAGTGCTTCGCTCACCGTTTCCGATCCTGGTCCATCGCCATTCTCGCAAAAAATATTAGTTGAAGATTATACAGGTACCTGGTGTGGTCACTGCCCCAGGATTGGATTACCTCTTGAGGCGTATGTCAATAGTCATCCCAATGCTATTGTAGTAGCCAACCATGGTCCAAGCAGTGATCCTTATACTTTTTCAAATCATATTTTGTTGGCCAACTATTTCCAGGTTACTGGATACCCGACGGCTTATCTTAACCGGGAAATTAAGTGGACCGAAGCTACCACTCAACTTGACCAGGCCGCTAACAAAAGAGCTCCATTGGGGATTGCATTCCAAACAACCGTAACAGGAAATACGATCAGCGGAACTGCCAAGGTGAAGTATGATGTAAATACATCGGTAGGTCTGAAGCTGGTGCTTTATTTAGTGGAAGATGGAAAAGTGTACCCACAGGTGAACTATAATTATTTTAGTTTACCAGATCCGATCAGCAACTATGTTCACAATAATATTCTTCGTAAAACTATCACCGATCTATATGGCGATATTCTTCCTGCAGCAAACCAGGTGAAAGGCAATATCCAGGATCTAAATTTTACAATTGATGCTTCTGGCTATGATATTTCCAAATGTAAGATCGTGGGTTTTGTGGTGCAGGGTATTAATAACCAGGGGCGAAAAGAAAATACTGTTGTTAATGTACAGACAGTAAAAGCAGGGCAAACCAAAAACTTTGATTGATATTATTTTCCCTATGAACGACCCTGGCTTTGACCAGGGTTTTTTATTTAGCAATGGTTTTGAGCACTTCTTCATTCACCTTTACCGGGTATTTCTTTTTTAATTCTGCGATCCATTTTTTATCAATAGAATCCTGGTAATCGGAAACAACATCACCACGGGCATCTGCAAAGGTTTTTTGACCTGGCAATGAATAGATCTTGAATATTAAGGCAAATGAAGCACTGTTATCATCTTTATTCTTTACAATATTTGTGATCGTACCGGCTTTGGCAGTTGTTTTTTGCGCGCCGGGTATTTTTGTTATTTCAAATCGTGCGGAGTCTAAAGTTATTTTATCACTGAAATTTTCCTGCGCAGATCTCCATTTTGTTTTGTCTTTTACTAACATATTTCTGAATGATCTTGCGGTCGCACTATCGCTGCAATAGAAAATAACTGCATCAGCGCTGTAATTCCATTTATACTTGCTTTTATTCTGCTCATAAAAAATTCTTTGTCCCGCAGTATCGCTTTGTGCATTTGACCATACTTCTCTCATCATTATATCAAAAAAAAGGTTGCCGCCTTTCAGTTCTTGCATTTGCATATTAAATTCTTCATTGTATTCTTCAAGGTGGGCACGATAATATTCCATCACGGCGCTTCTTTTAAACTCTTCATTTAATTCATTAAAAGGTTTTAAACCGCTTCCATCTGTTTTATACCTGTTAGAGATCGAATAGGTGAGAAGGTCATTAACGATCTTTGTAGATTGACCCACACTGAACAAGGCTGTTGATTTATTTACCGGGTTTCCCAATGATGGCGGTCTTGATGCGAGCACACTGTCAATATACATTTGCAACATTGCCTGGTCTACATTGAATTGTTTATACCCTGTTTGAGCAAGTATTTTATTATATAGTTTATCCTTTGCCACATTTACCCTGCCATCTTTTTCCACTAAAGTGCGGATCATATCCAGGTTCTTTTTATTTTTTACTGTCTGTGGCGGTGTTAATGATGTTCTTTTTATAATATGATAACCATGATCTGTAAGAAATGGTTTGCTGATCTGTCCATTTTTGGTTAAAGAAAAAGCAGCAGCTTCAAATGCCGGATCAAAAGTTCCTAAACCAAATTCAGGCATTGATCCATTGGAAGCAGAAGAGACAACATCATTGCTGAATGCAGTAGCAAGTTTTCCAAAGTCATCTCCCTTTAGCAAACGGGTATAAATGGAATCTGCCAATGCAGCGAGCTTCTTTTTTGCACTTGAATCGCTACCGGGGGGAACAGCAATAAGAATTTGTGAGACCTTAATTCTGCCAACTGCTTTTCTTTCTGCCAGGTTTTTAAAAATATGATAGCCGGAATTTGATCTATAAGGAGCTGAAAATTTTCCCGTGGCAAGATTGTAAATAACATTTTCAAATTGGTAGGGCAACGAAAAGACAGTGATGTAACCAAGATTACCTTTGTTCTGCACTACAGAAGGATCGGCAGAAAATTTCAAGGCCACATCATCAAAACTTTTTCCTGACTGAAGTTCCATATAAGCTTCCTGCATTTTTAATTTTACAACAGAGGAATCAGAATAATTCACAGCTGAAAAATAGGGAATAAAGATGTGTTGCACTTTGATGTCTTTCTGACTTCGCTTAAAGGCTTCATCCACCAAAGTATTCAGGCTTTGAGTATCATTCATATAGTTTTCGATCACCTGGTTGCGCAGAGCAGTATATTCTTCTATGAATCCCGGCATCGTATCATAGCCTCTTAGTGTTGCTTCGTGGATCTTTAATTTGGAGTTGATATAGAGATCAAGATATTGCCGCACCTTTTTTGCCTTATCGGGGACCGGTGCAGGATACACTTTATTAAATGCTTTGGTGTATTCGCTTACCGAAACACTTTTATCGGCGTAAGTAAAAAGTGTTTGGGCTGATAATGAAGTTGCAATAAGAAGTGTAAGGAGTAGTGATGGTAGTTTCATAAATAGTGGTTTTATTGGCCTTTTAGCTTATAGTCAAGTACTTTATCGATCTGGTCAAAGGGTATTTTTTTGGCTATTATGGATTTGCCTTTGTCAAGCAAATATAATGTAGGCACTACTTGTACATCATACAGCTGGTAATAACTGGGGATATTATTTTTCACCCTGGCATCATTCGCATCCTTTGAATTATAAACATGCTCCCAGTCTTTCAGTTGATGCTGGCTAACAAAACTCAGCCAATCTTTTTTTGTGCCATCGGTTTCTTTTGCCACTGCGTAGATCTTAACATTCAAAGCACTCCATTTGGCCCGGTAAATAGAATCTATTCTTGGCAATGTTTCTTTACAATGCCCGCAGGTCGGGTCCCAGAAAACAATAACCGTATAAGGATTCGTTACACTGTATAAACTTTTTGTTTTACCGTTGCTGTCTGGTAATTCTATATCAGCTGCGGTAGAACCAAAAATATTTGCAGACATGCTATAATAGCGATCAAAAATTGTTTTCTTTCCTTTCTCGTTCAGCCAGGGATATTCTTTTTGAGAAAAATATTTTTCAAAAAGATGAACGTATACTTTGTCTTCCCACATGTATTGCGGGTTCAGATAACGATTGATAAATTTCACCAGCAGGAAACGTTGCATCTCATCATTTGCTGTAGCGTAAGCAAGCATCCCGTCTATTTCTTTAATTACAGAATCAGGATTAGGATAGATCATAGTGGCGAAATATTCGTCTAATTTTTCCTCAAAGAAAGAAGTACGGGCAAGGCGTTCATCAAAGAACCAGGTATCATCCCAATAATGATCTTTGTAATAACGATAAGCAAAAGCTGAATCATATTTTCCACCGGGATGCTGGGCAGCAGGTGGTACTTCGGGATTTTTCATCGCTTTTAATAAAGCGCTGATGGTAGCATCCGGATTTTTGGTAATAAGATCCTGCCTGTATTGCTGGATCTCTTTATCGCTCTTAATAATAGCGTCAGTCCATTTTGTTGAGTCGGCTTTTGTTTTTGAAGCGGCCAATTGTTTTTTTGCATCTTCTATCTCACGTCCCTTTATGGAAGCATAATTCTGGTATTGCAAAAACAATGTATTATCAGGTGAGCCCACAAACTTCATGGACGGAATAAGGTTGGCAGAATCGGCAATTACAGTAAATTTTTGTTCTTTGTCGATCAGCACTTCAAAATAGCCGGTTTTTAAAGGAAAACCGATCAGGTAAACTCCCTTCTCTAATTTTTTTGCCCTTTTGAAAACACCGGTACTATTATCATCGAGGAACACTGAATCAATGATAGGTTTTTGTTTACCATAATGATAGCCGAGATAAATAAATTGGTGTTTGAAAGGTTTGAAAGTGACCTTTAGCTCAAACTCATTGGTTTGTGCAACAAGAAAAGTGGTGGTGCCAAGTAAAATTAGCAGTGAAAATATACGCTTCATGGAGTATTGATAATAAAACGGTAAAGTTATTCAAAAACCGCAACCGTAGGGTAAAAAGATGCAAATAGCCTGTTAATCGTTGTATGGCTAAGAACTTGAAACGCTTAGTTTTGCGCCGTGAGAAGAAAAAAGAAAAATATTGTTCTGGAGAAGGTGCTGGTGGAAGATTACGCCGCCGAGGGAAAGAGTATTGCGCGGGTAGATGGCAAAGTGGTTTTTATAGAAAGAGTGGTGCCGGGTGATATAGTAGATATCAAGCTCCTTAAAAGCAAAAAAGATTGGGCAGAAGCCTACCCGTTGCAGTTTCATTCATTTTCAAAGGAACGAACTGAACCCTTTTGTCAACACTTCGGGGTATGTGGTGGTTGTCAATGGCAGATGTTGCCGTATGAAAAACAACTTTTTTATAAACGCCAGCAGGTAGAAGATAATTTGAAGCGGATCGGGAAAATTGAATTGCCTGAAATACCTGCGGTGCTTGGCGCTGATGAAACAAAATGGTACAGGAATAAACTGGAATATACGTTCAGTTCAAAACGATTTATCCCGGAAAATGAATTTATAAAAGATGGTATCAATGATTTGAATGCTTCCGGCTTTCATGCAAAAGGTTTGTTTGATAAGGTTGTTGAAATTGAAAGATGCTGGTTGCAGGCAGAGCCAACAAATGTCATCAGGAAAGCGATCACTGATTTTGCCAGGAAAAACAATTACAGTTTTTACGATCATAAATTACATACCGGTTTTTTAAGAACTGTGTTACTGCGCATTTGCGAAACCGGGGAAGTGATGGTGAATGTAGTAATGGCTGAAGATGATGAAGCAAAAAGGAAATTGTTACTTGAGCATCTATTGAAAGAAGTTCCTGGCATTACAACCTTGCTTTATACCATCAATACTAAATGGAATGATAGCCTTTATGATCTCGATCCTGTTGTTGTTACAGGCAAAGGATATGTGGTGGAAAAACTCGAAGATCTTCAATTCAAGATCGGCCCCAAATCGTTTTTTCAAACTAATACCAAACAAGCTGAAAAGCTTTACAGTGTCGCAAGAGATTATGCGGAGTTAACCGGTAATGAAACTGTTTATGATCTTTATTGCGGCACAGGTAGTATTGGAATATTTGTAAGCAAACTGGCAAAAAAGATCATTGGTGTTGAAATGATCGCGGATGCCATTGAAGATGCAGAGGAAAACGCAGCATTGAATAACATACATCATGCAGAGTTTTTTGCAGGCGATGTAATAAAAATATGCGACGATGCTTTTTTTGCCGCTCATGGAAAACCCGATGTTATCATTACTGATCCGCCAAGAGCCGGGATGCATGAAAAGCTCGTGAAAAAGATATTGGAGATAGCGGCGCCTACAGTTGTATATGTAAGCTGTAATCCTGCTACACAGGCAAGGGATCTGCGTTTGCTTGATGAAAAATATATTGTAACAAAAGTTCAGCCGGTGGATATGTTTCCGCATACGCATCATATAGAGAACGTAACCCAGCTGAAACTGAGACAATAACCATGTAATTATCTCTTTTTCTCTTTTACCCTCATAGCTTAATTTTACCGAATGAGTTTTAGATATACAAGACCAGATAGCTTACCGCCGATAGTTAAAAACCTTTTATTTATTAATGGGTTATTTTTTCTTGCAACCGCATTTTTATTTCCAGATAAACTTTATTTTGAAGGGTATGAACGTGAAGGGTTAATGGGGGTATTGGGTTTATGGCCGATCGACCACGAAAATTTCAGGCCCTACCAAATTTTCACACACATGTTTACACATGCAAGTTTGGGGCATATTTTTTTCAATATGTTCAGTCTTTGGATGTTTGGACGAATATTGGAAAGTGTCTGGGGGCCAAAAAGATTTCTCATCTTCTATCTTGTTTGTGGCATTGGCGCAGCAGCGGTACACCTGGCAGTGCAGTATTTTTTCGGAGGATACTCTTATGCTGTTGGTGCATCAGGGGCCGTTATGGGTGTGCTGGTAGCATTTGCCTATCTTTTTCCCAATACAGAATTGATGCTCCTTTTTCCGCCAATACCCATAAAAGCAAAGTGGCTGATCCTTATTATGATTGCTTTTGACCTGTTTGGAGGATTAGGAAGAACCAGTGATGGGGTAGCACATTGGGCGCATCTGGGCGGAGCGGCTGTGGGCTTTTTATTGGTTTATATCTGGAACAAAACAAATAAAAAAACTTTTTATTAGCTAAAGAGAGAAAAAAGAAAACCTAAAAATCAGGAACTTTGTATTTCATTATTCACATAGACCATTGACAATTCACCCTATGGGCATTTACGAAAGAGATTATAAAACTTCAAAATTCACAGATAACCTGCAGGACAATGCATTGGTGATGCTCATTATCATTAACATGGTAGTGTTTGTTTTATTCCAGCTCATCCAGGTTTTTTATTACTTTTCTTTTAAAGAAGGAACTAACGGTATAAAATTCATGAATGATTTTTATTATAACCTTGCCTTACCGGGAAGTTTTAGCCAGTTCATACGTAAGCCATGGACACTGATCTCTCATATGTTTTATCACCAGGGCATATGGCATATTATCGGAAACATGCTTTGGCTTTGGATGTTCGGTTATATTTTTCATGATATTACCGGCAATAAAAAGATCATTCCATTATTCATATATGGGGCATTTGGCGGAGCAATTGCTTTTATGCTGGCCTATAATTTTATTCCTGTTTTAAGTTCGAAAGCTGCTACCGCGGTTGGTGCATCAGCAGGTATTATGGCAATAGTTGTTGCTACTACTATGCTGGCGCCTGGTTATCGCCTTTTTCAAATGATAAATAATGGAATTCCCCTTTGGGTATTCACTCTTATTTTCCTCATCATTGATCTTGCACTTATCCCGAAAGAAAATACGGGCGGGCATATTGCACATCTTGCCGGTGGCTTCACTGGTTTCCTTTTTATCTTTTTTATGCGGCAGGGTTTCGATTGGAGCATTGGTATGAATCGTTTTTTTGATTGGGTCAATAATCTTTTTAATCCTAACAAACCAAGCAAAAAAATAAAAGAAGAATTGTTCTACAAAAGCGAAAGAAAACCTTACACCAAAACGCCCAATCTTTCTCAACAACGTATTGATGAGATCCTTGATAAGATCAACCAGCACGGTTTTAATTCTCTTACCACTGAAGAAAAAGATCTGCTAAAAAAAGCAAGCAAGGAAGACCTGAAGTAATTGCAGGATAAAAGAAAAAGATTTCAAAAAATAGATTGAGCAAATCTAAGTCCCCCCTTTAGGCAGACAGGGGGTTATTCGTAACTTGCAAGAATGCCATCCCGTCTTCGAATCATTACAAGAAGAACTCTTGTCGTACTCAATATTATTACGGCGGTTTTATATTTACTATCATGCCTCGCACCTTACATTAAGCCTGCCAATTCATGGGTGATCGCAGTGCTTGGTCTTGCTTTTCCTTTTTTATTAGCATTACTGATCGGGTTTATTTTTCTATGGCTGATACTTAAATTAAGAAGAGTTTGGTTTTCCATTATTGTTTTATTAGCCGGGTATAAAAGCATTGGTGTTTTCTGGGCATTCAATACTGCTTCTGCATTTAAATACCAGAAAAAGCCGGAACACATTCGTATTGCCAGCTGGAATGTGGCCAGGTTCCTTGAATGGAAAAGAAACAACAATGAAAAAAGCCAGACAAGATTAAAGATGCTTGACCAGATACAAAAGCAAGACCCCGATATTCTTTGCCTGGAAGAATTTTTTCATTCTCCTGACTCCGTTTTTTATAACAATATCAGCGAGATAAAAGCAATGGGTTATCCCTATTATTATTTTTCCTATGACCCGGATGGTGATCACCAATTTATTGGCGCGGCAATTTTTTCAAAATACCCGATGCTTGATACAGGCTTGGTTCGTTATTTCCGTCCCAGCATGACAGAGGCGCTGGTACATGCTGATATAAAAGTGAATGATGATACCATAAGAGTGTTTGCTACACATCTTCAGTCTGTACAGTTCAGGCAAAAAGAGTATGACGCGATCGATGAAATTGCAACCGCCAAAGACAGTTTGATCGATAATTCAAAAACAGTATTAGCCAAATTGCGCAAAGCAATGTCACTTCGAAGTTCACAAGCTGATGTTGCCAGGCAAATAATGGATGACAGTCCCTATCCAACCATCTTTTGCGGCGATCTGAATGACACACCCAACTCTTACTCATATTTCACTATCCGTGGAGATATGCAGGATGCGTTCCTGAAAAAGGGATTTGGCATCGGTCGCACTTTTTCTTCGCTTTCACCCACTCTGCGTATCGATTACATTTTTGCCGATGAAAATTTTCGTATCAACCAGTTTACAAGAGTTGTTAAATATTTGTCAGACCACTTCATGTTGATGGCTGATGTTGAACTAAAGCAAAAAAAATAACTATCTTGGCTTTATGAAAGCGCCTCTTCACCCGATGTCTACTGGATTCCGATGTTGTTAAATCTCCATTCTCAGGGCAGTGCCCTATTTTTGCCAAGTTTTAATTATTAACCGGCTTAATTACTACTATTACACATTAGTTGCGTCGCACTCTTCAACTTCAGTAATTCTGCTGTACATGAGTGGTGTTGACGAATAAAAGGAATGTTCATTGTCCCCCGCTGGCGGGGGAAGCAGTTCGATAATAAGAAAATTTCAAATTGGGGTGGACGAGAAGCTGAATAGAATTATCGAAAGCACAAGTGAGTGACACAACAGTCGATGATAGTAGCACAAAAGCTGACCACATAAAATTTATGAGCGAACTAAAAATATATAACTCGTATTCAAGACAGAAAGAAGTTTTTAAATCGATCACTCCCGGGCATGTGGGTATGTATGTGTGCGGACCAACTGTAAGCGGTGAATCGCATCTTGGTCATGCACGGCCATATATTACTTTTGATGTCATCTATCGTTATTTGATGCACCTCGGTAACAAGGTCCGTTATGTCCGCAATATTACCGATGCAGGGCATTTTGAAGAAGAAGGTCGTGAAGCAGAAGATAAAATTTCAAAGAAAGCAGTATTGGAAAAACTGGAGCCAATGGAACTGGTGCAGAAGTATACCAACCTTTATCATTGGGCGATGGAACAATTCAATACACTGAAACCAACGATCGAGCCAACGGCAACAGGACATATTGTTGAGCAGATCGGGATGATCGAAGAGATCATAAAAGCAGGCTATGCGTATGTATCAAATGGTTCAGTATATTTTGATGTAAAAAAATATGCGGCCACACATGATTATGGAAAGCTAAGCGGCCGGGTGATCGATGATCTGCTGGAAACAACAAGAGAGTTGGAGGGACAGGAAGAAAAAAGAGATATGGCTGATTTTGCGTTATGGAAAAACGCAGCGCCGGAACATATCATGCGTTGGAAAAGTCCGTGGGGGGTTGGTTTTCCCGGCTGGCATATTGAATGCTCGGCAATGGCAACAAAATATTTAGGAGCACAGTTCGATATTCATGGCGGCGGAATGGATCTTTTATTTCCGCATCATGAAAGCGAGATCGCACAAAGTACAATTTGTAATCATGTAGCTCCTGTCCGTTACTGGATACATAATAATATGATCACTATTAATGGCAAGAAGATGGGGAAGAGCTATAACAATGTGATCAAACTTACCGAACTTTTTAGTGGAGATCATCCTGCATTGGAGAAAGCATATCACCCGATGGTAGTTAGATTTTTCATTTTGCAAACACATTACCGTAGCACACTTGATTTTGGCAACGAAGCATTGCAGGCGGCAGAGAAAGGATTGAAACGGTTGTGGGAAGCGTATGAGAAACTGGAAGGATTGACGACAGACGATAGTCAACGGACCATAGATAATGAACTTGATGCGAAGGTGAAAAAACTCGTGGCTGAATTTGATGAATTCATGGATGATGATTTTAGCACAGCAAAAGTAATGGCGAATATGTTTGAGCTGGTGCCGATGATCAATAGCATGAAGGATAAAACTATTCCTGTTTCTGCATTAAGTGAAGAAACTTTCGAATTGTTGAAAAAGCAGATGAAAGTTTACATGGAAGATATCTTAGGATTGAAAAGTGTAACTGAAGCAGATAATGAAAAGCTGAAAGGGGTAATGGATCTGTTGATCGATATTCGTAAGGAAGCAAAAGGGAAAAAAGATTTTGCGACTTCAGATAAGATCAGAAATCAACTCACCAAACTCGGAATAAGTTTGAAAGATGAAAAGGATGGAGGCATGAGCTGGAATATAGAGTAGAACCACGATTTTTAGGATTTGTTTGGGATTAAGAGGAAATAAAAGAACCCTAAATTCGAAATGGTTCAGTTTGGCTAATCAAACCATCTTTTCATCCAACAGAGTTTTTAAATATAATTTCCTCATAATCGTTTTTTAAAATCAAGCCAATCGCGGTTCTATGCATTACGTATCTCACTTATCAAAAGACGAAAAAATAAAGAAACTTATCAAGGAGCACGGCACATTCAAACTGAATAAGAAAAAGAACCTTTATCTATATCTATGTTATTCTATCATGAGCCAGCAGCTATCTACAAAAGTTGCAAGTGTTATCAAGCAACGGTTTCTTGATCTCTATGATGGAGAGCCAACACCACAACAGATCGTTGAAACTCCTTTTGCAAAACTTAGAGGCATTGGTTTGAGTAATGCCAAAGTAAGCTATGTGCAAAATGTTGCAAGATTTGAAATAGAAAATGGGATGGATCATAAGAAGTTGTCAAAAATGAGCAATGAAGAAGTGATCGAATACCTGACACAGATAAAAGGCGTTGGCCGCTGGACAACGGAGATGTTATTGATGTTTGCGCTCTGTCGCGAAGATCTTTTTGCGATTGATGATCTTGGGTTGCAACAAGCGGTAATAGGCTTATACGATCTGAAACATCGCAAGAAAAAAATAATGAATGCTAAAATTTTAAAGATCGCTGAACAATGGGCGCCTTATCGAACTTATGCCTGCTTGTACTTGTGGAGGTGGAAGGATAATCCACCGGCAAAATAATTTACCTGTTCCAGTTGTGCCCGAAAACTATATACCATCCCCAGCTATCCGGCCCTTTTGCAACATCTATTCCCGCTCTGATTCCGAATAATCTTGCAATAAGATACCGAAAGCCCCCTCCGAAATTATAAGCTGTTTCGGCATCGCCAAAATTTTCATTGCGTTGTAATGCTTTTCCCAATCCTGCAAAAGCTACAGCACTCCATCGCAAACTAAGATCAACGCGTTGTTCTGTTTCAACCAGGGCAGTTGTATATCCCTGGAACCTGACAGCAGGCACTCCCCGTAATGCCAGCGATGGCAATGCATAAAAAGGAGGATCTCCAAACGTAAAATTTGTTTCTACTCTGAATCCGCTGACCCACTTTTTTTGCAGAGGGAGAAACCAATTCAATGCTCCCGAAAGTTTTTGATAAGTAAAGTCGCTTCCTGTCCAGGTATCGTTCGCATTGTATGATATATATATCCTTGCACCCTTATCAGCTGTAAAAAAATTATCCCGCTTGTCCCAATCAAGAAAGGCTCCAAGGCTGGCAATATTGCTTTCGAATTCTCCCGATTTGATCGATGAAGGCAGGCTGTCTATAAACAACGGTGTCAATTTATTATTCGAAAAAAAATATTGAACTCCAAGATACACTTCCCGCTTAGATATTCTTTTAGCCAAAGAAAATAGAAGCGGTGTAGCTTTAACACTGAATTCAAATTCTTTTTCTCCTATGTTAGTGACATCCCGGTAAAAAGATAAATTCAGATCGGCATAACCACCTCCAATTCTGTATTTCAATCCTTTTGCCGGAATGCTGCCGATCCGCATTCCCCCGATCATCCAGCTATTATTGAGTGTGTACATTGCAAAGCCTGCTGTAATATCAGGTGCGATATAACCTTTATAGCCTGGTGGTGGTTTTTTAGGGGTAAGAAATATTGGCACAATTGCTAAACCAAATCCACCAACTGCAGGTTCGGTCACAATAAACGGAACAGGAATAAAACCTTTGGCATCAATTAAAAAACTACTGAAATCCATCTTACCATCCAAAGTGTCTTTCAGCATTGCTTTGGAAGAAGCTTTTGACTTAGGTTTTGTTGTGGTATCCTCTTGTGCAAATATTGGCTGATGCAAAATGATCGCTGCTGCAAAAAAGTATATGAACAATTTGAAGTGCATGAGATAAGGTTTCTATGAAATTGAATATAAATAAAAGTAGGTGATTGAGAAAGAAATTCTCTAGGATTTACTTTGATCATAAAGCATAATACTTCGATCCTGGCTGAGTAGCGGGCCGTTT
>Ga0184625_10000472_pt1 | contig 15212 bp, 11 predicted proteins | sample PLM3_30_b1_FD_133151 | JGI IMG/M metagenome (GOLD analysis project Ga0184625, IMG submission 133151) | Groundwater sediment microbial communities from an aquifer in East River, Colorado, USA - PLM3_30_b1 | ecosystem: Environmental > Terrestrial > Soil > Riparian zone | place: USA: East River... | reverse complement strand
TTCAAGGCCGGAGGCACGGGGAAGGCCGAGTTCGTGCACACCCTGAACGGATCGGGTCTGCCGATCGGCCGCACCCTGGTCGCCGTGCTCGAAAATTACCAGCAGAAGGACGGATCAGTGCGCGTGCCCGAGGCGCTGCGTCCATACATGGGCGGGCTGGAAGTGATTGAGCCGAGACAGTAACGAAAACCCAAAAAATGAAAAACGAATAGAGATGCAGCGGGACCGCGAGACACTATTCGTTTCTCGTTTCCGTATATTTCCTCTCGAGCGTGTGCGACGTCATTTGGCGGATGTGGGCCACCGTGGCGGCGCCGAATTTGTCTTCCACCATCTTCAAGTACGGCTCGTGCCGGAAGTATGCGTCGAAGGCGCGATCGCGGAAGCGCAAGACTTCTCCCGCAGAGACATGCCGGGTGGGCAGCGGCAAGGTGTCGACGGCATGCTGTGAATAGCCGCTCCACGTGTCTGGGAGCCGCCATCCATTCCGGATCGCTTCCTCGTATAAAGGCGACCCGGGGTACGCCATCGCCGAATAGAAGTTGGCGAACTCGCAGTTGAGGTCGAGCGCCAGGTCAAGCGTCTGCTGCATCGTCTCGTGGGTGTCCTCCGGAAGCCCGAAGATGAAGTTGCCGATGATGCTGATGCCGGCATTCTTGATCTGCCGAACCGTGTCGTAGACCTCGCCAACCTGGTAGCGCTTGTCGACGTCGGTCAGCACACGATCATCAGCGGCCTCGATGCCGAGCGCGAGCCAGTTGAAGCCGGCACGCTTGAGCTTGTCGAGCACGTTGTCTTTGACGGTGTCGACGCGTGCGTAGGCCCAGATGTTCAGGTTGTAGCCGCGCTCGATCAGAAGATCGCAGATGCCGATGACGTGGCGCTGATTCAACACGAACATCTCGTCAGCGAACTTGATGTTCCGCACGCCGTACTTGCCCACGAGCAGATCGATTTCGGCGACGACCTGCGCCGGCGTCCAGAACCGATAGCTGTTGGCCTCGGCGCGCAGGCCCATCATCTGCTCGCCGGCCTTGAACGGCGCCTGAATGCAGCAGAACGAACAGCGATACGGGCACCCCAGCGTGGTGTAGATAGCCGCGTACGGCTCACGCTCGAGATCGCCGAAGCAATGCCAGTTGTGCGCGCGGTAACGCGACATTGGCAGCAAATCCCACGCAATGCCTGGCATCTCGACATCGAGATCTTTCACAAGGGGCGCCGCCTGGTTACGGACAGGGCGTCCGTGATCGCGGTACACCAGCCCCCGCACGCGAGACAGGTCCGGCTCGGCGCTCCCTTTGAACGCGTGCAGCAGGTCGACGACGGTGTAGAGCGCTTCATCGCTCGAGACGAAATCACACGCTTCGTCCGCGAGCGTGCGCTCGGGAAGTGACGCGACGTGTCCGCCAAGCATGAGCAGCGGCGCGTCGGGCACGAGGTTCTTAATCGCCGCGGACAGCGCCGAGGCTCCCGTCATGTTCTGGGTCGATGCCGAGGGCTGGTGACCGTAGACGACGATGGCGGTGAGAACCGGCGAGAGGGCTTTGACGCGATCGGCGACCTGCTCGGGTGTCAGCTCGTCGGCCTCGGCATCGACAATTTCGACAGAGAAACCCTTTGCGCGTGCGAACGTAGCGATGAGGCCGGCCCACACCGGGTTCTCGACCGCAGTCAGCCGCTTCCCAAGAGACTGGTAGATTCGCGCCCGGCTGCCGGGATTAACGAGAACGAGATCGGGACGGATCGTCATCGCCTATGATCGATTCAATTATGTACGGCGGACGGCCGCGCACGTCCTTATACACGCGGATCAGGTAGGTGCCCATCACCGCGATCGCGCCGATGGTCGTTGCCCAGAAAAAAGTCAGCGCGGCCATGAACGTCGATCCTGCAAGGGCGAGCATCAGCGACGCGATCACGCCAGCTGCCGCGATCGCGAAGCAGGCGTAGATAGGCATGAACGAGAACGACGTCAGCCCGGTCGTGAACGTCTTCCACGGATTTCTGCTGAAAAACGGAAAATGCGTGCGTCCCGCGTGCCGCGAGTCCCGCTCGTAGGGAACGCACACCTGATTGAAGCCGAGCCACACGACGAGACCGCGCAAATACGGATCCGATTCGCGCAGTCGCAGCAGGTGATCGACCGCGGCTCGCGAGAGCAGCTTGAAATCGCCGGCATCGACCGGCAGCTCGATCGACGAGCCGAACTGGATGAGCCGGTAGGCCAGACGCGTCGCCGCCATCTTGAGCGCGTTCTCGCCGTGGCGCCGTGTGCGCACGGTGTGGACGACGTCTGCGCCCTGCCGCCAGCGATCGATTAATATCGGGATCACCTCGGGCGGATCCTGCAGGTCGGCGTCCATGTAGACGACCGCGTCGCCGTGAGACGTGGCCATGCCGGCGATGACACCCTCTGCCACACCAAACCGTCTCGACATATTCACGATCGTGATGCGCGGGTTGCGCTGACGCTCGGTGACGAGCAGCGACAGCGACGAGTCGGTAGACGAATCGTTGACGAAGACGATCTCGTAGTCGACGTTCTGGCCGGCGAACATCGCGTCGAGTCGAGCGATCAGCGTCGGGATGTTATCGGCCTCATTGCGGAACGAAAAGACGACGGAGATGAGAGGCCGGTCGGGTCTCGTCATGCTCAGATATTCGAGTACTTCGAGTTCCGGATCATCGCGAACCCCTTGACCAGCTCTCGAATGCCATCGTCCAGCGAGAACGCGGGGGTATAGCCGGTGCGCTCGATCTTCTCATTCGACACGATGTAATCGCGCTTGTCCGGATCCGTGCCGACGTTGGACTCGTGCACCATGAAGCTGGGCAGGTGTTGTTGAATGCGCTGGCACAGCTCGAGCTTCGAAAGGTTCGCGTCGGAGAGACCGACGTTGTACACCTGCCCCTTCATGTCGTCGAACCGATCCATGGCGTGCAGGAACGCGCGCGCCACGTCGCGGACGTGAATGAAGTTGCGTTTGAAGTGGCTCTCGAAGAGCACGATAAACCTGTCGGTGTACGCGCGGTAGGTAAAGTCATTGACGAGGAGATCGAGCCGCATCCGCGGCGACATGCCGAACACGGTAGCGAGCCTCAGGCTGATTGCTGACGGGTGCCGGTCGAGCAGCGCTCGCTCCACTTCGACTTTGTCACGGCCGTATAAGGAGACCGGCCGGATTGGCGTCTCTTCGGTGCAGAACTGACCGGCCTCACCGACGCCATAGCCGCTGTTGGTGATCGGCAGAATGACACGCTGCTCGCGCCCCATCAGGCTGAGCATGTCGACGATCGCCTGCTTGTTCGTCGACGTCGCGGCGAGCGGATCACGATCGCACAGCGGGGCTCCGACGAGCGCCGCCAGTGGGACGATCACATCCGCGTCCTTCACGAGCGGCCGCATCGTGTCCATCGATCGCACGTCGCCGCGGACGAGCGAGAACTGCGGGTGATAACAGACCGCCGCAAGGCTGTCCTGGCCGTACATGAAATTGTCGACGACCGACACCGAGCAGCCGCGGTCGAGCAGCGCCGGTACCAGCACCGACCCAAGGTATCCGGCGCCGCCGGTGACAAGCACCTTCATCATGAATTTACAAAAACCGTAAAAAGAGGGTCAGACCCCATTTAGTACAGCGCGGAGGTGATTGAGCTCCGCTGTGATGTCGCGGGGGTGGTTGCCCACAAAAAAGCCGCGCTCGTGGGCGAGCTTCGCGTGATTCAGGTTGCCGACGATGTCGTAGTCGAAGAACTTCACGGCCGCATGGTGGGGAAAACAGCCGCCGGTGATCATCCGGAATTCGATGCCGGCGTGTCGCATCGCGTCCATCACGCGGGCCCGATCGAGCGCCGACTCCGGGTTCAGGATGATCGTGAAGCTGAACCACGAGCTCGAGCCGTTCTCGCGCTGAATGATGAAGCGGTTGTCGCCGCGGAAGAGCTCGACGAAATGCGCCGCGTTCCGCCGCCGGACCTGAAGCATGCCGTCGAGTTTTCTCAGCTGCTCGATGCCGACGGCGCCGGCGAGCTCGAGCGGCCGGACGTTGTATCCAGGCACAACAAATCGATAGGCCTCGAAGAACGGGTCGTCGTGCTGCTGCCCCTGGTTGACAATCGAGTCGGGCGGCACGTCGCGCGCCCATCCATGATTGCGGATCGCCCGCGCGAGATGATCGATTTCGACGTCGTTCGTCACGAGCAGCCCCCCCTCCATCGTCGAGATGTGATGCGAGTAGAAGGTGCTGAATGTGTTGACGTCGCCGAACGTGCCGCACAGGCGCCCATTCAGGGTGGCGCCCAGCGACTCGCAGTTGTCCTCGAACATGATGAGGTCGTGAGCATCGCAGAACGTCCGGATCCGATCCAGGGGAGCCGGGTTGCCGAGAATGCTGACCGCGACGACCATCCGTGTGCGCGGCGTGAGCGCGGCCTCGAGATTCGACACGTCCATGTTGAGCGTGTCCAGCTCGACGTCGACGAATCGCAGCTTCAAGCCGTACTGCTGAAGCGGGTGAAACGTGGTCGCCCACGAAATGGCCGGGACGATGACTTCGTCGCCGCGCTGCAGCGGTCGCGTCGACCGGTAAAACAGCGCCGCCACGCCGACCAGGTTCGCAGACGAGCCCGAGTTGACCATGACCGCGTGCTTCATGCCGAAGCGCGCCGCAAACGCATCCTCGAACAGGCGCACCTGCTCGCCCATGGTGAAGCGGCCGGTGCGCAGCACGCGCTGCATCGCGTCGAGCTCTTCCTGTCCCCAGCTTGTGCTCGAAAGCTCGTAGGCCATCAGGTGCGGACCAGCTGGCGCGCCGCGGCGGCGATGCGCGCGGCATCGGGATAGTAGAACTGTTCCAGGGTGTAGCCTGCCGGCGTCGGGACATCGGGTAGTCCGATGCGCACAACCGGTGCCTTCAGATCGGCGAAGCCTTTCTCTGCAGCGAGGCATCCGATCTCCGCGCACAGGCCGCCCTTCATCCAGGCGGTGTCGACGACGACGAGCCGCCCCGTTTTTTTCAGCGATTCGAGGACGATCGCTTCGTCGAGCGGCTTGATGGTGCGCAGGTCGATGACCTCTACGTCGATGCCGTCAGAAGAGAGCGACGTCGCAGCCTGAAAGGCGAGTTCGATCGCATGCGAAGCCCCGACGATCGTGACGTCGCGGCCGCGGCGGCGGTAGATGCCCTTGCCAATCGGCACCCGGTAGGCGCCTTCCGGCACGACGCCGTCCTTTTTCATCAGCCAACGATGCTCGAATACGCACACCGGGTTGTTGTCGAGAATCGCCGACAGCAGGAGGCCTTTGGCATCGTACGGCGTACTTGGCATCACGATCTTCAAACCTGGCACGCCGAGCAACATGCCATGAATCGCCTGAGAGTGTTGCGCGCCGGATCCCCACCCACGCCCGATCGCCGCCCAGACCACCATCGGCACCGTGGTCTGGCCATTGTCCATGAAATGGAATTTCGACGCGTGCGTCACGAGCTGGTTGAACGCCAGCAGCACGAAGTCGGGGCGATTGTGCATGAACACTGGACGCATCCCGTTCATCGCCGCGCCGGCCGACACGCCCATCATCGATTCTTCGGAGAGCGGCGTGTCAAAGACCCGGTCGGGCCCAAATCGCGCGGCCAGATCCTTCGTGACGCCAAACATCGCCGTCGGATCGTCGACACCCTGGCCAAGAACGAATACGCTCGGATCCTGCTCGAGCGCCGTCGCCAGCGCCTCGTTGACGGCGCGCACGTACGACACGACGCGGCCCTCAGCAGGGTCGGGCCGATCGTAAACGAGCGAATTAACTAGACCTTCGTCCCAGGGCATCTTTGTTTAAACGCGGGGACCCCTTCCCCCCGCTCGGCGCCGCTCGCTTGCGGGGCCCCGCTGCCCCGCGCCGCTCGCGGCTTAGACGGCTTAATCCGCGTACACATGCTTGTAGAGGTCTTCTTCCGTCGGGTTCGGGCTCGCCAGCGCCAGGTCGAAGGCATCGGCGATTTCGCCGGCAATCGCGCTTTCCATGTTCTCGATGGCGGCTGCATCAAGCGCGGCTGAACGCGTCAGGTACTCGCCAAATAAGTGAAGCGGATCGACCGCTTCCCACGCGATTCGTTCGGCCTCGGCACGATAACCGGTTTTGCTGTCGTCGCCGGCGCCACCGTGCGCCCGGAACCGATACACGGCAACTTCGACGAACGTCGGGCCGTTGCCGGTTCTGGCTCTGTTCACCGCCACTCTGACCGCATCGTGGACGGCGAGGACATTGACGCCGTCCACCGCGACAGCCGGCATCCCATGGGCTTCGGCCCACAGGCGAATATCGCGCGGCGGCTGCCGCGCCGCCAGCGGCGATTGGACCGAGTAGAAATTATTCTCGCAGAAGAAAATCACCGGCAGCTTTTTCAGGGCGGCGAAATTGAGGCTTTCGGCGGTGACGCCTTCCTCTGTGGTCGCGTCGCCAAGAAACACGACGACGACGCGATCGTCCCGTTTCATTTTTGCGGCGAGCGCCGCGCCGGTTGCGATCGGCACCGCCCCTCCCACGATCGCCGAGGTGCCGGCCATCCCGACCGATTTATCGATCAGGTGCATCGAGCCGCCGCGCGAGCCCACGCAGCCGTTGACTCGGCAATGCATCTCGCACAGCATGCGCCCCAGATCGCCGCCCTTCGCCAGATACGCGCCGTGGGTGCGATGGCTCGTATAGACGAGATCGGTGGCGCGGAGCGCAGTACAACACCCCACAGCAGCGGCTTCCTGCCCGATGACGAGATGAATCGGCGTCTTCATCAGATCCTGATGGTAGCGACGTTCGATCTCCTCCTCGATGCGGCGGATGCGGAGCATGGCACGGTACCATCCGACGAGCTGCGCGGCGGCATGCGAATGCGAGATGCGGTCGAATCCGGCGAGCCCGTGACCTTGATACGGGTAGCGGATGGTCATAAGCCGTTTGGTTGATAGAGCACGATGCGGCCGCCGGACATCTCGAATCTGAACGGCACGGTAATCAAGTTGCTCAGCGCAGCGCGAACTTTCTCTTGGTCGTCCGGCCGGACGAACAACAGCATGAACCCGCCGCCGCCGGCGCCCAGTAATTTTCCGCCGATGGCTCCCGCCTTGATCGCCGTCTCGAGCAGTCGATCGACGGTGGCGTTGGTCACGCGATCCGACAGCGAACGCTTGAGCTGCCAGGCATCCTTCAGGAGGTTGCCGAACTCCACGAGGTCCGTCTTCGCCGACGATACGATGCCGATCGCCTGGTCGACCATCTGCTGCATCGTGCGCATGTCGGCCGATTTGTTTTTCATGTTCGTGACGACCGTTTCCGCCACTTCATTAGCCGTCCGGGAAATGCCGGTGAAGACGAGCATGAGATGACTTTGAAGCGCGTGCAGCCTCTCGGGCGGCAGGACGATCGGCGTGACGCTGTAGGTGCCGTTCCGCGAAATCGTGATGTGGTTGAACCCGCCGAATGCCGCGGATACCTGATCCTGCAGCCCGACGCGCTCCCGGAGCACGCACTGTTCTACGTGGATGGCTTCGTTGGCGAGCGTCTCCTTCGCGATGTGTCGTCCGTCGAGCGCGTGTACCGCGTTGATGAGTCCGACCGTGAATGCCGAGCTCGAACCGAGCCCCGAACGCGCGGGCAAGTCGCCGTCATGGTGAATCTCGAGGCCCTTGGCCACCTTCAGCCATTCGAGCACGCCGCGCACGGCAGGATGCTGGATATCGCCGATCTCCTTGACGTTTTCGACAATCGAGTAGACAACGCGAAAGCGATGATCGAAAAACGGAGGCAGCTCGCGAATGCTGATGTAACAGTACTTGTCGATAGTGGTCGCCAGCACGGCGCCCCCGTGCTCGCCGTACCACTCCGGATAGTCGGTGCCGCCGCCGAAAAATGAGATCCGAAACGGTGTCCGGCTGATGATCATGCTTGCAGTGTCGAAAGAATAACAGCTTTACGGCCCTGGAATGTCATAGAGCAGCAGGCGCCGGCTCTGAGATACGACGGGCAGCTGCAGCGTCCAGTCCGCGTACGCGAGAACCTGCGTGACCCCGAAATCGCGCCGAATCTCGCGCCACTGTGCGGGCGAGTACTGTTCCCAGGTGCTTCGGTGAGAGAGCGCCGGAATCCGGCCCGCGCCGACGGCGTCCGGTGGAGGATGAAGAAGATCGAGTCCGTAAATATCGCGGAGTATGCGCTGCATCGCGGCGCCGGTTTCGAGCGAGTACATCACGGTGTCCAGCGCACCGGTGTCGAGCAGCACGGCACGTCTGGTGCGCAGCTGAACAAGGTGCAGATCGCCGGCGACCAGCAGCACGCCAGACCCGCGCGCGATGTCGGCGAAGAACACGTCGTTCGTGCGGTCGTTGAAATGCGCGCCCGACAGCTCGCCGTGCTGATGCATCGTCATCAACACGACAAGAACTAATAAGAATAGCTGCAGCAGGTGCGACGGATGCAATGGGTGCAATAGGTGCGGTGGGTGCAACTGGTGCGACGGCTCTTCGCTCTTCGCCATCTGCTCTCTTTTTTTCACTGCGGCGCCGGCGAGCAGGGCGGCCGTCGCCATCCAGACGATAAGTAGTGGCTGGACGTGACTCTGATAGCGAAGACCGTGATGATGTTCGAGGGACTCCCACAACATGCTGTGGTCGCCAACCAGCAAGCCGCACGTCAGGAACAACAGAACCACATTGCTCCAGAGCTGGCGACGGCTGCCCAGGAGACCCAGCAGGAGTGCGACAAATGTCAGCGCCGCGAAGTTGAGGTACCGGCCGGGCATCAGCACGAGCAGCGCGGCAGGCAGACGGTCGGGTGGAATCCAGGAGACTGGAATCATCGCGAGCGCGAGCAGCGAACCAGCGGCGGTGATCCGAAGAAGCAACCTCGACCCATCCGTCTTCTCGTCGGTCGAAAAAAACGCGAGCCATGCGGATGAGACGACCAACGAGGCGACATTCAACAACACGCCGTTGTGCCAGATGTTGACGGCAGCGCGATGTCCATCCCAGAGTCTGACAAACGTCGACAGGTCGTCTGGAGACAGGCGGACCATTCCGGCCGGGATTCCCGGCGCCAGGCTCACCTGGACGATCAGGCTGACGAGCGTGATGCCACAGCCGGCGAGAAACCACGGCAGCGCCGGCCGAAGCTCCACGCGAAGCTTGCGAAAGTCCGAGAGCACACCGAGTACGACAATGAGCACCGTCCACGACCCAAGCGACGGGTGGATACACGGCCCAATCCCCAGCAACAGCGCGCCTGCGCGATACCAGCCGCTGCCAAGCACCGCGACTGCAAGCATTCCCGTCGAGAGCCCGACAACGCCATATGTGTGTTCCGTTCCAAGAAGAAACAGCGGATAGACGGTGCCGTACTCTGCTGATCGGGTGAAGAAGATCAGCGCCGCGGCGCCAATCGCGAGCAGGACGTCGCGGCTAAGGGCATACACGAACAATGCGAGCGCCTGGAAAGTCAGCATCCCCTGCACGCCGCTGACGACGAGGGACAGCGTTATCTCGCTCGCGCCCGCGCGCAGGGCCAGCGCGAGAATCTGGTGCAGGGCCGTCCACAAACGGGTGTGATAGATGTAGAAAGTGTTGTCGGGGGGGTACGGGACGAGCCGGGCAACAACCTGAGCGGTTTCGACAGCGACCTGCCAGTCGGGGAAGCCCAGCATCCCGACACGGAATCCGAGAATGCCGCTGAGAAGAAGGACCCAGAAGGCGCCGTGCATTTCGGGGAAGTATATGTCGCAGATCGTATCGGTTCTGGCCAGGGCCCAAGAATCACGGTTACACTTACCCGCTCATCTTCAGGAGGCGGAAAATGAAAAGCACGAAAGTGGTGTTGTCGCTCGGCGCTGTCTCAGCGGTGGTCACCGCATTCGTTGTCTCTCCCACGTCATCGTCCGAGGTCCGCGCCGCGAACCAGGCGCCGGCGGCCCTGAATTGCAACCTGACGGACTACAAAGCGAGCACCGGCCTCACCTCGGCCCTCGAAGGCAACGTGCTGACTGTGTCCTGGAACGGCCAGGGCACCTCGCAATTGCGCGCGCGCTTCGCGATCGACGGCGGCACGCCGACGATTCGCGATCTGTCGGCGCGTCGCGGCAGCGGCGAATGGGCGATGCTGGGGCAGAATCTCACGCCTGAATACCGCGTGACGACAGGCGTCCGCCGGATGTCGAACGACCAGGCGAACGCGTTTGCCAGCCTTGGCATCGATATCACGCCAGAGGTGCTCGAAAAGTACAAGTGGTACGCATTCTGGGACGCTCCGCTGAATGTTCCGGGATACTCCCCGGCACGTGGCGGTGGCGGACGGGGAGAAGGTGGTGGAAGAGGCGGCGGTGCGGGAGCCGAAGCCGAGAAGCAAGCGCTGGGACAGGGCGGCACCATCGCGGAGCAGGTTGCCGCGCTGCAGTCTGGCTCGCGCGGTAAACCAGGCTTCAATCCGGATCCCACCCCGGCCGGGTTTACCGGCGGACGCGGCATCCCGCTCCCACGGAAGGCTGAGGAGATTCGCCGCGGCGTGTCCGCGTTCTCGGCTTCGTCGTGCGAGGTCAAGAGCGACGGGGCGAGCCTGGCCGTCATCTTCCCGGGAATGAAACTGGGGATCTTCGACGGCAACCTGCGGTTCACCGTCTATCGCGGCACCAACCTTCTTCAAATGGACGCCATCGCCCGGACGAACGAACCGTCGGTGGCTTACAAGTACGATGCGGGCCTGAAAGGATTCTCCACGGCGACGATGCCGCGAGTGACGTGGCGCGATACCGGCGGCCATCCGCAGCAGCATCAGTTCGGCGGACCCAAGGCGAATGGGCTGTCCGCCATCCGCGCGTCGAATCGCCTGCTGCTCGCCGAAGGGCCGAAGGGATCGATCGCGACGTTCCCGCCGCCACACACGTTCTTCTTCACTCGTGAAGTGGACGTCAATCTTGGCTACGTCTTCTATCGCAACGACGGCGGCGGCACCTACAGCATCGGCGTCACGATGCCCGAGGCGGAGTCGGACACATTCCCGTCTTACGAGCAGAACTACGCGCTCTACAATGCGCCTCCCGGCACATGGCAGAAGATGCAGATGTTCTTCTACGTCAGCCCCGAGGCGGCCGAACCGACGAGACAAGCGGCGCTGGCGTTTACGCACGACGACGTCTTCAAAGCCGTTCCGGGCTACAAGACGTTCGTCAACCACTTCCATCTGCGCGTCACGGATCGGATGCGCGTCGGCGGATTCGACACGCCCCTTCAGGATCTGATCGCGATGAAGGCGATCGGCCTGAACGTCGTCGGTCTCAGCGACTTCCACGCCGACAGCCTCGCAGCCAACGATCCTGGGCCGCTGCGGTTCAGAGATCAGAAAGACTATGCGGAAGCGTCGCGGCGCCTCTCGGACAAGGACTTCCTGGTCGTACCCTGGGAAGAACCCAGCGTCGCGTTCGGCGGCCACTACAACATCCTGTGGCCGAAGAACGTGTACTGGACGAAGCCCGGTTCAGTGGGCGGCGGGCGCGGCGGCGGCGGCGCGGCACCCACACCGTTGCCGTTCACGGAAAACGATGCGACCTACGGCAAGGTCTACCACACGGGTAACGCCGACAAAGTCCAGCAGTTGCTCGATGCCGAGGGCGGGTACTGGTATCACGCGCACCCGCGAACCAAATCCACGGCGGGGTTCCCTGACGCAACCTGGGGCACGAAATATCTGCAGAACGATCGCTATCTCGGCGTGGCGTTCAAGCCAGGGATGGGACAGGACAACTCGGAACCGACGATGTGCGCGTGGCGCTGCTTCGACGCGGTCGATACGATGAACAACATGTACGCCGGTATGGGAATCCGGCCGAAGTACGTCATCGCCGATATCGACACGTATCGCAAGAGCCCCGAGGACGACACCTACGCGAACTTCCCCGTCAATTATCTGAAGCTCGACACCGTGCCTGGACCCGATCAGGACTGGAGCCCGGTGTTGAAGTCGCTGCGCGAAGGAAATTTCTTCGTGAGCACCGGCGAGATTCTCATCAAGAACTACGCGGTCACCGGCACCGGCACGCAGCGGACGCTGACGGCCGACGTCGAGTGGACCTACCCGATGGCGTTCATGGAGATCGTCACCGGCGACGGTAAGACCATCACGAAGAAGGTGATCTCCGCGACCGACATGCAGGCGTTTGGAACGAAGAAGCTCTCGATTCCGTTCGATGCTGCCGGCAAAAAATGGGTGCGGTTCTCGATGTGGGACGTCGCCGGGAATGGCGGGTTCGTGCAGCCGCAGTGGCTGACGGGAACCGGCACGACAAACTAGCTGGTAGCCGGTAGCTGGTAGCCGGTAGGTAGTAGCGCGTAGCAAGATCGAAGAAGGCGGTCCGCCGGAATGTCGGCGGGCCGCCTTTTGTTTTTAGACGGACGTTCAGGGATGGCCGATTCGTATGGACGTGACGCAGTCGTTGAGACCGTCATGCAAACACGAGCCCTTTGGACGCATCTTCAGTTTTGCAGGGTCCGCGATCGATGTCCTTCAGGTCCTTGATGTCCGCGGTGATGTGAGCGGACTCTCAGAGCCTTGCGCGTGTCTTCACCGATAGAACGGTTGCCACGTCAGCCAGCGCGGACCGTAGCGTATCGGAGGAGCGCCGGCTTCGAGCGCGCCAAGATCGGGCGCGGCGCCTTTGAACGCGTCGTTCACGGTCGGAATGATCACGCCCGCATCGACTGCTTTGCTCGCCGGCTTCAGCGCGAAGTTCAAGTCCATCGCGTGATACACCGCGTGACGCTGTGCGGGATCGGGCGGCGCCAGCTTCTCGAAGATGTCGAAATCCACTTCTACGCTATGCGTCTCCTGCCCGGTGGCGGCTTTCAAATCTGACAGGGTCTCGAACGTCTTCCAATCGTCGATTGACGGCTCGTAGAGACGCTGGCCTTTTTTGGGACCCAGGAACGCGTACTGGTCCTTCACGTCTTTATTGGGACGGTAGCCGTTGTAGTCGGTGCTGAATTCGTCGGTCGCGTTCGCGAGCCGCAGGATGCCGCGGCCTGGCGTGTCGCGCCCCAGGAACAGATTGTTGCGGAAGTGCATGTTCGCCGACGGGTCGCCGATGAGATGCTCGCCGATGATGGTGTTGTGGTAGACGAACAAACCTGCCGGCTTCGCGCTGAACTTGAACGCCACGCCGCTGGGCACGTGATACAGGATGTTGCGGATGAAATAGATCGGTCCGCCAAACGCCGGCTGCGCGCTGTAGCCGCCGTGCGCCGCATTGACGCCGCGGTTGTTGAACACGCGGACGTTGTGCACGCTGCCGTCGGTTTCGATGTAGTCGTCGCCCATCATGTGGATGTCGTTGTTATAGATGTCGATAGACGAGGCGCGGCGTTCGGGATCCTGTTCAGGCGTGCCGTAGGTGGAAATGCCGATCCCGTCGTGGAAATACGCGATCGCGTTGTGCGCGATGACGTGGCCCGGTCCGTAGACCTTCACCGCGTAATAGCTCTTGAGCAGATGAGAGCCGTACGGGCCTGCGCTGGCCCATAACGGACCGGTCCAACCGACCAGGCGGAAGCGATCGTCCCGTCCGAGGAACAGATTGTCGGCGATGTAAAAATCGCTGGAGCCGGCGAACTCGGTCCAGACACCGGCGCCGATGTTTTCAAAGCGGCAATTCTTCACCGTCAGACCGATTGCGCCCAGCACCTCTTTCTGGCCCGCGAAGATGGCGACGTCGGTGTTGCGAAAGGTCAGGCCCTCGAAGATGTGATAGCTCGACGCCATCACGTCGAACAATCGCGCGTTGCCGTCGCCGTCGAAGATGACCTCCCCGTCGCCCGCGCCTTTAATCGTGATCGGCTTTTCTTTCGTCCCTTTCAGCGTCAGCGACATCGAGCCGTCGAACGGCGTCATCATCGGGTCGACGTAGTTGAAGCGTTCGGGTTTGTAGAGGCCGACGTGAACCAGGATGGTGTCGCCGGGCTGGGCGCGGCGCTCCCACACCACGCTCCAGTCTCCGAGACCGGCGCCGTAATACGCCTGAAGAACGCTGGTAAAGCTCGGCTCGATCCGCTGGCCCTGGTAGTCGGCCGGGTAGACGTGGAGCGTGCGGCCTTCTTTCGAGGGCATCGGTTCTGTCCGCGTCGTGACCTTGACGAGGTGAGTGGTCTCGCCGGTTGTGCCGTCGGGATCGGTGAGTTGGAAACGGCACTCGTACTCGGTGCCTGGCAAGAGATTCAGGATCGAGCCGGCGAAGCCGTTGGGAACGGTATAGTCGAGATTTTCGCGGCGCCGGTACACGTTCTCGCCGCCGATGCGCACCAGCGGCAGCGCGTTGTGCCAGGCCGTTTCACCGACCGCGCGGAATTGCACGCTGACGGTGCCGTTGCGGTTCGCGTCTCCGGTGATCGCCCACTCGAAGCCTGCGTTCAGGAGCGTCGGGTGTTCGACGTGAAAACGGCCGGCCTGAGTCGCGTTCTGAACCTGTGTCGGACCTTGAACTTGAAGCGCGGCGGCGAGAAGCAGCGTCGATGCAACGAGGCCCATGTGGTCCTCCGGTCGCTCTTTTCAGTGTCCAGGAATCATGATGTGCGCCGTCGACGTGCCGGCGTTCATGATCCACGCGCCACCCTGCTTGTTGTTGTCGGGCAGACCCATCGTCTGCGCCGTGGCGCCGGGTACTGCCACGGTCGTGTGCGCACGGGCGTGATCCTTGTCCGCGCCGCCGAGGTTATAGAACACCGATCCGAATTCGGGCTTTACACGCGTGCCGTCTTTCTCCGCGGCGTCGAGCAGTGCCTGTTTCTTGTCGCCCTGGGCTTCGAACTTCATATTCTGCGCGACGCGATCGAGGTTGGCGACGCTCGTGCACTCGAGCGAGAACGGCTGCTGTCCGGGTTGTCCGGAGCGGTCGTAGCAGACCAGGCGGTTCGTGCCCTTGCGCAGCGTGTCGTACGAGAAGTCCGGCTTCCATTTGACGACCATGGCGCCTTCGCGTTGATTGGCCGGCGCGGCGAGGAGCGGCGTGTCGATGTCGGGCGTTTGAGCGAACGCGCTGGCCGCAAACACGAGCAGAGCGACGGACACGAGGGCAAAGCGTTTCATACAGGACCTCCGTCAAGGAAATGTGGGCTTCGGAGACGAAGAAGATAGCACGGCAGGCTCCACACGGGGCGTGTGGGGGTCGCTGTCCAGAGCATTCGCA
>Ga0184625_10000469_pt1 | contig 15243 bp, 19 predicted proteins | sample PLM3_30_b1_FD_133151 | JGI IMG/M metagenome (GOLD analysis project Ga0184625, IMG submission 133151) | Groundwater sediment microbial communities from an aquifer in East River, Colorado, USA - PLM3_30_b1 | ecosystem: Environmental > Terrestrial > Soil > Riparian zone | place: USA: East River... | reverse complement strand
GCTCCCGGTGCCGTACTGAGCCTTTTCTCAATCGCAATTAGTCAATCTGTCGCCATAACTGTCGCCCTTGACCTGAGGGGTCACTTGGCCGAAACGTCAAGTCGTTGAATTGTTGGGAGATAAACTGGTCGGAGTGGCAGGATTTGAACCTGCGACCCCCACGTCCCGAACGTGGTGCGCTACCAGACTGCGCTACACTCCGACTGAAGGCCGGTCTTATAACCACCGCGCCCCTAAAGGCAAGCTTGAGAGAGGCAATGACTGCCGAGCCTGGAACACGGATTTTGAAGGCCGATCAGGACGCTATCGGGGCGGCCTCGCGTTGCCTTTCCGCCGGCGGCCTGGTCGCCTTCCCGACTGAGACCGTCTACGGGCTCGGCGCCGATGCCCGCAACGGCGAGGCGGTGGCGCGGCTTTACGCCGCCAAGGGACGCCCGTCCTTCAATCCGTTGATCGCGCACGTCGCGGATATCGACTCCGCCCGGCGCATCGGCGTCTTCAATCCCGCGGCCGAAAAGCTCGCGGCCGCGTTCTGGCCCGGCCCGCTCACGCTGGTGCTTGCGAAGAAACCGGATTGCGGCATCGCCGATCTCGCCCTTGCGGGACTAGACACCATCGGGCTGCGCGTCCCGGCGCATCCGGTCGCGCGCGCGCTTCTTACGGCTTTCAATGGCGCCGTGGTCGCGCCCTCCGCAAACCGGTCGGGCCATGTTTCGCCGACAAGCGCCGCGCACGTACTTGCCGACCTGCGCGGACGGATCGACCTGATCATCGATGCCGGCCCCTCGGCGGTCGGCGTTGAATCGACGATCGTGTTGTGCGGTGAGCAACCCGCGCTGCTGCGGCCGGGTGGCATTCCCCGCGAGGCAATCGAACGCGCGCTCGGCGGCGCGCTCGCGAGCGCTCTCGTCACCGAGGACGCCCCACTGGCGCCGGGAATGCTCAGCTCGCACTACGCGCCGAAGGCCGCCCTGCGGCTTGATGCGGACGCCGTCCAACCGGGCGAGGCGCTGCTCGCCTTCGGTCGCGCGCCGTCCTTTGCGGGCACCATGTTCAACCTCTCGCCGCGCGGCGACCTGATCGAGGCGGCGGCCAACCTTTTCTCGCATTTGCGCGCGCTGGACGCTTCCGGCGCCGGGCGCATCGCGGTAATGAAGGTGCCGCACGACGGCCTGGGCGAGGCGATCAACGATCGCCTCAAGCGCGCCGCAGCGCCGAGACGGTAACCGGAATGAACGAACAGCTTCGCCGCGCGCCCTCGCCCGACCTGCTCCCGCGCTTTGCGGCCATAGTCGGCGACAAATACGCGATCACCGATCCGGTGAGCCTCGAGCCTTTCCTGATCGAAGGCCGCGGCATCTACCACGGCCACACATCGATGCTGCTGCGGCCCGGCTCGGTCGGTGAAGTTCAGGCAATTCTCAAGCTGGCCAACGAGACCAAGACGCCGCTGGTGCCGCAAGGCGGCAATACCGGGCTGGTCGGCGGACAAATCCCCTTCGATGGCGAACTGATCCTCTCGCTCACGCGGCTCGACCGGATTCGCGAAGTCGACCCGGCATCGAACGCCATGACCTGCGAGGCCGGCGTCGTATTGGCAAAGGCGCAGGATGCGGCCGCCGCAGTCGATCGGCTGTTTCCGCTTTCGCTCGGCGCCGAAGGCAGCTGCACCATCGGCGGAAATCTTTCCACCAATGCGGGCGGAACGGGCGCGGTCGCCTATGGCATTGCCCGCGACCTCGTGCTCGGCCTCGAAGTCGTGCTGGCCGACGGCAGGATCATGAACCTGCTGTCGAAACTGAAGAAGAACAACACCGGCTATGACCTGCGCCATATTTTTGTCGGCGCCGAAGGCACGCTTGGCATCATTACGGCTGCCGTGGTCAAGCTTTTCCCGCGGCCGCGCGCTATGGAAACGGCCTTCGTCGGGGTCCCCTCGCCTGCCGCCGCTGTGAAGCTGCTCAACCTGGCGCAGGCCCGCGTCGGCGGCAGCGTCACCAGCTTCGAATTGTTGATTCGCGATGTCGTCGAATTCGCCATCAAGCATGCGCACGGCGTGCGCGATCCGCTCGCAGCTAAGCACCCGTGGTACGTGCTGATGGAAGTGTCTTCGCAGCACGGCGACGGCCTGCGTGAAAGCGTCGAGCAATGGCTCGCCGAAGGAAGCGCGCAGGGGCTCGTGGAGGATGCAACCATCGCCGTCAGCCTCGATCAGGCCAGGGCGTTCTGGCACCTGCGGCACATCCTGCCGGAAGCGCAGAAGCCCGAGGGCGGATCGATCAAGGCCGACGTATCCGTTCCGGTGGCCGCCGTTCCGCAATTTCTCGAGGAAGCGAGCGCGGCGGCCAGGGCAATCGTCCCGGGCTGCCGGCCGGTGCCTTTCGGCCATCTCGGTGACGGCAACGTGCACTTCAACGTCAGTCAGCCGATCGGGGCGGATACGGCGCAATTCCTCGCGCGCTGGGCCGAGGTGAACGATGCCGTCAACAAGATCGTCCTCAAGTACAACGGCTCGATCTCCGCCGAGCACGGCATCGGCAAACTCAAGCGGGACTCGCTCGCGAAAGTGAAGGACCCCGTTGCGCTCGAGCTCATGCGCAACTTGAAGCGCATGCTCGACCCGAACGGCATCCTCAACCCGGGCAAAGTACTTTAACCGCAAGCCTCAGGGCGTCACGACCAACCGCCCCTTCATGTTTGGGTGGAACTTGCAGAAATAGTCGGTAGCGCCCGGTTTCTTCAGCACAATCTGGCCGCGCTGGCTCGGCGCGATGTCGACGTTCCAGTCGCCGTTCGTGGCCGTCGCGGTGTGCACCAAGGCATCCTTGTTGATCCACTCGATGGTGTCGCCGACCTTGGCGTTGACCTCGGCGGGCGCAAAGACAAGCTTGTCGATGATCACCTGAATCGTTTCCGCGCGCGCCGGAACGAAGAGCAGCCCGAACACGCAGACAGTGGCGAGGCTGATCCGTCCCGGCGTCATGGCACGAACTCCCGATCTATTTGACGGTCGCAGCGACATGCTCGGCGTGCTGCTGGTGGCCCTGGAAGACTTTCAGGCCGGTTTGCAGCAGGCTCTTGAGCTCGCCATTGCTCGCCGACGGAATGAGCGTGGTTTCGAGCGCGCCATTCACGGTCTTGTGGTAGACCACCTCGTTGGCGACATAGGCCTTGTCGAAGGCGGCGCCGTCGAGCTTGGCAAGCTCGTCATGCTTGGCCGCGGCCTGCTTGGTGAGCGCGCGGCTGGTGTCGTTGTCTTCCGGCTTGACCTTGAGCTTCTCGACCAGCGCGAGGGCCTGCTTGTTCACCTCGGTATGGTCGCGGACCATGTCCTGCGCAAAGTCGCGCACTTCCTTGTTCTTGGATTTCGCCAGCGCCTGCTTGGCCGCTTCGATGTCGAGCTGGCCGGCGGTGTAGGCAATGTGCGCGATCTGCGGATCGGTCGGCTTGGCCGCGCCTTGGGCGAAGGCGGGCGCGGTGAGCAGGCAAAGCGCCGCGAGGCCTGCGGATAATCTGGTCATCATGGGAACCTCCGTTCGTGCCGTGCATCTGTGAGGGTTTGATGCAACTCGGCGCCGGAGGTTCCCGGATATTTACGCCCCGCAGATACGGTGGACGACCGTCTCTGTCATGCGCTCGCAGCGCCGGCCGCCGAACGGGAAGCTGCTCGTGAGCGCGGGACCAAGTTGTTTGTCGAGTTCGGCGCGCAACAGGACACGCGCGCGATGCAGCCGCGTTTTCACCGTCTCCGTTTGCAGGCCAAACAGATCGGAAGTTTCCTCAACGCTCATTCCCTCGACGACCCGCGCAACGAAGACGGCGCGGAAGGCGTCGGGAAGTTCATCGATTGCGCGTTCCAGAACCGCCCGCACCTCGCTTTGTGCCATTGTTTTCTCCGGATCGCTGCTGGCCGCCGAGGCGGGAAAATGGATGATCTCGGCCTGATTGCGGTTCGCGCCATAGGTCTCCCAGTCGACCGTCGGCCGCCGGCGTCGCAATCGTCCCAGCGCTTCGTTCATCGCGATGCGTGTGATCCACGTGCCGAACGCGGCGTCGCCGCGAAACATGTCGAGTCCCGTAAACGCCCGGACATAGGTTTCCTGCACCACATCTTCGGCTTCCGCGTCATTGCGCAGGATGCTGCGCGCGATACGGAACAGGCGCCGATTGTAGCGCCGGGTGATGGCCCGGACCGCGGCTTCGTCGCGCGCCCGCGCAAGCCGCACCAGATCCTCGTCGTTTAGCGTTTCGGCCAAGGCGCGCTGCGACTGGGTCACCGGCATGAGCGCTATCCTCCGTTATGATGTATTAGATGCATCTGCAGCCGAAAGGTTCCCGGGCCGCGAAACTCAAAACAGCACCCCCTGCCCGTCATCTTTCTTCGGGCGCGCCGCAGACCGGCGTTGCGCGGGACGCTGCGGAACGGGCTCGGCCTCCGCCGCCGTCTGCCGCTCGACCAGTTGCGGATTGTCATTGGCGGTCCGATTGACCGCGCTCGAGACCTCATAGGCCTCTAGCAGATTTTCCGGCGCGGGCGCGATCAATGTGGAGGCGGTTTCCGCATCGACCGCCGCGCAATTAAGCCATAGGTCAAACGCATCCGGCGGCACGACCACCGGCATGCGGTCGTGGATGTCCGCTAGCATGCGATTGGCGCGCGTTGTGACGATGGCCGCAGTCTCCATCTCCTCGCCGTTGGGGCCGGTCCAGGTTTCCCATAGGCCGGCAAAGGCAAGCGGTGCGCCCGATTTCGTGCGCACGAAGTAAGGTTGCTTGCGTGTCCCGATCGTTTTCCATTCGTAGAAGCCGTCGGCCGGGACGAGGCAGCGGCGCCGTTTCATGGCTGCTTCGAAAGCGGGCTTGTCCATGACCGACTCCCCGCGCGCGTTGATCAGCAGAGAGAAGTTCTTGGGGTCCTTCACCCAGGACGGGAGCAGCCCCCAACGCACCAGCGCGAACTGGCGTTTGCCTTCCATGAGCCGAACTACGGCGATGGGCTGCGTCGGCGCCACATTAAAACGCGGCGGAAAATTGGGCTGCTCGGGATAGCCGAACAGTCCCCGGATCGCCTCCGGTGCCGAAGTCACCGCATAGCGGCCGCACATCGATCCACCCTCAACTATCAGGCGCTTAAGCGCAATTTAACCCCACACCATAACACTGCGGCCCAGCCGGCTCGGGGTGGGGTTTGCATGAAATATCAGGATGGCGCCAAGGCGATGCAAGTGCCGGAGATGGCACCCGAGACGGAAACTGCGTCGCGGCTCATCGATGCGCACATCCACCCGGAAACCGGCCTCGCGACCGATTATCTCAACCGTTTCAGCGAAGCGGTCATGCTGCTCGACATGCTGTCGAGCTTCCCGGAATTCCGTGCCGATTTTCTGGCCTGGGAGCCGATGAGCTATCGCGAGCACTTCCGGCTCTCCCATTTCAAGACCCGCGACGTTGCAATCGCAGCCTACGACAAGGCGGATCCCGACCTGCGCAACACACTCGACACGCTGGCCGTCACGATGACGATCGTGCTAGAGGCAACGCGGGCGGCGATGGACGACGCCGATCGGCGCCCCGAGACGGTTGCGGCGCTCGCCGGAAACGCCATCGGGTGGCTCAAGCCGCTCATCGCGCGCGCCGGCGCGCTCATCAATGGCGACTCCGATGAAAGGAATGCGTCCACACCGCAGGAAGTCGTCGACAGGCTGATGAAACGATAGAACGCGTGGCTGACGAACGAACCTACCCCCAACGTCCATATCTGGCAGTGAGCGCAGCCATCATCCGCGACGGCAAGGTGCTCCTGGTTCGACGCTCACGCAAACCAGCGCTCCATCTTTACACTTTGCCGGGCGGTGCGGTCGAAGCGGGCGAGACACTTGCCGATGCGGTCATCCGCGAAGCGCGCGAGGAAACCTCGATGTCGATCGAACCGGTCGCGCTTGCGGGTCATCGCGAGGTGATCGCGCGTGATGCGCAGGGAAGAGCCGAGCGCCATTTCGTCATTCTGTGTTTTGCCTCGCGCTGGCTTGCCGGGGAAGCGGTTCTCAGCGAAGAGCTCGACGATGCACGTTGGCTCGATCCGTCCGAACTCGGCGGTTATCGGACCACCGAAGGGCTGGCCGAGATCGTGGCGGCGGCAGCGCAGATCCTGTCGCGGGACTGACATCCTGCCTTGCGGTTGCCTTCAAGCCGGCGCATATCATCCGCACGGGGACCCGGGCACCATCGTGAAAAAGCTTCTCGCCATCTCTTTGATCCTGCAGTGCCTTGCCCTGCCCGCGCGCGCCCAGACCGATACGCCGGCGCCATTCGACGGTGATCTGGCGCGTCTCGCTGAAATAATGGGTGCGCTTCATTATCTCCGTGCGATCTGTGGCGCCAACGAAGGACAGAAGTGGCGTAATGAAATGCAGGCGTTGATCGATGCCGAGGCGCCCGGCGGCGAGCGTCGCCGCAAGATCGTGGCAAGCTTCAATCGCGGCTATCGGGGTTTCCAGCAGAGCTACCGCAACTGCACGCCTGCCGCCGATCTCGCGATCCGCCGCTATCTCGACGAAGGCGCCAAGATCGCCCGCGACATCACCGCGCGATATGCCAACTAGGGTGAGCAATTAACCTTTTCTTTATTGCGCGCTATCGGCGGTCGGCCGCCGTGCTAACGTGCCAATTCGAGACGTGGCATTGGGGATGCCGGGACGCCAATGACAACAGCAGACGGTTATTTGCAGGAGGCGAGCTCCGACCGCGAGCAGAAGCGCGTGGCACTCGGCTACCTTCAGGAAGCCTGGGCCGAGGCGCGCCACGAGGGAATTGACGGCGATTGCCTGGCGCAAGCCTGTCTGTTCGCGGCCCTTGCCGAGTTCGTCACCACCTATGGCGAGGAGGCCGCGGCCACCTTTGCCGATGGCCTGGGCGCGCGCATCCGCAACGGCGAATTCTCGCTGGAACAGCAATCGCGGCAATAGCGGCTTCTAGCTCGCCAGCGTCTCGGAAAACCGAACCCGTTCACCCTGTGCCGGCGTCGTCAGACTGCCTTCCCACATTACTCTGCGTCCACGGATGAGCGTTCCGACCGGCCAGCCGGTCACGGTAACGCCATCGTAGGGAGTCCAGCCCGCGCGCGAAGCCACCCACTTGTCGGTAATCGTTTCGCGCCGCTTGAGATCGACAACGGTCAGATCGCCGTCATAGCCCGCTGCAATGCGTCCCTTAGCGGCGATGTTAAAAAGCCGCGCCGGGCCGGCACTGGTGAGATCGACAAAACGCAGCAACGACAATCTGCCGGCGTTGACGTGATCCAGCATGATCGGAACGAGCGTCTGCACGCCGGTCATGCCCGACGGAGTCGCCGGATAGGCCTTGGCTTTTTCTTCGCGGGTGTGCGGCGCGTGATCGGAGCCCAGCACGTCGACCACTGCATTGGCGATCCCGGCCCAGATACCGGCGCGATGCACGGCATCGCGCACGGGCGGATTCATTTGCGCGCGGGAACCGAGCCGCTCGTAGCAGCCCGGCGCTTCCAGCGTAAGATGATGCGGCGTGGTTTCGACCGAAGCGACGTCCTTGTGAGCGGCGAGAAATTCCATCTCCTGCACGGTCGATACGTGCAGCACGTGCACACACGCACCGGTCTCGCGCGCGATCGTCACAAGCCGCTGGGTGGCCTTGAGGGCCGCAACCTCGTCGCGCCACACGGGGTGCGAGCGCGGATCGCCCTCGACGCGCAGATTTTTGCGTTCGTTGAGCCGTGGCTCGTCTTCGGCGTGAAACGACGCGCGGCGGCGGATCCGTTGCAGCACCGCCCGCAGGCCGACATCGTCGGCAACCAGCAGCGAGCCGGTTGATGAACCCATGAAGACCTTGATGCCGGCGCAGCCGGGGAGCCGCTCAAGTTCGGCGAGATGTTTCGTGTTGTCGGCCGTCGCGCCGACGAAGAACGCGAAGTCGCAATGCATGCGGTGATGCCCGCGCTTGACCTTATCGGCCAGAGTGTCGGCGCCCACGGTGAGCGGATCGGTGTTCGGCATCTCGAACACCGCGGTCACCCCGCCCATCACCGCCGAGAGCGAGCCGCTTTCGAGGTCTTCCTTGTGGGTCAGACCCGGTTCGCGAAAATGCACCTGGGTATCGATGACCCCCGGCAGCAGATGCAAACCACGGCAATCGATCACCTCGCCGGCTGACGCGCGCGACAAATCGCCGATGGCCGAAAAACGGCCGGCGCGAATGCCGACGTCTCGCAGGCCCTCACCGTCCTGGTTGACCACGGTGCCGCCTTTGAGGATCAGATCGTAGCTATCGGCCATGCTGGAATGCGTCTAAACGGGCTTGAGACGTGCCCGACAGCGCTTACGTTCCGGCGAGAGTTCTGGCAAGAGACTATCCGCAAGAGACCCCAGAGATTTGGCATGCAGGCAGCCCTTCTTCCCGATCGCGGTGTGGTCAAAGTTGCCGGCGATGACGCCCGGCGCTTTCTCAACGGGCTTGTCACCAACGATATGGCGAAGGTCGCCCCGGCCAACCCGCGCTTCGCCGCGCTGCTTACGCCGCAGGGTAAGATCATTGTCGATTTCATTATCGCGGAGGCACCGGCGCCGGATGGCGGCGGCTTCTTTCTCGATTGCCCGCGTGCCCTCGTGCCGGAGCTGGTGGAAAAGCTGAACTTCTACAAGCTGCGCGCCAAGGTGATCTGCGAAGATCTGTCCGACGTGCTGGGTGTCATGGTGGTGTGGAACGGCGCCGGCGACAGCGAGTATGGCCTCAGTTACCCGGACCCGCGGCTGCCGGCGCTCGGCACGCGCGTGATGCTGCCACCTCACGTAGCGGCCGAGGCGGCTGCCGATCTCGGCGCAACCTTGGCCGATGCGGAATCCTACGATGCCCACCGCATCGCGCTCGGCATCCCGCGCGGCGGTTTTGACTTTATCTACGCCGATACTTTTCCGCACGAAGCCGATATGGACCAGCTCAACGGTGTCGATTTCGACAAAGGCTGCTATGTCGGACAGGAAGTCGTCTCCCGGGTCGAGCATCGCGCCAGCGCACGCAGCCGCGTGCTGCCGATCGCATATGATGAATTTTCTCCGCTCTCCGGCCTGCCGATCACGGCCGGCGACAAGCAGGTCGGCACGCTCGGCTCGACCGCCAAGGGCCGGGGTCTTGCACTGATGCGGCTCGATCGCATCGAGAATGCGATGGCCGACGGCATTCCGCTCGAAGCCGGCGGCATCGCCATTCGCCCGGTGAAGCCGGATTGGGCGAAATTCGACTGGCCGGGCGAAGCGAAAGTAGCGACATGAGCAAATCCATTGTCCACCCGGATGGCCTCGTTCGCTGTCCATGGCCGAAGCAAGACCCGCTCTATGTCGCCTATCACGACAAAGAGTGGGGCGTGCCGGAATTCGATGACCGCGCGCTTTATGAGAAGCTGGTGCTTGACGGTTTCCAGGCCGGTCTTTCTTGGATCACCATCCTGCGCAAGCGCGACAACTTTCGCAGCGCATTCGACGCCTTCGAGCCGGAAAAAATCGCCCGTTACCAGAAGCGCAAGATTGAATCGCTGATGAAGGACGCAGGTATCGTGCGCAACCGCGCCAAGATCGAGGGCGCCGTGTCGTCGGCCCGCTCCTGGCTCGAGATTATGGAGAAGGGCCCGGGATTTTCAAACCTGCTGTGGGATTACCTCGACGGCAAGCCGAAGCTCAACAATTTCCGCACCACCAGGCAGGTGCCGGCCGAGACCCCGCTGTCGCGAAAGATTTCAAAAGATCTCGCCGCACGCGGTTTCAAATTCGTCGGGCCGACGATCGTCTACGCTTTCATGCAGGCCGTCGGCATGGTCAACGATCACCTCGTCACTTGTCATCGGTATTCCGCCGTCGCCAAGCTCGCCAAAAAGCGATGACCAGGCTGCCAAAAAGCGCGAGATCCGCCCCGCGCGCGTGGCAGCGCATGCTCTCCGGCCGTCGGCTCGACCTGCTCGATCCCTCTCCGCTCGACGTCGAGCTTGACGATATCGCGCACGGACTCGCACGGGTGGCGCGCTGGAATGGTCAAACCCAGGGCGCGCATATCTTCTCCGTCGCACAGCATGCATTGCTCGTGGAGGCGCTGGCGCGCGCAAAAGTCCCGCGCCTCGACCGCAATGGCCGTCTTGCCGTGCTGTTGCACGATGCACCGGAATACGTCATCGGCGACATGATCTCTCCCTTCAAGGCGGTGATCGGCGACAGCTACAAAGCGGTGGAGAAGCGGCTGCTCGCCGCGATACACCTGCGCTTCGGCCTGCCGGCCAGGTTGCCCGAAAGCCTGCAAAATCTGATCAAATCGGCCGACCGCAGCGCCGCCTATCTCGAGGCCACGCACCTCGCCGGTTTCGCCAACGACGAGGCACGCAAATTCTTCGGCCCGCCGCCGAAATTCTCTTCGGCCCTTGTACGGGACTATCTCAGTCCCTGGCCTGCAGGAACCGCCCAGGCGCGCTACCGCGAGCGCTTCGAAAAACTTCTGCGCGCTTAAGGCTTTTCATCAGGGTATCTACGTCTTACATATGTCGTGAGAATCACTATTCCTTCCGCTTATGATACACGTCTGCTCACTGGCACGTCTGCACGCAACGGTCGATGAAACCGGTGCGCGCCACATCGTCACCCTGCTGCGGCTCGTCGACCGGGTCCAGCGGCCGGACGTTATCACGCCGGAAAATCACCTGGTGCTTGCGGTCGACGATATCACCACGCCGATGGACGGTTACACCGCGCCGGCGCACGAGCATGTGCAGCGGCTCATCGACTTCGTGAGCGCCTGGGATCGCAAGGCGCCAATGGTGATGCATTGCTTTGCCGGCATCAGCCGCTCGACCGCCGGCGCCTACGTAGCCGCCTGCGCGCTCAATCCGAAACGCGATGAAATGCAGATTGCCTGGGAAATTCGCCGCGCATCACGCACGGCGCAACCGAACGCTCGCATCATCTCCATTGCCGACCGCCTGCTCAAGCGAGATGGCCGAATGGTCCGCGCAATCGATGCCATCGGTCTTGGCGATGCGGCGGCCGAAGGCCATCCGTTCCGGCTCGATATTGCCTGAGCGATTAGGCTACACTGATACAAATCGGATCAGGGGGCTGTAGTGAGCACCAGGACCTACGGCGTCGTCACGCCGGATGTACTCAAATCCCATGACGGCCTTGGATTCCTCAAAGGGATCATCAACGGAACGATCCCGAACCCGCCGATCAGCGAGTTGCTGGGCTTTCACCTGTTCGAAGTCGAAGAAGGCCGCGCGGTGTTCGAGGGCGTGCCGGAATTTCACCACTACAATCCGATCGGCACTGTGCATGCCGGCTTCGCCGCCACCTTGCTCGATTCCGCGCTCGGCTGCGCGATTTTTTCTACGATCGCCAAGGGCGACACGTGGACGACGCTCGAGCTCAAATTCAATCTGGTGCGGCCGCTCACCAAGGAAACCGGGCCGGTGCGCGCGGAAGGGCGCATCGTGCATCGTGGACGCACGGTGGCGACTTCGGAGGGCGACCTCAAGGATCGCGCAGGCAAGCTTTATGCGCACGCCACGACGACGTGCATGATCTTCCCGGCGAAGGAGTGAAGATCAGTTATTCGGCTGCGAGCGAAGAGCGCAAGCCGAGCGGCTGCGCGCCTTGCGCACTTGAAGACCGACGTATGCTGTGCGCGACCGTCGGGCGACCGTAACGAGTGAACTCGCAAAAGGCAAAGCCCAACCCCGAAACCGACCCGCGGAAACTGTTGTCGCTCACGCGCTGAAGGTTGAAGCACGGCTGGATCATCATGCCGGGCATCGTGGCGCAAACGGTCTCGCCTTTCACCTGCAGCGTATTGGCCGGGAGATGCGCATAGCGCACGGGGCCGGAGCCCTGGAACTGAACGGTGCCGGCAACCGAGCCATCTGGGTTGACGCGGCCCTGGCCTCGCGTGCCTTCGAAACAGGTGTAGCTGAACATCTTGCCGATGACGAACCGGCGTGCCTCATCGGCGTTCATATCGCCGGCAATCGCCGGCGCCGCGGCCAGCAGCCCGGCCGTCAATGCAATGCCACGCAACATTCCCCGTACTCCCGATTACGCAACAGTTTACTGCACATTCAGCGAGATTTTTAAGGCTAACAGATTATGCACGGCTTTCGTCGACAAATCCTGAATGCATTTACCCGATTTTGACCACGATCCGACCCCGCACCTGACCTGCCAGTATGTCGGGCGCGACCCCGAATACGTCTGAAAGGCTAATTTCCCGGGTTATCATGGCTAGTTTTTGGCGATCCAGGTCGCCTTCCAGGCGTTTCCACGCCTCGCGCCTGCGATCCGCCGGGCACATCACGGAATCGATGCCATAAAGGCACACACCGCGGAGAATAAACGGCGCAACGGAGCCCGGCAGGTCCATACCGCCGGCCAGACCACAAGCGGCTACCGCTCCCCCATAGCGGGTCATCGACAGGAGGTTGGCGAGCGTGGTCGACCCAACGGCATCGATGGCACCCGCCCACCTCTCCTTCGCAAGTGGCTTGGCGGGCCCGGCAAGTTCCTTGCGATCGATAATCTCGGCCGCACCCAACCCTTTGAGGAAATCAGCCTCCTGCGGACGCCCCGTCACCGCATGGACCGCAAAGCCCTGCTTGGTGAGAATCGCGATCGCGACCGATCCCACGCCGCCGGCTGCGCCGGTCACGGCGATTGGTCCGCTCGCCGCGCTGAGGCCGTGCCGCTCGAGCGCCATCACGGCCAGCATCGCGGTAAAACCGGCAGTGCCGATTGCCATCGCCTCGCGCGCACTCATGGTCTTGGGTAGCGGCACCAGCCAGTCGCCTTTGACTCGCGTCTTCTGGGCGTAGGCACCGAGGTGAGTCTCGCCGCAACCCCAGCCGTTGAGAATGACCTTGTCGCCCGCCTTCCAGGAAGGATGGCTGGAGGATTCCACCGTACCCGCAAAATCGATTCCGGCGATCATAGGGAACCGCCGTACCACCGGCGCCTTGCCGGTAACGGCGAGGCCATCCTTGTAATTGAGCGTTGAGTACTCGACACGGACGGTCACATCGCCGTCCATCAGGTTGGCTTCGTCGAAATCAGTCAGCGCGGCCTTGGTGCCGCCGTCCGTCTTCTCGATCACAATCGCTTTGAAAGCAGCCACGCGCGCCTCGCCGATTAGCCCCCGGCATTCTTCGCGCGAGTGGGACTTCTGTGCAAGCCTCAGGCAGGAGCCATCGCGGCCCGTACGACCGGCTTCTCCACGATCGGCAGGTTGATCAGCGCGGAAAGCACGCCGAACAACACTGAAAGCCACCAGACAACGTCATATGAGCCGGTGCGCTCGAACGCGATGCCGCCAATGAGCACGCCGAGGAAGCCGCCAACCTGATGGCTGAAGAAGGCAAAGCCGAACAGCATCGCCAGCCAGCGCGTGCCGAACATGACCGCGACCAGAGCCGATGTCGGCGGCACGGTCGAGAGCCACAGGAGCCCGGTGACGGCACCGAAGACGAGCGTTGCCACCGGACTTGCCGGCAGCGTGATGAATACGACGATCGCCGCGGCCCGCACGAAATAGATGATCGACAGCAGATAACGCTTCGGCATGCGGTTGCTGAGCCAGCCGGAGCTAAGCGAACCGATGATGTTGAAGATACCGATGGTTGCGAGCGTCCATCCGCCGATCTCTGCCGAAAGGCCGCGGTCGATCAGATAAGACGGCAGATGCACGGTGATGAAGGCAATCTGGAATCCGCAGGTGAAGAAACCCAACACCAGCAACACGTAGCTGCGATGACCGAACGCTTCGGTGAAGGCCTGCTTGGCCGACTGCGCAGGCCTGGCCGCGGCCGTTTGTCCGGTCGGCGCTGCCGGCCTTGAGAGCGCGAGCGACAGCGGCAACACAAGGAGCATCACGCCGCCGAAAATCAGCAGCGTTTCCTGCCAACCAATCTTGTCCATCAAGGCAACCGCGATCGGCGAATAGAGGAATTGGCCGAATGAACCGGCGGCGGTACCGGCGCCGAACGCAATCGAGCGCCATTTTTCCGGCAGCAGCTTTCCGAAGGCGCCAAGCACGATATTGAACGAGCAACCGGAAAGTCCGAGGCCGATAAGCACGCCGGCGGAGAGAGTGAGTTCTCCGGGCGTGGACGCCTGCGCCATGATCACAAGGCCGAGCGCATAGAGAATGGCGCCGATGCCGAGCACACGGTTGGTGCCAAAACGGTCGGCCACTGCGCCGGCAAAGGGTTGACCGATGCCCCACACCAGATTCTGAATGGCAAGGGCAACAGCGAACACATCGCGGCCCCAGTGATTCGCTTCCGAAAGCGGCGTGAGAAAAAACCCGAGCGAAGAGCGCGGTCCAAAGCTGATCATCGCGATCAGGCAGCCGCTGATGACGATCACCGCGGGCGTACGCCATCCAATGGCGGACACAGGGCTGTCAATCACCTCTTGCTTCGACGACATGGAATTCTCCGGCACGCGGCGGAACTTATAGGCTTCCGGCCAGCGTAAAAAACGAAAATTCGTGATCCGGGCCATTTGCGGCACGCATGGCTAGCGTGCAAGAAACTACTTGCGCGCGCTCTGGCGTGCCGCTGCACGCCCTTCCTCCGAGCGAAGCCATTCCGAACTATGGCTTACAGGGCCTTTTGCCTCCTCGGCAGCAGCTTCCCGTTCGGTTGTAACCGGGTCGCCCCAGGTCGGCTCATCGTCGCCATCGCCCCATGCGCGAGGGCGATAGAAGGTATGCACGCCGAGCTTATAGACCTTCTTCATCTCATTAACCCAGTCGGGGTGCACCCAGTACGCGTGGTAGTGCGTCGATTTCGACACCTCCGGCATCCACAGCTTGCCGTCGAGCATATCGCGCGCGATTCGCTTGGCGCGCTCCCATGCGTCGGGTTCCGTGACGATGTCGGGAATACCATCGCATGCGAAGGTGAACTGGCACGACAGATGTCGATGCGAATTCTGGTAGACGACACCGCAGACGTCGTTCGGGTAGAACGGCGAGAACACGCGATTCATCACGACCTGCGCCACCGCGATCTGTCCGCGCACCGACTCACCGCGCGCTTCGAAGTAAACCGCATTGGCCAGACATTTTTCAGCCTTGGCCCGCCCTGTTCCGGCGAGCGCCAGTCGTTCGGCGGGTGATCGGGGTCGTTGATCGACGCCTGTCACTTGTCCCTTGTTGGCGATACTTTCGCCTCCTTTGTCCTCGCTG
>Ga0184625_10000468_pt1 | contig 15259 bp, 14 predicted proteins | sample PLM3_30_b1_FD_133151 | JGI IMG/M metagenome (GOLD analysis project Ga0184625, IMG submission 133151) | Groundwater sediment microbial communities from an aquifer in East River, Colorado, USA - PLM3_30_b1 | ecosystem: Environmental > Terrestrial > Soil > Riparian zone | place: USA: East River... | reverse complement strand
GGCTGTGCCCCTCCAGACGGCCGCGACGATGCCGAGCGGCAGCGCGATGAGCACAGCGACGGTCATCGACGCGAACGCCAGATCCGCGGTCGCCGGCATGCGTTCGACAATCTGCTGCAGTACCGGCTGGTCGTTCCGCAGCGACACGCCGAGATCGCCGCGCGCCAACCCTCCGAGAAACGAACCGTACTGCACGAGCAGCGGCCGGTCGAGGCCAAGCCTCTGGCGAAGTTGGGCGACGTCCTCCGGAGCGGCGCCCTCGCCCAGCATCGCCTGCGCGGGGTCGCCGGGAATGAAGTGGATGAGGGAGAACACCAGCGTCGCCACGCCGAGGAGCACGGGGATGGTCAGCAGCAGCCGGCGGACGAGGTATCTATGCATCGAGGTGAAGGCGCTGCATCAGCTTTGCGAGACCCTGGCGGCTCAAGCCAAGCGCCGCGGCCGTCTGGCCGCGATGCCCCGCCGCTCGAGCGAGCGCCGCGCGGACAAATCGCTCTTCGAACTTGAATCGCGCGTGCTCAAGCGATTCGTTTGACGACACGTGCGCGGCTCGTGCGATGGCGGCTGGCAATTCCGATGCGCCGACGACACCGCGTGCTGGAGCCGCGACGGCGAGCGCAGCAAGGACGTTTTGAAGCTCTCGAACGTTGCCGGGCCAATCATACCGCGCGAGTGCGCAAACGGCGCTGTGTGCCAGGACCGCTTTGCTGCCGATGCGGTCCGCCGATTGCCGCCAGAACCGCGCCGCGAGCAGCGGAATGTCTTCGAGGCGCTCGCGAAGCGGCGGCACGTTGATGCGAATGACGTCGAGGCGGTACAGCAGGTCCTGCCGGAATCGTCCCGCGTCGACCAGGCCCAGGAGCGGGCGATTGGTTGCGGCGACGAGGCGCGCATCGAACGGTCTCGTAAAGTTCTCTCCGACGCGTCGAATCTCCCCCTCCTGCAGGACGCGCAGGACTTTGGCCTGGGCTCGCGTCGACAACTCCCCTACCTCGTCGAGGAACACCGTGCCTCCCTCGGCGCTCTCGAACAGCCCGAGCCGTTCGGTTGCGGCGCCGGTAAAGGCGCCTTTCGCATGACCGAACAGCTCGGCGTCGACGAGATCTTCGGGCATCGCCGCGCAATTGAAGGCGGAGTACCGCCGCTCGCGCCGGCTGCCGGCGCGATGAATGGCCCGCGCCACAAGCTCTTTCCCCGATCCGCTCTCCCCTTCGATCAGCACGGTGAATGGCGCATTCGCCGCGCGCGCAATAGCTTTGCGCACTTGTTCGATGGCGGCGCTCGTACCGACCAGATCGAACACCGCATCGGTGGTCGCCGGAGTGTCCTGGCGCTCGATCAGCACGTACACCAGCGGAGCGCAGACTGCGGCCGCGGCTCTGCAGAATGCCATCGCGCGCTCAGCGTTGTCTGGCCCTTCGATGCTCCAGCGCATGGCGACCGCGCCGAGTGAGCGTCCGAGGTATTGAATCGGCGCCGCCGCGTCCACGCCGTTGGCAGACGGTTCCGGCCGGATGGGCTGGCCAATGTCCATCGCTCGCTGGCCAGCCGCGCTGCTGGCCGTTCCAGAGGACGCAAACGCCCTCGGCGAGGTGCCGCTCCGGCCGAAGATGACAACGCCGAGCGCATGGGTATGCCGCCGAATCGCCTGCGCCGCGTCGGCGAGCACGGCGGTCTCGTCCCCGTTGTGATGAGCGCTTGCCAGCAATTCGCGAAGCCCGTCCAGATCATCGAGGTCGGCGGCAGTTCCGGACGCCTGAAATGGAAACGTCGTTTCGCGTACGGCCGGCGGCTTGTTGAGCGCGCCGAGCACCGACTCGATACGTAATTTCAACAGCGGCGGTACTGAGCGCCCGCGAATGTCGGCGAGGTGACGCGCGGCGGTTCGCGCCTGAGCAAATCGCTCTGCGCGGTGAAGCCCTTCGATGTAGGTGAGGCGGAGCTTAATCGCCTGGAGCGGCAGCCTGGCGCGACGGGCCGCAGCCAGTCCGTTGGTGACATGAATCCGCAGCGCCTCGGCGTCGCCAAGCTTGCCTTGCACGGCCGCCTCGCACTCGCGCACCACGGATTCAATGACCGGCGTCAGACCCGATGAAGATGACCGGGCGCGTTCGACCGACCGCCAGGCGTCGGATAACGCATCAGCGGCGAGCCGCAGCCGTGCCATCAGGCACCAGTACCGCGCGCATTGTTCGGCGTCTCCAACGGGCGCAATCCCATCCAGAATCGACCGCGCGTCAGCGTGCCGTCCCTGCCACATCAACGAACGCACCAGCGCCAGTGCTGGAAACAACACCGCGTTGGCGCCGAGCGCCGACGCGGCCGAGTATGCGATGCGGCATGACTGTTCTGCGTCGGTCAGTTGTGCGAGATCGGTCTGGGCAAGGCCGACGTACACAAGGGCCTCGAGCGATTCTGCAACGGCCTGCTCGCGCTGGAATCGTTCGTGCGCCTCGGCAAACACCGATTTCGCTTCAGCGGCACGCCCCCGTCCCAGTAAAAGCCGCCCGAGCGTCACCTGAGCGTTGCCGGCACGGCGCGAATCGCTGCGGCGATCGAACGCAGCAATCGCTTCGCGTAGCGTCCGCTCCGCCGCGGCATGCCGGCCTCGCTGTGCGAATCGCTCCACTTCGGCGAGTAACCTGCCCGCCCGCGCGTCCGGCAGTCGTGGCGTGCCTCCGTACGTCGCGCGCCCCTCTGCTGCCGCCGCGACGACGTGTGCGCGCGGAGATTCGCGGCGGAGGGCAACGAGACGGAAATCTCGAATGTGGCACCGCGACAGGCTGAGCAATGCAAGCGCCGCGCTCATCGGGGAGCCTCGCGAGTCGAGCAGGGCAACTGATCGTCCCCCAAGTACCGCGCGTGTATCGAAGCCACAGGTCCGCTCGTCCAAGAGAGCGGCGTCGCACGGCACAAATCCTCGCTGACGTACCGCACGGATGTCCGGCAGCGCCCCCACATACAGAACCTTTGATGATGACGGCCGTGCTTCGTCGAGCCACTCCACGACTGCAGTCGTTCCCGTGCCGCGTAAACACGACGATGATTCACCGCGCGACGGTCGCGCTTCGAAACGATCCCCACATCCGATGAAACCAAAATCAACGAGTGTGCCCGCCGCATGCGCCCGTGTGCACGCATCGGTCCACGCTTGCTGCTCGGCACGCGTGCCGGCGGGCTCGATGCGGAGGCGTACGCGCGCGCCGGTTGCGAGGTCGAGCGCAGTACCCGCACCACGCACGACAAACCGATCACCGATCAAGGTTGCCGTCATACGCGCGTGCATCACTGCAATCGGCTCGCCCGCGAGAATGGCCGAAATTGCGCCGGTACGCGGCGGGACGGCGCAGAAACTTCGTATAGAATGACGGGGCAATGCTGCGTTTTCTCACCGCCGGCGAGTCCCACGGCAAAGGCCTAGTCGTGATTCTCGAGGGCATGCCGGCCGGACTTCATATCGATTTCGACGCCATCAGCGAGCAGCTCAAGCGGCGCCAGGGCGGGTACGGGCGCGGCCGGCGTATGGCGATCGAATCCGACAAAGCCGAGATTCTGTCCGGCGTGCGTGCGGGCGAAACGCTGGGCTCGCCGATTTCGTTGCTGATACGCAATAAGGACTGGGAGAACTGGCAGCAGACGATGCATGCCGAGGATGAGGCGCCGGCAGGCGCCTCTGGAACATTGAGGCCCGTGGTGACGCGGCCTCGTCCCGGGCACGCCGATCTTGCGGGGGTCATCAAGTACGATCGGAGCGACATTCGCGATGTGCTCGAGCGCGCGAGCGCGCGCGAGACCGCGGCGCGCGTCGCCGCAGGCGCCATCGCGCGTCAGCTGCTCAGAATGTTCGACGTGGAGATCGTGAGCCACGTGTATCGCGTCAACGGCATCGGACTCGACTCTCCGCTGCGCGTCACGTTCGAAGCGGCTCGCGACATCGGGTCCGACTCGGCGCTGCGGTGCGCCGATCTCGATGCGGAAGTCAACATGATCGCGGAGATCGATCGGTGCCGCGACGCCGGCGACACCGCCGGAGGCGCCTTCGAGGTGATCGCGCGCGGCCTGCCGGTCGGCCTCGGCAGCTACGTGCACTGGGACCGCAAGCTTGACGGCCGCCTTGCGCAGGCGATGATGTCGATTCCGGCGATCAAAGGCGTGGGCATCGGCATCGGACCGAACGCCGCATCGGTGCCCGGCTCGCAAATGCACGACGAAATCGTTCCCGCCCCCAGCCGTACGAAGCCGCCTATCGGCGTCGCGCGGCCGACGAACAACGCCGGCGGCCTGGAGGGTGGCGTCACCAATGGCGAAGACCTGAGGGTCTCTGGCTTCATGAAGCCGATCGCGACGTTGATGAAGCCTCTGCGGTCGGTCGATCTCGCCGGCATGGCCGCCGCGCCAGCCGTGATCGAGCGAAGCGACGTCTGCGCGATCTCGGCCGCGGCCGTCGTCGGCGAGGCTGTCGTCAGCCTCGTGCTCGCTGATGCGTTTCTCGAGAAATTCAGCGGCGATTCGCTTGGCGAAATCCAGCGCAACTACGCCGCCGCCACAGATCGGCTGCAGGCAAGGTTTACCACCCGACGATCGTGATTCGCCCGATTCTGAAGTTCGGCGAGCCGCCGCTGCAGGCTCGAGCGGCTGAGGTCGGCGAGCTGACTCCCGACATCCAGAAGCTCATCGACGACATGATCGAGACGATGTATGCGGCGCCCGGCATCGGGCTGGCGGCGCCGCAGATCGGCGTGTCACTCCGCATTTTCGTCGTCGATCTGTCGGTTGGGCGCAAGGCGGACGAGCTGATGGTGTTCGTCAATCCCGAGTTCGCCGAGCTCGAAGGGATGCAGCTCGAGGAAGAAGGCTGCCTTAGCCTTCCCGGCTTCAACGCGACGGTCGCACGGCCGATGCGAGCGGTGATTCGCGGGCTGGATCGCCAGGGCACGATGCGCACGGTCGAAGCTACGGAGCTGCTCGCCCGTGCCTTTCAGCACGAAATGGATCACCTCGACGGCAAGCTGTTTATCGATCGGGTTCGCGGCATCAAGCGCGATCTCATCGTCAAGAAGATCCGTAAGATGGCTCGCGCTGGAAAATGGTGACTTCGGTCGCGCCGCTTCGAATTGTGTTCTTCGGCACCCCGGATTTCGCTGTTCCAACGCTCGAGGCGCTGCATCGATCGCGGCATCAGGTGGTGGGGGTCGTCACCCAGCCCGATCGCGCGCGTGGGCGCGGCCATCATTGGCAGGCCTCCCCGGTAAAGCAGCTCTCCGAACAGCTTGGCTTGACGCTACTGCAGCCGCAGCGGTTGCGCGACGACGCGTTTCTCGAGACGTTCCGGTCACTTGACGCCGATCTCGGGGTCGTCGCGGCGTACGGAAAAATCCTCACCGACGCCGTCCTCGAGGTTCCGAAGGCCGGTCTCATCAACGTGCACGCCTCGCTGCTCCCCAAGTTCCGCGGCGCGGCGCCGATTCATCGCGCGGTGATGGCTGGCGAGACGATGACCGGCGTGACCATCATGCGGGTCGTCAAAGCGCTCGATGCCGGGCCGATGATCGCGAAAGCGACGCGTCCCATCGGCGATGACGAGACGAGCGCGGACGTCGAGCGCGACATCGCCCGGCTCGGTGCCGACCTGCTCGTCGACTCCGTTGACGCCCTCGCCGAAGGACGCGCATCCGAGACGTCACAGAACGAGTCCGAGGCGAGTTACGCCCACAAGATCGAGAAGACCGACGGCATCATCGACTGGTCGCGTCCGGCGCGCGATATTCACAATCAGATTCGTGGCCTCCATCCATGGCCGCACGCCTATTCGGATCTTCAGGGCGAGCGCACGATCCTTCTCCGATCCGAAGTCGAAACAGCACAGCACGAGCTGCGGACTGAGCCGGGCACCGTCGTGGAAGCCCGCCCGGATCGGTTTGCGGTGCAGGCAGGGAGCGGCGTGGTTCGGCTGCTGATGCTCCAACGCGAGGGCCGGCGTCCGGTCACGGCCCGTGAGTTCCTGGCTGGAAGACGCATCGAGCCCGGCGCCAGGTTCGTGTCTTCTCGAATCGCGTCATGATCGCGCCCGCCCGCGCGGCGGCGTTTACCGCGCTTCGCGATGTGAACGCCGGGCGCGCCGACCTGCCGGCAGCCCTTGCGGCTGTCCGCCCCACACTTCAGGATGAGCGCGATCGCGCGCTCACGAACGACCTGGTCACCGGCACTCTGCGATGGCAGCGCCAGCTCGACTATCTGATCGAGCATTTTTCCAAACGTCCGCTGTCGAAGCTCGATTTCGAGGTGTTGCAGATTCTGCGGCTCGGCGCCTATCAGCTGCTGCATCTCGATCGTGTCCCGGCATCGGCCGCGGTCAATGACGCGGTGGCCATGACACGGCGAGCGCGCAAAACGAGCGCCGCGGGACTGGTGAATGCCGTGCTGCGCGCGATTTCGCGCAATGCGCACCGGTTGCCGCTGCCGTTGCGGCCACCCGCGGGTGACCCGCTTCCCTACCTCGAAGTCGCACTCTCGCATCCAGCATGGCTCGCCAGTCGGTGGATGGCGCGCTACGGATTCGATGGCGCCGAAGCGTGGGAGCAGTTCAACAACATTCCGCCGCCGCTTTCGCTTCGCGTGAACCGGTTGAAAACCGACCGCGATTCGCTCGTGCAGGCGTTGGCAGGCCACGGCGTCATCGTCGAGCCAGCCCGCTTCGCACCAGACGGCCTGACTGTGACCAGCGGCAATCCTTTGCGCACCCCGCTTGCCGGCACGGGACAATTTGTTCTGCAGGATGAAGCATCGCAGCTCGTGGCCTTGCTGGGCGCACCAGAAGCGGGCATGCGGGTGCTCGATACGTGCGCCTCTCCCGGGGGCAAGACCACGGCAATGGCGGCAATGGCCGAAGATCGCGCTGAGATTGTCGCCGCCGATGTGCGCGGCCCGCGCGTGCAGCTGCTGCGCGAGACCGTCAGCGCCAGCGGCGCACAACACGTCCGGGTGGTTCAGGCGGACCTCGAGGCCGGGCTCCCATTCGGGCCGGCATTTGACGTGGTCTTCGTCGATGCGCCGTGTTCGGGCCTCGGCACTGTGCGGCGCGACCCCGACATTCGGTGGCGCCGGGCGGAGAACGATCTGGCGCCGCTGGCAAGCGCTCAGTTGACGATGCTGCGGCACGCGGCGGAGGCCGTGCGCGACGGCGGACGCCTGGTCTATGCCACGTGCTCGAGCGAGCCTGAAGAAAACGATGGGGTCGTGGCCAGTTTTCTCGCCGGCAATTCAGATTTCACGAAAGTCGATTTACGGGCCGACAAACCGGCGCACTTCGATGCGCTCGACCCTGTGATTGATCAAAGCGGTGTGCTGCGCACCTCGCCTCGAGAACATGGGCTCGAGGCCTTCTACGGCGCCGTCCTGCGCCGTGTAAAATAGGGCTCTTCGAGATGCAGTTCAGGAACCGAATGTGGAGTGCCGGGCGGCTGTTTGCGATTGCCGCCTGCCTGATCGCCACCTATCTACTCTTCGCCGTCACGGCGATGCGCGTGGCGTTGCGCGTCCGCGAAGTACCCGTGCCCGATCTGCGCAATCACACTGTGGCCGAAGCGACGGCGCAGCTCCAGGATGCCGGCCTTGCCCTGACGGTCGACCAGAGCGGACGTCTGGATCCGAAGGTCCCCGCCGGCCGCATCGCGCTGCAGGATCCGGCGGCGGGCGCCGTCACCCGGCGCCAGCGCAGCGTGCGCATCTGGGTGAGCCAGGGGCCGAGAATCACGACGATTCCCACGCTCACGGGAGAGTCCGAGCGCGCCGCCCAGCTGCGGCTGCAGCAGGACGGACTGGCCGTCACGTCGCTCGCGGAAGTGCGCTCGTCCGATTTTCCGAGCGGCACGATCATCGCGCAGGAGCCACCTGGCAGCGCGCGCGGCACCGAGGTCGCGCTGCTCGTCAATCGCGGCGAGCGCAGCCACAATTACGTGATGCCCGATCTGATCGGCGTGGCTGGATCGCGTGCGGTAGACCTGCTCCGCGCTCGCGGCTTTCGCGTCACCATCGTCGGCGAGCTGCCCTATCCGGGAGTGCCGGCGGGTATCGTGCTTCGCCAGTTTCCCGCCGCGGGGTTTCAAATCGCGGCAGGCGATCCAATTTCGCTGGAGGTCAGCCGTTGAGGGGCAAACCCGTCCGTATTGCGCCGTCGATCCTGTCTGCTGACTTTGCCGCTCTCGGCGCGGCGATTGCCGCCGCCGAAAAAGGCGGCGCCGATTTGATCCACGTCGATGTGATGGACGGCCACTTCGTCCCGAACATCACCATCGGCCCGCCGGTCGTCAAGTCAATCAAGCGCGTGGCTCGCGTGCCGCTCGACGTACATCTGATGATCACGGATCCAGATCAATACGCCGAAGCGTTTGTCGAGGCCGGTGCCGACATGCTGTCGGTGCACGTCGAGGTGCTGCCGCATCTGCACCGAACCATTACTTTGATCAAGAGTCTGGGCATAAAGGCCGGCGCGGTGCTCAACCCTTCGACACCCGTGTCGTCATTGGAGGAAATCGCCGGCGACGTCGACTTCGTTCTCGTCATGTCGGTGAACCCCGGATTCGGCGGGCAGAAATTCATTCCGAGAAGCTTGCACAAGGTGGCCGCCATACGCGAGCTCCTCGACCGCGCGGGCAATACCGCTGCGCCTATCGAGATTGACGGCGGCGTCGACCTGTCGAATATCGCTCGTGTCGTCGACGCGGGCGTCGAGATCGTCGTCGCCGGCTCAGCCATCTTCAACGCGCCCGATCCGACCGCAGCGACCAAGGCCCTCAAGGACGCCGCGGCGGCGGTCGCTTCCTGATGACCGAACAGGCCCCCCAAACCATCAATATTCGCGTGCGTTACGCCGAGACCGACAGGATGGGCGTGGTCTATCACGCAAACTACTTCACGTGGTTCGAGATCGGCCGATGCGAGCTGCTTCGCTCGATTGGCCGCAGCTATCGAGAGATGGAAGAATCTGGGATCGGTCTGCCAGTCATCGAGGCGCACTGCGAGTACAAGTCACCGGCGCGGTATGACGATGAGCTCGTGGTCACGACGCGAGGCAAGCTGCTGTCGCCGGCGCGCGTCGAATTCGCGTATGAGATCAGCCGGCCCATCGATGCGACCGTCAACGCCATCGGCCGCACCGTTCATGCGGCCATCGACACGAGCGGGCGCCCCTGCCGGCTGCCCGATTACATTCGAGGACTGTTGGAATGAAGGCGCTGGTTACCGGCGCGGCCGGATTCATCGGATCGCATTTATCTGCCGCGCTGCTCGATTCGGGCGCGAGCGTCACGGGCATCGACTGCTTCACCGATTACTACTCGCGCGCCGTCAAAGAAGCGAACCTTGGCACCGTGAAGGAGCGGTCGGGATTCAGCTTCGTGGAAGCGGCGCTCCAGGACGTCGATCTCACGGCGCTCCTGGCCGGCGTGACTCACGTCTTCCATCTGGCGGGCCAGGCCGGTGTTCGGAAGAGCTGGGGCGCCGATTTCGACGTCTATATCAGGGACAACATCCAGGCGACTCAGCGGCTGCTTGAAGCGTTGGCGCGGATGCCGATCCAAAAATACGTCTACTCGTCGAGCTCGTCGGTCTACGGCAATCACGTGCCGCTGCCGATGCGCGAAGACACGTATTTACAGCCGTTGTCCCCCTACGGTGTGACCAAGCTGGCGGGAGAGCATCTCGGCAATTTGTATTGCGCCAATCATGGCGTGCCGGTCGTTTCGCTGCGCTATTTCACCGTGTACGGCCCGCGACAGAGGCCTGACATGGCCTTTCAGCGCTTTCTGACCGCTGCCAGGGACGGCACGCCCATCACGATGTACGGTGATGGCGAGCAGACCCGTGACTTCACGTTCGTGGCCGATATCGTGGCGGCGAACATGGCGGCCGCGGCTCAGGGTCGCCCCGGCAGCGTGTACAATATTGGTGGTGGCGCGCGAGTTACGTTGAGCCACGTGCTCGATTTGATACGGGACGTCACCGGGAAGACGATTGAGGTTCGGCGCGAACCCGAGCAGAAAGGCGACATGCGCCACACCTACGCCGACACATCGGCCGCGCGCCGCGACCTCGACTTCAGCCCGCGAGTGACCCTCGAGAACGGCCTCGACCAGCAGTATCGGTGGCTTACGAAATGAAACGATCTCAGTCTCTGATCTCTACCCTGCCTCTGGTGTTGCTTGCGGTGCTGACCGCCGGCTGTTCTTCCAACACTCCAGTCACCGCCGCACCCGGTGAGGCCGATCAGATTCTGCTCGATCGCGGGAATGCCTCCCTCAAAGACAAATCGTGGACCAAGGCTCGTACCTACTTCTCCGAACTGCTCGAGTCGTACCCGCAGAGCCCGTTGCGTGCCGACGCCAAGCTCGGTGTCGGGGACACGTTTCTCGGCGAAAACAACAGCGCCTCCTTCGTCTACGCGCAGAACGAATTTCGTGAGTTCCTGGCGTTTTATCCGACCAATGCAAGGGCGGACTACGCGCAGATGCAGCTCGGCATGGTGCACTTCAACCAGATGCTGAGCCCGCAGCGCGACCAGACCGAGACGAGAGAGGCGATCAAGGAATTCCAGACGTTCATCGATCGATACCCCAACAGCCCGCTCATCAACCAGGTGAAGCAGCGGTTGCGTGAGTCCAGGGATCGGCTGTCGGATTCCGACATGATCGTGGCGAATTTCTATCTGAGCATTCGCTTGTATAACGGGGCCGAGCCTCGCTACCGCCACGTGCTGGAAACGGACCCCGAGTACACCCGCAAGGACTCTCTCTATTTCCATCTGGGCGAGACCCTCGAGAAGACCAACAAAAAAGCCGAAGCGCTCCCGTATTACGAGCGCCTGCTGAAGGAATTCGAAAAAAGCGAGTACCTGGAAGAGGCAACGCGGCGCGTCGACCGGCTCAAACAGGAGCTGAAGCTTGGCGCTCCTGTCGAGGGATAGCCGCGGCTAGCGAAAACCCCCAAAAAGTCCGATAAGACAGCCGAAGCTCTGCCGTGTCTCGAGCCTCGCGAACGATGCTCCGGCAGGGTTGTAACTTACGCTGTCTTAAGGATTTCCGTATGCGTAACCGTACCTTTGCGTGTGCGCTGTTTTTCACTCTGGTGGCCGTGCCTGCCTTCGCCCAGGCTCCGCCGGCCCCCTCCGCCGACACTGAGCTCGTGCCGCCGCCGGCCTGGGCCTTCAACGACATCGCCTGCGCCCCTGCGCTGCTGACGACCAAACGCGACAAGACCAACGACCCTCCGCTTCGCGTCGTGGGTGTCCAGGACCCTGCGATTCGGGAGCTGTTCGGCCCTGGCGACACGCTCGTCATCAGCGGAGGCTCGAATGCCGGGTTGCAACCCGGGCAGCGCTTCTTCGTACGGCGCGTGATACCGCAGGTGACTGTGACAGGACCAACGCCGAGCCCGACGATCCACACCTCGGGATGGGTCCAGATTCTCGGCGTCGACACGATGGTGTCGACCGCCACGGTGGTCCACGCCTGTGAAGGAATCATGTTCGACGATTATCTCGAACCGTTCGTCGCGCCGACGATTGCCGCGCGTCCGCTGCCCGGCACGACGCCGCAGTATGAAAACATGGGGCACATCGTCACCGGCATCGAAGGACTCCACAGTGCCGGGCCTGGCAACGTCATGACCATCGATCGCGGCGCCAACGCGGGCGTCGTCCTGGGCCAGCGGTACCTCGTGTTCCGGGACAAGCGCAGCCAGCACATCGACATGACAGACCGATCGCCGGCCTTTGTCGCCATGGCCCGCAACACGCCGTTGATTGAAGTTGGAGAGGTTCAGGTCGTCGCCGTGCGGGCAGAGGATGCGACCGTGCAGGTCGTCGCCTCGAGAGACGCCGTTCTGAAGGGCGACCTGATCGCGCCCATTCGGTAGGTGGTAGGTTGTGGGCGGTAGGTTGTAGCTAGGTAGGCGGTAGGCTGTAGGGAGTAGCCAGAAACTGAAGTCTTCCTACCACCTACCACCTACTAGCTAGCCGATAGGTTGTAGGTTGTGGGCGGTAGGTTGTAGGTAGGTGGTAGCTCGTAGCCGGTAGCCAATACCTGGAGTCGTCCTACCCGCTACCGCCTACCGCCTACCACCTACCGCCTAGCTAGCCTTACGCGGACGATCGACCTGGGGGAATGACGCGACTTTCGACGGAATCTGGCTGAAGCGGCGGTAGTAATCGGCGGCCGAAATCAACGCAGTCGCGACCACAATCCACAACGCCGCGTAGCCGAGCGTCCCCAGCGGCTGCAGGCGCTCTTCTTCACCGAGAATCAGCGCCAGAATCGCCACAACCTGCGCGACCATTTTCACTTTGCCAAGGGGCGAGGCCGGAATGACGACGCCCCGCGCGTAGGCGATGCCGCGCAGCGTGGTGACGGCGAGCTCGCGACCAATAATGACCGCGACCATCCAGGCCGGGGCGAGACCCATCTGGATCAGCGAGATGAACGCCGCCGATGTCAGCAGCTTATCGGCGATCGGGTCGATCATCTGCCCCAGCGTCGTGACCTGCTTGCGGCGCCTGGCCAGATAGCCGTCGAGCCAGTCGGTGAGAGAGGCCAGTCCAAAAATCGCCGCGCCGATCAGTTCCTTGCGCACGCCAAAAATGAGACGCCCTTCGAAATTCGTCAGCAGCACGACCACGAGCAGCGGCACCAGAAAGATGCGCGTCGCGGTCAGCGCGTTGGGCAGATTGATGGTGGGTCGCACGGTCTGGCCCAATTGTAATGCAGTATCATCACGGGTCGATATGAAGGCGCTTCTTCTCGTCGGCGGCCAGGGAACCAGGCTGCGCCCGCTGACGATTCATGGACCGAAATCGATCGTTCCGATCTTCAACCGGCCGTTTCTGCACTATCAGCTCGACCTCATCAAGCAGGTACCGGAAATCGACGAGGTCATCCTCAGCCTGAACTACCAGCCCCACCGCATCGAAGAGGTGTTTGGCGATGGGCGGGATGCCGGCATCAAGATCCGCTACGTCGTGGAGCCGACGCCGCTCGGCACCGCCGGAGCCGTGCGCTACGCCGCGCAGGGCGTGCGCGACACGATCGTCGTCTTCAACGGCGACGTGCTGACCCAGGTCGACCTGCGCGGCCTCATCGACTTTCATCGCGGCCGCGGGGCGCGAGCCACCATCGTGCTGACGCCGGTTGATAACCCGACGGCCTACGGCCTGGTAGAGACTGATGCAGCCAGCAACATCCTGCGCTTTCTCGAAAAGCCGAAAGCCGAAGAAATCACCTGCAACACCATCAACGCCGGCATCTACGTGCTGGAACCGGAGACGTTCGATCGCATTCCGGCGGACGTCGCGTGGTCGATCGAGCGCAGCTTCTTTCCGTCGTTCATCGAACGCGGCGAGACGTTTCTCGCTTCGATTTACCGCGACTATTGGATCGACATCGGCACGCCGGAGAAATACATGCAGGTGCACCGCGACATCATGGACGGACGCTATTCGATGCCTCCGTTCAACGGCCGGCCTGGCGTGGCGTGGGTCGCGCCTACGGCGCGCGTCGACGCCGACGCGAGCCTTCAAGGACCGCTGTTCGTCGATGACGGCTGCGTGGTGAAGGCCGGGGCGCGGCTTGGACCTTACACCGTGCTCGGCCGGGACTGCGAAGTGGACGCCGGCGCGAACGTATCGGGCGCCATCGTATGGGCCGGCTCTCGCATTGGCTCGGGGGCTACAGTGACAGACACCATCATCGGCCGATCGGGACAGGTCGGCAGCCACGCCATCTTGCGCGGCGGCGTGCTCGGTGACTCGACCTCCATCGCGGAATACAGCCGCTTATGAATCCACAGATTTTCAAAGCCTACGACGTTCGGGGTCTCTATCCTGCAGAGCTCGACGAGCAGATCTTCCACCAGATTGGCCGCGCGTTCGTCGCCTATCTCAAGGCCAAGCGGATCGGCGTCGGACGCGACATGCGGATGTCGTCGCCGACCCTGGCGACGGCGTTCATCGCCGGCGCGCGTGAGCAAGGCGCGGAGGTCATCGACTACGGGATGATCGCGACCGACATGATCTACTTCGCCGTCGCCACCGACGATCTCGACGGCGGAGCGCAGATCACGGCGTCACACAATCCCAAGCAGTACAACGGGTGCAAGATGGTCGGCCGCGGGAATCATCCTCTGAGCGGCGACGAGGGCATCTCCGACATCCGCGACATGATTGCCGGCAACCGTATACCGGCCGCTGCTGCGACGCCCGGAGGTCTCTCCCAACGGACGATTCTCGACGGCTACGTGAAGCACGTGCTCAGCTTCATCGACTCCTCCATCATCAAGCCATTCAAGGTCGTCCTCGATGCCGGCTGCGGAATGGCCGGGCTGGCGGCGCCGGAGCTCTTTAAAGCGCTGCCGTGCACGGTCGACAAATTGTGCTTCACGATCGACGGCACCTTCCCTACTCACGAAGCCAATCCGCTGATCGAAGAAAACCGCAGCGACATCGTTGCGCGGGTGAAGGAAACCCGCGCGGAGATCGGCATCGCCTGGGACGGCGACGCCGACCGCTGCTTCTTCATCGACGAAGACGGCGAGTTCATTCCCGGGGATTTCGTCACAGCGCTGCTGGCCGAGGCGTTCCTGTTGAAGGACCCCGGCGCGACCATCGTCTACGACCTCCGCGCCAGCTATGCCGTCAAGGACGTGGCGGCGAGATACGGCGGCGCGGCGGTGATGAATCGCGTCGGTCACGCGTTCTTCAAGGGCCGCATGCGCGAGCTGAATGCGGTGTTTGGGGGCGAGGTCACCGGGCACTACTACTTCCGCGACAACTTCTACTGCGACAACGGCTTCATCCCCGCTTTGCTGATTCTCGAGCTGATGTCGAAGAAGCAGCAGTCGCTGAAGCAGCTGCTCGAGCCGCTCCGCGCGAAATACTTCATCTCCGGCGAAATCAACACCAAGATGCCGAGCATGGAGGCGATGACGGCGCGCATCGCGGCTATCGAAGCACGGTATCCCGACGCAAAGATGTTGAAGCTCGACGGCGTCTCGATCGAGTATCCCGAATGGCATTTCAACGTGAGAGCGTCGAATACCGAGCCATTGCTGCGGTTGAATCTCGAAGGGACGACGTCGGAGTTGATGGAAGGCAAGCGAGACGAGGTGCTGTCGATTATCCGTGGTTGATAGGTGAAGGAGAGGAGGCCGTTATGATCGTCATCCGCAACGTCTTTCGATTGAAGTTCGGAAAAGCGCGCGAGGCCGTCGCACT